>OLLV01000285.1_pt1 | contig 86236 bp, 85 predicted proteins | sample 1604641 | NCBI WGS metagenome assembly OLLV01 (sample SAMEA104055725, study PRJEB20765) | soil metagenome | biome: Arctic tundra; feature: Polygonal ground; material: soil | place: USA | collected 2011-09 | depth 0-0.5 m
CAAACCGCCACCCCCACCCGCCGCGCAATCAAAACCGGCTCATCCCCAAACTGCCGCGCCGCATCCGCAGCGTTCCCATCGACCCGTTCCACACCACTCCCCTCGCGCCCATACCCCCGCGAAAGCACATCCAATTCCCATCCCCGCCCCTGCAACAACTCCGCAAGCGCAATCACCACTGGAGTCTTCCCCGCCCCACCCGCCGACAAGCTCCCCACACTCACCACCGGCCACCCTAGCCGCCGCACCGGCAGAACTCTCAGCGCCCGCAAACCATCCTTCATCCGCAAACCCGCCCAATACACCGGCACCAGAGGCCACCCCCACCACCGTCGCACCGTCACCGCCTCACCAACCCAACCAAAGCCTCGACCACCCGCCCCGTAGCCCCCTGCTGCTCTTCAAACACGCGCCGACCCTTCTCTCCCATCGCGCGCGCGGCCTCGTGGTCCGTCAACAGCGCCTCGAATGCAGCCGCCAGGTCCTGCTCATCCTTCACAATATGAATCCCGTCCGCCGCGATCATCGTCCCCACGATCTCGCGAAAGTTCTCATACGAAGACCCCATCAACACCGGCACGCCAAACTGCGCCGGCTCCAGCGGATTGTGTCCTCCCCGCTGCACCATGCTTCCCCCGACATAAGCGATAGCCGCAATGCCGTACACCGCCGCCAGGTCCCCAATCGTGTCGAGCAGGATGATATCCATCGTCTTCAGGCTCTCGCCATCCGGATACTCCCGCTGCACAGAGTTCTTGCGCCGCCTTCCTGCGAGCAGGTCCGTTGCTCTCAGCGCAGGAAAATCAAACGCGATCTGCCACGCCTCTTCAAACCGTTCCGGATGCCGTGGCGCGAGCACCAGCAATGCGTCCAACTGCGAAGCACCTTTCATCCACCCTTGAATGACCTGCGCCTCCTCCGAATCGCCATTCCGCTCCGTACTCGCGGCCGTACTCCCCGCCACCACAATGGGCCGACCCCCCGCCGCCTCCTTGATCAACTCCGCAACCCGCGACTCCTTCGCCGCCCGCACGTCATACTTCAAATTCCCCACCACCCTTACCGCCTCACCCCGAGCCCCCATCTCCACAAGTCTTCTTGCATCCTCCTCACTCTGCGCCAGAAACAGCCCCACCCGCCGCAGCACCCATCCCCAAACCGCCCGCACCTTCACGCCCCGGCGATACGACCGGTCCGAGACCCGCGCATTCACCACCGCCACCGGAACCCCAGCCCTCCCGCACTCCACCAGCATGCGCGGCCACAACTCGCTCTCCATCAGCACCAGCATCTTCGGGTCCAACACCCGCATATAAGCCCTTACCGCCCACGCAAAATCCAGCGGATACCAGAAAACCCGGCCCGCCCTAAACCGCTCCCGCGCTAACGCCTGCCCCGTCGCCGTCGTCGTAGACACAACAATGACCCAGCCCGCACCCAGCGTCGTCTCCAACTCCGCCACCAGCCGAGTCGCCGCCAGCACCTCGCCCACGCTCACCGCGTGCATCCACACCACCTGCCTGCCCGCCACTGCCTCGCGCAGCTCCGCCGGAACCCGCCCAAGCCGCCCCCAAAGCCCCGCGCGATACCGCCCACTCCCCGCCATCCGCGCCAGCCAGTACGGCGCCCCCACCACAAACACCGCGAGCAGCAACAAACTGTATAGCGCTATACCCATCGTCCCAAAACTCCCTCGCCGGACGAACGCGCTTTACCGCCGCCCCAGCGAAGATGATAATCAACCCTGCATGAACCCGCACCGCAATCCGCACAACCCGCACCACCGCCTCATCCCGGGTGCCGCGAAAAACCCCGCAGCGGCGACGATCCTCACCCTCCTCCTTGCCCTAACCCCCCTCACCCTCCACGCCTCCGGCAAAAAGACCGCGCCACCCCCCAAGCCCGCCACCGAATACGCCGCCTTCGAGACCCACCCCAACGAACACGTCACCATCGCCGCCGAGCCCTGCGAAGACATCAAGCTCTGTCCCTTCTTCCGCCTGCCCTACGTCCGCCACGGCCTCATGCCCATCCGCGTCATCGTCACCAACGACTCGGACCGCGCCCTCTCGCTCGAAGACGCTCGCATGCAGTTCATCTCCGCCGCCAACGACAAGATCCCCGCCGCCACCGAAGAGGACATCAACCGCCGCCTCTTCAACATGCGCTCCGCCCAGGGCACCAAGATCCCCATCATCCCCATCACCATCCACCACACCCCCGTCGACAAGAACATCTCCAGGGACGACGACGACTTCGGCTTCAAGGGCACCACCGTCAACGCCCACTCCACGCTAGCCGGCTACCTCTTCTACGACATCAAGGACCTCGACGACCCCGCCCTCGCCCACGCCGAGCTTTATGTCAAGATGGTCCATACCCTCGACGGCAAGCAGGAGCTCTTCGCCTTCACCATCCCCTTCGACAAATGGCTGGCAGCCAACCCCGACACCCCCTCCAACCACCCCCGCAAATAAACCGGGTGCCCCATGATCACTGAGCCGCAGGCGAAGTTATCGTGAGAATACTCACTTGTGCCTGCCGCTAAGCCATCCAGACTTCCAAAACCTACAAGAGCCCATGACTGCCATTGCCGAACTCCAAATCCGACCTGCAACCCCCGCCGACATCCCCGAAATCCTCGCCTTCATCCGCGAACTCGCCGACTACGAAAAAGAACCCGCCTCCGCCGTCGCCACCCACGACGATCTGCTCCGCGACGGCTTCACCGAACCCCTACGCTTCCGCTGCCTCATCGCCGAACAACCTGCAACTGACACCCTGCAACCTGCAACTGCAATGGGCTTCGCCCTGTACTTCTACAACTACTCCACCTGTCGTGGCCACGCCGGCATCTACCTCGAAGACCTCTTCGTCCGCCCCCAATATCGCGGCAAAGGCTACGGCAAAGCTCTCCTCTCCTCCGTAGCCGCCATCGCCGTAGCCGAAGGCTGTCCCCGCCTCGAATGGGCTGTACTCGATTGGAATACCCCCGCCATCGACTTCTACGCCTCAGTCGGCGCCATGCCCATGTCGGAGTGGACCACCATGCGCCTCTCCGGCGTTGCCCTCGCCCAGCTCGCCACCCGCCCCGGCCCGTAGTCCCGTTCGAGCCCCGCTGACAACCTCGAAAAACTTGCGCTAAACTTGATCCGTTCAAAAATGCCCCTATCCCCAGGGGCCTCCGCACGACTGGCGGAGAACAGGAGCACATAAAATGCGCAACGTACCCTTGCAAGCCTGCCTGCTCATGGCAACTCTCACGTTCGCTGCCTCGACAGCAACCGCCCAGGAAGTCGTTCACGCCCTTACCGGCGTCGTCACCTCGATCAACCCCAAGACGAAAACCATCCACATCGATCCCGATGACGGCTCCGCGGGTCTCTTCAACGTCCTCACCGGCACCACGCCGCTCGAGTTTCAGAAAGACATCAGAGCCGCATCGACCCCCGCCGCCTCCTTCACCAAAAACGACGCGCACGTCATCGTCTTCTACTTCGGAGATGACGTCGTCCGCACCACCGTCGCGCTCCAGGATCTTGGCCCCGGCCCCTTCGACAAGACCATCGGCTCGATCGTCAAATTCGACAAGCACGCCCACGCCCTCACCATCCGCAACGCCTCCGGCGAGCAGACCTTCCACATCGACGCCAAGACCGTAGCCGATGCCTCGGAGGGTGTCGTCACCGGCGAAAAATTCCCCGCGGACAAGGGCGCACAGGTACGCGTCATCTCCTCCACGACCAACGGCGTCCAGACGGCCGTCTTCATCCGCGCCTTATCGCTCTAGCCTCGCAACCCGGCGCCCCATCTTGCCCGTAAGATTGATGGGGAGGGCTAGGTGCCAATCACGAAGAAGATCAAAGTCATCGGCGGCGGCCTCGCCGGCCCCGAAGCCGCCCTTCAGGCCGCTTCGCTCGGCTGCGAGGTTTCCCTCTACGAAATGCGCCCCCACCGTTCCACCGAGGCCCACCAGACCGCCGACTTCGCCGAACTCGTCTGCTCCAACTCCCTCAAGTCCGAATCAGAAAACACCGCCCCCTGGCTCCTCAAGCAGGAGATGCGCCGAGCCGGTTCGATCCTCCTCGCCGAAGCCGACGCCTCCGCCGTCCCCGCCGGCCATGCCCTCGCCGTCGACCGAGTCGAGTTCTCCCGCCGCGTAGCAGCCCGCATCGCATCCGAGTCCCGCATCACCGTCCACCGCGAAGAGGTCACTCACCTCAACGAAGCTGACACCGACACCCTCACCATCCTCGCCACCGGCCCGCTCACCTCGCCCGCCCTCACCGCCGAACTCACCCGCCTCACCGGTTCGGACCACCTCGCCTTCTACGACTCCATCTCCCCCATCGTCGACGCCACCACCATCGACATGTCCAAGGTCTACTTCGCCGCGCGCTACGACAAAGGCACGGCAGACTACATCAACTGTCCCTTCACCAAAGAGGAGTACGACCGCTTCCTCGACGCCCTCACCACCGCCGAAGCCGTCCCCCCAAAGTCCTGGGAAAATCTACCTGGCCACCAAAGCCCGGGTGCCCCATCTCAGACAGCTTCACCGTCTGAGGTGGGATCGACAAACCTCACACCGACCCCTGAAAAGCTCCACTACTTCGAGGGCTGCCTCCCCATCGAAGAGACCGCCCGCCGTGGCCGCGACACGCTCCGCTTCGGCCCCATGAAGCCCGTCGGCCTCACCGATCCAAAGACCGGCCGCTGGCCCTACGCCGTCGTGCAGCTCCGCCAGGAAAACCTCCGCGCCGACTCCTACAACCTCGTCGGCTTCCAGAACCACCTCAAGTTCGGCGAGCAGGCCCGCGTCCTCCGCCTCATCCCCGGCCTCGAGAACGCAACCTTCCTCCGCTACGGCCAGATCCACCGCAACACCTACATCAACGCCCCCACGCTGCTCACCGAGACATTGCAACTGCGCGCGCATCCATCGATCTTCATCGCCGGCCAGCTCTCCGGCGTCGAAGGCTACACCGAATCCATCGCCTCGGGCCTGCTTGCCGGCCGCTACGCCGCCGCTTTCGCGCGTGGCCAGCAACCAACGCCCGCTCCACGCCTAAGCGCCAACGGCTCGCTCACGCACTACATCACGCATGCTGAGAGCAAGCGTTTCCAGCCCGCCAACATCACCTTCGATCTCCTGCCACCCCTCGAAGAAGAGCTCCGCAAAAAGATCCGCGACAAGAAAGAACGCCACCGCATCCAGTGCGAGCGCGCCCTCACAGCATGGGACACCTGGCTGAGTGTCCCATAGGGACACTCACTCCGGAGCACCATCGCTTCCGCCAGCCGCCGTCCCATCTGAACCATGGATCTTCACCATCTTGTTGTAGATCCCCAGGATCAAAAACGGCGCAGCCCACTGCCCGACAAACAAACAGGCATGGTCTTTCTTCGCAGCTTTAAAGCCCACTGAAATCGCCATCGAAGCCAGCGCCGCCGCAAGATACACGCTCGACGGAATCTTCGCCGTCACCTTCTCGATCGCTGCCGTAACCTGATCTTCCGTCGCTTCACCCTTTGCTACCCGGTAATCCGTCATCATGAATCTCCTGTGGCGGCCTTGCCGCACTTCCGACTCAGATGCACGAACAGACCCGCGCTCGTGCGATGCGCTTTCGCGCCATCAACGAACGCCGCCGAATTTTGAAGGGTCCGCAAGAAAGACTGCTTGCGATTTGGTCTTTAGCCTTTGCCGCCATCCGGCGCAGGCGAATCGTCTTCATCGTCCGTCCACCGCGCATCGCACGCATGACAAAGCCACGACTCAACCCCAAGTGGCAGCGGCAACCCCACCGTAAATACCGAGATCATCGCCGCCTTGCGCCCCGCCCCCTCGAAGCTGATATCGGTCGAACCGCAGCGCGGACAAACCGGCTGCGTATAGTCCGCCTCACCCTCAACCGGAATCGACTGCGGCATCGGCTGGTTCAGCAACGCCGTCGCCTCCTCTAAATCTTCCGCCGAGACCTGCAGAATGATGCCGCCCACCGCATTGGAATAGGCCCAGTCCATCCGCACCACGTTCTCATCTCGCAGGAAGCAGAAGATGCCTGCGGATTCGAGCGCGCCGCGCGCCACCATGGCCTCGGTAAGATCGCGATAGCGTCGCACCGTGACAAGCGTTCGGCTCTCCACGGCATCCGCTTCTTCGATCAGAGGCGGCTCCATCTTGCGCCGCACAAACTCTGCGCGAAGCGCATCCTGCGCAGGCCCAATAAGCGAGTCATAAGACCCAGCGAGATTGAGCAACTCAGTCTCACCCATTCGCCCATACTCCCCAGCGAAATCACCTGCACCCTCAGAACCGGACAGATTTGCCATGCGGTGAATGGTAGCAAACGCAGGGCGGAACAAACTTCTGTTCAGATTCGTACCTCTGCGGTACCCTCATCGGACGCCCTATGAGACCTCTTTCCGCAACCGAATGCATCTCGCCCTCCATCGCGCGCGCCAAGCTCGTGCTCTTCACGCCCTTCCGCAAAGGCCGCACCTGGAAGCTCTGCGCAACCGCTTACCTGTCCCGCGCGGGAATGATGTTCTTCCCCTGCCCGCTCATCTATCTCGCCGCCCTCCCATGGGCGCGACAAGCGGGAATGACGGCGGTCACTCTGCTGATCCTCGGCACACTCATCTTCACTGCCGTCATAGTCTTCTTCTTCTATCTCTGCTCGCGGCTACAGTTCGCCTTCTTCGATATCGTCGTCAACCGCGGCGAGTTTGTCGCCCCCGCATGGCGCAAATACGGCCGCTCCTCGCTCTCATGGACAGGCTTCAAGATTCTCATCGGCACCTTGGCCACACTGGCCTTCGCTGTGCCGATTGCGGCATTCATTCACCAACTCATCCCAATGTTCCGGACGTGGTCGGAGTTCAAGCCGGGCCAGCCTCCTCCCATGCAATTCATGGCGGCCTTCTATGGCGGTTACTTCGTCTTTATGCTGGTCATGGGAGGCTTCTACATTGTCAGCTCTCTGCTCTGCGACTTTATGCTTCCTTCGCTCGCCCTCGAAGACACAGGGCTCCGCGAAGCCTTCCGCCGCATGGTGGAACTCATTCGGCGCGAGCCGGGCGAGTTCGCAATCTACACCTTGCTCAAACTTGGCCTTGGCTTCGCGGCCTATATGGGCGCAACCATCGCCTGGGAGATCCTCTTTCTTCTCGGCACCTTGATCGTCGGCGTCGTTGTTTTCCTGATCGGCTTCCTGCTCCATCTCGCCGGCGTCCCCACGCTTGTGCTCACCGTTCTCGGTTTCTTCGCAGGCGCCCTCTGGTACATCTTCCTGATGTATAGCATCGTCTTTCCGCTCGGCGCTGTACTGACCTTCCTCGATGCCTACGCGCATTACTTCCTCGGAGGACGTTACCCCATGCTCGGCGATTTGCTCGACCGCTCCACGCCTCCGCCTGCTCTGGCTTACGCTCCACCCTATCCGCCGCCGCACTATCCGCCTCCGCCTCTGCCGATAGCGGGAGGAGACCTCGGAACACCCTGATAAAATCCAGGGATGAGGATTGGGTTGCGGCGTTTCCTAGTAGCGACAGCATGCGCGCCGCTTCTTCTGATCATGGGCTGTCCGCAGCAGCAGGCCGCCGCCCCAGGCGCTGCCTCCGCAAAGACCACGGCGCCCCCCATCGCAGCCCCCGCCGAAACCCCGGCGCCCCCACCCGCGATGACGACGCAGCAGTCAGTCGATCTCGCCGCGAAGGCATACAAAGAGCAGCAGCTCATCAATCAGGTGGAAGGAACCTACCGCACCGGCGTAGACAACTACCACAACGGCCACCTTGAAGCAGCTCGGTCCGACTTCGATTTCGCAGTCGACCTGATGCTGACCAGCGGAATGGACCTGAAGGCCGATCCTCAGCTCTCCGACGAGTTCGACCATCTCCTGAACTCGATCAACTCCCTCGAGATGGTCGCCCTGAAGCAGGGCACAGGCTTCTCCGCCCCGATCGAAGCAGCGCCTCTCGATGCCGCCGACGAAGTCACCTTTCCCGCCAACGCAGCCCTCACCGCGAAGGTCAAGGACGAGCTGAAGACGACACAGTCCGACTTCCCTCTTGTCGTCAACGACTATGTCGCCGGCTTCATCAGCTACTTCTCGAACTCGCCCACGGGACACGCGCACCTCCTGCGCTCGCTGGAACGCGCCGGGAAGTATCAGGACATGATCTCGAAGGTTCTGCGTGAGGAGGGCGTTCCGCAAGACCTGATCTATCTCGCGGTAGCCGAGTCGGGCTTCCAGCCGCAGGCGCTCAACGCCAAATCCGGAGCAGGCGGCATGTGGCAGTTCATGCCCACCGGCGCATACGGCCTCGCCCGCAACGGATGGGTCGATGAGCGCTTCGACCCCGAGAAGTCGTCGCGGGCGTATGCGCGATACATCAAGTCGCTCTACGACCAGTTCGGCGACTGGTACCTCGCAATGGCCGCATATGACTGGGGGCCGGGTTACGTGCAACGCTCGGTGATGCGTACCGGCTATGCGGATTACTGGGAGCTCTATCGCCGCAACGTGCTGCCGCAGGAGACGAAGAACTACGTCCCGGGCATCATCGCGGCCATCATCATGGCGAAGAATCCGAAGCAATACGGTCTGGAAGGTCTCGTGCCGGATCCTGCCGTAACGTCGGATACAGTCAATGTGGACTACTCCATCGACCTGCGGCTTGTGGCGGATGTGACCAATGCCTCGCTGGCCGATATCGTTGCGCTGAATCCAAGCCTGCTTCGCATGACCACTCCGCGCGACATGAGCTTCGATCTGCATCTTCCTTCCGGAACAAAAGACCTATACCTGAAGCGCGTCGAAGACATTCCCGAAGACAAGCGAAGCAGTTGGCGGTTTCACGTCGTGCGGATCGGCGAGTCGCTGGACAGCATTGCGAGCAGCCTGCGCGCTCGGCCCGCGGAGATTGAGACGGCGAATCGCCTGACATCCGGCGACTCCGTCACCACAGGCGACGAGCTGATCGTGCCTGTGGCGGCCGCAGCGGGCACGCGCTCTCTGCACTATGTCACGCGCGTGGGCGACACGCTGGTGACCATCGCGGACCGATTCAACGTGTCGGTCGACAATCTGCGCCGCTGGAACCATCTCTCGTCGAGCGCGATCCGGCCGAACCGCACACTTGAGGTTGCGGAGCCTGTGCGTCTCGCGCCGGTGACGCATGTGCGCGCAAAGACCGCGCGCGGAGCGGCCGGCGCAAAGGCGAAGACAGCATCGTCCTCTTCGAGGACCTCTGCGAAGGGCAGCGCGACGAAGAAAAAGTCCGCGGCATCGAAGACACGCAACGCTCCGAAATGAGATCGTCAGGCTACCGCATTAGCTACCTTGCCAAAAAGAGTGCTTGCCATTGCTGGCGCGCGGATGCATTCTGTTGCTAGAATTCGTGCCGCGAGATAAATGCTTTTTTCGTCGCGGCGGTAAATGCAGTGAAGAGCATTGCGGATTCCGAAGCGCAAAGAGGATGCAACAATGAAGTCTAACGAGCATGGTGGATTTGACGGACTGGACGAGAGCATCGGGATTCACGCAGCCGCCAACGACGATGCAGACGGCTATGGCCGCTACGAGGATGACGACGAAGAAGAGGAAGTCGTGACGATGACCTCCTCCGATGACGACGACGATCTCGATCACGATGACGATACCCATGATCCGCACGCAGAAGACGCGGTCATCGCCGCGCCTCCTCCTTCCCCTGTTTCCGGTTACACGCCTGCAACGCAGGCATCGGCGCTTCCCGTCGCGTCCAGCAGCGAGCCTCGCGTCGTCAACAAGCTGCGCGCGGTGAAGAAGCAGGCCGCTAAGAAAGCTCCGGCGAAAAAGGCTGCCGCGAAGAAGGCTGCTCCAAAGAAGGCCGCAAAGAAAGCGCCTGCGAAGAAGAAGGCGGTAAAGAAGGCTTCTCCGAAGAAAGCTGCGAAGAAGGTTGCGGCGAAGAAGAAAGTTCCTCAAAAGAAAGTGGCTGCCAAAAAGAGCGCCAGGAAGACGACATTGAGATCTGCCGCGAAGAAGTCGAGTGCTTCGCGCGGCGGTAAGGCTGCTTTGAAAAAAGCGGTCGGCAACAAAGGCAAGAAAAAAACCATTACGAGAGGTAATACCTTGGCAACTAAGAAAGCTGCAAAGAAGGCTGTAAAGAAGGCACCGGCGAAGAAGGCCGCTGCAAAGAAGACCGTGAAGAAGGCTGCAAAGAAGGCTGCAAAGAAGAAGTAGCCTTATAACGTTGTAACCAGGCAAGCAAAAGGGCCCGGACTCCTCTCGAGAGGTCCGGGCCTTTTTGCGTCTGGAGATAAGTTTATTTCTTTTCGGCGGCGATGGCGGCGAGGACGTCGTCGCTGTGGGTGTTGGGGTTGACGCCGGTCCAGACTTTGACGATCTTGCCCTGGGGCGAGATGAGGAAGCTGTCGCGGTTGGCGAACTTCATGTCGCCGCGGGCGGTGACGGGGACGCCGTATGCGTCGATGACTTTGTGGTCGGGGTCGGCTAGGAGCTTGAAGGTGAGCGAGTCTTTGGAGCAGAAGGTCTTGTGGCTTTCGACGGTATCGAGCGAAACGCCGAGGACGACGGCGTTGAGCGCGTCGTACTTGGGCAGGTCGCGCTGGAAGTTGTGCGCCTCGATGGTGCAGCCAGTGGTCATGTCCTTGGGGTAGAAGTAGAGGACAACCCACTTGCCCTTGTACTGGGTGAGCGAGACTTGCGTGTCTTCCTGCGAGGGAAGGTTGAAGTTGGGGGCGGCTGCGCCGGCCTGGAGAATATCCGCGGCGTGAGCCTTGATGCCGTAGCCGCTCGCGGCCACGATGCCTATGATGACTACGATCCATGCACTCTTGCGAACCATTTTCTTCTCCTTGTTGTTTCAGCTTTGATTTGTGGCGCTGCGCGGGTGTCTTCTCGCGTTGCACACGGTTATAGTACGCCGTTGTTGTGGTTGAGATGTCACGCGGATGTCACGCGCTCTGCCATGCGCTCCTCAGCGATGAGTGCGATGCCTTCGGCGTCGGCGGCGGCGAGGATTGCGGCGGCGTCGAAGAGGAGGGTGCGGCCGGCTTCGAGGGCGAGGCAGGTGGCTCCCGCGCGGGCCATCGTCTCGATGGTGGCGACGCCGATGACAGGGACGTCGAAGCGCATGTCCTGGTTTGGCTTGGCAACTTTGACTACCGTGAGGGCGCGACTGAGCGTCGACGCGGGATCGCCGAGCGCGCGGAAGAGATTGCCGGCGCGCTCGATGGTGGCGTCGGTGCCTTCCATCGCTTCGACAGCGACGCAGGCCTGCGCCGCGATGACGACGGTCTGGCCGAGGTCATAGCCGGCGATGCCGCGGGCCACGGTGCGGCCGTAGGCGATGTCTTTGCTCTCTTCTTCGTTCGGGGCGCGGCGGGTGAGGATACCGGGTTTTGCGAGGAGCGGTTCGAGATAGTGGGTGGAGGAGATGAGTTCGATGCCTTCGTCGGCGAGGACCTTTGCGACTGCGCCGAGGAGCATGTCGGTATTGCGGGTGCGGAGGTTGAGGAGGAGCTTGGCGAGGCGCCAGTCGGGGCGGATGCTGGAAAAGATCTGGGTGTGGCGGACCTGGCCGGCCATGACGGCCCGGGTGACGCCAGCGGCCTGGAAGGTTTCGATGAGGCGGGAGAGTTCGCCGAGGGAGAGCCAGTGGACCGTGACGCCGGGGTCGGCGGCGGCGCGAGCGTTCATCTCGCGGTCCGTCTCCTCCTTGATGGCGGCGACGACGACGGCAAGGCCGTGGGCGCGCGCTGCTTCGAGCAGCAGGAACGGGAAGCGCCCGTTGCCGGCGATGAGTCCGAGGGGGGTACCCCCCCCGGGGGGGGTGGTATTACTAACTAGCCGCGAATCAGTCACTTGTCGATTTTATCCCTCTGTAAATATAAGTATCTAAAGTGCTTAGAGGCAAATATAAGATTCTTTGCGGTTTATTCCTCGGCTCCTGTTGCTGCTTACTCTCCATATCAAGGCTAACCCCCCGGAATTTAAGCGTAAAGTACGCGAAACAGGTTGCTTAAGCTCATGCATAGCCCGAGCCGTGCGTGCGCTGCGGAAATCTGTCTCACGCTCATCTTTATGCTCTCCCCGAAGGCGGGTTCTCCCATTCTTTAATTGTAGCTGTTTGGGATAACTCAACGGCCAACTTTATCTCTTTGATATTGAATGGGTTGAGTGGATATGGGGCTTGACACGCGATTTTGCTGGGAATTTTGCGAAAAAAACTTGAGTCTCCGATTCGCAAAGGCTAGCACGGGCCTTCAGCCCGTTCGTTTTTCCTGTCCAATGTCCTGGGGCTGCGCCCCAGGCTAGGATAACTCGCGCCTTCAGCGCGAAGCTCGGAAACGCGGGAGCTTCAGGGCTGCCCCAAGCTAGAATGGCCCGCGCCTTCAGCGCGAAGCTCGGAAGCGCGGGAGCTTCAGGGCTGCGCCCCAGGCTAAGATAACTCGCGCCTTTAGCGCGGCGTTAGGAAAGCGCGGACTACGAAAGGAGATATCGAGGTGTCGTGGGAAGAATCATTTGCAAAAACGTCGCGGCTCTCGCTACTTGATCCGGTCTCTTGTTATTTGGCGGCATGGTCGGGCGGGGTTTTGGGGACGGTGATGGGGATCTCCAGGGTTCCGATCTTGTTCGAGGTGAGGTCGCGGATGCCTACGCGGAGGAAGGTCTCGCCGGGCGGGAGGTCGAGCTGCTGGAAGAAGCGGAAGGGGCCCTTCTGCATCTGCTGGTACGTGCTTTCGCTGAGCGGGAGCTGGAGGGTCTGGCTGAGGCTGTTGATGAGGTGGCCGTCGGGATCGAAGGCGACGACATCGAACTCGATGCCGCCTCTGTGGGTGTTGTTTGGGCCGGGCGTGAAGGCGAGCTGTCGCGCGGGGAAGACGAATTCGACGCCGTAGCGGGTGAGATGTTTGGTTTTGTATTTCACATCGAGGACGCCGAAGATTGCGGGGTCGGTGGGTTTGGCGGGCTCGGTGGAGGGCTCGACCTGCGCATCGAAGAGCAGGCCGGTGGAGGCTGAGATGCCGTGGGTCATGGCGACGCGCATCGTGGCCTGGGGATCGGAAGGTTGGGCTGAAGCCTTGCCGTCGGGGACGGCTTCGGGAACGTTGGCGGCGAGCGCGAGGCCGGGAGTGGGGACGATTTTGGTGGGGTCTTCGGCGTAGTAGCTCTGGCGATAGGTAAGGTGAATGTCGGGCCGATCGACCTTGACGTTGATGCTGTGGTGGCGACCGTCGTACTCCGCGGCTGGGGTTGGGTAAGTGATGGTGTAGTAGTCCGACCCGCGATCGATGGCCTGGGCGATGCCCTGGGCGAGGTCGTTGTTGTTGTAGTAGGCCTTGCCTCCGGTGGCTTCGGCGATGGCTTCCATTGAAAGCCAACTCGCTGGTGGGTTGTTCCAAGGCGGCACACCCGGGAGGGTGTCTGGAATAAGACCGGTGCCAACTCCGTAGACCGATATAGGGAAGGCGGTAACGTGCGAAGCCGCCAGTAGTCCATATGCCTTCTTCAGAGCCGGAGTGGAGTCGGGGAGGCAGTCCACTGAGACGGTTCCGTCGATCGTTTGAATTCCCACAGTAAACCAGAGGAGATTCTTTCTTCCTTTGATACCAGCTGCATCAGCGGCTATCTGGTCCAGAGATTCAAGTGTCATCCGGTTCCGCATGTTCTGTTGTGAGCACCAGGACTCATAGCTGTCGGCGATGCCCTGCGTGTCATAGGGCGCTGTATCGATGGCGGCACGAAGCAGCGCGGGATCGGAGGTGACTCCCTGCAGAATGCGAAGCTTGCCGGGGCTGAACATCCCCAGAACAACGACCCTTGTCCCCGGCGGCATCTGCTGAAGGTATTGGAGGGCATCATGTTGCACGCGATGTTCGCGACTCGTACCATTTGCGAGTGAGATTGCGCCTGCAGGTGAAGCTCCACAGCAACTGAGCGCAAGCACTGGCCCTGCGTTGGCGAAGTCGAGCAGGAGAATGTTGACCGGGCCAGCGGCGGGAGGCTGGACGTTGGTGTAGACGTTGGGCGGGAGCTTGGGCGGCGCGGCGACCACGTGCTTGCCGAACTCCTCGAAGCCGCGGATGGGTTGCGGCTTGCCATCTTCCTTGAGGGCGAAGTCTTCGCGTTTTAGGCCGTGGATGGGGTTGCCGTGGGCGTCGGTGACGGTGACGTCCACGACGATCTCGCGGGTGGTGACGTGGAGGGTGAGGCCAGAGTCGGATGGCGGCTGGCGCAGAGAGGTGAGGGTGCTTCGGGTCTCGGCGTAGGCGAAGACGGCGACGAGGCTGAGGGCCGTGGCGGCTGCGGCGATGCGCATGTGGGCTCCTTGGCCGCTGCTGGAGTGCGGCGCGCGGTGCGGGATTATGTTAGTTGACGGTGCGTGGGGTGGTGGGAATTTCTTTACAGGCAATGAGCCAAAGCTTGTCCTTACAGGATGAAAGGACAAGCAACGACACAAAGGCAAATACGGAGATTCTGAGCCAAAAATCGGCTCAGAATGACGACCGTTGTTTGGTGGGCTCAGTGGGGCCTTTGGGGGGCAGAGAAAAGCGGGTCCTTACAGGATGACAGGCAAGAGAACAGCCAACGACGCAAGGCAAATACAGAGATCCGTCGAGAGATTGCGGCTTATCCCTGTTGCGTCAGGAGACGGATGAGATTCTCTTCGAAGGCGTCCAGGTCGGCTCCCAGATCGCGGGTGGGTCCGGTGAAGATCAGTTTGCCTTTGCAGATGACGCTGATCTCGTCGCAGAGGCTGCGGATCTCGTGGGAGTCGTGGCTGCTGAGGAAGGTGGTGACGTTTTCGTCGACGGCGAGGCGGCGGAGGAGGTTCCACATCTCGCGCTTGGCGGGGAGATCGAGGCCTCGGGTGGGTTCGTCGAGAAAGAGGACCTTGGGACGGCCCATGAGGGCGCGGGCGATCTCGACGCGGCGCTTCATGCCAGTGCTGTATGTGCCGATGAGCTTGCCGCGAAATGCGGGGTTGAGGCCGACGTCGTCGAGCAGGCGCTCGACGTGCTCGCCGGGGTTGGGCAGGTGGCGGATGCGGGCGAAGTAGGTGAGATACTCGCGGGCCGTCCAGGTGGATTGGCTCTCGCTGGTTTCGTCGCTGACCAGGCCGATGAGATTGCGGACGGCCATGGGGTCTGTGGCGACGTCGTGGCCCCAAAGCTTTGCGGAGCCCGCCGTGGGCGGAAGCAGCGTGGTGAGCATGCGAATGGTGGTGGTTTTGCCTGCGCCGTTGAGTCCGAGAAATCCGTAGAGATGGCCCTTGGGGATTTGGAGGGTGATGCGATCGACTGCGACGAAGTCGCCGAAGTGCCGGGTAAGGCCGTCCATCTCGACGGCGAATTCTTCGGGTGCGCTCATCGCGTCCGCCTCCAGCGCTGGAAGGCCATGCCGACGCAGAACAAGGGCAGGATGCAGGCCGCGAGGGCCATCTCGTAGATGGCGCTGGAGACTTCGGCGTCGATCGCCGCGCGGGCGCGTAAGGCGCGTGGCTGGGTCTCTCCCGCGACGCGGTAGGTCGCCGTGACCGTGAGCGGATAGCGATTGCCGCCGATGTCCCAGGGATGGGTGGGATCGAGGGTGACGGGGACGCGGGCCATCCAGCCTGTGGCGATGCGATGGCCGTCGGGCGCGGTTGGCCCCGAGTCGTTGGGGTAGGCGCGGGTTTCGAGTTGCGGCGTTGGCTGCGCCAGAGCTTCGGGAGAGGCGTCGATCACGAGGCCGTCTTCTCCTTGAATCTGGGTACGGAGGTCGGTTACGGCGGTGCCGGTCTCGACGGGAAGGAGCAGGAGGAGATCGCGCGCGGTGGCCCGGTCGGTTCCGAGGGGCCACTCTTCGCGGTTGAGGACCGAGTTGCAGCAGCGTTGCGGAGGTTGGCGGCCAGGCGCGACCAGGGCGACGTTGATTCCGACGCGTGAGAGGCCACGGATGGCAGGGGCGTTGTTCGCGGGGGGCGCGGGTTTGTCGTAGTTTGTGTTCGCGAAGACCACGGGGAAGAGAAAGATCGTCGGGATCGCGAGGGCGATGGCCCATCGCTGGGGGCGCGTGGTCTCCCATGTCTCGACACCCTGCGCGTACACGAATACCCAGGCTGCGAGGGCGAGAGAGCCGAGGACGAGGACCAGAAGGCTGATCCAGGTCATCGTGGTGGTGGCGGGAATGTTTCTTGCGGCGAGGGCGAATCCGAGAGCGTTCTTGAGCAGGACGGCTGGACTGGCAAGCGCGAGGTGGCCCGTCCTGGTGGCGCCGTTGCCCTGAGCCACCATGAGTTCCTGCAGGGGGATGAGGCCGGCATAGGCGAGCAGGACTCCCATGCCTGCGCCGGTGGGGGCAGCGAGACTGCGGCCGATGAAGAGTACGCCGATGAGGGTGCCGACGGCGACGCTGGCGAAGAGAAGGCCGGGCGTCCATAGGAGGAACTTGTGCAGGAGAAGAGGAAGGCTGACGTGGCTGCGGTACACCAGCATCATGGGCACGAGCGCGGCATAGTAGGCGGCGGCAAGCGTGAGGAGGACGAAGAACTTTGCGGCCAGCCAGTCGCGGCGGTCTACGGGCGCGGTGAAGACGGACTCGACAAATCGATTGACGCGGGGGCCGGCGATCATTCCGGCAGCGACGGGAATGAAGCCGAGAGGGACAAGGCCGTAGGCGATGATGCCGTATCCGTCGAGCCAGGTGTCCTGGGTACCGACGGTGGCGAGGCCCCCGACAGCAAGGAGGACGACCGCGGCTCCCAACCACGCAAAGCGGCCACGCATGGTGGCCTTGAGTTCTTCTGCGTAGAGGATCGCGATCGAGTGGGCGGCTGGCATGTAGGACGACTCGCACCAATGTACGCGCGCGAGTCTGAAGCTGAGCTTAAGGATGGCGTGCCGCGAAATCTGTGGCGAATTTCCGGCTACTTGATGATGCCGCGATGGCTGGAGGCGATGAAGTCGGCGAGGTAGGCTACGTGTTCTTCCGGAGCATCGGTGAGGGTGGCGCGGATGGCGGCCAGGGCGTCGGTGGTGTTGAGCTTGGAGGCTTGCAGGAGGCGGTAGGCGTTGCGGAGTTGTTTGATCTGTTGCGGGGTGAAGCCGCGGCGCTCGAGGCCGACCTTGTTGAGGCCGTAGGCGTGGTTGTTGCGCTCGATGGAGGTGAGGGAGTAGGGGAGGACATCCTGGGTGATGGTGGTGCCTCCGCCAATGTAGGCGTAGCGGCCGATGCGGCAGAACTGGTGGACGGGGCAGAGGGCTCCGACGACGGCGTAGTCCTCGACCGTGACGTGGCCGGCCAGGGTGGCGGAGTTGGCGAGGATGCAGCCGGTGCCGATGTGGGAGTCGTGGCCGATGTGGGTGTAGGCCATGATGAGGCAGTCGTTTCCGACGGTGGTTTTGCCGCCTCCGCCTGTCGTTCCTCTTGAGATGGTGACGTACTCGCGGATGGTGTTCGAGTCGCCGATGGTGCAGCGGGTGGGTTCGTTGGCGTATTTGAGGTCTTGCGGGGCAATGCCTAGGCAGGCGAAGGGGTAGATGGTGTTGTTCGCGCCCATGGTCAGGTGGCCATCGAGAATGACGTGGGAGATTAGGTTGCAGTTCTCGCCGAGGATGACGTTGGGGCCGATGGTGGAGTAGGGGCCGATGGTGCAGGAGGCGGGGATTTGCGCTCCGGGGGCTACGATCGCGGTGGGGTGAATTGGCACGTTCGGTGAGGCCTCGGCGATGAAAGAACAATCAACTGCAAAGACGAAATACGGGGGTTCTTCGCTACGCTCAGAATGACAAACTTTTATCGGAGGGTCCGACGAAGAGATTCAGGGGGTTGTTGGAGGATCGGCTTCTGGTGCGGGCTTTTTGGTTCGTGGGATTAGGGCGCACATGATGGTGGCTTCGCAGGCGATCTTGCCCTCGACGGTGGCGACGCCGCGCATCTTGCAGGCGGTGGTGCGCCAGTTGAGGACGGTGACTTCGATACGGAGCTGGTCGCCGGGGACTACGGGACGGCGAAATTTGGCGGAGTCGATGCCGGTGAAGACCATGAGCTTGTCGGCGCGGTCGGGGAACTCGGTGAGGAGGAGCGCGCCGCCGGCTTGCGCGATGGCTTCGACCATGAGGACGCCGGGCATGATGGGATAGTCGGGGAAGTGGCCGGCGAAGTGCGGCTCGTTGACGGTGACGTTTTTGAGGGCGACGATGCGGGTCTTGCGCTCGAGTTCGACTACGCGGTCGATGAGCAGGAAGGGGTAGCGGTGCGGGAGGATGGACATGATTTCGACGATGTCCATGGTCTGCGAGGAGGGTTGGGGCTGGTCGCTCATGCAGGTCTGAGTATAGCCGGGCGAGGAGATTCGGGGGCGGACACAACGAAGACAAATACAGGGGTCCTTCACTGCGTTCAGGATGACAACTTCTAATTTAGATGAACAACTTCTAATTTCAGGTGACAACTTTTAGTTCAGGTGACAACTTCTTGTTCGATTGAAGCAGCAGCTACTTCTTTTTGGTGGGGATGATGGTGGGGTCGAAGACGGATGGGGGGAAGGGGGCGTTGTAGGTGACCTTGGTGTAGAAGCGCTGGCCGACCATGTCTCCGTTTTTGTAGCGAGTGAGGGTCATGGCGGTGGGAAGGCCCTGGATGGTGTGGTAATCGTCGTATTCTTCGACGTCTTCATCGTGGTCTTTGAACTGGTCGTTGCGCCACTCGAAGGTGCGGCGGAGAGGGAGGTGGGTGACGGCGTCGAGCTCTAGGGTGACGGCGTCGTTGTTGGCGGAGAGGACGGTGACCTTGTCGACCTGGCGGCGCTCGACCATGGAGGTGCCTTCGGCGAGGATCATGACGCCGGGGGCGTGGATCCAGGAGTGGATCACCTCTTCGACGGAGTGGGCGCGGCGGCGGTAATACTCCTGGACCTGGTCCTTGGGGAGGGTGGTCTGGCCCTTGTAGGTGATCTCATAGCCCTGGTTATTGGTCCAGATCTGGTAGACGTCGATTTTTTTGCCGGGCATGATCATGCCTCGGTCGGTGAGGAAGCCGACGCGGGAGGCCTCGGGCAGGCCGGAGGCGGCGAGGCGGCGGACTTCGTGGTACTCGATGACTCCAGGGTCGGGGGCGCCGCGGAAGAAGGCGGCGCTGCGGCCGTCGTACTGGATGGTGGTGCGGTTCAGCCATGCGTCTCCGCCGAGCGCGGCGACCATCTGGTCGAGGAGGAGCTTGCCGCGCTGCTCGGGGGTCTGGCCGGCGGGGCCGTTGGGCGGGGCGCCGTTGGCGAGATCGGAGAGCTGGGCAGGCAGATGCGGGGTGGCGAAGGCGGCGAGGAGGACGGCGAACGCAAGGGTGCGGAGGGTGGTTGTGCGTTTGCGGTTTCGGGGGCTGGGGTTTGGCATCTTGATGTTGGACGCGAGTGCGGGGTGGAAGGATAACGGGGTGATTATAACGAGCGGCGGAGGGAGGTGGATTCGAAGACGTGGCGGGCGAGCGGTTTACATCCCACCCGGGCGTTTGTGGCTGAGTAGAGACATTAGCCGGCGAGGACTGCGCCTCCGTTGACGTTGAAGATCTCGCCGGAGATGAAGCCGGCGAAGAGGGTGCAGAGGAAGAGGATGGGGCCGGCGACCTCGTCGACGTGGGGCAGTGCGGCCGGCGAGGGAGAGGTTAACGCCGGAGGGTCGTCCAGGCGCGGGGGCGGCTTCCGGATAGTATGCTGAGGCGTCAGGGGACGCATCGGATGGATTGGGCATCCCTACATTTTGCACTGGGCGGATGTTTTCTCGCATCCGGATAAAGCTGCAAGCGGCCCGGCAACTGAATTCAACCTAGTTCCTGAGGAGTAATAACTCTATGAAGATTCTGGTTCTTGTCGCGCGGATTTTGATGGGTTTGACGTTTCTGATATTTGGGCTGCTAAAGCTGTTTCCTACCCTTCACCCCATGCCTTTGCCTTCCGGAGATGCGGGTGCGCTGATGGGCCTGATGTTTACGCACGGATGGCTTCACGTGGTGGGCGCAGCGGAAGTCGCAGCCGGTTTGTTGCTGCTGTGTGGACGATTTGTGCCGCTGGCTCTTACGATTCTTGCCGCCGTTGGGCTGAATATTCTTTACTTCAGCTTCGCGTTTACGCCCGGCCAGGCTTACCTGCCGCTGTTTCTTGCGATTCTTGAGGTCATCCTGGTGTATGCGTACCGGGAGTCGTTCCGCGGTGTGTTTGATCCGAAGGCTCAGCCTCACTGGAAGTAAGGATTGGAACGGGAGCGCTGCCGCGGTGGTTATTTCTTCGCCGCGGCGGCGAGCTTGCGGCGGTGCCGGGTTGATGCTACCTAGTGGCGGGAAGCACTTCCACATTCGCTGGATCCGTGGTCTGTAAGCTTCGGGGATGCATTGCGAGGCCGACCGTCCCCAGCAGCAGCACAAACATGTAGATCCCGGCGACGCAATAGAAAGGTATTTTGGCGACGGGCCACACTTTGGCCGGCATCTGGTCGACGAGAAGGTCGAGCGCTGTCTCGCTGTGCCGGTCTGGCATGGTCGCGGGATCGGGATTCTTAGCCCATTTCTTTGCAATATGAGCGGCCCGGATGTTGGTCAGCAGCATGAGCGCAGCGATGATGGTAAGGGCTCCCGGAGGGATGCCGAGAAAGACGTTGCCGATTACGCCGACCAAGTAGGCAACGGAGACGAGGATGGCCGCAGAGACACTGTGTTCGCGTACACCGATGCCGCCGAGCACGAAGAAGGCAAGCGTAATCAGTGCCAGCAGAAGATTTCCCGTGAGCAGCAGCACGATGGTAGAGAACGCCGCCACAACGATGCATATCCAGAAACCCTGCACGCCCAATGCATCGGTGTCGCTGGGGTTATCGCTTGGCCAGAAGAGGCGCTGAAACAAGTTATCGTCTTTGACTGTAGTTTCGTCCAGGCCAAGGTATCCCATACGGAGACTTTTATCATGGGAGAGGCTTACCAGGATTATTTCTTCGCCGCGGCGGCGAGCTTGCGGCGGCGCTCGGCGATGAGGCGGCGCTGCTGGGTGGCGGGCAGGGCTAAGGTCGCGAGGACTTTCTTTGGGAGCTTGGCGAGGGTGATGTCGTAGGCGGCGCGGAGTTCTGTGCGCCACTCGGCGGGGGTGAAGACGTCCAAGTCTTCGACGGCGACCCAGTGGATGCGGGCCATGTAGGGCGCGGGGTGATGCCTTCGCGCTCGAGGAACTCGGGGTAACGATCTTTTCCGGCGGAGTACATCATGAGCGCGTGGTGGGTGACGCGGCGGCGCTGCGGGCTTGCGCCGTGAGGCACCGGGCCTTCGAGGTTGAGGAGGGCGAACATCTTGCCGCCGATGGCCTTGTCGCCGGTCCAGAAGACGAGGTTCGCGCCCCACTGCATGGTTTCGACCGCGTGCGGGAGGGTGAGGAGGTAGGCGCGGAGGGTTTCGGCGGTCATAGGAAAAGGGTATAGGGTCCAGGGCGGACGATGGAGATTTCGCAATGCGCCGATGTCCGGTGCTCGCTGTAAAAGCGGTCGCGCTTTCGCGCGATGCCCACCATATTCACCCCACCAGCAAGCTGGAGGGGACCCCCGACTTAGGCGCGATGAAACCGCGCCGAATATGGGGCACCCAGGTACTCAAATGGATGGCGTATTCGGGTGGAATTCTGTACATTTGGCGGACACCTTTCAGACGTAGGGATGCAGTGGGGCTCGCGGGCTATTTGGCAAAATTTGTGCATGGAGGCGTCGCGATGATGGATCAATGGATACGAAACGGGGCTATGAAGGCGATGTTTTGCGGGTGTATTGCGATTCCGCTTCTTGTCGGCGGCTGCAAGAGCGGGCCTCCTCCAGCGGCCGATATGCGGGACCTGGATGAGCAGACGATCCGGGACCTGGACAGGCAGTGGTCGATGGCGGCGCAGACGAACAACCTGGATGAGGTGATGTCGTACTACAGCGAGGACGCTTCGCTGCTGCCTCCGAATGCGCCGATGGCGACGGGCAAGGCGGCGATTCGCGAGGTGTGGGCTTCGCTGCTGAAGCCGGGAACTACGGTGACATGGCAGACGACAAAGGTCGAGGCCGCAAGCTCGCGGGATCTGGCCTATGTGATGGGGACGTACCTGCTGCATGCGGAGGATTCCGGGGGCAAGCCGATCGCAGACCACGGCAAGATTCTGGAGGTGTGGAAGAGGACGCCGAACGATGAGTGGAAGACCGTGGCAGATACTTGGAACTCGGATGTGTCGGAGACGGTGGATGCAGGGAAGAAGTAGGCAACATGAAAAATGCCGATGAGTGAGAAGACGCGCACTGGATGGAAGCGCCCGGTTGGCCTACTACTCGCGCTTTTTTGCGTGGGTTGGCTGATCTATCTGGGTGCGATTCGCGTTGTGATCTGGCGGTTTGCGGGCGAGGCGAATCAGACGCACGGGACTCTTGATGTAGTTCCTACTCCGTTGAGTGACACGAGTGTGGCTGTACTGGAAGGCGCGCGCGTTGAGAAGTTCGGGGTCTCGTTTGAATCGCCGTGGAAAGACATCACGCGAGAGACGAACACAGAGGACATCTTCGATGCGGCCTTTCGAGAAGGCCCTTTTCTAATGCTTCACGATCCACGGAGAGCATTCGATGGCATAAAAATTTTGCAGGGCAATACATATCGCGAGCGTCAAAAAGCGATGGATCTATTCGGGCCGGAGGCGCTTCGCTCCAACTACGATTTGATGGCCACAGCAGCGGAAACAAAACCCACTGAGGTCAAACGGTGGGATAGTTTTCGACATTACACACGCATCAACTTGCTGCTTATGGAAAAAATGATGTTCCTTGGCCCTGCAAAGGCGATTCATCCGATTCATTCCGAGACCATGCGTGGGTTTCAGCTTGGCGATCCAGATGCTGCTCCCTATCTTGTCAAGCTGGAGCTATTCGACGCAAAAGACAAAAAATACGAGTTCATTCTTATGGGACACGGGCGACAGGATCCCGTGGCTTCCCAGGCCCAAATCAATGCTCTGATCGCTTCTATCGTTCCGCTGGCATCCGGTAGTTCGATGTTGCCTACTCAGGGATTGAAAGTGCGTGCCGCCGACTCAAATTGAGGTTTCGGTCTTTATACTTGGAAGCGATATGTCTATGTTCGCGCCGGTGGATGAGCAACTGGATTTGATTACGAAGGGGGCGGCGGAGATTATTCCGCTGGAGGCGCTGAAGGAGCGCGTGGCGCAGTCGATTGCTTCGGGCGTGCCGATGCGAATCAAGGCGGGGTTCGATCCAACCGCGCCGGACCTGCACCTGGGGCATACGGTGCTGATTCGCAAGCTGCGGCACTTTCAGCAGCTGGGGCATACGGTGATCTTTTTGATTGGCGATGCGACGGCGCTGATCGGCGATCCGACAGGCAAGAATGTGACGCGGAAGCCGCTGTCGCGCGAGGAGATCAACAAGAACGCGGAGACGTACAAGGAGCAGGTGTTCAAGATCCTGGACCGCGAGAAGACCGAGGTGCGGTACAACTCGGAGTGGCTGGATGCGCTGGGGTTCGAGGGGATGATCCGGCTGGCGGCGAAGGCGACGCTGTCGCAGATGCTCGAGCGGGATGAGTTTCACAAACGATTCAAGGAAGAGCAACCGATCGGCGTGCATGAGATGTTGTATCCGCTGGTGCAGGGATACGACTCTGTGATGCTGCGATGCGACGTGGAACTGGGCGGGACCGACCAGCGGTTCAACCTGATGCGTGGGCGCGACCTGCAGCGCGATGCTGGGCAGACTCCGCAGATTGTGTTGATGACGCCGATCCTCGAAGGGCTGGACGGCGTGCAGAAGATGTCGAAGTCGCTGGGGAATGCGATTGGGATCCATGAGGCTCCGGGAGAGATGTATGGGAAGCTGATGTCGATCTCGGATGAGTTGATGTGGAAGTACTGGACACTGCTGACGGATCTGCGTGGGTCGGAGATTTCGGAGATGCAGGAACAGGTTTCGCACGGCGGCCTGCATCCGATGCAGGCGAAGAAGAATCTGGCGTGGGGGATTGTGCGGGATTTTCATTCGGCGGAGGAGGCGGATGCCGCGGCGGAGAGCTGGGCGAAGACGTTTCAGCAGCGGGCCGTGAGTGAAGATGTGCCGGTGGTGAAGATCAATCCAAATCAGGTAACGCTTGAAGAATATATCCAGCCGGATATTGCGGGGTCAGCTCCGCCGGCCAGAGCGATCCGAATTGCACGGCTCCTTCAACTTGCGGGGTTAGCTCCATCAGTAGGGGAGGCAACACGGAAGATCGCTGAGAATGCTGTCAGTATCGATGGACGAAAGTTTTCCGGAAAACTTGAACGCTGGGAGGCTCTTGAATCTGGTCCGGTGTTGCGATTGGGGAAGAAGAGTGTTCGCGTGGAGTGGGTTGGTTGATGGGCCAGATATTGGTGGTGCATCGCACGCAGGCATGTCCCGGGGGCTAAAGCCCCGGTTCGTGGCGTGATCGGTAATGTCCGGGCTGAAGCCCGGACCTATCTCAGAAGCAAAGGCAACGGCAAGTACAGAAGCAGGTCCTTACAGGATGACAAGCAAGAGAACAAGCAACAGCAGCAGCGTGAGAACAGGCAACGGCAAGAGCAAGAGAACAAGCAACAGCAGCAGCGTGAGAACAGGCAACGGCAAGAGCAAGAGAACAAGCAACAGCAGCAGCGTGAGTACAGGCAACGGCAATAGCGTTGCGGTCCTCTCAACCAATTGAGAACCGATTGCGTCTAAGGAGATTGATGGCTCTGGGCACAAAGTTCTGGGTGGGTGCGGTGGGGATGGCGCTTTGCGTGCCGATGCACGCGGCGCAGACGCAGGATGCGAAGCAGATTGTGCAGCAGGCCGTGAATGCGGAGCTTGCAGCGAATCGCGACGACCACTCGCACTGGCGGTATGTGAAGCAGGAGGCAGGTGGGAATCAGTCCATCGTGGTGGAGACGGAGAATGGGGCCATCAGCCGGCGGGTGGAGGAGGGTGGCAGGCCGGTATCGGCGGAGACGAGGAGGGCCGATGATGAGCGCGTTCAGAGGTTCATTCACGATCCCTCGCTGCAGCAGAAACAGAGGCGCGATGGGTTGCATGATGAGAAGGATGCGACGGAGTTGCTGAACCTGCTGCCGCAGGCCTTTGCGTGGAAGATGGAGAGCGAGACGCCGGAGAGCTTTACGCTCTCGTTCAGGCCCGATCCAAACTTTCATCCACCAGACATGGAGGCGCGCGTGATGGGCGAGATGGCGGGGACGCTGATCGTCGATAAGACGCAGCACCGGATCAAGACGATGAAGGGCCAGCTTTCGGAGGACGTGAACATCGGGTTTGGGATTCTGGGGAAGCTGCGTAAGGGCGGGACGTTTAATGTCGAGCGCCGCCCGGTGGGTTCGGGGCTGTGGCAGATTACCGAGACCCATGTGCATATCGATGGGCGGGCACTGTTCTTCAAGACGATTGGGCAGCAGCAGGATGAGGTGAAGTCGAATTTTACGCTGGTGCCGGCGGGGACGACGTTGGAGCAGGCGGTAGAGATGCTGCGCGATACGCCTAACTGCTGCGGGAGCCGTTGACGTGAGGCTGGCGTGTGCGCTGCATGTGGATCTGCGGCGCGGTATTCTTTGAGTCATGGCGAAGACGCCTTATCCGCAGACAGATCGTGAGTTGATTCGGCGCATTGAGCGCTCGACGGGGCATCGCGCGGGGTATAAGCAACTGGTGCGCGAGCTGGGGCTGGGCGGTGGGCGCGAGCGCAGGCTACTGCTGGAGCAACTGGCGCGGATTACGGCTCGCGGGGAGCTGGTGAAGACAGAGGCGGAGCAGTGGGCGATTCCGAGTGCGTCTCCGGAGAAGACAGCGCGGCAGGGTGTGGGGGAGTTGCCGGGGGAGACTCGTGCGCAGGAGTTGAGAGCTACGCGAGACAGGCTGGTTGCGGGGAAGCTGGATCTGCATCGCGATGGGTATGGGTTTGTGCGGCCGAATGGGAGCACGAATCGGGAGGATGATTTATTTATTCCGCCGAATGAGTTGAACGGCGCGATGCAGGGCGATGAGGTGCTGGTGGATGAAGCTCCGCCGGGGCGAGATGGGCGGCGGTCGGGGCGCGTGGCGCGGGTGTTGACGCGGCGGAATCCGACGGTGGTGGGAATCTTTCATTACGCGCGTGGGCGGCGAAGTCGAGGCGCGTGGGACGATGTGCCGGTGGTGCAAGGGAATTATGTGACACCGCTGGATGAGCGGATGGCGGGGGCTCCGGGTGGCGGGGCGATTTTGATTCCGGAGGGCGCGGAGATGCCTGTGGCGGCGAAGGAGAGGCCGCATCGCGTGTTGGGCGAGGAGGCGCAGACGCAGCGGCGGAGTTGGGATTTTTCGCAGGATGCGGAGCGGGAGGCTAGTCATAATCCACTGGAGGGGCTGGCGGTGGATGTGGAGATTACCGACTTCCCTGCTCCGGGACGGCCGGCGAAGGGGCGCGTAATCGAGGTGCTGGGACCTCCGGATGCGTTTGGCGTGGATGTGGAGATTGTGATTCGCAAGCATCATCTGCCGCATGTGTTTCCGGCGAATGTGCTGGCGGAGGCGAGCGAGTCCGCAGAGGAGACCCATGTCTCAGATTCGAGACATGGGGCACCCGTGCTGATGGCAACGCTGGAAAAAGGCAGGCGGGATTTTCGCGCGCTGCCGATTGTGACGATCGATGGCGAGACGGCGCGGGATTTTGATGATGCGGTGCTGGTGACGCCTCTGCAAAATGGCAACTGGGAGCTACAGGTGCATATCGCGGATGTGAGCCACTATGTGCGGCCGGGTACGGCGCTGGATCTCGAGGCGCGGCTGCGGGGGACGAGCGTTTATTTTCCGGACCGCGCGATTCCGATGCTGCCGCCGCAGCTTTCGAGCGGGATGTGCAGCCTGCGGCCGGATGAGGATCGGCTGGTGCTGAGCTGTGTGATGGAGGTTGACGCGCGCGGCGAGGTGCTGGGGTATGAGGTTTGCGAAGGGATCATCCGCAGCGCGAAGAGGATGACGTATACGCAGGTGCAGGCGATTCTGGATTCGGGTGCCGACGCTGCTACGGATGTGGATGGGGCTGTGCGCGAGGAGTTCTCCGAATTTGTAACTCATTTTGAGCGGATGTATGAGCTTGCGCTGAAGTTGAATGCGAAGCGGCATCGGCGGGGGTCGATCGACTTCGATCTGCCGGAGCCGGTGATTGAGTTCGATCCGAGCGGGAATATGCAGTCGATCGTTCGGTCGGAGCGCGGGTGGGCGCATCGGTTGATTGAGGAGTTTATGCTCTCGGCCAACGAATGCGTGGCGACGTGGATTGAGAAGAACGCGATTCCCAGCGTGTATCGCATCCACGAGATGCCGGACCCGAAGCGGATTCAGGATTTTGAGGAGACGGCGAGCGGGTTTGGGTACTCGCTGGGGTTTGCGAATCTGCCGGTGAAGCAGATGACGATGAAGGCTGACCGGCGGGATGTGCGTCGAGGCAACAGCGGCGGGGGGCAGGGGCGCGCGGCGAAGACGCACGAGGTGCCGGAGCAGATTCCAGTGACGCCGCAGATGTACCAGCGGCTGACGGCGAAGATTGCGGGGAAGCCGGAGGAGCGGATTCTGGCGTACCTGATGCTGCGGTCGCTGAAGCAGGCGCGGTACAGCGAGAAGAACGAAGGGCATTTTGCGCTGGCGAGCCCCTGCTATACGCACTTTACTTCGCCAATTCGGCGATATCCGGACTTGATTGTGCATCGAATGATCCGGGAGTTGATTCGAGCAGGGGCGGACGCGCGAGGCGGGGCGATTTTGAGCACCGATCCGCAGCCATGGAAACAGGATACTGGTCCGGTTACAAAGTCGAAGGAGCGGCGAACGGAGGCTTATACTTCGGAGCCGATTCCTGAGCCGGAGTTGGCGGCGATTGCGGCGGAGTCGAGCCAGGCGGAGCGGCGGGCGGACGATGCCGAGCGCGAGTTGATGGAGTGGAAGAAGATGCGGTTTATGGAGGACCGTGTCGGCGAAGATTTTGGCGGAATTATTCTTTCGTGTACGAAGTATGGGTTCTTTGTTGAGTTGGATGACTTGTTTATTGAGGGGCTGGTACCAATTGCGACGCTGAGCGGGTGGGGCAGCGATGAGCGATTCATGTTCCGCGATACGGATAAGCAAATTGTGAGTACGCGGAGCGGACGGGCGTTCAAGATGGGACAGCGGGTTCATGTGCTGCTGGACCGGATCGACAGGCAGCAGAGGCGGCTGCAGTTTGCGCTGGTGCCTTCGACGGAAGAGGTGGCTGGGAAGGCAGGGCGGAAGGGTAAGGCCGCGAAGGCGGAGGGTGTGGCGCATTCGAGTCCGGATCGCTCGGGCAAGCGGCAGACTAAAGGCGGGAAGACGAAGGCGCGGCTTCGGAACAAGAAGGCGAAGGGCAAGCGCCGGAAGCCGCTACAATAGAGAGATCAGGAGAACAGCACCGATGGCGCACATGGTTTTTTGCACAAAGTACAAGGCGGAGATGGAAGGGCTGGACGAGCCGCCATTCGACTCCGACTTTGGCCAGAAGATTTACAAGAATGTCTCGCAGAAGGCGTGGGGCGAGTGGGTGGAGCGACAGAAGATGCTGCTGAATGAGTATCGCCTGCAGCCGTGGACGCGGGAGGCGCAGGACTTCCTGGTGGAGCAGATGAATGGGTTCTTTTTTGGCGAGGGCGAAGGGGGAGCTCTGCCGAAGGAGTTTGTGGCGCCGACGCATTAGGCTAGCGGCGCGGATCGGCGTGATTCTGCGCGGGCTCGTGTACACTAAGGCTGCAAGATACCCCTGCCGTCGCCCTCCCGGGCGGCGCGCGCAACACAAGTCGGGACGTGGCTCAGCCTGGTAGAGCGCACCCTTGGGGTGGGTGAGGTCGCTAGTTCGAATCTAGTCGTCCCGACCATTTTCTCTCAACAACTTACCGCTATCGAAACCCACGGATGGGAACAAGCGTGGGAACGGTAAGGAACACTAAGCGGCGATGCCTGTTTGGACACTCGCGCTTTGCGCTCCAGTGATGAGTCCGGCCAGAGCGTTTTGCGCCAGCCGTTTGTCTTCGGTGACGGCCTGAGCATACAGCTCCATCGTGATATCCGACGTTGCATGACGCATTAGCTCTTGCGTGGTCTTCACACTTGAACCAGAGGCCATTAGAAGCGATGCAGCGGTACGCCTGAAGGTGTGCCAGCCGATACGCTTGCCGATGCCCAGCCGCTTTGCTGCGGGCAGGATATGACGACGTAGAACCATGTCCGGCCAGTAGGGTAGCTTGCCAAAAGACGCCGGGCTTGCGAACACCCAATCAGAGGGCTTCGCGTACTCGGTACGCTCACGCCAGCTTGTGAGGGCTGTTGCGAGTTCATCGGACATCGGCAAAGGTTTGCGCGAGGTCTCTGTCTTCGGCACTCCCGCCACTTGGTCAACCAGACTCCGCACGATACGGATTGCCCGCTTGTCGAAGTCCAAGTCTTCCCACTTCAGACCGAACAGTTCACCGCGCCTCATGCCCGTTATGGCTGCAAGCAAGGTCACTGTCCGGGCCGGTTCGGAGAGTTCGCCCAGAATGGCGCGTATCTCTTCAGGCGTCAGAATGTCCGGTGTCTCTACGCGCTTACTACTGCACCGCACCAGAGCAATGGGATTGTTGGCTGCCCATTGATAGCGCATCCCGTGGCGGAATAACGTACCGAAGACGCCCTTGACCTTGGTTTTGGTGGCCGGGGCGTATGGCAGGGACTCCAACCATCGCTCGACCGCGACTGCTGTTACGTCTTGCAGCCGGTAGTCGCCCCACTTCGGGAGTATTAGGTTGTCGAGGTTGTGCCTGTAAACCTGCCGCACCCGTATCGTGTGCCTCCCGCTCTCAAGCTCTACTTGCTTGTAGTGGGCGATGAGTTCCGCGACGGTGTGACTTCCTTGCGTGGCCGTGACAGTCGAGTTGATGTCCAACCGTAGTCCGTCAACCGCCCGCTGCGCTGCTGACTTTGTTTTGTACTCGTCAACGGTGCCGACGATGCGTTTACGTTGGGCCGTTCGCCCATTGCCTACGGGCTCACGCCAACGATAAATCCATACGTCAGAACCGCTGTTTCTCTTCTCCGTTGTCAATGAACCGCTTTGGTATCTGTCGCGCCTGAGCGTGATTTTCATGCTGCCATCCTTTCGGGTTGGGCGGCACGAGTAGCAGGCCCAGCATACAGGGTCGAATCGTCAGCAAGCCATCGGTTTATTTCGGATGGCATGAAGACGATCTTGCGGGCGCTGAGACGGCGGTGGGGAATGCGGCCCTCTCGCGCCCACCGCAAAAGCGTCACCGGATGCAGCGGCACTATCTCCGCAAGCTGTTGAGCTGTGAGAGGTCTTTCAATTGTTGGTAAGGACAAGGGTGGAACCTTGTTACCTGAGCGTCACAGGCTTTGCTCTTCTTCACCGTTCGGGTAGCAGTTTCAATGTGAGCAACCGCGTTCTACTGTGGCGAAGGTTCCGGGCCGGTGACTTGGGCGGAATGTTGATTTGATGTTCCAGAGAGGGGGAAGGATTCAGCGCGGACACGGCAATGCCTACCCGTCTTGGGGTTCGGAGTCTTCGGCGGCACTGATTGATTGGGCTTTGGGATTTTCAAAGCTGACTTGGGGAGCTGGGGCAGGGAGAGCCGAAGTAGGGAGAATTGGCGGGGCCGGTTGTGGGAGTGGCTTTGCAGGTTGTTCGGTCGGAGGATTCTTCGATTCGCCGCTACCTTTGCCCATGAGCTTATTGAGGCTGTCGAAGCAGGCTTGAACGAGGTCTTTGTAGTTGTCTGGCGATATGACCTTCATGAGCAGGAAAATCATCGCAGTTATGAGAACTAAGCCAACTGCCCCGGCGATAACGCCCGAGACTGTATAGCCCCATCCATAGGCTTTCTCAAAGCGGATGCACGCATAGACCATGCCCAAAAATACAGCGACGAGAAAAACCACGTTCAACTTGAGGCCGTACCAAGGTTTCCGATGTTTTGTGGCCAGTCGATATTGCTTGTGAAGATGCCGAATCGTGATGCTGTTCTCGCGGATCAAGGCGCGGTCGGTCTCAAGCCGGTTCTGTGCCTGCAATTCCCTGATGTGCGCCAGAAAGGAAGATGGTTCCATAGGGGAGGTTAGGCCGCCGAGATAGTCTTGGCGAACCGGCCCAACTCCTCCGGGTCAACTGAGTAGTAGACCTCTACCTTGCAAGTGTCGTCAGCATGGCTGTGTTCTTCATCGCATATCTCGCAATAGTGAGACGGTTCGATACTCGTCAGGTCGTCTTTGCTGTCGAGAGGCGCATGGGTTTTGCCACAGTACACGCCGAAGTGGTGATGCGTGACGCCGCGCTCTTCCAACATGCGGAGTGCTGTTGTTGCTGTAAGCTCCGATTCTCCTATCGCCTTCCCCACGATCCGGGGCAGCACGTCGTCACCAGCCGGTCTGCTCTTCAAATACTGAATGGCCTTGGCAATGAGCGCGTCTATCCGAGGAGATGACCGGGGCGCAATGGCGTTCCTAAACCAATTGGCTAAGGACATAATCTATTTCTTCCTCATCGCAGTGTGCATCGAAACGTACAAAACCGTTCGTGGCGTCCACGTAGCTAAAAACTTCGCGGGTGAGCTTTCCGTTCGTCATTAGGGGCTTCCATCGCAACGGAGCTTCCGCAAACGCTCTCACCATATTGTCTTTCAACATCTGATTCCACGCAGAACTATCGCGGATGTCTTTACCGGCCTTCTTCTGTGTGCGTTTCGAGTGGATGCCTTCCTCGTCGTCATCTACCAGTAGGATCGCGCTGACGACGTGTGGAACCTTCTTCATGATCTTCTCTAGGCCGTTGCGTAACTCAACCGTTTCGAGGGGCAGACCGAGATACGTTTCGGCCAACTCTTTATAGAAATCAAAATAGGCGTCGGCCTTGGGTACGCCATCTACTTCATGCAAATGTTTGTCGCCGGGTTTGTCATATCGAATCTGAACAAGTCCGCTCTTTTTGTCCACGATGAGCACGATGATTTTCGGCTCTTTGACTGGAATAAACTGCTGGTGCCTCTTATCGACCTTCAATCGAGTGTGCAGCTCATTCCACTTCGCGCGGAAAGTAGTCGGACTGTTCATTGCGTACTGCAATTTAGATGTTGCGGAGGGGGATACGGATGGCGTCCGCTCAGAGGAGAGCGTCACTTTGAGAGCTGCAAGCTGGTCGTCAATCTTCTTCAGGCTTGAGGGCGTTGTGGTGATGCGGTACAGGAACGTGCGCTTCGCGCTGGCTTCCTCAATACCGATTGCACCTTCGATAACCTCGTCTTCGGTGAGCTTTTCCTTCTCGACAAGGCTGTGAACTTTCTCCACCATAGCGTCACGGCTATTCATTGTGGAGGAGAGACCTTTACGACGCAGCCAGCTACGAACGGATGCGATGCTGTATTTGCCAAGGATGTTTTTGATTTGAACGAGGGTGGGCGTCTTTGCCATAGCGAGCGTGCTCTATTCTTGGACTCGAATTTGCACACAAGGCTATCACGAATGGGTTTGCCCGCCGTCAGTTTCTACAAACGGGCTTTCCCTACTGTGATTCTACTGGACTACTGCCCGCCGAAGGCATGGCGCACGGCTTCGATGCCAGCGCCCAAGCTGCCCGCGCCGATGGCCATCTTCAGACCAGAGCCCAATGTCTTCACACGGGCCGCGACACGCTGCTCTGCGAGTGCCGCCGCGTCCACATGCTGCAAGAGGGCATCGGCGTTTTCTTTGCCGATGGCTTGCGCCAGCCGTCCACGGTCTGCGAGTTTGTTGAGTCTCGGAAACAGTTTCGACGTGTTGACAGTTTCAGGCGTGTTCGTCGCGGCGTTTGCCAGCTCGGGCCGGAGGCCGTTCACTGACGCCCGTATCGCGCTGCTCAAGTCGGTCAATGCGCTGCCCTGCTTGAACGTGGCGTCCGCTCTGTCGAGCAATGCCGGGTCAAGGCCCGCCGCTCTGATTTTTTCCATAGCGGCATCGCGGGCCGCGACGATGGCAGCTTCCCGCTGGCGCGGGAGGCCGCTTGCAGTGCGCCAGATTTCAAAGTGTGGGGCCGGATCGAAAGGACGACGGCAGTAACGTCGCTGGCGCGTCCGGCCCCCGTGTAGCGCCAAACAATTTCAAAGTGGCGGTGCGCGTGGAGGATGAGTAGTCCGCCGCGTCACGCACCGCCCGGAGAACGCGGCGGAGTCCTAATGCCTTCAAGTGGTCGAATCGTCCTCTGACGATTCACGTCTGGCAAGTAATGCAGCCACTTCGCTTGCACTCGGAAGCGGTGTACCACCGGGGCCGGGCCGCTCTTCAGGCGGAGTCCAAGGTGACCATGTTCCGTAGTTACGTGCGTAGCGGTCATGGGTCGTGGGCGGCACGACGGGCCGGTCTTCAGGCGCGACGTAGGGCTTTTGCAGCGCCTTTGTTTGAATGTCGTGTGTATTCATAGTCATCTCAAAAAGCAGCGTGGCTAGGAAACCTTTGAACCGAGACGCGGGCGAATGTTTTGTACTCGTCCGCTGTGAGCCTATCGACCTGTCGCTCCGTCAGTTCTATTTCGCGCCCGTCATCATCCCATCCCTTGACCATCTTGGGGCCGGTGGATTCGGGCTCGGGTTCCTGTACAAGTTCCGGCTCAGGATCGGCGGGCTTTGATTCGAGCAGGCCGAATGAATCCAGACGCTCATACGCGCGGCGATAGGTTTCCGCCGTCGCAATCGTGATGTCATTGCGCGTCAAATAGCTGAAGAGTACGTCTGCGTTCGCCGGGCTGAGATATGCGCTTGGGTGGTCACGCATGAACACCTGAAACTGCGCGGCGTTGTAAGCCTTCGCCTCATCCCTCAGCATCCGAGTCCCGGCAATGATTGGATCGGCCCACGACCGCTCATCCTTGAGACCACCCGTACCGGCAACGCGGTCACGTTCCAACATCGCAAGCGCATTGGAGTTCTGCACTAACTGCGCCTCTGCTTCGCGCAATGGGCGCTCACGTTGTTCCTGCTCCAAGCGTTCGCGTTCGGCTTCTTCGGCCATGAATGCTTTGTAATTCTGTACTTCGCGGTATCCCATTACTTCGTCCTCCCTCGCTGCCTATCCCGATGCTCAAGGTAGTGCCTGAGTCCTTCAGGGTCGGTAGGCAGCATCGCTTCGTCACGGTGTACTGTCTGCTGTGCCTGCTCATTCTTGAAGCGCCGTAGCTCTGCGGTGTCTGCGGCTCTCACACCGACCGACACGGAACCCGTTGCGCCCATCGAAGGCGTCAACGGGGCCGTGCGACCACATCCAGCGTTACGGCATACGCCGCGCCGGGCTGTCTCATGCTGTTCGACCCATGAACTCTTGCAGACATCGCAGCGAACCATCCAAGAAAGTGGAACGCGGCGGGCAAGTTGGTCAACTCGAATCTTTCCGAAGATCTGGCCGGACAGATTCTCAAACGAGTAGGCGACGTTGCTCATTCGGCGTCCCGCATCCACACGCCGGAAGGGTCATTCTGCGCGGTGAATGCAGCATCGCGTATGAACTTGGACGACCGCAACAGTCCCATCGCGTCGTCAACTCCGGCATTCTGGTAAAAGGCTTCGTTCAACTTAGCCGCTGCGCCCGCGTCCCAGAATTCAAAGTTGCAAGCCCGATGGCCCGCCCTTGTGACTGCGATGAGCAAGTCAGGCCGACAAAAATGGATGAACGCGGCGGATTCTCTGTTTCTTGTGCTGTATGTCGTTTTGTCGTTCAATTTGATCGCTCCAACTTCGCGGCTTCCGTCATCGGGAAGGCTATGCGCCCGGCCAACGTGTTCAAGCCTTCAATGCTCACAGTGCCCGGCGCTGACGGGAGTAGGCCGGTAGTGCGGTAGTGGCCGCACTTGAGCCGCACATCCTCATCGTCCATCGCGCCGTAGCGTATGCCCTGAAGGTCGCCGCACTCACCACAAAGTAGCCGTGTCATGCTGCCCGCCGTGGGATGCTGCCAACACGAACCTTCGGCGCGAAGTACAGGTAGGGTGCAAGCTGCCTTGCGGTGAAGATTCGCCCGCATCTGTCGATGACTTCTTCGGCCAGTTTCGGGTCGTCCACGGGCTCATCGTTGACAAGCGCAACGAATGTTGAATGCAGGTTCGGAGATGCGCCGATGGCTGCCAGCACTGCATTTTCACAATCCACCCTGAAATCAATCGACGCTGGGTTGAGGGCCATTGATCGTTTGGCGTGAGAGTCCAAGTTCATCGCCTGTACGGGGTGTCGGTATTCAAGTTCGCGGTAGGCGACGATGGTTTCGCGGAATGCTACTCGGTTAGCTGCTGTGCGTTCGCGGTTTGCTACCCGCGTCAAATTGCTGTCAGACATCTTCCTCCGTTTTTGGATTTTTGCTGCTGTCGGGCTTTACTTATTCGCGCCGTAGGTGACCCAACCTTGCGGATCGGGCGGCGGCGATAGGCTTTCGCGCACGACTTTGTAACGGCCCCACTTGCAGGTGTAGGCGTCATAACCGCACCACTCGAATGTCAATACGATCCAAGTCTTGCCCGGCTCGGGCGTTACAGCGACTTGGACGGAAGTGGAGATGGTGCCGGTTCCGGGGCCGGTGCCTCCGGCGAATGGATAGCTCACTGTGACGGTGACCTCCCCGCCCGGTGGCCATGCGTCATCGGCTGGCGTGGTCACAGTGCAAAGGCCGTCATCGTCAACCGTGAGCAGAGCTTCGTTGCTGCTCTTCCAAGCGAACGGCAACGCGGCGGACTGCTCATTCCCGAATGCGTCATACAAGCGTTGGCGTGAGCTGCTGGGTCTGCGCCCAAGTCAGAGTTGCCGATGCTGGCGAGACTGCGATGCGGACGGGCTTTCCTTCACCACTGGCCGGTGGATATGACATTGTGAACCTCTCTCTTGCTCGGGGCGCATCGAATACGCTCGTCCCACGGTCGCTCTGACCTCATGCAATGGAGTGCGGAGGTCTGCGCCTCTCATCGTGATCCATCGGCGGTGATGCCGGGTCGAACCGTTTCCATCCCATGACCGGCGCGGCGTCTGTTGGGCCGCATGGCTTTGTGCTCTTCGGTCGTGGGAAGGACGGGACGGCTTTTTTATGGCCGCTACTTGATATAGAGGCTGAGAGCTACGCCGCCGCGTAATTTTCTTCGCTGGCGTTCATGGCCGCGATTTCCTCATCACTCAGGCACTCAAAGCCGGGCAGAGTCCCGAACTCAGCAACCCGCTCAGTAATGAGGGCGTGGCGCTCGTTCCGCTTTTTTGTGAAGTACCCGTATGTATGCCGCCGCGCCAGAGCGAACAGGCGGGATGAGAGCTTTGCGCTTCCCGGCTTGGCAAGCTCCGGCCCGAGGGTGAAGACGAGCAACAGAACTTCGTTGAACACGTCGTCAACGTCCACGGCGCAATCCTCGGTCGCCCCGTACAACGCGCGGCTTATGGCGGCGCGGATGACGCTGCGATGCTCGCCACGCGCTTTGTCGAGCATCCGATAACGCTGCGCCTCTGTCTGCACAAGCGCCACGGCCCACGCCAAAAATGGATCTTTTTTCAGAGGGCCGGAATAGCTTTGCAGGCTGGCGCTGAGAGTTCCCACGATGCGGTCATGGTCACCAAAGTTCAAGCCGGGGTATGTCTCATACGGTGCGCCGGTGATCGTCTCGTAGTGCTCGAATGCGAGACTGCTGAGTTTGTTTTGCCGGTCGTCTGTGACCGGGTTGGGTTGCATTGTGTCGGCTAGGTCTGCCGACTGCGTTGGTGCGTTTGCCATTGTCCTCGTCTCTCAAGATTCCCGCCGTAGTACGCCGGGGCGGGTGCCGTGGTACTTATTGCTCGTCAGCGGTGGATGCTGCCAACCCTGCGATGCGGGCGTGGTCATCTTCGACCATCCGGCGCAAGTCGCCATGCGTGGCATTCTCGGGCAGCTTTGCGAGGATGGCAGCGCCAGCGTCTACGCTCTCCAAGTCACGCAGGTAGTCCGCCGTTTCGATTGGGTCAAGGGCTTCTTCGATTGTCATTTTGTTTTTCTCCGGTACTACGCGCTTACGCGCCGGTCGTGCTGTGGTGAGGGCGGTGCATGATGCCCGCCGCCCTGCTCTTTTTCGAGGTTCAAGAGCAGGCCCGTCACGTATCTGTGGACGGCGGCGGGGAATGCCTCTTGAGGGTTCGCGTGGATTCGCTCCGGCGCGAACCGGCGCTGCGTTCGGATAAGAGCCTGTTCAATCTGCGGATCGGTGAAGCGATTTGCCCAGATTACAAACTGGCTTTGCTCGGGGCCGGGGATGTGGGGCAAGAGTGCGACCCACAACTGCTGTGCTTTGCTTGCTCGGTCTATCAATGTCATGCTGCCTCCGTATTCTGCTCTGCGTTCATCTCTCGCAACACCGACTCGAATGCCTGCTCAAAGCCGTGGGAGAGATGTTGCCGGACGTACTGTTCGCTGCGCTGGTCGCAATAGCGGTTGAACGCTGCGAGGATCGTGTCGCCATTGAAGCCACGCGCGGCGAGGCGACTGACAGCAAGTTCCCAAGGCTTGCTGTGTAAGCCAAGGGTCTCGCCCAACCGACCATTGATTGCGCCCGCCGTTGCTTTCAGTTCCGGCGTGAGGGACGCGGGCGGCGTAACGGATACGGCCTGTCCCTCTTTTTGGGCTGGCCGCGCCACTTGCGAGGGCGCGCTTCCGCGCTTGCGTTCGGTCTCAGGGAGGAATGCACGAAAGAAGGAGGGGGAGGGCCGCGCAGCGGTGTCCGTTGTACCAGTCTGTTTTTTTGTATGGGTTGGTAGTTGTAAGTTATGTCCCTCTTCTTGGGCTGGTGCCGTCCAAAATTTGGGCTGGCTCTGGTCAGAATTTGGGCTGGTGGTGTTCAAAATTTGGGCTGGTTCCTGTCCCTGTTTCTGGGCTGGTTCCTGTCCCTTCTTTTGGGCTGGCTGGTGGCAAGAGCCGGGATACTCTGCCGCCCATTCCTCATGGCTGAGGACGTAATACTCAGCCTTACTCATGCGACCGTTGGGAAGGCGCTCAGATTCTTTTACGACTTTGAACCAGCCGTCAGCGACCAGAGAGGCGGCGTAGTTGTAGGCCGTGTTCTTACTCATCTTGGCGAACCGCGCGGCCATCTTTCGACCGTCGAATAGGAGTATCTCGCGGCCCTTACCTTTGGAGAGAGCGCGGCACACGCTCAAGAATCCGTACAGGCCGGGGGATAAGTGTTGGTGATCGTAGCATTGGTTCGCCGTGGGTCGGACGGATGGTGCTGGACTTTCTTTCATTGCGAGAGTTCCTTGGATTCATGCGCTCGGAGGCGCGGGCGGCGTGGCTGTTCACGCGATATATCAAGAGCGCCGGACAGAGCTACGCCATGAGGCGGGCCGGTCGTGGCAGGTGTGTAGGGTGGCCGTGGAAGGCCGGGCGTTACGGGTGTCTGTCCTTTGCGGGAGCGCTCACCGCCGATTCAGCGTCCACATCGCTCAGTCACCCAGAGGGCGCGTCTGCTAGGACAGCGTGAATCTTTGTTGCTGTGGATTAGATGAGGCTCACGGCGCAAAGGTCGCAGAATTTCCGGGATGCCTCATTCGTACCACCCGTGGAAATTTTCACTAGTCGTTTGTCTTGCATGTGCTACAAAACCCTCATAAACAGAGGCGATTTGGCGGAGAGTGCGGCGCTCGAAACCCCAATTTATTCCTTGACGTGTTACATAATCTCGCGTGGAATCTGGTCAAGTTGGGCCGAACGAATGACCCACACCAAAGGACGACCATGAAGAACTTGACCAACTCGAAAGCCACCCGCGCCACTCTTGCCCTGCCAGAACAAAAGCGCGTTGAAAAGTACGCCCGCGCGTTCGGCCTATCCACTGACGCCGCCCTCGCACTCATCATCAACAGGTACATGGATGAAGACGGCGACTGCATCATTGCACACCAACGCGCGAAGGTGGCGTAAGCGATGCGGGGCCGGTCTGCGCGGTGCGGATCGGCCCATCGTGCCTACGGCCACACATCGGCCTTGTCGAGCGGCGGTCTGCTCACCACCCGCTTTCCGGCGCTGGTATATCGGATGGAACCGGGCGGCGCTATCTCAGTCAACAGCCGTTCGGCGGTGTAGCTGTTGCGCCGCCATTTGCCATCCGCATGGCTGGCGTCAAGGATCGTCTGTGCGGCCTCAAGGCGCTCCAAGCGGGCGGCGGACTCATTCACCACCACAGCAAGCAACACGCGCTCTCTGTGACGCCGTAGCACTTCGGCACGCGCATCTCTGAGCGACCACCGGGACGCGGGCCGGATCGGAGGCCAGAGGCTACAGGGCATAGAGATAGCAAAGCGTATCGAGTACGCAAGCTGGGATGGGAAGACGCAGGGTGGAGGGTAGCTGTTTCCTCTCAGGCAGGCATGTCCCTTTGGTCGCTGGGCAATCGACTACAGAAAGTTTTCAAGCGTCAGCAAGTGTTCTGTTCGGCTTCGCGCAAGGCGTATCCTGAAGGCTGGTTTTTGGGAGGAGGTCAGTGTTCGCAATGACTCGTAGGGGAAGAGGAAGACGAATCACGACAACTCGCCTAACCGGGCCGGGCCGGAGACGCGCACCAACACAGAAGAAGCAACCGTATCGCGGCTGTCCATTGAAATTCACGGTTGAGTGCTTTTCGTTCCCGCCGCTTCCCATCACGGTCGAATCTCTGGAGCTGACGCCGGAGCAGATGAAATTGTACGGTCTCACCCCCGGCCAACGTCTGCAATGGTGCTCGGAGTGCGAGAGCGTCTTCTACATTTCGGCCCACCACTTCGCCCACATCATCGGCAAGCTCGATATTCAGGGCGGGACTTTCATCCCCGGTGATCCGAAGAAAAATCGGTACGTCGGATAAATCAAAAGAACATTCGCAACGCCGGAGCAGAAACTCAGATGACCAGTTCAGGCGAAATTGATCCAGTTGAGCTAGCGGGTGAGGTTGTAGAAAAGACGCTCGACTCTGAGCTAGCGAAAAACCTGTTAGGGCCGTTGACGCAGAACCTCGGAACAATTCTCGGTTCCGTCAGTGATCTTGCCCGCTTCTACATCGAAGAGAATCTCACAACAATCTTTAGGAAGTGGGCGAACCAGAGGACACGCGGCCCGTTGAACTCTGAAGACTTCCGGCGAGTGCTTCCCCTGCTCAGAGAAGCCGCTATGCAAAGCGATGATGAGTTGCAAGAGCGGTGGGCGGCGCTCTTGGAAAACGTCGCTAACTGCGCGGACGGTGTTCTGCCTTCGTTTGGTCAGACGCTCTCACAACTAACACCGGAGGAGGCCCGCTATCTAGACCGAATCTGGGAACGTGTGACGGCCCCGAGCCCCTACAACTCCGGTAAGCGACAAGGGAGAGATGAACTCAGCTACTTCAACCTCGTAGACATCTACGATCCACATTTGCGCGCACCAAGTCCCGCAGAAGTGCGCGTCTATAAACACAAGATGTCACCTGAGCAGTTGGCAGCGTTCGATGAAATGACAAAATTCGAGCTGACGATTCATGATTTAGAACGGTTGAGCCTTCTTGAAAAGCAGATGCAGTTCGTCGCCGGTGAGCCGACTAAATACGACATTGATGGGGAAACAGTCTCGATACCGTCCGAACGCAGCGGTATGAAGATTAGCTATGCGTTGACGCAGTACGGCGTGAACTTCATCTTGGCAGTCCGGCCTAAAACGTACTGAGTACGCCCCACGAAGCTCAATTGATAGCTCGACAAACAAACTCATCGCTCTCACGGCGACACTTCCAATTGGATATAGTGTTTCGTTCCACGCCGCCCCAAAACTTCACGGGTATATTGTGATCCCGATGCGACCCGGTTGCGTTGCACCCGACCGCCGAAATCTTACCTTTGTCGTCGGGATAGGTTTGGCAAACGCGCTCTTCATTGACGAGCCATGATGAATCTATATCCGTGTCTACGCGAATAGTGGTTGACCAATAGCTTGAACTCTCTGCGTCGGCGTCCCTTTTAGTTTGTAGCTGGGCCGCGCATCTTCCATCGTCAATCCACCAATGCGAATTGTCGAAAGACATTATGGGTTTGTTTTCGGTCGAGTTTCCACATGTGAACGGGTCGTGAGCTTCTCCGCTGTGATTCTTCTCCATCTGGTCGAAGGCCGCGCTTTGAGATTGGGCGGATTTCGTTGCCGCGTCTCCTGCGATTCTCCGATGCTGCTCTTGGAGGGACGTGAGGAGGATTGCAGCTTCGCTGTAGGTCGGTGAAGACTTCGATATGGCCCACACCTCACGAAAGGCGGTGTCGGGGTCGGTGCAATTCGTCGCGTCGTCACCACTAGAGATAGAGCACGCGGCCTTAGCTCGTCTGAGATGATCCGCTGCGGATAAATGGCTAAATCTGTAGTCTTGCAGGCTGGAAACAATCGAGCTGACAATTATCAGCAGGAACATGCCCAGTAGAAACACGAGAAACACTTTCTGGCCTGCGGTCATCTTCGCAGTGAGCTTTGCAGTCGCTCTTGCGATTCCTCGGGCAATCCGTTTCAGCAGCATGTTGCTCATCTCCGCTCAGGGGAATCAGGGAGAAGTTTACACGGCGGTGTGGGACGGTCGGGAAGAGGAAGGGGAGAGATGCTGGCTGCTACTCGTGCCGCGTGGGGGTGCGGGGCCAGCGTGGGGTGTATCTGGGAACAAACGTGGGAACAGTATGGGAACAATAAGCGTTGCGACGGGTTGTTACCCGTTCTCTAATGTGTTGCAAAGTCAGTACAAGTTGGGTGGATTCTTACCTTGAGCCGTTTGGGGTGGGTGAGGTCGCTAGTTCGAATCTAGTCGTCCCGACCATTTTATTTTCCGATCCGCACGATGGTGGGTGAGGTCGCTAGTTCGAATCTAGTCGTCCCGACCATTTTATTTTCGATCCGCACGATGGTAGGTGAGGTCGCTAGTTCGAATCTAGTCGTCCCTACCATTTATTTTCAATATGAAATCGGGCGGCGATTTTTCGCGGCGATGCCAATGGCGAACCACTCCAGCTTATTCGATCACAGGCTGTCTTGCGATTGTTCATGGCGCATTTCAGGGGAGATCCTTGACGATCGAGAGTGCGTGTTCGCGCAGCAGTATCCCGGTTCGCTTTAAATCTCCCTGCTTCAGCGAATCCACAATCGGCTGGTGAATCTCCGCCATCGAATCCAGCTTGTCTTCCTTCTTCTGCAGGTTCAGGCGGGAGCGCATTCCAATCTCAAAGGAGTCCCATACTTTGAGAAGCATTTGATTTGACGCCATCCCGACAATCGTTCTGTGAAACTGCGTGTTGGCTCGGGCCAGGGCATCCATATCATTACTTCGTGCTGCGCCTCGCATCGTTCTCTGCAATGCCTCGACGGACCCTATTCCATCCTCCAGCTTGTCCAGGGGGATCAGTTGGGCTGCAATCTCTTCCAGGTAGCCGCGCAGTTGATAGACGTCCCGCGTCTCGTGGCTGGATATCTCGCGGACGCGCGTTCCGCGGTAACGCTCCGAGATGAGCACGCCGAGAGTTTCCAACTCACGAAATGCTTCGCGCACGGGTGCCTGGCTTACTTCGAACTCGCGGGCCAACGCCATCTCCTTAAGGCGTTCTCCGGGCAGGTATATCCCGTCGGAGATTCGCTTGAGCAGCGTTCCCCGAATGCGGTCACGAGCGGACTTTTGGGTTTCCTGGGCGGCGCTCTGCTTCACAGGAAGACGTGACGATGACGTTTTCGCAGATGTCCGCTTCGGCTTGCTGCCGACGCCAGCGGGGCTTTCGGATATTTTTGTATTTTTTCTGGGCATATTGGTTTACGAAATGGCGCGGGCTTTACATCTTTGGCAATTGGCTTCGATCCCACCCGCCGCCGAGCGCTTTGATGAGCTGAACGCTGGCAGTCATCCGCCGGGTCATCAGATCGGCCGCGGTGCGCTCGTCTGCGAGCGACGTGCTCTGAGCGGTGAGAACTTCGAGATATGTGGTGATGCCGCGTTTGTAGCGGACGGTTGAGAGATCGACCGATCTGCGGGCTGAGGCGACCGCGGACTGCTGAGTCGTGGACTCCTGTTCGAGGAGCCGCAGAGCGGCCAGGCTGTCTTCGACCTGTTGAAAGGCCTCGAGCACGTTCTCCCGATAGGTGGCGACGGCTGCTTCGTGATCGTCGCGCGCCTGCTGGGTGACGGCTCGTCGCCGTCCTGCATCGAAGACGGTCTCGACTGCGGAGCCGCCGAGCGACCACAAGGCGCTCGGGCCCTGGAGGAGCGTTCCAAGGGCCGCGCTCTCCGCTCCGCCGGCTGCGGAGAGACCTATCTGCGGATAATATGCGGCCATCGCCACGCCGATTTGCGCGTTGGCGGATGCGACCCTGCGCTCCGCGGCGGCGATGTCGGGGCGGCGCTCGAGCAGTTCCGAGGGCAGGCCTATCGGGATCTCCGGCGGCGTGGCTGCAAGAGGGGAGAGCGGAATGGAAAAAGTAGAGGCTGCCTGGCCGGTGAGAACCGCGATGGCGTGTTCGAATTGCGCGCGCTGTATACCCGTCTCGATGTCCTGCGCCTGAGTGGTTTGCAGCAGCGTCTGGGCTTGCGCGACGTCTACATCGGACGCTACGCCGCCGTGATAGCGTGCCCTGGTGAGACGCAAAGCGTTCTCAAAATCGGCGACGGTCGCATCGAGCAACTGCTTCTGTAGATCGAGGCCGCGGAGGGAAAAGTAGTCTTCCGCCAGCTCGGAATGGAGACTGAGGCTGACATTTTCGAGATCGGCGGCGCTGGCCTGGGCATTCTCGCGAGCCGATTCGACGGTTCGCCGCACTCGTCCCCAGAGATCCACTTCATACGAGAGATCTCCCTGAAGGGCGATGTCGCTGTACTGGCTTTGAGAGGTTGCGGCGAAGTTGGGCCTGTTCTTCGAAAGTCCGATGCGCGCGCCGGAAGCCTGCGCGGCCACGGTTGGAAAGAGCTGCGAGCGAGCCTGCTGAACCATATCCCGCGCGCTCATATAGTGGTCGTAAGAGGCTTTCAGAGTTTGATTGGAGGCTGCAATTTTTTCCTCCAGCGAGTTGAGCTGGGGATCTCCATAGACCTCCCACCACTTTCCCTTTGGCAACTGATCCTGCGGAGTCGCCTGCTTCCAGCCGGGCGGAGTTTCTTTGAAGGCAGGCGGTGGCGGTGGAACCGCGGGCTGGACGTACCTGGGTCCGACCGTACAGCCGCTGAGGAGAAGGCAGCAGACTAAAAACGACCGGGCCACGCCGCCGAGAATTGCGCTGCGAGCTGGATTCATTTTTCGCCATCCTGCGACTTCGCGCCGGCTGCCTGCGGATTTTCCATCTGAACGTTCACGTGCTCGCCATCGATGATCGAATCCGGTGGGTTCGAGACGACGCGATCCTGATCGGCGAGCCCCGTAGTGACCTCGACGATGTCTCCGAAGTCGCGGCCTAAGGTGATCGGCCGGAGTTCCGTGGTGCCGTCATTCTTCGCCACTACAACTCTCAGGCCCTCTTGCCGGAACAAGAGAGCGCTTACAGGAATGGTCAACGTAGGGATGCTGTCCTTCAGCTTAAGGTGGACTTCCGTATAGGAACCGGGAAAGAGTTCGCCTTTGGCGTTGTCGACATCCACCTCGACATTCAGGGTTCGGGAGGCGGGGTCGATCGATCTAGAGGTACGGACGAGCTTGCCATGGAAGCGCCGGCCGGGGAATTCTGCAAACGTCAGATCGGCCAATAGACCGGGAGTCGCGGCCTGCGAGTAAAGCTGTGGGACGTCGACAAAGACGCGCAGCTTTTCGATGGCTGCGATCTGAAAGAGAGAACGTGCCTGTCCACCGGAGGCGCCTGAGTCGATGAGTTGGCCGGTGTCGGTGTTGCGCGCCGTGACGACTCCGTCGAAGGGGGCGTAGACCTTTTCGAAGCCGACCAGTTGCTTGAGCCTGTCGACATTGGCTTGCGCCGATTTAATCGCGGTGTTTTTTGCGGCGAGATCGTTGACCGCATTGTCCGTGTCCTGCTGGGAGACAGCATCCTGCTTGACGAGGTCGGTGTATCGGCTTGCGGTAATTTCGGAGAGGTGGGCGTTTGCCTGCGCGGTGCCAAGGTCGGCCTGTGCCTGCGAAAGCTGCTGGTCCACCTCGGGCGATTCAATCTCCGCCAACAACTGGCCCTGTTTGACGTGGGCTCCGATGTCGAAGTACCAGCGCTTGAGGTAGCCGCTTGTCCGGGCATAGATGGGCGCATCGACGAATGCCTGAATGTTTCCAGGCAATACGATCTCCTGCGAGGGGGCGCCTCGCCGCGGCATGACCGCGAGCACGGTGGGCACTGCAAGCTCATTGGTCTCGGCCGCCAGGGCTTTCTTCGCGCGCAATCTCGGGATAATTCCGCAGGCAATCAACACGGCGACCACGACTACGGCAATGAGCAGAATCACTACGCCGCGACCGCGCGAACTGCCGCTCGCGGGACTCTGCGAGGCCGGCGTGGCGTTCTCCGGCTCTTTCGCGAGTGCGGATTGTCTCTGGTCTTCAGGGTTCGCCATGTGTTTCTCCTTACTGCACCGGCCGCCAATGCGGCACGGACATCAATCGTTGTATTCCGCCAATATGGATTTGTCCTTCGCGTGGAGCAGGCTGAAAAAGACCGGCACGAAGAAGAGGGTGGATAAGGTCGCGAGCAACAGGCCTCCGATGACGGCGCGGCCCAGGGGAGCGTTCTGTTCGCCCCCTTCGCCCAGACCGAGCGCCATCGGGACCATTCCGATGATCATCGCGAGGGCCGTCATGAGTACCGGGCGAAAGCGCGTAAACCCGGCTAACAAAGCGGCCTCGGCGGCGCTCATCTGGGCTTCCATCTGCTCCTTGGCGAAGCTGACGACAAGGATGCTGTTCGCGGTCGCGACACCCATGCACATGATCGATCCGATCAACGCAGGAACGCTGAGGGTGGTGCGAGTGAGAAAAAGAAACCAGACAATTCCAGCCAGCGCGGCGGGCAATGCGGCGATGATGACGAAGGGGTCTTTCCAGGATTGGAAGTTGATGACGATCAACAGATAGACCAGCACGATGGAAAAAATCAGTCCGCCCAGCAGACCAAGGAATGAGGCTTTCATCGTCTGTACCTGGCCGCGGATCACAACGTGAGTTCCGCGGGGCAGGTCCTTGCCGCTCTCGGCAAGAATTCGCTCTACATCCTTCGCTGCTCCGCCGAGATCCCGTCCCTGTACCGATGCGTAGATATCCAGCACCGGCTGCACGTTGTAGTGGGATTCAGTCGCTTCCTCCTGACCGGGGTGGATTGCGGCCAGGCTGGCGAGAATCTGCGGCGAGCTTCCGGAGGAGTTGGAGATTGGAATGTTGCCCAGGCCTTGCAGGGAGTCATTGTCATACTGCGGGGTCTGGATGGAGATGCTGTAGCTCACGCCCGTCTTCGGGTTCAGCCAGAACGTGGGCGATGTCTGAAAGCTGCCGCTGAGCGAAACCAGCAGGTTGGTCGCGACGTCGCGGGCGGTATAGCCGGCCTCCTGCGATTTGGTGCGGTCAATATCCACCTGCAGCTTTGGCGCGTTGAAGGGCTGCTGAATTCTGAGGTCGGTTATGCCGGGAACATATTTAATCCGGTTCAGGAGCTTGTCGGCGTATCCCCGGTTTGCTCCTACGTTCCGGCCAACGATCTGGATATCGATGGGCGCGGGCAGGCCGAAGTTGAGGATCTGGCTGACGATATCCGCAGGCAGGAAGTAGAAGGTCACGCCTGGGAAATCCTTCGCCAGCCTGCCGCGAAGCGCATGAATATATTCGTCCGTCGGCTTATGGCCCTTTGCAAGGGAAACCTGAATGTCCGCGTCGGCCGGGCCGATTGCGGCGGAGTTGCTGTAGGAGGTATTGATGCCCGAGTACGGCAGGCCGATGTTGTCGAGAATATTGGCCAATTCCTTTTGCGGAATCTCCTTGCGGATACTGTCTTCCACTTGATCGCATAGTCTTGCTGTCTCTTCGATGCGGGTACCGGTCTGAGCGCGCATGTGCAACTTAAATTGACCGGCGTCGACAGAAGGAAAGAAGTCCTGCCCGAGCCACGGGTAGAGCCCGAAGGACAGGAAACAGACCAGGAAGAAGCAGATGGTGAACAGAACCGGGCGCGCCACTGCCCCCTTGAGAAGGTTGTGATAGCCGTTTCTCAGTCTTTCAAAGCCGCGTTCGAATGCAAGTTGGAGGCGCACAAATGGATTGCGGTTGTTGCCGGAAATTTCCTTCGCGTGTTCGTCATGAGGCTGCAATAAATACTTGGCCATCGTTGGGACGATGGTGCGCGACAGGATGTAGGAGGCCAGCATGGCGAAGACGACCGCTTCGGCGAGCGGGACAAAGAGATATCGGGCCACGCCGCTGAGGAAGAACATCGGGACAAAGACAATGCAGATGCTGAGGGTGGAGACGAAGGCCGGCACCGCGATCTGGGCGGCTCCGTCGAGGATGGCCTGCTCGACCTCCTTGCCTTCCTCCAGATTGCGGTTGATGTTTTCGATCTCGACGGTCGCATCGTCGACGAGGATGCCGACGGCCAGCGCGAGGCCACCGAGGGTCATGATGTTAATGGTCTCGCCGAGCGCGCTGAGGATGATGATCGAACACAGAATCGAGAGGGGAATCGATATGGCAATGATGATGGTGCTGCGCCAACTGCCGAGGAAGAGCAGGATCATAATGGCGGTGAGGCATGCTGCAATCGCGCCTTCCCGGATGACGCCGTCGATGGAGGCGCGCACGAAGATCGACTGGTCTCCGATCGGCGTCATGCGAAGTGCGTCGGGGAGCGTCTTGCGAAGCTCCGGCAGCAGCCCGCGAATTCCCTTGACGACGTCCAGAGTCGAGGTATTGCCGGACTTGAGGATGGTGATCAGCGATCCGCGCTGCCCATCCGAGCGAACGATGTTGGTTTGCGGGGGAAAGCCGTCGCGTACATGGGCGACATCGCGCACGAAGATCGTGGCACCGTTGACTACTTTGATGGGGAGATTGTTAAGGTCGGCTACATCCGCCGGGCTGCCATTGATTTCGACCTCATCCTCAAACTTTCCGAGCTTGGCCGTGCCGGACGGCAGGATCAGATTCTGGTTGCCAAATGCGTTGGTCACATCCGATGGCGACAGGCCTTTGGCTTGCAATGCCTGGGTATTGATATCGACCAGCACCTCACGCTGTTTTCCACCGTAAGAATAGGGTATTGCCGCACCTTCCACAGTGATCAACTGAGGGCGGATAAAGTTCTGTCCGTAGTCATTGAGTTCCTGCTCGGAAAGCCCCTTGCCCGACAAGGCCAACTGCAAGATCGGCACGCTGGATGCGTTGTACACAATGATCAGGGGCGGGGTTGTGCCCTGGGGTAACTGCTTCAACTGGGTCTGCGAGATGGCCGTGATCTGCGCGATCGCGGTGCCGATCTCGACGTGCGGCTGAAAAAATACCTTGACGACCGCGATGCCGTTCAAGGATTGCGACTCGACATGCTCGATGTCGTTAACCGTTGTGCTCAGCGAACGCTCCGTGAGCCCCACAATTCGCTGGGCCATCTGTGGCGCAGACAGGCCGGAGTACTGCCACACGATGCTGACGACCGGGATATCGATGTTGGGAAAGATATCCGTCGGCGTGCGCGAAATCGTCACCGGGCCCAGAATCAAGAGCAGGATGGACAAGACGACGAAGGTGTAAGGCCGCCGAAGGGCGAGTCGAACGATCCACATAAATTTTCCTGCAAGCAGCCGAATGTATCGATTGCCTGGCAATTGCGTTGCGAGTCAGAGCCGGCGAGACGAAACGGGGCGAACCTGCTGCCTGAGTCCTCTTGAGATCGATAATCCTGCTTCTGAAAAATTATCGATAATTCTTATTTTAGACGCTGAGGGCTTCCCAAAAGGTTCAACTGTTCCCCAATTGTGCGATTATTGGGATTTTGCAGGCATGGAAGTCATTCTGGAATCACGAGAGTGAACTGATATTAGCGTTCACCTCCGGGTTTCCTGGATTTTCGCGCGTGGGCGGGTTGCTAGTATATTGAGCCGGAATGCACATTAACGATATCTTCGCCTCCGACCAGACTACTGTTTCCTTTGAGTTCTTTCCGCCGAAGACGGCAGCGGATGCCGAGGCTCTGTATGAGCACATCGCGCTGCTGGAGGCGCTACAGCCTTCTTTTGTGTCGGTGACGTATGGGGCGGGCGGGTCCACGCGGCAATTGACGCATGACCTGGTGCTGCGGCTGAAGCAGACGACGATGCTCGACCCGATTCCGCACCTGACGTGTGTGTGCCATGGCGAGCAGGAGATCGAAGACATTCTGACGAAGTATGCGCAGTCGGGCGTGAACAATATTCTGGCGCTGGGGGGCGATCCTCCGCGGGATGCGCAGAACTACGATCGCAAGGCCGATGCGTTTCATCATGCGGCGGACTTGGTTGGTTTTATTCGGCGGCGGAATGAGCGGGGGGTGCATCCGGACCGCAGAGGGTTTGGGATTGGAGTTGCCGGATTTCCTGAAGGGCATCCGGATACGCCGAACCGGCTGGATGAGATGGATCATCTGAAGGCCAAGGTGGATGCCGGGGCGGACTATATCTGCACGCAGCTCTTCTTCGACAACCACGACTTTTACGATTTTCGCGAGCGATGCGAGCTGGCGGGAATTCGCGTGCCGATTCTGGCGGGGATCATGCCGATCACTTCGCTGGGCGGGATGAAGCGCATGGCGCAGCTTGCACTGGGGGCGCGGGTCCCGGCGAAGCTGCTGCGGGCGCTGGGGCGGACGGCGAATGACCCGGAGGCCGTGAAGCAGGTGGGTGTGCATTGGGCGACGGAGCAGTGTCGCGACCTGCTGGACCACCAGGTGCGGGGCATCCATTTTTATACGTTGAACAAGTCGGATGCTACGCGGCAGATCTACCAGAGCCTTGGATTGCGCGACAGCACCGCGCTGCGGAATGCGGCGGGGTAGGAAGACTCAAGCGAATCCCAGAGAACACAGAGGAACAGAGAGAGATCGCTTGCAGAGTCGGGGTGCGGGCGCACCTGCTATAGTCCCCTGCATGAAATCTTTGGTTTTGTCTCTCTTACTGGCGACCGCCGGAGTTACGGCAGTAGCGCAAACCGCTCCCCTGACCTATGAACCTCCCACGCAGTCGCGAGTGCTGGGGACGACGTTTATCGATTGGGATGCGCTGACCGCGGTGAAGACGGATGCGGGAGAGCGGCGCGATGTGTTCGACAACCCCACGCCGACGCTGGAGAAATTCGAGGTGCATGCGACGACGCTGCGGCCAGGTGGGCAGTCGCATCCGGAGCATCGGCATCCGTGGGAGGAGATTATTTTAGTGAAGGAGGGCGAGCTGTCGGTGTCGATCAATGGGCACAAGCAGCATGCCGGGCCGGGATACTTTCTGTTCTTCGCGGCGAACGATGCGCATGCCGTGGAGAATGTGGGGAAGACGCCGGCTACGTATTACGCCATTACTTTTTATACAGACTTGGTGCATACGGTAGGGGACAAATCGGCGGCGGAGCAGGCGGTGGCGGGGAAGCTGGCTTCTTCGGTGATCGACTGCAACAGCCTGAAGACGACGCCGACGGCCAGCGGGGCTCGCGTGGTGGTGGTGAGTTCGCCGACGCTGACGTTTCTTGCGCTGGAGAGCCACATCACGACGCTGAATGAGGGGCAGAGCACCACGCCGGAGATGATCGACCTGGGAGATGAATTTCTCTGGATCAAGACAGGTGCGGTGGACGTGACGACGAATGGTGTGACGGCGCGGATGAAGGAAGGGTCGGTACTGTACTGGGCTCCCGGGGATAAGCGGGGGCTGCGGAATGTGGGGACGGGACCGGCATCGTACGAGGTGATTCGGGTGACGTCGGCGAAGTCGCCGAAGGCTGCGGGTGGATAGGCGCGGAGACTGCTGGAGTTTGGTGGCCAGCCAGGACAAATTGTTCCACGTGAAACATCTTGCGCGGGCGCGCGAATTCCTCGCCAATGAGCCTTTTTCGCCTCTGATGCCCGCCGCAACGCCGATTAGAAGAGCGATTCCTGCTTCTCTTTCAACTCCTCCGCTGCCTTCCTAAATGAGTTTGGGTCAACCCAGGGCAGATGCGGTTTCTTGCCCGCGAAGAGTTCGGCAATGGTCAGAATTTGCAGCTTTGGGAACTTGCCGTATTCGGTCTCGTAATAGCCCGCTTTCACGGCCTCAGTCATCATCGGCTTAGTCGGCTCTGCGAGGGTGATGAAGATTCCTATCTTTGCTTTCTCTCGCTCGACAACATGCCCCAAGTCTCGAATCATTGGGACGCCCACATTGCCGCCGCCCTTTACTGAGACGATGGCTCTCTCTGTCGTCTTGCCGTCGGGCTTGAAGTAAATAAATCCATCAATGCCGCTGTCCGCGCCCTTCTTCTTCCCGCCGTAGGGAACTGCATCCACCAGAGACACCGCCCACCATTGGAATTGATACTTGTCTTGTTCGGCGAGCGCGCCCGCCCCTTCGAGGTCTTTCGGGGTTCCGTGAACATCGAAGGCGATTCCCGGAAAGGCATCTTTTAGACGCTTTTCAATAAGAGAAATCGCAAGGTGTGTGACATCGATTCCAATCCACTTCCGTTCCAACTTCTGTGCGGCATGGATCGTAGTCCCACAGCCACAAAACGGGTCTAGTACCACGTCCCCTGTGTTCGACGAGGTAGCGACGATTCGTTCAAGGAGTTCGACGGGCTTCTGTGTCGGATAACCAAGACGTTCTGCGCCAGATTTGCTCATCGAAATATCCGTCCATAGGTTCTGAGCGGCGCGGCCCTTTTGCTCATCAAGGTAATTCTTGACATAGACCATGCCCGTCTTCGAGTAGTAGAGACGGCTTTCCGACTCCAGACGCTCCATCGTGGCACGTTCGAAGCGCCAGCCGTTTGTTGGACTAGGGCATCCTTTCCACTCATACATCATGTTTGGTCGCGGAGCTGGGCTTGTGGCAGTGTTGGGCCAAAAAACGCGGCCATCTGGGTCGAGATACCGATATCGTTCCGCGATGTACTCCGGACTGTAATCCATGTATTGCGGATTGAAGACGTAGTCGCTCGTCTTTGAGAAGAGCAAAATCGTGTCAGTTATCCGTCCAAATCGCTTCGCATCGTTGTGTGCTCCCGTTCTCTGCCATACGATTTCATTCAAAAACCGGTCAGCACCAAAAACCGAGTCCATCAATACTTTGAGGTAGTGGCTTGCTGTTGGGTCGCAATGTAAGTAAAGGCTGCCGGTCGGTTTCAAAACCCGATGCAATTCTTGAAGCCGGACGGCCATCATTGTGAGATAGGCCATCATGTCGTTTTCTTTCAAAAACGACCGAAGCGCCCGGAGCATTTCAGCAACATCGGAATTGCCGCTGCTCATCACTTCATCGAAGGCTTTTTCTGCCGCCTCATTCCAGTGCCATGTATCTTCAAACGCCTCAATTTGTGCTTGCGACTGTGAGCCCGCGGGGGATTTGAAGAGAACGTTATAGTTCGCTTGGCTATTGAACGGCGGATCAAGGTAAACGAGGTCAACGCTTTCGTCCTTCACGTTGTCGCGTAGTACCTGGAGATTGTCTCCATAGTAGAGATGACTTGTGTTCTTGCCCTTGCTCGGTGAGTCATTTCCCATCAAACCAGCTTAGTGTTGCAAGTGTGACTTGAAAGCGAAATCATCGTTTACGCCGTACCGATGTATGTTCCCCTACTCCGTTCACCTCATTCGGGATGAGATGGCGATTCGTGAACACCGAGCGGTAGTTGCCCCCGTAGCGAAGACACCCAACGGGAATGGTGGGCCTACCAGGACTTGAACCTGGAACCGACGGATTATGAGTCCGCTGCTCTAACCAATTGAGCTATAGGCCCTGCAATAACATACGCTTCTACGTTGGGGGTGATGGGAGGATTGTTGGGACTGTTTTCCTTCCAGCCTGTCGATTTCCCTTCCGTTCAAAGCCTCGAGGCGCTCGAAAGCAAGCTCGCAACTCTTCTCCGGCGTGGGATGAACGTATCGCTGGGAGACAGTCACGCTCGAATGTCCCGCCAGCTTCATGATTGTAAATGCGTCCGTCCCTGCCCTGGGATTGCCGACTGCGACCTGTGTTACGGAGCGATAGGAATTCGGCGAGCGGCTCGATAGAACATACCTTCGCAGAAGTTGAGAACCTGGAACTTTTGCCATAGCGTCGCGGGCTGACCGACGAAGGCGTGGCCCAGCCAAGGAGTCACGAGGATGTGAACGTCGGGCTTACCTGCCGTCTCTTGACGCGTCCACTCGACCTCTCCTTCTGGGAAGACAGGATCATGGGTTCCATGAAGCAGATAGAGAGGAACCTGCAATTGTCTAAGGACGCTGGAGGGTGAGATTGCAGCGATCTCGGCGCGATGTCGCTCCAGGCTATGCAGATATCGCCGTCGCATTTCAGGCGCTTGCATCGTTTGCAGTTCTTTAAATTCATTAACTTCCGCTGGCGTCATCTGGCGTAACGCGGGATTGTCCGATGGCGAGACATTGCCACGGTTCTGATCGAATATCGCCGATCCCAAGGCCAGGGCATCATTAGGGGGGACCAGATCATCCAGGTATGGGGAGACGATCACCAAGGGTCCCGGCGGGGTGCCGAGGTAGGGGTGGCCGTAAGGGTCGTTGACTCGCTCGCGAATATAGTATCGGGCGATGGAGTCAAGGTTATTGTATCCAGAGATAGAAAAGATCAATTTGACGTACTTCGCGACTGCCGGAGGAGCGGCGGCGGGAATTACCAGCCCTCCGGAGAAGGAAATCCCGAAGAGCGAGACTTTTTGATGGGCGGTTTGGGCCGTCCAGCGAATGGCATCACCGATGACGGTCATATCGCTGGAGCGCACCGCGTAATGAGTCTCTGCCGGGATGGTCGGCAATGTGACCAGGAAGCCCATGCTGGCAAGCCGGTACGCTACAGCGTTGAGGTATCCATCTTTGTTGCCGTCCGGAGCAAACCCGTGGATCAAGATTACAGGCGGCGGGTTCTTCGCTCCGACGGGAGCATAGATCCGTATCTGCACCGGCCCAAGGGTTCCGGGGATGTAGGTGTCGGTGACCGTGAAGTGGAATCCGAGGAAGTGGTCATATGCCCGAAGGACGAACGCCTTCCTAGCGCGAAAGCCAAGGACGGAGGAAGTTCGCTCCAGTCGAAAGTAGTAGACGAAGCCCAGCAGCAGGACCAGTACTAGGAGGCCCCAAATCAGGGCGACGATGAGCTTTGGACGGCCGTTTTGAACGGTGGCATTCCTTCGTGCGCTTTCAGTCGAAAGCGTTTCGAACTCAACCGTCATATTAGAGAGCATACGCCGCCTCCCTCCGAGCGCCATCGGCAATCCCTGGATTTACACTGCCGGGTAATGGGACTTTTGTGGGGAGTACCAGCCTGTTTTCCTTGTGCGACTTGCGCGAAATTCACGACGACGCCCATAAATACAGGCCAATCCGATCCGTGACAATCGCCTACCATTGTCCGATCAGGGATTATGGGTCCGCTCTAACCAATTGAGCTATAGGCCCGCTCTCCGAGCTTTTGAGTAATGTATGACGCAGGGAGGACGAAATCCCGGGAGTGTCCGCGGCGCTGTCCGTTTATGAGGCTCACCCCCCCACAACCCGCCTGCCACGCATCTAAACACTTGCGGCAGGCGATCTCCCGGCCTGGCCCCGAGGCCCGAAACAATGAACCGAGCCACCCGCCATCGACTCACCTTCGCCTCCATCGCTGCCCTGCTCTTCCTCGCTATTCCCATGATCGCGGCCGCGCAATATCCCCCACCGCCGCCACCCTATCCGCCGCCGCCCTACCCACCGCCCCAATACCCGCGACAACCCAATCCGCCACGATACCCGAGTCACCGCCCGGACTACGGCGCCGACCGTGTCTATTTTTCGCCGTACGCCATGTTCAGCGCCGGCCACTACTCTGGCCTGGGCGTTGGCAATGGCACGCCTTCCACGCAAAGCGGAGGGATGACGGCCCTCGGGGGAACCTTTGGCGGCTACTTTCTGTACCCGTCGCCCAATCCCATCCACATCGGCATCGACGGCCGCCTCATCGTCGAAAACAGCGCGAACTCCACGCAGTTCGGCAATAAGATCCTCGGCGGCCTGGTCGGCTTCCGCATCGATGGCTCCGGCACACAACTCCCCGTGGTTCCCTACTTCCAATTCGAAGTAGGAGGGGTCGGCACCAACAACGGCACCAACACTACCCGCACGGGCTCCTTCGCCTACCAGGCCCAGTTTGGCGCGGACTTCCCACTCGCAAGCCCGCAGATCGCCGCGCGCCTTGAATACGGCGCCGGCCAGCTTACCAGTATCAACAACGCCAGCCACACGCTTCAAACCTTCTCCGCCGGAATCGTCTTCCACATCCGATAGGAAGTTGGTATGGGCTGAAAAGGTCTGCGTGGTCGTATGACACGGAGCTGCCGACGGTTCGGTAAATGCCCAGGGCGATTATTGTAGTAGGAGTGTGGGCGAGAGTTTGGAACTCTCGCGCGGAACGGAGAGATGGACCGATGGAGCGTGCGCTGTTTCTGGATCGCGATGGCGTGGTGAATCGCGAGGTGGGGTACCTGGTGCGCACGGAGGATGTGGAGTTCGTCGAGGGCATCTTTTCGCTGTGCAAGACGGCGAAACGGCTGGGGTATCGGCTGGTGATTGTGACGAACCAGGCGGGGATTGCGCGAGGGTTCTATACGGAGGCCGACTACCACGCGCTGATGCAGTGGATGCGTGAGATATTTCAGCGGGAGGGGATTGTCTTTGATGGGGTCTATCACTGTCCGTTTCATCCGGAGCATGGAATCGGCGAGTACAAGCGGGAGCATGAGGATCGCAAGCCGGGGGCGGGCATGCTGCGGAGGGCAGCGCACGATTTGGGGCTCTCGCTAGAGGAGTCGGTGATGGTGGGGGACCGGTGTACGGATATTGCGGCGGCGCATGCGGGTGGGTTGAAGAAGGTATTCCTGATCCGAGGCACCGAGGAGGCTGAGTGCGGAGGGGATTCCACTGTGGTGGATTCGCTGGGAGAAGTTGAAGCGTGGCTAGTGGAATCCGCCCGCGCAAAAGAATAAAGCAGGCCGCCGAGACTGCGGCAGCCTGCTTCTATTTGCTTTGAGGCGTTCGTGTTTATTTCGAGCGGAGCGCGTTACGGCGGTCGCGCACGTAGTTGTGCGAGTTGATGATGTGGGTCTCCTGCTCGGTGAGCAATTGCCGGACGGGCAGCGGGAGTTCCTGGTCGAGCGCGTCTTTGTAGGCACTTTTGGCCTCGTCTTCGCCGTTTTCGGCGGTTTCGAGGAGGGTGAGGTCGCCGCCGCCGAGACTGGCTTTGAGATCGCCCCAGCCGCGCTGCAGCGCCCCAAGGACGGTGCCTGTCTCATGCACATCGGCGATGCCATGGCGGTGCAGCTCGTTTTCGAGCTCGCCACGGAAGTTGGCGCGCTTAAGGGATTCGGCGAGGAAGTAGCGCTTGAGCGTGTCGTCCTTCAGGTGTTCGCCAATATCGGCCATGCCTTTTTGGCCGTCTTCGAGTGAGTTAATGACCGACTTCAAGACGGCTACCAGTTCTGAACTTTTTGCTGTATCTGTTGCCATGGAAAGATGCCCCCCGGGTTCTTCGTACCTTATGTTGTGCGGTGAAAATTCTAAGCCGAAATTGCTGGCTGGCCTCTTTGAGTTTGGGCCTGGGTAATAAGTGACTCGATCCTGCCGCTCTCGATCTGCTTGCTGGTGATTCTTTGTGTCCACCGTCTTCGGCTGCTGAGGGGTCCGCCGGCTGCCCGCGATTCTCCTGCACCGGCGGCAAGCGAGAGAAATCGCGAAAACCCCGCGCCCCCTTCCAGCCGTGTTTAGCTAAGGTCTGCCCAGGGAGAAATGCCCCGGACAGCGCATATATCAACCTAGATGCCATCTGGTGCCGCGGGTTTGCATCCTGAGTCCCCATCCGCGAGTTTTCTCCGATCTGGCGGCTGCTCTGGAATAATTGAGGCAGCTCTGACGGTTCCCGGCCCTCGTTTTGTCTGCGCCTGAAGTTCGCTTCCGTCGCACGCCTGGCGTGTGAGCGGGCGGCATTCCGGGCAGACAGGCCGCGCGTACCCCAATGAAACCACTGAGACTGGTCTCGACTCCAACCCGTAACCGGCGCCTTAACGAGATCCTCGGACTCGTGGTGCTGGTCGCGGCTGGGCTGCTCTTCCTCTCGCTTGCCACGTACACGCCGAGCGACCCTTCGGGCAACACCGTGGGCGGATACGCCGCAGCGCGAACCGGCGCGGGGCTGGGAGCGCGGCTGGGCGCCGATCTTACCGGGCCGGCGCATAACTGGACGGGGCTGATCGGAGCCTGGCTGGCCGACGCGGTTCTGCAGACCGTGGGGATCGCAGCGTTCTTTCTGCCGATTGTGCTGGGACGGCTTGGGCTGTGCTGGATGCGCCAGCGGCCCGCGGGTTCGGCGAAGGCGCGCTTTCTGGGACTTGGGCTGTGGGTGGTGTTTGCGCCGGCAGCGATCGGTTTGCTACCCAAGGCCTTCCTGTGGCGTGGCGCGTTGCCGATCGAGGGCGTGACCGGGCGTTTGCTCGCCGACTTCATGATCCACTACCTCAACCTGCCGGGCGCGACGATTGTGCTGGCGTTGATGGTAGCCATGTCGTTGTATCTGGCGACAACTTTTACGTTCAACACGGCGCGGGAGTGGACGGAGAGGCATCTCTCGTGGGTTTACCGGCTGGTGGAGCGCTACCGCGAACGCAAGGCGCGAAAGGCGCAGGCGCGAGGCAAGATCGACGGAGAACTTGATCCGAACGACGGCGCGTTCGAGCCTGCTCGGGGAACGTTTGCGAGTCCACGGGAACATACGCTGGCACAGGCTGCGCTGGAACTCGAAAAGCAGCGCGAGGCGGAGGTTGCCGCGCGTACTACGCTGCTGGGGAGTCTCTTTGGATGGTTGGGGCGGATGCGCCGCAAGCCGGTTGCGCCCATCGTCGCGGAGGAGCCGGAGATTGCGGAGGCTGGTGCGCCGGTTTCAATGTGGCAGTCCATGCCGCGCACGGTGGTCGATGCGGCGCCGGTGACGGCGTTTAGTACAGCGGCCGCTGCTGCCGCGCCGTTTGCGGAGGCGCTTGCCGCGGCTGCGGCTCCGATCAGTGCGCGTGGGGCGGAAGAGGCTGCTCGACCTGAACTGCCGGAGCTGCCTCCGGCGCGGGCTCCGCGGGTGCGGGCGATCGATTCGGCGCAGCCGGAGTTGCCGGCGCGTCCCGTTGCTCCCCCGCCAATGCCTGCTGCGGCAAAGAGTGTTGCCGGGCCGCAGACGATCTCGTTCGGAAAGCGGGCGGATGCGGACATCAAGCCGGTGACGATTACGCCAAAGTCCATTCGCGGTTACAAATTGCCGCCGTCCTCGCTGCTCTACCGCTCGGAGGAGATCGCTGTTGTGCGGGAGGAGGCGCTGCGCCAGGAGGCGCGGACGCTGGTGGAGAAGTGCGGCGAGTTTGGCGTGGATGGCCAGGTGACGCAGATCAATCCCGGGCCGGTGGTGACGACGTTTGAGTTCCGGCCGGATGCGGGCGTGAAGTACTCGCGAGTGACCGGGCTGGCGGACGATCTGTGCCTCGCCATGGCGGCTGAGTCGATTTTGATTGAGCGGATGGCGGGTAAGTCGACGGTTGGGATCCAGGTGCCGAACCATGAGCGCGAGACGATCTGGCTGCGCGATGTGGTGGAGTGCGAGTCGTTCGCGCAGTCGAAGTCCAAGCTGGCGATTGCGCTGGGCAAGGACATCAATGGGCGAATTGTGACGGCCGATCTGGCTTCGATGCCGCATGTTTTGATTGCGGGCAGTACGGGCTCGGGCAAGTCGGTCGCGATCAACGCGATGATCATGAGCGTGCTGTTCAAGTCGACGCCGGAGCAGGTACGCATGATCCTGGTCGATCCCAAGCGGGTCGAGCTGGGAATGTATGAGGGGATTCCGCACCTGTTTACGCCGATCATCACCGAGGCGAAGCTGGCGGCGAATGCGCTACGCAATGCAGTGCGCGAGATGGAGCGCAGGCTGAAACTGCTGGCAGCGAACCATGTTCGAAATATCGACCAGTTCAACAAGCTCTTCGAGCATGGCTCGGAGTATCTGTTCGAGGATGTGAACCAGGAGCCGCTGCCTTACATCATCATCATCATCGACGAGCTTGCGGACTTGATGATGCTGGACCGCGCGAACGTGGAAGAGTCGATTACGCGGCTGGCGCAGATGGCGCGCGCGGTGGGGATTCACCTGGTGCTTGCGACGCAGAGGCCTTCGGTGGATGTGATCACCGGGCTGATCAAGGCGAATGTGCCGACACGCATGAGCTTCCGGCTGGCGACGAAGGTGGACTCGCGCACGATCATCGATTCGAATGGCGCGGAGAGCCTGCTGGGCAAGGGCGATATGCTCTACCTGCCGCCGGGGACGAGCCGCGTGCAGCGCGTGCATGCGCCTTTTGTAACCGAAAAGGAAATCTCCGCCGTGACTGCGTTCTGGAAGGCACAGGGTGAGGCCGAGTATGTCCACGGCTTCCTCGAAGGGCCCAAGGATGAGGCCGGCAAGGAAGAGATGGGTGGCGAGAGCAGCCAGGAAGACGACGACCTGTTCGACGATGCGGTGCGACTGGTCTTCGAGTTCGGTAAGGCGAGCACGAGCCTGCTACAGCGACGGTTGCGGATTGGATACGGCCGCGCGGCGCACCTGATCGACATGATGGAGCGTGATGGGCTGGTGGGGCCGGCCGATGGCTCGAAGCCACGCGAGATTTTGAAGGCGCCGACTTACTACAGCGAAGTGGATGCGGCGCTTCGCTAGTGCTTGATGCCGACGTTGCGTGAGGATTTGAGCGCGACGACGCCGAGTACGCAGATGACGGCGATCAGGACGATCCAGAGGACTTCGGGGTAGCGCTCGGTGAAGGGGCGGATCTCCGCCGGGGGCGGGTGGAAGATAGGGTTCGGCTGCTCCGGGTTGAGCTGCGCGACGAGGGGCTTGTTCCAGGGAACGAAGAGGCGCTGATAGTCGTAGACCGGCGTGAGCAGCGAGGGGTCGCCGTAGAAGAGGCTATAGCTGGAGGCTGTGTTCGCAGGGGCTTCGAAGCATAGCCGGCGCTGACGCATCTGGAGGTGGACCGCGGCTATGGGGAGCGGCTGGTCGTCACCATTTTCGACGACGATCCAGACGTGGGCGGGGCCTTGCAGGTTGGAACCCAGCGTGGCGGGGAGCGAGAGATGCTGCTCGTCGATGCGGTGGCCGGCCTGCGTGGAGTGGACGCGAGAGATGGTGCCGGTGAGGGTCTCAATGGGGAGGCTGGGGGCGGGAGAGGAATATGGCGTGTCGCCGGGGTCGACGTTTGGACTGGCATTGATCCTTACGTCGCGGCTGAAGTTTCCGGTGAAGGATGCGGGAAGATCGAAGGTAACCTGTTCGACCGGGACGCGGAGCGGGAGCGGGATGTCGAAGCGCGTCTTTCGCGAGGTGTCCAGCGGGCCGACGGTAGGCTTGGTGACGGTCGCGACGGTGGTGTAGAGGATCTGGGCCTCGCGGCTGGGCGGGACCTGCGCGCCTTCGACCATGGCGGGGGCGAAGCGCTCGGCCGAAGCTGGGGCGCCGGGTGCGGGGGTGACCGACAGAACGACGTGGAGGTAGCGGAAGGTGGACTCCGCGAGCGGGAGCACCGTGTCGCGAGAGAGGTGCTGCGACGAGAGATCGAAGAGGGTGAAGACCCCGAGGGCGGTCTGCTTGCCGCCGCTGAGGGAGTCCATGCCGGAGACGGTTGCGGTGGCGAGGAAGTCCCGGCCGGAGAGGCTGAGGGCGACCTCGGTGTAGGGGCGGCCGGGCATTTCGAGGTCGAAGACGATGCTGGAGCCTCTTGCGCCGAGGTTCAGGACGCGGGCGGGCTGCGTCTCTTCCGTGACGCTTTCGCTGAGGGTGATGGCGTAGGGGACTTCGCGTGCCTGAGGCTGGGCGATGCCGTTCCGCGCGGGAAAGATACGGAGGTCGCTGAGGGATGGGGCGGCGTGCGGGTAGATCTGGGCGTCGAGTGCGGCGCAGGCCTGGCCTGCTCCAGGCGGCACGGTTAGGGTGCGCTCGTACTGCATGTGCCCGGGCGTGGCTACGGGAGGCTCGGTGGGGGCCTGCCAGAGAAGGAGGAAGAGGAGGGCCGAGGATTTGAGGGTCATCTGGCGGCCTCCGGATCGTCGGTCGCGCTCGCTTCGGGCTGTGGTTCGCGGAGGTTGAGCCAGTCCTTCTGATAGGCGAAGCTGATTGCCATGAGGAGCGCGCCGAGTCCGAGGAAGCTGACGACGCGGTATCCCTGGCTGAGGTTGCGCATGTCGTAGAGGAAGGCTTTGAAGATGGTGACGACCAGAAGCAGAAGTGCTTGCCAGCGCAGGAAGGCAGAGCGCTTCCAGAAGCCGGCGGCGAGGAGCGCGGCGCCGTAGAGCATGAGGAATCCGGAGATGGCGAGAGCCTGCTGAAGCGCCGCTTCGGCGTTGCTGGAAGCGGAGGCGGAGGCGAGGTTCCAGATGGCGTCGATCTCGCGGACGCCGGTGAAGATGGCGATGAGGTTGAAGGCGACGGTGGAGAGCGCGGCGGAGTTTGACCAGAAGGATGCGGCGGGATGCGCGTGAGCGAGGCGCAGGGAGACTGCGATGACTGCCGCGAAGACGGCGAGGCCAATCAACGCGGTGAGAAAGTCGGCGGATTGAAACGGCGGATGGGATGCGGTTTCATTCCACGAGAGCTCTCGCAGAGTCAGCAGGAGGGCGATGAGGTCGATGGCGACGAAGGCGGCGACAGCGATGGTGGACCAGTTGGATGGGCGGTCGCTGTCGGCGCGCAATGCGAGCCATGCCGCGGTTGCGAAGACGGCGATGCCGATCAGGGCGGTTGCTGTGTCGGCGTTGAAGAAGGGCCTCGCCGATTCGAAGCCGAAGTCGATCTGGTGCGCCCATACGCCGCAAAAGCCCAGCAACAGCGCGGCTGAGGCGAGCCAGCGGAGGGTATTTGAGGCGTAGGCGTCGGAGGGCTTGTGTGCCGGCGGCGCGAGGCGCATTGCGACCCAGAGGAGCGCGAGGCCTTCGACCAGCCAGCTTGCAGTGATCCAGTGGCCGCTGGCCTTGAGGGGAATGGCGATGGTGAGCAGGACGACGGCGAGCGAGAGGTGAATGGCGGAGGCGGTGCGGCTCTGGGGAAGGCGCATGATGCCGAGATAGGCGGCGGAGAGCACGATCATCAGCCAGGGAAGGAGGTCGTGGTGGCCGGAGTCCTGCAGGATGAAGTAAAAGCCGAGGGCGAGGAAGGCGGCATTCGCGAGAGGAAGCAGGATGTCTTCGAGGAGGGTGGAGCGGTTGGTGCGGGGTGCAGCTTCTGTCTTCGATTCCATGGGCTGCGGAAGGCCGATGGGGACGCTGCCGAACGCGCAGCCGAAGAGTACGAGGAAGGTGGCGGTGAGATTGAGGTCGGTGGCGGCGAAGTGCTCTCCGTACCACGCGCCGAAGAACCCTACGGTCAGCGGGAAGGCGCCGAGCAGAAGGCGTGGCCAGCTTTTAAGGCGGACGAGGGCGACGATGGCAATGTCGATGGCGAGGAGATAGGTGAAGAGAAAGGTCTCGTGGTTGCCGCCGGTCGAGAGCAATGCCGGCGTGGCGAAGCCTCCGGCGAGTGCATAGGCGGCGAGGAGTTCGGAGTCCTGGGCCCACGCCATCCAGGCGTTCCACGCTGTGACGAGCACCATGAGAGAAAGCGCCGCTGGGGCGGGCAGGAGTTGGTAGATCTGGAAGGCCGCCCACAACGAGAGATAGAGGATGCCCGAGCCCAGGCCCTTGAGCGAGTAGGAGAAGGCGGCGAAGTTCTTTTTGCGGAACCGCTCAGACCAGAGGACGATGGCCGCGCCGGCGATGAGCCCTGCGATGACTCGGCCAGTGGGGCTGGGGACGATCCAGCGGCGGTCGACGGCGAGCTTGAGGAACCAGGCCGTGCCGATGAGCAGCAGGACGATGCCGATGCGATTGAATATCTGCGAGCCGAGACGGTTTTCGAAGGACTCGCGGGGCTTGGCGGGCTGCGGGGTAAGGGTGGGGATCGGGTAGGTCCATGCTTCGCCAGGCCGGGCGGGTGAAGCGGGTGGCGAGGCCTGGGAGGAGTCGCCGGGAGCGCCGACTGCGGCGGAACCGGATTGTGGCGGGATTGGAGGCGGAGGGGCTGGGCGCGGCTCCGCGGTTCGTTGTGGGAGGACTGCCGCTGCGAGGGGCGCGGCGGCGATTTGGCGGCGCAGGGCTTCGAGCTCGTGCTCCAGGCGCGCAACGCGCTGCTCCAGAGCGGGCAACTGGGGATTAGTCTCGCTTCGCGCGGGATTTCCCGGAGGTTGCTGATCGTCCTCAATTGCCATGGCCACTACTGTAATGCCTGAGCGCGGAACAGGTCACGCGAATCAGCGGAAGGACTTTTGCCCGGTCCCCGATTGGCGCTGCGGGGCACCGCTTGATACTCTTTCGACAAGCATGACGACGCAGAGAAGTCCGGCCCTCGTCCTGGTCGTCGACGACGATGCGATGAGCCGCGACTTGTTGGCCGTGTTGCTGGAAGGCGAAGGGTACGCTGTGGAGTGCGCGGACTCCGGCGATGCTGCGCTGGCATTGCTGGGCGGTGGGCGAAAGCCTCCAGCGATTGTGCTGACGGACGTGCAAATGCCCGGTGTTACCGGGTCACAACTGGCGGATCGGCTACGGAAAGCTTGTGGGCCGGACACGATGCTCCTGGCGATGAGCGGCAGCGGGCCGGGCAAGAAAGCGATCGCGCGTTTCGATGGATTTCTGCTCAAGCCTTTCACCATGCAGGAGATGGCGGCCGCTGTCCTGGCTCGCGGAAAGACAACGAATTCTGCGTCTGTGGCAGCATCCGCAGGCAAGAAGGCATCTAAGTCAAGGATGAATGGCAACGCAGAAGAGTCGCGGAATGGAACTGGGGCCACGGTGGCAGAGAATGAAAGTCCAGCGTTGGATGAGCGGATTTATCGGCAGCTGAACGATGCGATGCCGGAACAGCAACTGAAGCAGATGTATGCGATGTGTGTGAAGGACGCGCGCGATCGGATTGCCGCGATGCGCGGGCTGGTGGCCGAGGGCGATCGGGTTCGGTTTGTGCGCGAGGCGCACTCCATCAAAGGCGGCTGCGGGATGCTGGGCGCGACCGAGATTTATGGGATGGCGGCGCGGCTTGAGACCTCCGGGCTGGACGCCGCAGGACTCAAGGGAGAGTCCGGTGTTAACCCTTTAGATGAGTTGATCGTCGCGTGCGACCGGCTTGAGGGTATTCTTGGGTCACGCGTTTGAGCAGTTCTGCCTGGAAGTGTATCGAGCAGGCCTGAACGAGCGTAGACGAGCCACACGAGGTTTTGGGAATGCCTGTAGGAGCCGCAATGAGCCAATCGAAAAAAGCTTCTTCCACCGCCTCTGCCCCTCCAGCGATCCGTATCGTCGTCGCCGATGACCATCCTGTCGTCCGCTTTGGCGTGAAGAATATGCTGCTGCACGAGCCGGGCTTCGACGTAGTGGGCGAGGCCGACGACGGCGACGATGCGATTACGCAGACGCTGGAACTCGAGCCGGATATTCTTCTGCTCGATCTGCTGATGCCGCGACTGCCGGGTCTTGAGGCCATGCGCGCCATCATGACGAAGTCGCCGCGGGTAAAGATAGTGCTGCTGACGAGCACGATCTCCACGCAGCAGATTATCGAGGCGCTGCAGATCGGCGCGCGCGGCATTGTGCTGAAGGATTCGGTTGCGGGAGACTTGTCCCATGCGCTGCGAGCGGTGCTTTCGGGAGACTACTGGATTGGCGGGGAACGCGTTGCCAACCTGCTGAAGGCTCTGCATGAGCTGATGGCCCAGGCGGCTGCGGTGCCCGAGCGAAAGACCTATGGGCTGACGCCGCGCGAACTTGAGGTTGTTACCTGCATCGTCGAAGGGTGCAGCAACCGCGATATCGCAAAGCAGTTCACCATCTCGGAGGAGACGGTGAAGCGGCATCTGTCGAACGTCTTCGACAAGACGGGCGTTTCGACGCGGCTGGAGCTTGCGCTGTTTGCGATTGCGCACAAGCTGGTTGAAGTTTAGAGATCGCTCGAAGAAGATTCGAAGCCTCATCCTTTTGCGAATTGCAAAGGATGAGGCTTTTTTACGTTTGTGCGGCCTGCGCCTGCGTGTTCGATAGAATCGAAGGATGGGCGATTCCAGCCACGCACATCCTGATATTTTCGACCTGCTCGTGATTGGCGCGGGCCCAACCGGAATGGCTTGTGCGATCGATGCGCAGCGCGCGGGCTTTAAGGTCGTGCTGATCGACAAGGGCTGCCTCTGCAATTCGTTGTTCCACTATCCGGCGCACATGACGTTTTTCACTACGCCGGAGCTGCTGGAGATCGGCGACATGCCATTTTCCAGCCCCAACCAGAAGCCGACGCGGAGCGAGGCGCTCGAATACTACCGCAAAGTCGCGGAGCACTACCGGCTCGACGTGCGGCAGTATGAGACGGTGGAACGCGTCGCAGGGGCTGATGGCGCGTTTGTGGTTCATACGCAGGATCGGTTTGGACGAGCCTTTGAACACCGCGCGCGCAAGCTGGTGATCGCTACCGGGTACTACGATCTGCCCAACTACCTCGACATCCCCGGCGAAGACCTGAGCAAGGTGAAGCACTACTACCATGAGCCGCATCCCTACTTTGGGCTCGATGTGGTGGTGATTGGGGGCAAGAATTCCGCGGCGATCGCGGCGCTCGATCTATGGCGTCATGGCGCGCGGGTTACGCTGGTGCATCGCGGGGCCGAGATGCATCGGCATGTGAAGTATTGGATTCTGCCGGACATCGGCAATCGCATTAAAAATGGCGAGGTTGCGGCTTACTTTTCGTCGACAGTTACAAATATCACCGAGGATGAAGTGATGCTGGCGACGCCTGCGGGCGATGTGACGCTGCGCAATCATTTTGTGTTTGCGCTGACGGGATATCATCCGGACTTTGAGTTCATCGAGCGGCTTGGAGTGGCGCTGGATGCGGCGAACGACCGCTGCCCGGTGTGCGATCCGGCCACGCTTGAATCGAATGTGCCGGGCATTTATCTTGGGGGCGTCATTGTGGCCGGCGAGCGCACGAATGAGATCTTTATTGAGAATGGACGCTTCCATGGCAGGCTGATCGCCGAAGACCTGAAGCGCAAACTCATGGCGCGCGCCTAACTCATCGAACGCAGATTCGGCGATACGATCAGGTGGGCTTCGGTGCGGCGTTGCACCTCCGCGGCTTCGATTCCTTCGGCGACTTCGGTCAACAGGAGGCCATTCGGCGTTACTTTAATCCAGCCGAGTTCGGTGACGATGTCGTGGACCACGTGTACGCCGGTCAGCGGCAGGGTGCATTCGCACAAAATTTTTGGCGAGCCATCTTTTGCGGTGTGCTCCATCGCGACGATCACGCGGCGTGCGCCGGCGACCAGGTCCATTGCACCGCCCATGCCCTTCACCATCTTGCCGGGAATGGTCCAGTTGGCGAGGCTGCCGCGCTCGTCCACCTGCATTGCGCCGAGGATGCTCATGTCCATGTGGCCGCCGCGGATCATGGCGAAGGAGGCATCGCTGGAGAAGAAAGACGTGCCGGGCAGTTCCGTGACGGGCTGCTTGCCGGCGTTGATGAGATCGGGGTCTTCGCGCTCTTCCGTTGGCGGAGGACCGACGCCGAGCATGCCGTTTTCGGATTGAAAGACGACCTCGATGCCAGGGGGAACGTAGGTTGCGATCATGGTTGGCAGGCCGATGCCGAGATTGACGTAGAAGCCATCGCGGATCTCGCGGCCGATGCGTTGGGCGATGCGTTGCTTTGCATTCAACGAGTCGCTCATGATGCGCCACCGGTCGTGTGAGCGTGGATGAATCTGCTCTCCACCGGTTTGCGATATGCGGCCCCCAGGAGGACGCGGTCTACGTAGATTCCCGGCGTGATGATCCGGTCGGGATCGAGCACGCCCGGTTCGACCAGCTCTTCGACTTCTGCGATCGTGATGTCTGCCGCCGTTGCCATGACGGGATTGAAGTTGCGCGCCGTCTTGCGATAGATCAGGTTGCCGTGGCGGTCCCCGCGCCAGGCCTTGATGAGCGCGAAGTCCGCGCGGAGTGCGTGTTCGAGCACATAGGCTCTCCCGTCGATCTCACGGGTCTCCTTGCCCTCGGCCACGATGGTGCCGAGGCCCGTGGCGACATAAAACGCGGGGATGCCTGCGCCGCCGGCGCGGATTCGCTCGGCGAGCGTGCCTTGCGGCAGCAGGGTGAGGTCAAGTTTGCCGGCGAGCACCTGCTGCTCCAGCAGGCGATTCTCGCCGACGTAGCTGCCAGTGTGCGAGGCGATCATTCCCTGCTCCAGCATCAGGCCCATGCCGAAGCCGTCGACGCCCATATTGTTGCTGATGGTATGCAGACCTTCCAGCCCGTCCACAGCACTGCGCCGGACGAGCGCGGCGATGAGATTTTCGGGGATGCCGCACAGCCCGAAGCCGCCGAGCATGACAGTCGCGCCCGAACGGATGCCGGCGACTGCCGCCTCCGCCGAACTGACTACCTTGTCCATCGCAACCTCTGCGCGGGCTGGCTACTTCTGCGTCGAGAACGTGAAGACGGTCTGCGAATGCATGGTCTGGCCCGGCTTTAGCAGCGTGCTGGGAAATGCGGGCTGGTTGGGTGAGTCTGGATAATGCTGCGTCTCCAGGCAGAAGCCTGCATACTTCGAATACGCCACGCCGGACTTGCCCTTGAACGCGCCGTCCAGGAAGTTGCCGGTGTAGAACTGCACGCCGGGTTCGGTGGTAGTGACGGTCAGGACGCGGCCGGACTTGGGATCGTAGACCTTGGCTGCCAGCTTCATCTCGCCGTTCTTACCCCGAAGGACCCAGTTGTGGTCGTAGCCTCCGGCGATCTTGAGCTGGTCGTTGGGTGTGTTGATGCGCGCGCCAATAACGGTGGGCTTGGTGAAGTCGAACGGAGTGCCGGCGACCGGCTTGAGACCGCCGACAGGGATCAGGCCTGCGTCCACGGGTGTGTACTCGTCTGCATTGAGCATCAACACCTCCGGAAGAATCGGCCCTGAGCCTTCGCCGGAGAGGTTGAAGTAAGAGTGGTTGGTGACGTTGATTACTGTCGCCTTATCGGTGGTCGCGGCGTAGTTGATATGCACCGCATCGCCCACCAGGGTGTAGCGCACATGGAGGGTGAGGGTTCCGGGGAAGCCCATGTCGCCGTCTTTCGAGACGAGGGTCATTTCGACGCCGTCGGGAAGGGCCTTGCCGGTCCATACCTGGTCATCGAAGCCGTGGGGGCCGCCGTGCAGCGCGTTTCCGTTATTGTTGAGGGGAATCTGGTAGGTATGGCCGTCGATGGAGAACTTGCCTCCGCGGATTCGGTTGCCGTAGCGGCCTACGATGGAGCCGAAGTAGGTCTTGGCTGCGTGCTCGTTGACATAACCTTCCACCGAGTTGTAGCCGAGGACGACGTCGCCGACTTTGCCGTCGCGATCCTTCGTCTTCAGGGAGACGATGCGCGCGCCATAGTTCGTGACCCGAACTTCAAGATCGGCGTTCTTCAGCGTGTAGATTTCGGCGGTGGCTCCATCGGGCAATTTGCCAAATGCACCCTTCGAAACGGTCGTGGCGGCTGGGGCGCTGTGCGCCGCAAGTGTAGTCATCATACTGATCAGCATAACTCTCGCCCATCTCATCGTCATTATTCCCCGCTCATTTATTTTTGTTCGCAACCTAAATCCGCCGACTGCCGTTCGCCGGCTGCGCGGATACGCAGCCACCGCCAACTATACGTGAAGATCGCCGTCGTCCGCGACCCGCAGAGGTCCGAAACCGGCGTAATATGGTGCGGTCGAAATTATTTCCCCCGAGGTGCATTCCCGCCGTGAACCCGTATTCGAACCGCACCCTCCTGCGCTGCGCGCTTCTGCTCTCCTTCAGCGCGATCGCTGCCTATGCCGCGCCGCCCGACCACTGGGTCGGGACCTGGGCAGCGGCCACCGTTCCCGCGCCTGTGCGGCAAGGGCCGCCGCCGGGAGCGACGCCTTCCACTGCCAACTCTGCGGCGAACTCAAGACCCTTGGCAGGCACGGACGCTCCTGCGGCGACGCTCCCCCCCGGTGCGCCCGAGGCGAGTTCCCAACCGCCGGTCCGGCGCCCGGCGTTCAATCGGGGTCCTGTGTACGGCGCGGAGGACTTGACCTACCGTGAGATCGTTCATGTCTCTCTGGGCGGCCCCACGGTGCGCGTTGTCTTCACCAATGAGTTTGGCACGGACCCGCTGACCATCGGTGCAGCGAACGTTGCCGTCAGCGAGGGAAACGGGAGCTCGATCAGCTCGGCTTCGGCGGGCGGCCTGACCTTCGGCGGGCGACCTTCGGTAATTATTCCTCCGGGCGCCCTGATTGTCAGCGACCCTGTGACCATGAAACTTGCCGCGGGGGACGATCTTGCGGTGAGCTTCTACCTGCCGGCGCAGCCGATCAAAGTGGCTTCCGTCCATGGTTTCGCCAACCAGACCAGCTATACCGCGCCGGGCAATGTGGTCGGCGCGAAGGCGCTCGATAGTCCGGGAGAGATCTCCTCCTGGCCTTTCCTGAAGTCCGTCGACGTGAAGGTGGGTGCGTCGAGCGGAACCATCGTCGCCTTCGGCGACAGCATCACCGACGGGACTGCAAGCACGAAGAACGGCAACACCCGCTGGCCCGACGTGCTCGCGCGACGGCTGCAGGCGGATAAGAAGACCGCCGATCTCGGCGTGATCAACGAGGGAATCGGCGGGAACCGCATTCTGCATGACGTCACCGGGCCCAACGCGCTGGCACGCTTCGACCGCGACGTCATCAGCCAGGCTGGAGTGAAGTACGTCATTCTGCTGGAGGCAATCAACGACATTGGGCACTCGCAGGACCCGGTGAAGCCCTACGACGTGATCACCGCCGACGACCTGATCATGGGCTACACGCAGCTTGCTGAACGGGCGCACACTCATGGCATCAAGTTCATCGCCGCGACGGTGCTTCCCTATGGCGGGGCGAAGTATGCTTCGCCCTCCGGCGAGGTGATGCGGCAGGCCGTGAACAAGTGGATTCGGACGACGAAACTGATTGATGGGCTTGTCGATATGGAGAAGGCAGTGGAGGATCCCGCGCATCCGGGGGTGTATCTGCCTCTGTATGACTCGGGCGATCATCTTCATCCGCGGGACGCCGGGTACAAGGCGATGGGCGAATCAATCGATCTGAAGCTCTTTGAATCGAAGTAGAGGCTTCGCGGCAGACGAAAGGGCAGGAGCCAGACTCCTGCCCTTTGTATTTCAGCTGCGACTAGTTGAGTTCGATGCCTGCAAAGAAGTAGCCGATCTCGAAGGCTGCCGTGTCTTCGGCGTCGGAGCCGTGGATGGCGTTCTCGCCGATCGATGCGGCGAACTTCTTGCGGATGGTGCCCTCTTCCGCCTGCGCGGGGTTGGTTGCGCCCATCAGCTTGCGCAGGTCGGCGATGGCGTTTTCCTTCTCGAGGACCATGGGGAAGATCGGGCCGGAGCTCATGAACTCCGTCAGTTCGCCGAAGAACGGGCGCGCGGCGTGAACGTGGTAGAAGCCCTCGGCCTGCGCCTTCGAGATCGACATCCGCTTGATGCTGACGATCTTGAAGCCGGCCTTCTGAATCTCGGCCAGGATCGCGGCGGTGTAGCCCTTTTTGACCGCGTCCGGCTTGACAATGCTGAATGTTCTCTGTGACAACGTATCTCTCCCGATTTTTGCTCGAATATGTGGCTCTTCCAGTGTAAAGCACCCTCCGCGGGGACGTTTTTAAACCCGCACGGCTTATACTGCGTCCAATTGGCAACGATGCGAAAGACGGCGTGGATCTGGTTTCTCGGATGTGCGGCATGGCTGGTGAACGGGCTGCTGAACCTGCGCCTGCACTCGATGGCGCAGGCGCGGCTGGCCTTTGCCATCGCGACGGTCTTTTTGGCCGCCGGGTTCTTTTTTCGCAATCAGAAGACGTGACTCCCACATCGAATCCCACGTTTATATATGCATAGGTATATATTTAAGCGGAGGAGGGCTTTTGATGCCAAAGATACGCACAGCAAAGCTCTTCAAGAACGGAGCGAGCCAGGCAGTTCGCCTGCCCGCCGAGTTCCGCTTTGATGGCAACGAAGTCTATATCTCGCGTGACGAACGGAACCAGAACGTGATCCTTTCCACCCACCCGGGATCGCAGGCGTGGGATGACTTTTTTGAGTTCGTGCGGGGAATCGATATTCCCGATGACTGGATGAAAGACCGTCCCATGAATCGCATCTCGAAAGACCGTAAGCCACTCTTCCGCGAGGAAGACTGATGCTGTACATGTTGGACACAGACATCGCCAGTTACATCGTCAAGGGTGGATATGGGGCAGTCGAACAGCATCTACGCACGACTTCGCCCTCCAACATCTGCATCTCAGCCATGACGCGCGCCGAGTTGCTCTACGGTCTTAAGGGATTGTCGTCGCGTCACCACCTGCATCAGGCTGTTCACAAATTTCTGAAAGTCACGAAAATGCTGCCCTGGGATGCAGAGGCCGCGGATTTTTACGCCGAGATCAAACACCAACTGAAATCCGCCGGAACCCCGATTGGGGATATGGACATGCTCATCGCCGCACACGCCATCGCAGCGGACGCTGTACTGGTCACGAACAATACGCGTCACTTCAAGCGGATCAAACTGCCCCTGATGATGGCGAACTGGATGGAGTAAGCGCCTAAGCCTTGCCCAGCACCCTGGCCATCGCTTCGCCGATCTCCGCAGGCGATTTGACGACGTGGATTCCCGCGGCGGTCATGGCCTTCATCTTCTCCGCGGCCGTTCCTTCGCCGCCGGAGATGATGGCTCCGGCATGTCCCATGCGGCGTCCCGGAGGGGCCGTCTGGCCGGCGATGAAGCCAACTACGGGCTTCCTTACGTGCTCCTTGATAAACTTCGCCGCTGCCTCTTCGGCTGACCCGCCGATCTCGCCGATCATGATGATGGCTTCAGTATCCGGATCGTCGTTCAACAGGCGGAGAGCGTCGATGTGGGTGGTTCCGATGATGGGGTCTCCACCGATACCGATGGCCGTCGATTGGCCAATGCCGCGCGTCGTGAGCTGATATACCGCCTCGTAGGTAAGCGTGCCGGATTTGGAGACGATGCCGACGGAGCCTTCCTTGTGGATGCGGCCAGGCATGATGCCGACCTTCGCCTTGCCGGGCGAGATAACGCCGGGGCAGTTGGGGCCGATGAGCCGCGACTTCGACCGCCGCACAATCTCCCACACCTTCACCATATCGAGCGTGGGAATGCCCTCGGTGATGCAGATGACCAGCGGAATCTCCGCGGCAGCCGCTTCGAGGATGCCATCCGCGGCGAACGGCGGCGGCACGAAGATCACCGAGACGTTTGCGCCGGTTTCTTTGACTGCTTCTTCAACGGTGTTGAAGACGTGGAAGCCCTCGTGAACCGTCCCACCCTTACCAGGAGTAACGCCGCCAACCACATTGGTGCCATAGGCTGCGCAGCCCTTCGCGTGGAAAGTGCCCTCGCGCCCGGTAATGCCTTGAACTATGAGGCGGGTATCGTTGCCTACAAGAACTGACATATTTATGCCTCTTCCTCTGGAGTAAATGAGCTAATCGGGTTCAGTTGCATTGTTAACTCGTATTCAAAAAGCTTGAAGTCGGCTTGCCTTGAGCAAGCTAGTAGAAGTTCTGGAGAAATGACATTAGCACAAGGATTACGCGGACTCTTCCCAACTTTAGCTTGTTTGCAACTAGGGCTTGGTACAACAAGGCTTGTCCGACCACCTTGTCATAAGCCTTTGCACGCTTGAGTTCGATCACCACTGGCACGCCCTCTACATCCTTAGCCAGGATATCGATACGCTTCCCATCAATACCGAATTCGACCGATAGTGCAGAATCGTTCCAAAACACAAGACCCTTTTCGAGTTTGTTCAGGTTTTTGGCAAGATAGTCTCGTAACTGTGCCTCTAAACCTACGAGTAAGTCCGACTGATCCTCAATTCCCGCTGAGTCCTCGTCATCCTCATCAATAAGAACTGTTTCTGTTTGATCGAGTATTTCAACGCCGTCCATCGCGCTCTCGATACTGCTAGCCCGCGAATAAGTTCGAGTCCTTCTATCAAAGAAAAGGATTTTGGGTGCCTTGTATTTTTGTGCGAAGGCGACGTTGACACAAGATCGGCGGATTTGCGCGTCCAGAGTAGCGGGATGTAGATCGTTGTCTGGGTAGTGGACGCCAATCCACGCCATGATTTGTCCCATCGTAAGGGGTTGATCATTGGCGTCAAAACAGGCAGCAAGTGCCTCCCAACTTCGTCTTATCTTTCCTGCCACACCTACCCCTTCGCAGCGGCAACTGCCATGTCCGCAGCTTCTTTCATCGTGGTTCCCACCAGAAATTTCAGCCCCGAATCAGCCAGGATCTTGCGGCCCTCTTCGACGTTCGTGCCTTCGAGCCGAAGAATGATGGGAAGCTGGACATTCAGCTTCTTCGCCGCTGCGACCACTGCTGTCGCCAGTACATCCACGCGGAGGATACCCCCGAAGATGTTGATGAAGATCGCCTTCACGTTCGGATCGCTCAACAGAATCCCAAACGCATTCTCAATCTGCTCCTGGTTCGCGCCGCCGCCGACATCGAGGAAGTTCGCCGCTGCTCCGCCCGCGTACTGCAGGATGTCCATCGTTGCCATCGCCAGCCCCGCGCCATTGACCATGCACGCAATGTTGCCGTCGAGCTTGATGTAGTTCAGCGCAAACTTCGACGCCTCAACCTCCAGCGGATCCTCCTCCGCCATGTCGCGGAGTTCCTTCAGGTCCTTATGGCGGAACATGGCGTTGTCGTCGAAGTTGATCTTGCAGTCGAGCGCCATCAGCGCGCCGTCCTTCGTCGTAATGAACGGATTGATCTCCATCAGGGTCGAGTCGGTTTCGACGAATGCCTTGTAGAGCCCGGTCATGAATGCGACGGCAGAGTTGATCTGCGTGGGCTTGAGGCCGAGCTTGAACGCCAGCTTGCGCGCCTGGTAGGGCTGGAAGCCGATGGCCGGCTCGATGTACTCCTTGTAGATGAGGTCGGGAGTGGCGTGCGCGACCTCCTCGATCTCCATGCCGCCGGACTGCGAAGCCATGAAGACGATCTTTGCGCTAGCGCGGTCGAGTACCAGGCCGAGATAAAGCTCGCGCTCGATGGCCGAACCGGCTTCGATGAGCAGCCGCTGGACCTTCTGCCCCGCAGGCCCAGTCTGGTGCGTGACGAGCTGCATGCCGAGGATCGCCTTCGAGGCGGCATCGGCATCTTCAATCGACTTCACCACCTTCACGCCGCCGCCTTTGCCACGGCCGCCAGCATGGATCTGCGCCTTGACGACGACGGCCACATTGCCCTTGCTGAACAGCGCCTTGGCCGCCACATCGGCCTCTTCAATCGTCGTGGCCATCTCGCCATCGGGCACGGGAACGCCGTATTTCCGCAGAATCTCTTTTGCCTGGTACTCGTGAATCTTCATGGATTTCGCTCTCGCTGGGTAGGGCTGGGTCTTGGGCCGGAGGATTTGGCGGCGCTCTTCATACTAGCGGACGGCTCTAACGGCTCGCAATCAAAGCACGGGCAAATCGGGCGGTTACCGGCCACTTCGATTGATATTCGCCAAGGCTGGAACTGATACCCTTCCATTGATGGCCTTGCACGACTATCTGAAGCGCCTTGTGGAACAGCGGGCGACGCTTGCGCGGGACGAAGCACGCACTCTGCTCGAAGAGGTTCTCGCCGGACATACCGATGCCGCGACGTTTGGCAGTCCACACTCCATCCAGTTCGCCGCGCTGCTGGGAGCCCTGACCGCGCGCGGCGAGACCGCCGAAGAACTGGCTGGCTTTGTCGACGCCATGCGTGCCGCGGCGACGACCGTGCCATTGAATGAGGCCGAGCGAACCGCGCTGGTCGATACCTGCGGGACCGGCGGCGATGCCAGCGACACGTTCAACATCTCGACCGCTGCTGCGCTGGTTGCCGCGGCGGCTGGAGCCACCGTGGCCAAGCATGGGAATCGCGCCGTGACTTCGCGGTGCGGTTCGGCGGATGTGCTGGAGGCGCTGGGGATTCCGGTGACGCTCTCGCCCGATGCGGCCGCGGATGCACTGCGGACGCATCGTTTTGCTTTCCTGCATGCTCCTACGATGCATCCGGCGATCAAGTTCGTCATGCCGGTTCGGCGCGCTCTTGGAGTGCGGACTGTGTTCAATGTGCTGGGGCCGCTGACCAACCCTGCCGGGGCGCGGGCGCAGGTGATGGGGGTCTATTCCGCGCACCTGGTGCCGGTGGTGGCGGAGGCGATGCGGATGCTCGGCGTGCGGCATGCTTTTGTGGTCCATGGTTCGACTACTGCCGTGGCCGGCGCCGCGCCAGGCATGGACGAGCTTTCCATCTCCGGGCCAAGCCAGGTCGCGGAGGTGCGCGGCTCGAGCGTTCTCTTTGGGCAGTTGACGCCGGAGGAGGCGGGTCTCGCCTCCGCACCTATCGAAGCGCTGCGCGGAGGCAACGCTGAGAACAATGCCGATATCCTGCGGGCCATCTTCGCCGGCCAGCGAGGGCCGCGACGGGATGTCGTGCTGCTGAACGCCGCGGCTGTGCTGATTACGGCGGGGCTGGTTCCGGCGACTCCGGAGTGGGGTGAGGCGTTCCACGCGGGCATCGAGCTGGCGGCAAAGACCATCGACTCCGGCGCGGTAACGGAGCTGGTGGGTGCGCTGGGTTCGACGGAACATTAAGCGTTGGCGCACGTACAATTCTCCAGCAGTCGCATGTCGACAGGAGCCAATGCATGTCCACCTACCCTCCGTACTCCCAGCCTGCCGCTTTTCTCGATCCAGCCATGGTCACCACCGCGATGGAGCTTCCCGGCTACCGCATCGTCCGCAACCTGGGCGTGGTGCGGGGGATCGTCGTTCGCTCGCGGAACGTCTTCGCCAGCATCGGCGCCGGGCTTCAGACGCTGCTCGGCGGCAACATTACGCTTCTGACGCAGCTCTGCGAAAAGACTCGGCAGGACGCCTTCGCCATGATGATGGAGCATGCGGCTCAGCACGGAGCCAACGCCATCATCATGGCCCGGTACGATGCGAACGAGCTGATGCAGGGGGTAACCGAGGTGCTTGCCTACGGAACCGCCGTGGTCGTCGAAAAACTCTAGCCACGCCGAATTAGCGACGTGAAATCCACGGCAGGGTTTGCGCGTAGGATAGGCCGAGACGCAACGTAAAGGCGCACCATGAACCTGCCCCCTCCCGGCCGCATTGAAGTCATCACCGGCCCCATGTTCTCCGGCAAGAGCGAAGAGCTGATTCGCCGGCTGAAGCGCGCGCGGATTGCTCAGCAGCGCGTTGCCTGCTTCAAGCCCGACATCGATCTGCGCTACCACCGCACTGCGATCGCCTCGCACAGCGCGCAGACCCATGAGGCGGTGACGGTCGCCAATGTAGCGCGGCTGCGTGGCGAGCTTTATCCGCAGCTTCCGGACGTCGAGGTGATTGGCATCGACGAGGCACAGTTTTTCGACGCTTCTATTGTGCAACTCACGACTGAACTCGTTCACCTTGGCAAGCGGATTCTGATCGCGGGGCTCGATACGACGTTTACGGGCGATCCGTTTGGACCGATTCCGGCGCTGATGGCGATCTCGGACGAGGTCACGAAATTATCGGCCGTTTGCATTGTTTGCGGCGCGCCTGCGATCCATACGCAGCGCCTGAGCGCGAGCCGCGAACTGGTGGTTGTTGGCGCTGCGGGTGTGTATGAGGCGCGATGCAGGGCGTGCTTCCGGCCCTATCTGGATGCGCGTTCGGAGCAGCTTGAACTGGTTGCACAGATGGATGCTTCCGCGGACGAATAGAAGCGGAAGAGCATCCACGAAATATCATATTCGCATCTATGCAGCAGTCTTTGCCGCTGCCCAAACTGCGCAAATGCATTGCTGAGCCTGCGCGTAGCGACTAGCTCCATAATCCCTCGATCTCTTCGAGCGTCTTGCCCTTGGTTTCGGGCAGCCACTTCTTCACGCCGAGGAAGCCCAGGATGCAGACGCCAGCGTAGACCCAGAACGTTCCTGCCGTGCCGAGCGATGCGTTCAGCAGTGGAAAGGTGTACGTCAGTACAAAGCATGCGGCCCAGAGCGACGCCGTCGCGACGGCCATTGCGGTGCCGCGCACGCGGCTGGGGAAGACTTCGCTCAACACCACCCACGTCACCGGAGCCAGCGTCATCCCATAGCAGGCAAGCGCCGCCACCACCAGCCCCAGCATGTGTACGCCGCGGCTCTGCACGTGGAAGAAGTATCCCAGCGCCGCATAGATCGCGGCCAGCCCGACGCATCCGCCGAGTATCAGCACGCGTCGTCCGCTGCGGTCCACGGTCGCAATCGCCAGAAACGTAAAGATCACCGTCACCACGCCTGTCACGACAATGTTGAACAGGATGTCGCTCAGGCCATATCCTGCCGCGGCGAAGATGTCCTGGGCATAGTTGTAGATCACGTTAATCCCGCACCACTGCTGCAGCACCGCCAGCCCGATCCCCAGCAGCATCACGCCGCGCAGCTTGGGCTCCAGGAGCATCGCCAGTTCGCTCGCCGTACCGGATCTGGTCTGACGCTGGCGCACGCTCTTTTCCATCTCCTCCAGTACCAGATTCGCACCCTCCTCGCCATTCAGCCGCTCCAGTGTCCTGCGCGCCTCTTCCGTGCGCCCGCGCAGCGCCAGCCAGCGCGGACTCTCCGGCACAAAGAGCATTCCCACCACAAACACCGCAGCAGGCACCGCGGTCGCGCCGAACATCCAGCGCCAGCCGACCGCCGCATTGCGCTGCATCATCGCTTCGCCCGTCGTCCCCGCGGCCAGATGGCCGGCAATCAGCCAGTTTGTCACCTGGGCCGAGAGCAACCCCACCACGATGGTCAACTGATTCAGGCTCACCAGCCGCCCACGCATTGCCGCCGGCGATATCTCCGCGATATACATCGGGCTCAAGCTCGACGCCAGTCCAATCGCCAGCCCGCCGCTGATCCGCCACAGCACAAACCCGGTGAATGAACCTGCCAGCGCTGTCCCCAGGCTCGATACAGCGAACACCATCGCCGCCGCCAGGAGCGCGGGCTTGCGTCCAAAGCGCTCGCTGAGGATGCCGGAGAGCATTGCGCCGACAAGGCAGCCGACCAGCGCGCAGCTCATGGCCCAGCCTTGCACTGAAGGCGAGGTGATGCCGAAGTGCGCTTCGTAGAAGGGCTTGGCTCCGCCGATGACCACCCAGTCATAGCCGAAGAGGAGCCCGCCCAACGCCGCCACGGTGGCGATCCACCACACATAGATTCCGCTTGATTTCATCCCAGCCACTGTACCCAGCGGGGCGGCGTTCTGTCACGCCAGTTTGGCGCTTCGTGCGCTATGCTTATGCTGCACGCTGTTGTTGCACGCAGCGTACTCAGGAGAAATGTCATGCGCTTCGTCCTCGCCGCCTCCGCTCTTTCGCTCCTCGCCTTTACCGTTCCCGCTGCATCTGCCGCCGCCCCCAAGTCGAAATCGGACTCCGTCGTCGTCGCTATCAAGACCTCCACCGGCGCAGATGCCGGCACGGCCACCTTCAAAGAGGCGAAGGACGGCAAGCAGCTCTCGATCAGCCTGAAGCTGAAGAACCTGCCGTTCGGCGAGCATGCCGTGCACATCCACCAGAACCCGACGTGCGATGCGCCGGACTTCAAGGGCGCGGGTGGCCACTTCAACCCCGACGGCAAGCAGCATGGCTCGATGAATCCCATGGGGCACCATAACGGCGACCTGCCGCAGAACGTCAAGGTGGGCGAGAACCACATGGGCGAGGCCAGCTTCAAGGTGGATTACCTGACGCTTGCGCCGGGCGCGCCGACTTCGATCCTTGGGCACTCGATCATGGTGCATGAGAAGGCCGACGACATGAAGACCGACCCGACCGGGAACGCGGGCAACCGCATCGCCTGCGGCGTGATCAACGCGCCCACGCCCTAGGTTCGGTCAGGAGCGAATCACAGAGGGCACAGAGGGAAAAGCGAGACCACAGAGAACAAGCGGCCGATTGAACTGCTTCGCCTGTACCCCCACCCCCCGGGGGGTGGTATTGCTAACCCTTTTCCCTGCAATGGGATGCCGTTTTGACCCCTGTGTAAATATTTGATTCCTGGTGGCTTACGGGTAAATATAAGACGATAAAGGACTTGGTTGGATGGTAGGTCTTTATCCCCTTTTCCTGCAATGAGATAGCTTTTGGCACCCTCCGTAAATATTTGATTCCTGGTGCTTTACGGGTAAATATAAGAAAATAAATGAGTTAGCTTGGGGTTCTGGCTCGGGCTGGTCATTTATCTGCTGGTTTAATTGTAGGCCTTTGAGGGAAACTAAACGGCCAAGTATTTTTTCGGTGGAAGTGATTGGAGGGATGGGAGTTGCGGGTTTTCGGGGTGGGTTTGGGGGTTGACGAGGGGTTTGGGGTTGGTCAAAGAGCGAATCACAGAGGACACAGAGGAAAAGAGAGAACACGGAGGAGGGGCAACAGCAAAGGCCAATACGAGATTCCGGCCCAGTCCTGGAACGAAACGCCCGCCAGACACGTATAAGAACAAGAGGATTTGATGCGAATTCGTTTTCGATCGATTGGCGCCGCTGCCGTGCTCCTTGCAGCCAGCGTGGTTTTTGGGCAGGCGCCTGCGTCTCCCGCCGCACCGGCAGCTTCGGCCAAACTCACCTTCGACGTGGCTACCGTCAAGCCGTCGGTGATCGACATGGGCAAGATGCAGGCTGCGATGCAGAGCGGGAAGATGCCGAAGTTCGGCCCGGAGGTCGATCATGGCCGGGCGGAGTACAACTTGATGTCGCTGAAGGACCTGATCGCCCTGGCCTTCAAGGTGAAGGCTTATCAGATCAGTGGGCCGGACTGGCTGGCGACGGAGCGTTTTGACATTCTGGCCAAGATGCCGGACGGAGCGACCAAAGACGATGCTCCCGCCATGCTGCAGGCGTTGCTGGAAGACCGGTTCAAGCTGGCGGTTCGTCGCGAGACCGAGGAGCATCCGGTGATGGCATTGGTGGTGGGCAAGGGAGGGCCGAAGCTGAAGGAATCGCTGACGGCCGCCGTGCCCCTCGACGAGGACACGCCGCTGAAGCCGGGCGAGATGAAGTTGAATCTTCCGGATGGCCCGGCGCACGTGATGGTGAACTCCGATGGCAGCTCGACCACAAACATGGGCATCAGGGGCACCTATGTTCAGAAGCTCGACATGGAGGCTCAGACGGTACACCTGAACGCCACCAATCTGACGATGGACGGGCTGGTCGACCTGCTGAACCAGGTCATGCTGGCAGGTGGCGGGGCCAACCGCCAGGTGGTGGACATGACCGGCCTCAAAGGCAGCTATGACGTGGTCCTGGATATTTCCATCGCAGACATGATGGCGAACGCGCGCGCCCAGGGCATGAATATTCCGGGAGCCCCAGCCGGCGGCGGCGGCGCGGGAGAAGCCTCCGATCCAGGCGGCGGCGGAGCAACCATCACGTCCGCGGTGCAGTCTCTCGGCCTGAAGCTGGAGTCGCGCAAGGCGCCGGTCGAGCAGCTTGTCGTCGATCACGCGGAGAAGACTCCTACGGAGAACTAGCAGTTTTTCAGATAGCCGGAACCAAGCCGAACGCCCTTGCGTATATCCCTCGCATGGGCGTTTTGCACATTGCGATGCCGAATACGGGGATCCTCCCCAGCCGGGCCCGGGGTTCGAAACGCGTACCCATCCGGGTTGGCGAGGCGGTCCGGAAGCCCGCCCCGCCGTCCGCTCTGCGCGGTACACTTCTGCCACCGGGAAACCCCTCTTCGCGGGGTACCCGGCACGAGGCAATGTTGCAGCGTACGCCTGAACAGGAAGCCGCGCAGGAGGCCGTCAGCCATCTGGTCCGCCATTGCATGGCCGGCGACCAGCAGGCCTGGCAGCAGCTCGTCGTCTCGCAGCATCGGCGGATTTATGCGATCTGCTACCGCTTTACCGGCTCCGCGACCGACGCAGAAGACCTGACGCAGGATGTCTTCCTGAAGCTCTACCGCAATCTGGGCAGCTTCGATACCCAGAAGGGCAGCTTCCAGACCTGGATCACCACGCTGGCGCGCAATCTACTGGTCGATCACTTCCGGCGGACGCGGCTGGAACGCGCCACCGATTCGCTGGACGCCAGCCTCTCCGACAGCGAGGACGGCCCGACCATGGCCGACCGGCTTGCCGACCCCAGGCCCTCGCAGGAGTCTCACGCCGCCGGGCTGGAGCTCAAGGTCCGCATCCAACAGGCTTTAGCCCAGCTTTCTCCGGAGCTTCGCGAGGCGGTGGTTCTCCGCGATCTGGAAGATATGGACTATAAAGACATTGCTCAGGTGCTCCGCATTCCTGAGGGAACCGTGAAGAGCCGCATCAGCCGCGGTCGCGGGGAACTGGCAAGGCTACTCCAACGTATAGAAGGGCAGGTGGTTTAAGTGGCAGACAACAAACAATTCGGCAGCCCCCAGCAGTTTGGGAACAAGGCTCCGGGGAATCCCTCCGGTGACAGCGGCCGCTGCGCCCAGTGCGAGGCGATGCTCGCCGATGCGCTGGACGGCACACTGAGCGCCGCCGACCAGGCCATCTTCGACACCCACATGGCGCACTGCGGCCCCTGCTCCCAGATGCTGGCTGACGCGCGACGCGGCGCGGCTTGGCTGGAGATGCTGCGCGATCCGCGCCCCGAGCCTCCTGCTGAGCTGCTGGAGAAGATTCTTGCGCAGACCTCCGGCGCCCACCCAATCCTGCGTGAGCTGCACAATAACTCCCTGCTGCCGGCGCCGCCCTTTGTCCAGTCGGCTCTGGCTTCGGGATACGGGTCCGGCTCGGTTGCATCGGGCAAGATACTCCCCTTCCGCACGCGCTTCGCCACCAGCGTTCGCCACGTTGTGATGCAGCCGCGGTTGGCTATGACTGCCGCGATGGCCTTCTTCTCGATTGCCCTGACGTTGAACCTCACCGGCGTGCGGTTGCAGGACATTCACGCCAGCGACCTGCGTCCGGGCAACGTTCAGCGGGTCTTCTCTTCGGGCAAAGCGCACGTGGCGCAGTATTACGAAGGCCTGCGTGTGGTGTATGAGCTTGAATCCCGCGTCCACCAACTGGAGACCACCACCGACGCCGACGTTCCGGCCGGTACCCAGGTGGCGACGCCGAACTCGCCTGCGGATTCGTCGGCCAACCCTGACCAGCCTGCGACAGATCAGCCCGCGACAGAGGAGCCCGGAGGCGATCAGCCTTCCGCCGCTCCTTCGGATTCGTCGAAGCAGCCGGATTCGTCGAAGCAGCCGGATTCGTCGAAGCAGCCGGATTCGTCGAAGCAGCCGGATCAGCCCGCGGCGCCGGAGCCTGGGCACAGCCAGCCGGTACGCAAACAGCCCGCTCCCAAACCCGGCATCAGCCGCCGCGAAGGTCTCAACCAGACTCGCCGTCTCGTCGCCGCGGCAGGGAACGACGATATCTTCCGCAACACCGTTGACGTACTTGTAGAAAGGGGCCAGGCATGAACTGCGCAAACCATCCCGACCGTGAGCGCAGCGCCTTCTGCCAGAACTGCGGCAAACCGCTCTGCACTGAATGCATTCATGCCGCCGGCAGCTCGATCTTCTGCGAGCCGTGCTTCGCGGCGCGTGGGGCCGCCCCGGGATATCCTCCGCCTGGCGTGCCTGTTTATCCCCATAATCCGGGTGTGCCCGGAGAGCCGAATCCCGCTCTGGCTGCCCTGCTGGGCTTCATCCCTGGCGTTGGAGCCATGTACAACGAGCAGTACGCCAAGGGGCTCGTTCACCTGATGGTCTTCGCAGTGCTGATCTCGCTTGCGCACGATGTCAACGGAATCTTCGGGCTGTTCATCGCAGGATGGATCGTCTACCAGGTCATCGAGGCTCACCATACGGCGCGTGCGCGTCGCGATGGCACCCCGCTGCCCAATCCTTTCGGCCTGAACGATCTCTCCGAGCGGCTGGGCTTCGGCAAGTCGTGGCCCAGTGGCGCGCCGCCTGCGGCTGGCCCATACGCGGGCAATCCGGCTCCCGACCCCAATGCGGCGAATCCCGCGGCAGATCCCAACGGGCCGAATCCAACCGTTCCGCCCGGCAGTCCCTATTCGCCGCCTTACACCTACACCTACGTCCCGCCCGTCTCCCATTGGGGAGCCCCGCAGGATGCTTACCACTACGTTCCTCCGATTCCACCCATGACTCCTATGCCCCCCATGCCTCCCTACGACCCCAGCCTCGCTTACCAGCGCCGCGTGCCTGCCGGAGCCATCTGGCTCATCGGGCTTGGCGTCTTCTTCCTGCTTGCCAACTCGGGTCTCTTCCACGTCCGCGCAAGGTTGTTTGGCCCGTTTCTGCTAATCGCGGTGGGCATCTGGACGTTTGTCCGCAAGATGACCTTCAACGGAATGGGCATGGAGAACGACGGCACACCGCACTACCGGTGGCGCTTTGCCCGCGCGGCCAACGGATCTTTCTGGATTCTGCTCACGGGTATCATCTGGCTGCTCGACGTACTGGGCATTGTCTCGTGGGGACACAGTTGGCCGATCTACCTGATCGCCGTCGGACTTCTGCTGGTCTTCAAGCGGGCGATGTATGACGGATATGGGCCGGCGCCATACGGGTCCTATCCGAGTGCGCCATATCCCACGGAGCCAACGGCTCCGCCCGTCACCACCACGGCCATCGTTCCCGCGCATGAGTCTGCGCAGGAATCCACCGACACCCAGGAAGGACGATAACCATGGCGAGCTATCCTCCTCCTTACCCGCCTCCTCCACCCGGCTACGATCCCCGCGCCCAGCGCGACGCCGCTCGCGCCCAGCAGCGCGCCCAACGGGATGCGATGCGTGCCCAGCATGAACAGATGCGCTACCAGATGCGCAGCATGCATCGCAGTTCCATTCTTGGCCCTCTTCTGCTCATCGCCATCGGTGTCCTCTTCCTGCTGATCCAGACCGGGCATCTGGATAGCCATGCCTTCTGGGACTGGTACGGGCATCGCTGGCCGCTGCTGCTGGTCCTCGCGGGCCTGCTGCTGCTGGCCGAGTGGGGCTTCGACCAGTTCTACCTCAACGATCCCGAACATCCGCGATACCGGCGCTCGCTGGGCGGCGGCATCTTTGTCCTTCTTTTTCTCTTCGGCTTTGTCGGGATTTTCGCTCACCGTTGGATCAACTTCCACGCCCCACAGGGCCCCATGGGGTTCAACGGATTTCAACTCAATCCCGAATCGTTCGACGAATTCTTCGGCGACAAGCATGAGTCCGACCAGACGCTCGACGTCGCATTTCCCGCCGGCAGTTCGCTGGGCGTGATGAACGCTCGCGGCGACGTTACGATCAGCGGCACCTCCGACGACGGGAAGATCCACGTCGCCATCCACAAACAGGTCTACGCCACGTCCGATGCCGACGCGGAGAACAAGGCGAAGCAACTCAGCCTGGGCGTCAGCGATGGCTCCGACTCGGCAGTCATTCTGAACATGCCTGGAGTGGAGGGAGGCCGCGCCGACCTGATCCTGACGGTGCCGGCTACTGCGACCACCACCGTGACCGCCAACCGCGGCGACATCCATGTCGCGTCCATTAAGTCCGGAGTTACCGTCACGGCCAACCGCGGCGATATCGACCTCTCGGCAATTACCGGGCCTGCCGTCGCGCACATCAACAACCGCGCGTCTTCCCTCTCAGCCCACAGCCTGGGCGGAGGCATCACCATTGCAGGGCATGCCCAGGATGCGACGCTCGCCGACGTGACGGGCCCCGTCTCCATGACCGGCGACTTCTATGGGGCGACTCACCTGGAACATATCAACGGGACGATTCACTTCCATTCCAGCCGCACCGATATCCAGATGGCACGACTGGACGGGGAGCTCGAGCTGAGCGGCTCCGATCTCTCGGCCGATCAGGCTTTCGGGCCGGTCGTCCTGACCACGAGCAACCACAATGTTGTTCTGGACCGCGTTGCCGGCGACATCGCCGTCACCAACCACAACGGCTCGATCGACCTGACTGCCGCTCCCACGTTGGGCAACATCACCCTCACGAACCGTAACGGCTCAGTCAAAGTCATCCTGCCCGAACACACCGGCTACTCGATTCAGGCTGATACCACCAATGGCGAGATCGACAGCGACCTTCCGCTCGCCGCCGTGCCCACTCCATTCGATCCGTCGCGAAACAACAACCAACGCCGTGATAACCGCAAAACTCTTTCCGGCACCATCGGCGCCGGTGGCCCGTCGATCCACGTGACGACCGCCAACGGCGACGTCTCCATTCATAAGGGAGCGGTTGCGCCGGTTCCTGCGACGGCTCCGGCGCCGCCCAAAGTCACCCTTGCAGCGCCGGTTGCGGTTGCCGCGCCGCATCGGTCTGCTGCTCCTAAAGCCCCGGTCGCTCCCGCGCCGCCGGCCGAACACAAGTAGCTCCAGCTGATCCGCGAGACAGAACCATCCTCATCCCATAAGGGTGCGGAAGTATCGTTCAGCAGACGATCGCCGGGATCGTAGGTTTTACGCGCGTTCTGCATGGTGGTCCAGCGATCTCCATAGGCTTTCTGCACGATGGCCGGAGTCAGTCCGCAGGTCTGGTTCAGCAGCGGAACGCCGTTGCGGTCGCTGCACCACTGGTTGTACACCGCAAGAAACTCAACCCAGCCATCATTGGCCGTTTCGGGAGAAATCTAGCAGGGGCGGAAATCGGAAGTCAAGTTTTGCACGCACCGGTCATGCCGAGTTGGCCGATTGCAGGACAGCAAAAAACCCCACCCGGTTTAGGGGGTGGGGCTTCTGGATTATGCCGGCGATCACCTAATCTCCCACACACTTACGCGTGCAGTACCATCGGCCCAACGAGGCTTAACTTCCGTGTTCGGGATGGGAA
>OLLV01000311.1_pt1 | contig 86031 bp, 76 predicted proteins | sample 1604641 | NCBI WGS metagenome assembly OLLV01 (sample SAMEA104055725, study PRJEB20765) | soil metagenome | biome: Arctic tundra; feature: Polygonal ground; material: soil | place: USA | collected 2011-09 | depth 0-0.5 m
GGAAATGTACAAGAGTGCCGTTTTTCTTGGGAAAAAACGACGTGTAGTTCTGAGACCTAGCGTACACCTATAGGAAAAATGCTCTAGTGGCCCTGGCTTTGGGAGGTTGCGGCGTTTGGTGGAGATGCGTCCGCGGGGGTGATGGGGTAGACGTACTTGAGATACAGGATGAAGAAGCCCATCGACATGGCGAGGATGATGAGTCCGACGAATGAAGACTGAATGACGATGCCGTCCTTGCCGATGCGGAACTCAGTGCGGTCGGCGGCTGCGGGGGCGGAATCTTCGGCTGCATGTTCGCCGGAGTGAGGGGACGGTGGGGTGGGGGCTTCTGTTTCGATCGGCGGCGGCGCGGGGTGGGCGGTTGGGAGGGCGCGGGCCAGATGCAAGGTGGTCTGGAACTGGAGCCACGCGAAGTAGAGGCCGGCGAGCACCAGTCCGATGACTACGAAGAAGATGATGATGGATGCGCGGGACTGCCAGATGTAGAGAGAGCGGGTGTAGCTGTTGGTCCAGATATTGAATTCGATGCTGCTGAGGGCGAGCCTTTGGGTGGCGTCGTTGTAGGCGGAGGAGTCGGACGGGTTGTCGGAGGAAGAAGGCACGGCGGCTGGGGTGGGGGAGGCATCCACGGGCGGCGGCGGGATGATTTTTCCGTGGCAGTCGAGCACGACGAGTTCGCCATCGCGGACTATGGGCTTGTTGCGGCATGGAGTGGGTGCGGGTGCATCCAGGTCGACTGCTCCCGGCTTATTTGCCTGGATCGTACCTGCGTGGGCCGGCGTGGCGAGGGCCAGCGCGAGCAGCAGGAGGAAGCGTGCAGGAGCGTTACCGGCTGACATTTGCGACCAGTGATTTGACGGCCTGATCCATTGCCCGGACACGGTGGTCGAGCTTGTCCTGGGAGTCGGATGCGCCGTAGGTTTTTGTCTCCGCGCCGAGGAAGGCGGAGAGGTCGGAGGGGGAAAGGATGAGGGAGAGGACGTGGCGTGCGGCGTCGAGGCGCGCGGCGAGGACTTGCTGAGCGATGGCTGGGGGCGTTACCGCGCGCTGGTCGGGCTCCATGGCGTCAGTGGATGCGGGGCGCGGTGGTACCTGGGATCGCGGCGGAGCCTGTGCTGGCACCTGTGCAGGCTGCGGAGGGGCCGGGGAGGGATACTGCGCCTGGGCGAATGCGTGACGAGAACTGCAAGGGATGAGGAGGAGAAGCAGCAAGAAGGCTGGCCGGTTCATGTGGGCGCTCCGTTCGATGCGGCGCTTCAGTTGCCTGAGGAGTTCCGGATTGAGAAAAAACTTCTGGGATGGCGATGTGCAGAGATGCTACTCCATGGGCATTTCCGGGGCAAGCGGTTCAGCCTGTCGCGTGGGATGAAGCTGCGATGCAGAGGCTGGAGGATTTACACTCTTCTGCACGTGAGGTGTGGTGAATGAACGGCGATCGACGGGGAGTGCGGTGGGGTAGTGCCGAGCGTGTGGGTGGAATGGTGGTGCTGGTTTGCGGGTTGCTGATGGCAGGGCCGTTCGCACGGGCGCAGGCGACAGTTGAGGACCCGCTGCATACGGCTTCGCGGGCGGAGCTGGACATTGTGAAGGTGGTGCTGGCGCAGGAGAAGGCGTGGAACGCAGGCGATCTGGAAGGGTACGCAAGGGGGTATAAGGATTCGCCGCAGACGCTGTTTATCGGGCACCAGGTTTCGCGCGGGTATGCGGAGATTCTGGCGGAGTACAAGCACGATTATCCCAATGCGGCTTCCATGGGGACGCTGGGGTTTTCGGAGCTGGAGGTGCATTCGCTGAGCGATACGTTTGCGGTGTGCCTGGGGAAGTATCACCTGGACCGGTCGAAGAAGGAGGGCGGGCCGGCGGATGGGATGTTTTCGCTGGTGTTCGAGAAGACGGATGCAGGGTGGAAGATTGTGGTGGACCATACGACGTAGGGGGCGATTGCAAAAGCAGGTCCTTACCGGATGACAAGCAAAGGGACAGGCAGCTGCAAAGGCAAGAACAAGCAACTACAAAAGCGAAATGCGGGGGTTCTTCGCTGCGCTCAGAATGACAAGCGTTTGTGGTTGCGGTGACATGCGGTTTGGGTTGCGCTGACTGCTTCAGGTTGCGCTGGTTGCGTCAGACGGTCATGATCTCTTTTTCTTTGGCTTTGAAGAGGTCGTCGAGGCGTTTGATCTCGGCGTCGGTGAGTTGCTGGATCTCTTCGTTGGCGCGCTTTTCGTCGTCGGCGGAGATGAGCTTGTCCTTCGCAGCTTTCTTGACCTGATCGTTGCCGTCGCGGCGGATGTTACGCATGGAGGTCTTGTGGCCTTCGAGGACGCCAGCGAGGTGCTTGACGGCTTCCTTGCGGCGCTCTTCGTTCATGGGTGGGATGGGGACGCGGATGACCTTGCCGTCGTGCATGGGGTTGAAGCCCTGGCCGCTGGTGCGGATGGCCTTTTCGACGGCGGCGACGATGGCGATCTCCCATGGCTGGACGAGGATGAGCTGGGCTTCGGGCGTGGAGATCTGGGCGACCTGCGAGATGGGCGTGTCGGTGCCGTAGTAGTCGACCTTGACCTGGTCGAGCATGTGGACGCTGGCGCGGCCGGTGCGGGTGGAGAGCAGGTTGGCGCGGAAGTCTTCGACTGTCTTCTCCATGCGCGACTTGAGCTGCTTTTGTGTTTCCTTCAACGCTGGAATACTGTCCATTGCCGATCCCATAGTCTTGTCTGCCCTCCGGATTTCGATGCCCGCCAGTTCCCTGCGCGCGACTTCGCTATTTTACAGAGGAACGGGGATCGGGGACGAGGCGGGTAGTTCGCGGGGCTGTGTACCAGAGAATCAACCCATTACTTCTGGTGGCTGCGTGGTTACCATTGATGCGTTGACAGGGCAGTTTGGGGAAACGTAGCGTTGCGGATATGGAACTGAACCTTAGCCCGGAACAGAGGTCGCAGCTAGAGTTGATTGCGCTGCATGAGGGCAAGAGCGTGAGCCGGGTCGTGATGGAAGCGGCGCTGTTCCTTCTGGAGCACGATGTGGATTCGTGGGAGTGGATGGAGCGGAATGCGGCGCTTCATTCGGGCGAGCCGTTTCTCGGGGAGCGCGAGATGGATGCCCGGTTGGCGAAGATTGTGCGGCGGTAGTTTCTACCCCTCTGTTAATTTTCAATCGATTCAAAGTGGCTGGTGAGCGTTTTACATCCCACCCATCGCAAAAGCGCGATGGATGGGGCACCCGTGCGTTCGGGCGTCTTGAAGTTGCACTAGCGCTTGCGGGCGCGGAGGCGGCGGCAGGCTTCGGCGAGGTCTGCGTCTTTTTTGGCGAAGCAGAAGCGGAGGAGGTTCTCGCCGTGGCCTGGGCGGAAGAAGGCTGCGCCGGAGACGGCGGCGACGCCGGTCTCTGCGAGGAGCGCGCGGGATTTTTCGGCGCCGGTTGCGCCGGGAAGATCGCCTGAGTCCGCGAGGATGTAATAGGCGCCGTCGGGGATGTGGGGTTTGAGGCCGGCGTCGCGGAGGGCGGATAACAACATCTCGCGCTTGACCTGGTGGTCGACGGCGAGCCCGCGGTAGAAGTCCGGGCCTAGCTGCTCGACGCCGTCGGCGCAGCCGTGCTGGAACGGGTGGGGAGCGCAGACGTAGAGAAGGTCGTGGAAGTAGCTGATGGCGGGTGCCCATCGGGCGTCGGCGATGAGGTAGCCGACGCGCCAGCCGGTGACGGAGAAGGTCTTGGAGAAACCGGACATGATGATGGTGCGGGCTTTCATTCCGTGGATTGTGGCCGGTGAGAAGTGTTTGGCGTCGCCGTAGAGGAAGTGCTCGTAGATCTCGTCGGTGAAGACGAAGAGATCGTGTTCCTGGGCAATTTCGGCGAGGGCTTCGATCTCGGAGCGGGGGAAGACTTTGCCGGTGGGGTTGGCTGGGGTGTTGATGAGCATCGCGCGGGTGTTGGGCGTGATGGCGGCGCGAACGGCGTCGAGGTCGAGCGTCCAGTCGGGAGCGGCGAGCGGGATGAGGACGGGCTGGATGCCCATCGAAAGCAGCGCGTGGGCGTGGTAGCCGTAGATGGGCTCGAAGAGGAGGACTTCCTCGCCGGGGTTGAGCAGGGCCATGGCGGCGGCGTGGTAGGCGCCGGTGGTTCCGCTGGTGACGACGACTTCGCGGTCGGGGTCGACGGAGATGCCGTGGGTGCGTGCGACCTGGGTGGCGATGGCGCGGCGCAAGCGGGCGATGCCGTCGGCGCGGGTGTAGATATTGTGGCCGTCGCGAATGGCGCGGATGGCTCCTTCGGCGACGACGGCGGGGGGGTCGGTGTCGCAGACGCCCTGGGCGAGATTGATGCCGTGGACGCGGTCGCACTCGACGGACATGGCGCGAATCTCGGACTGCGACGTGCGGGGGGCGAGATGGCTGAGGGCGAGTTTCGACGGGGATGCTACGGGGGGCATAGCACCATATTAGAGCGGGGGACCGATGGTGGGAACGGGTGGTTGGAGGTTTTACGTCCTGCCCAGCTTTGGTGGCGATTAGAATCGGCCTATGAGTGCGGAGAGCCGAGCGACGCGGGTGGTGCATGCGGTTTGCTCGCATGACTGCCCAGACTCGTGCGGCGTGCTGGTGACGGTGGAGTCGCTGGCGAACGGGACGGAGCGGGCGGTGAAGTTGCAGGGTGATCCGGCGCATCCGATGACGCGAGGGTTTTTGTGCGGCAAGGTGGCGCAGTATCTGGAGCGAGTGTATTCGCCGGAGCGGGTGCTGTATCCCATGCGGCGGAAGATGGGTGCGGCGAAGGGACCTGCCGGTTATGGTGGCGTCAAAGGGCGCGAGGCGGACGCGTTTGAACGGATTTCGTGGGATGAGGCTCTGGATTTTATCGCAGAGAAGTTGACGGCGGTTGCGGCGGAGTTTGGGCCTGAGAGCGTGCTGCCTTACTCGTATGCGGGGACGATTGGACAGCTTGGGTTTGGGTCGATGGACCGGCGGTTCTTTCATCGCATGGGGGCTTCGCGGCTGGACCGGACGATCTGCTCGGAGGCTGGGGGTGTTGCCCTGAAGAGCGTGTATGGAGTGAAGCTGGGGACTCGGCCGGAGGACTTTGCTCATGCGGGGATGGTGATTGCGTGGGGCGCGAATATCCATGGGAACAATGTGCATCTGTGGCCGTTTATCGAGGAGGCTCGGCGGGACGGGGCGCGGCTGGTGGTGATCGATCCGTACCGGACGCGGACGGCGGCGCTGGCGGATGAGCATCTGGCGATCCGGCCGGGGACGGATACGATGCTGGCGCTGGCGATGATGCATGTGATCTTTCGCGAGGGGCTGGAGGATACGGAGTATCTGCGCGAGTGCACGGTGGGCGCGGAGGAGTTGCGGGCCCATGCGCTGAAGGCGGAGCACTCGCCGGAGCGGGCGGCTGAGGTTACGGGGATTGCGTCGGAGAGGATTGTGGCGCTGGCGCGGGAGTATGGAGGCAAGGGCTCAGGGTTTAGGGCCCAGGGCTCAGAAGGCCGACCGGCGGTGATTCGGCTGAACTATGGGATTCAGAGGAGCGAAGGCGGCGGTACGGCGGTGCGGGCGGTGGCGATGCTTCCGCTGGTGACGGGGTCGTGGAAGCGGCGCGGAGGTGGGTTGCAGCTTACGACGAGTGGGGCGTTTCCGTTCAATAGCGCGCGCTTGCAGATGCCGGAGTTGATGCGGGTGAGTCCTCTGGAGAGGGATGCGCGGGTAGTGAATATGATTCGGCTGGGTGAGGCTTTGACGGAGTTGGGGCAGCGGGCTTCTTACGATCCCACCCATGACGGTGAAGCTGTCATGGATGGGGCACGGGGAGGTTTGGGGCGAGATGAAAAACACATGCAGGTTTCTCCACTGCGCTACGCTCCGGTCGAAATGACAAGTTTCGAGGAAGGGCCTCCGGTGAAGGCTTTGTTCGTTTACAACTCGAACCCGGCGGCTGTGGCTCCGAACCAGAATGCGGTGCTGCGGGGGTTGAGGCGCGAGGACCTGTTTACGGTGGTGCATGAGCAGTTCTTTACCGACACGGCGGACTATGCGGATGTGCTGCTGCCGGCGGCGACCTTTCTTGAGGTGAAGGATGTGCAGGGAGCGTATGGGCATCTGTTCGCGCAGGTTTCGCAGAGGGCGATTGCTCCGCTGGGCGAGGCGTGGAGCAATGTGCGGCTGTTTGGGGAGCTGGCGCGGCGGATGGGGTTTGCGGAGGCTTGTTTTAGCGATGGCGAGGATGAGCTGATCGACCAGGCGCTGAAGACAGACGATCCGTGGTTTGCGGGGATAACGCGGGAGCGGTTAGAGCGCGAAGGGCATGTGGCGGTGGCGCTGCCGGTGGATGCGGAGGGGGAGTCGCTGCCATTTTCTACGGTGGAGTGGTTTCGGACCGGGAGTGGGCGTGGCGAGTTGACGCCGGTGCCGGAGTTTTCTGCGGCGGTGGAGTCGCGGGGTGGGTCCGGGGCGGAGGAGTATCCGCTGGAGTTTCTGCCGCGGAAGTCGGACAACTATATGAACTCGACGTTTGCGAATATTCCGCGGCACCAGAGGATGGAGGCGCGGTCGGTGGGGGTGCTGGAGATGCATGGGGTGGATGCGGCGGCGCGCGGGCTGGCTACCGGGGATGCTGTGGAGGTTTTCAACGGACGCGGACGGATCTCGCTGCGGGCGGTGGTGGGGGAGATGGTGCCGCAGGGTGTGGTGGCGGCTCGGCTGGGGTGGAATAAGCTGGCGGGGGTGGAGGGCGCAGGGGTGAATGCGCTGACCAGCGAGCGGATGACGGATATGGGGGGCGGGCCGACGTTTTATTCGACTTTGGTTGAGGTGCGGCGGTGCAGCGGTGCATGAGGCGGGATTTCAGTGCGCGGGGTGTGGGGAGTGGGTGGAGACTACGGTGGATGAGTCGGGTGGATCGAAGCAGCAGTATGTGGAGGATTGCCAGGTTTGTTGTCAGCCGAATGTGCTGACGGTTCGGTGGGATATGTCGGCTGGGGAGTTCGCGATTTCGGCGGAGCTCGAGAGCTGACGTTGTGGGACGGCTGAGGTTAGCAGGGATTTGGGTGATTTTGGCGGGTGACAAACTCGCGTCCAGCGGCGTCAGTCCCATATAATCGAGCTTTCCCCACGAAGCCGTTCGGGGTGTGATTTTGAGAGCAATGAGGGTGTGCGTATTTTTACCGTAAAGCGAGTGAGCGTAGGTTTCCTGAATACCCAGCTAAAGTCTGTGCGCACGCGCTCCAGCCGCTCCCGCATTGCCCGTGTTGTGGTGGGTTCGACCGTTCTGGCGGGGATGTCTCTTCTATCCGGGCCGCTGGCCTGGGGCCAGGCCAGCCCAACCCCTCCCCCGGCTGCACAAGAGGCGGCGACTGCGGCGGAGGTAACGACGGGGCCGCAGACTCTGTGCCAGCCTCAGGTGATCGGCAACCGCCGGATTCCCAAGGACTCGGTGCTGGCTCGGATGTCGAGCCATCAGGGTGACGCTTACGACCCGGCGACGGTGGAGCGAGACTTCAACTCGCTTTGGAATACGGGCTACTTCGAGGATGTGCGGATCGAGCGGGCGCAGAAGCCGGATTGCGTGCAACTGGTGGTCATTGTGAGCGAGAAGCCGACCATCCGGACGATCGACTACACGGGATTGAATGCGGTGACGCTCTCCGATGTGCAGGAGCGGTTCAAGAAGGCGAAGGTTGGTCTGACGGTGGAGAGCCAGTTCGATCCGACGCGGATCAAACGGGCGGAGGTGGTGCTGCGCGATCTGCTCTCGGAGCATGGCCACCAGTTTGCGACGATCAAGACCGAGGTGAAGAAGATTCCACCCGCGGCGGTGGCGCTGACGTTTCACCTGAAGGAAGGGCCGACGGTGAAGGTGGGCAAGATCGCCTTCGAAGGCAATACGAGTCTGAGCGACCGCACGCTGCGGGCGGCGATGATGAATTTGAAGCCGATCGGGATTCCGCACTCGATCATCCTGGAGAATTTGTTTGCGCGGACGTTCGACGCGAGCAAGATGGACGAGGACACGGAGCGGGTGCGGCAGGCCTATCGCGACCGCGGCTACTTCAAGGCGCTGACCAGCGAGCCGGAGACGCATGTGCGCAATGCGGGCGGGCTGAACCCGTTTACGCTGCGGCCCTCGACGGGCAAGCGCATCGACATCCTGATGCCGGTGGAAGAGGGCGACCGCTATAAACTGGGCGGGATCACGTTTACGGGCAACAAGGCCTTTACGAACACGAGGGCGCTGCGGGCGCAGTTCGCCTTGAAGGACGGCGACTGGTTTAATGCGACTGCCTTCTCGAAGGGAATGACAGACCTCAAGAAAGCTTATGGGGGCTTCGGCTACATCAACATGGTCCCCAACCCGGCGCCGCGGTTCGACGAGGCGAAGAAGCTGATCTATCTGGACATCGATATCGACGAGGGCAAGCCGTACTACGTCTCGCGGATCGAGTTTTCGGGCAATACGCTGACGCGCGACAAGGTGATCCGGCGTGAGCTGGTGCTGGAAGAAGGGCAGTTGTACAGCAGCCAGAAGTGGGAGCTTTCAATCCTGCGATTGAACCAGTTGCAGTACTTTGAGCCGCTGAAGGTGGATCAGGACTCGGAGACACAGCCGAATGCGGATGACGGCACGGTCACTCTGCTTCTGAAGCTGAAGGAGAAGGGCAAGAACTCGATTGGGGTGAACGGCGGGATCAGCGGACTGTCGGGGACGTTTGTGGGACTGAACTATGAGACCAACAACTTCCTGGGACTGGGCGAGACGCTGTCCGCGGTGGCGAACATCGGCGATCTGTCGCGCAATCTGACGTTCGGGTTCAACGAGCCTTATCTGCGGAATAAGCCGATCTCACTGGGCACCGAGGTGTTCACGCGGAAGTTCGACTACAACCCGGCGAAGGCGTATTCGATCTCGAGCACGGCGACGCAGAATCTGTCGAATGCGCAGCAGTCGCTGCTGACGAACTATAACCAGTCGACGACGGGGTTCACGGTTTCGCTGCAAGCGCCCCTGAAGCACCTGTGGGCTGGGCGAGGCGTTTCGCGCCTGGGAGTTACCTATGGGCTGTCGCGGGCTACGGTGACGACGTTCAACGACAATACGCGCAATGTGTTTCAGTCGCTTGCGTTCCGTTCGGGCGTGGAAGGGCCGAACCAGTTGAACGGCATTGTGACTTCTACGATCCAGCCGAGTTTTTCGTATTCGAGCGTGGATGGCCGGTTTGCGCATTCGGGTCGCGACTTCAACCTGTCGGTGCAGATTGCGGGCGCGGGCGGCAATGTGAAGTACATCTCGCCGGTTGCGAGTCTGCGGCAGTTCTACCCGATGAAAGGTTTGAGGATCAGCCGCGAAGGGCGCAATGTCCTGGCGATGAAGCTGCAACTGGCGTTCGTCAGCGGCTTCGGCGGCGAGGTGGCTCCCCCGACCAACCGGTTGTATGGCGGAGGCGAGAACGATATTCGCGGGTTCGACATTCGGTCGTCATCGCCGTATACGTTTATTCCGGTGAAGGTGCAGTTCAACCTGACGAATCCGGATGGATCGACGGTGCCGCGCGATCCGACGAACCCGAGCCTGGGCAACATTCAGATTCCGCTTCCGGTCTACCGTCTGGTTTCGGTGGGCGGCGATTCGCAGTTGACGGCGAATGTGGAGTACCGCATCCCGATCGTGAGCCAGGTGACGTTCGCTTTGTTCACCGACTTTGGGGTGACGGGCGACATGCGGTCGAGCCAACTGCGGCAGAGTGTCGCGGGCGCGGCGGCCCTTTCGAGCCCGCTGTATGGCTGCCCGACGTTCATCAACGGCGCGTGCTACGGGGGCAAGCAGGTTACGTTCCCGCTGCAGCTGAATACGGTGCCGAATACGAACTTCGTGCCACGCATGTCGACCGGCGCGGAGTTGCAGGTGATTCTGCCGATCGTGAATGCGCCGTTCCGGATTTATTACGCGTATAACCCGCTGCGTCTCTTCCGCGATCTTCCGCAGCAACTGGCGGTGGACAATCCGACGTTCCGGTCGCTGTTTCCGAACAACGGGGCTGGGCTGTTCAGCTACCAGCAGGCGGTGCAGTTCTATGGGTCGGAGTACCAACTGCGTGAGCCGCGAAAGACGTTCCGGTTGACGGTGGGAACGACTTTCTAAGCAGGGAATAGGGAATAGTAAGCCAAGTGGCTGCCGATATGAGTCGGCAGCCACTTGGCTTTTGCATTATTGGGTGTTCTTGTTTGCTACTCCCTACTCCCTACTCCCTGCTTTACTCCCTACTTTCCCTGCACTCAATAGCTGCGCTGATACATGCGGCAGATGAGGTCGTGCCAGGCGAGGCGGTCTTCGTCGAGGGTGGCCCAGAGGAAGCCGAGGCCGAGAGGGCAGGCGGAGAGGAGAACGGTGAGGATGCGGCGGCGCATCGCCGGACGGGTGGGGTTTTCGTCGGCGAAGGTGCAGAGCGCGATGCGTGCGTAACGCATGCCGGGAGTCGCCTCTGAGAGTGAGAAGAAGAGGAACTGGTAGACGAGATAGAAGAAGATGAGGCCGGCTGCGGCGGCTGCGAGGGCTACGCTGAGCTGGAGTCCTGCGCGTCCTGTGAGGACGGTGCCGGTGAGCGCGGGGAGTTGGCCGAGGTGCTGGCCGGCGGAGTGGAGTGCGATCCCGATGGCGGTTGCGGCGGCGGCGGCGAAGGTTGCGACGACGATGCAGGCGTCGAGCGCGGTGGCAAGGAGGCGTCGAGCGACGGCGGCGGGGTAGCGAGGGGCAGCGGTTACGAATGGGACGACCTCGTATGGTTCGAGGAGTGGATCGGCTGCGGCCGCGGCTTCCTTTGTAAGCGGGCCAAAGTGGGGCGCATCGAGCCAGAGGGACGTCCATTGAGGCGCGGGCGCTTCTTCGGCGACTTCCGGCGTGGTCGAGATCTGTGTGGACTCAACCTCGAAGATGCGGAGTTGCGAGCCGCCGGGTGCAGGCTCGTCGTCTTCGCGGAGCGGGCCTTCGGCATAGCGGGGGCGGACCCTGCGCGGCGCGACAAGCTGGCGGGGGAACTCGATCAGGTTTGCGGGCAGAGGCATGGGAGGGCCGGCTGGCTCTTCAAAGACAGGCGCCTGGCGGAAGGAGATCTCTTCATCGAGGGCGCGCGCTTCGGCTTCATCCGCGCGATTTTGCTGGCGGGATGTTTGGCGCAGGTTGAGGGCAGCGGGTGGAGGCGGTGTGGGGGCGGCGTCGGCGTAGAGGTGGACGGTGAGGCCAGGGACGGTTGCCGGAGTGTCCGCAGTGGTTGAGCGCGCTGGGATTTGGGATTCGCGTCTGATGGGCGAAGACGGTCGCGCCTTCGCGCGATGCCCACCCGGGTCCGTGGCGGGTTGCGGTGCGGGTTGCGGTGCGGGTTGCGGCTTCGGGTGATCTGACTCGGGAGCTTCGACGAGGCTGAGTTGCTCGGCGTGGGCTTGCTTGTACGCGGCTTCGGCCTGGGCTTCGGCGTAGAGGGCGTTCAGGAGCTGCTGCTCGGCTTCGGCTACGGCGTGGGCGTTGCGTGCGGCGATCTCGGCCGCGGCTTTGGCCTGCTGGGTGGCGCGCTCGGCTTCGGCGGCGAGGAAGGCGCGGTAGCTGAGAGCTTCGGCGTAGCGTTCGGCGACGGTCTGGGCGATGCGCTCGGAGCGAGTGGTGGCGCGCCCGGGCTGGGCGGAGGGTGCGGCTGGGAGCTGGGGGTGGAGTTGACCGCGGCGGCTGCGGTGGGCGGCGAGGCGCTCGGCGACCTGGAGGCGGAGGGCGGCGGCGGCATTCGCGGCCGAGGCATGAGGGTTCGCAGCCGGTTCCATGTCCGGGCCGGGTGGTGGGGTGTTGCGTAATGCGGAGCCCATTGTGCTCAAACTCTCAAACTCGCTTCCGTGAAATCGTCTAACCTCAAATGGTGGTGCTTAGAACAAACGTGAACGGCTTTCGAACCGCGGGTATCGAGCGATCGGGTCCGGCTGCCGAGACAGTGGACGAAGCGTTCGCAAGGCGGCAAAGACCGGCGCGGGTGAGAGCTTCGGGGTTTCGCCTTGTGCTTCGGGGCATCTGCTTCTTCATAAGTATCACGGGGTTGGTGGCAAATCATCCGCATCTCGCTGCGCAAGAGGTGACGAGGACGGCACCTCTGCCGGGAACGGCCCAGGATGCCCTGCCGGATGCGCTGGAGACGGTGAGATATCCCGATGCGGTGCCGATTGCGGCGGAGGGTGGCAAAGAGTTCGCACAGATCGCGTCGGGCTCCGAGACGGAGAAAGATGGAGTGTTTGTGCTCGACGGCGATGATCTTCACCCCCAGGTTGAGATTATTTACAAGGGATGGACGCTGGACGCCGACCATATCGAATACGACGAGAACACCGGGGATGCAACCCTGACCGGGCACGTGCTGGTGACGGGCGGAGAGCACGATGCGCACATTCGCGCGAGTCACGGGACGATGAATGTGAAGACGGGGAATGGGCGTTTTTACGATGTGACAGGCTCGGTGGGGTTGAAGGCCGCTACGGCGAAGCCGGGGACGCAGCGGCTGGTGTATGCCAACAATAATCCGTTTTTGTTCAGCGGCAGGCTGGTGGTAAAGACGGGCGCGGAGGATTACTACGTCTATGACGGCACGGTGACGTCGTGCCAGCTGCCGAATCCGGACTGGCTGCTGTCGGCGTCGAAGTTCAGCATTGTGGGGGACAAGGCGCGGGCGAAGAACAGCGTCTTCCACCTGATGAATGTGCCGGTGCTGTATCTGCCGTATGTGACGCAGCCGCGCGATGAGGGCTCGCGGCAGAGCGGGATTCTGATCCCGGTGATTGGCGACTCTTCGAGCAAGGGGATGACTTTTGGCGAGCAGATCTACTGGGCGATCAACCGGAGCACGGACCTGACGGTGGGGTCGATCTACTACTCGGCACGCGGTTTTTCGCAGACGGCGAACTTCCACTACAGGGGGCTGGACGACACTTTTGTGAGAGCGCACTACAGCGGGCTGCAGGACCGCGGATATACGCCAAATGGTGGAACCTATACGAATCAGAGCGGCGTGGACATGGTGATTTCGGCGCGGCGCGACCTGACGGTGGCCGGGGACTCGGGAGAGAGCGCGCCGGCACAGCAGACGCGCGGGGTGGCGGAGGTAGAGTATCTCAGCTCGTTTGTGTACCGCGAGGCGTTTACGGATAACTTCAACCAGGCGGTCTCGAGCGATGTGAACTCGACGATGTATGCGACGCATGAGTGGAACGGGTTTGCGGCTTCGCTGGAGGGGGACCGGTACCAGGGCGAGAAGCGGGTGGCGTCTACGGTATTGCCGGAGCAACAGGTACACATCTTCCATGCGCCGGCGCTGGAGTTTTCGGCGACGGATCATCGGCTGGGATCGACCGGGCTGGTCTGGAATATCGACAGCTCGGCGACGGCGCTGAAGCGGATCCAACCGAACTTCGCGACGAGCGGGATGGTCGAACGGCTGGATATTCGCCCGGAGCTGACGTATCCATTCAGCCTGGGGGGATGGCGGTGGCGGCCTTCCGCAGCGGTGCGGGAGACGTTCTACAGCCGCAGCCGGCTGCCGTCCGCTACGGGTGCGGGCGTGCCGGTGGAGAGCACGGCAACCCTGAATCGGTCGGACTTCGATCTGCAGTTGAATCTGCGTCCTCCTGTGCTGGAGCGGACGTTCGACACGGGGTTTATTAAGCGGCTGTTGCGGCACGATGTGAAACACACGATCGAGCCGGAGTTTACGTACCGCTATGTGACCGGCGCGGGCAACTTCCAGCGTGTGCTGCGATTCGATACGGTGGACGTGGCGAGCGATACCAACGAGCTGCAGTATGGGGTGACGCAGCGGCTGTACCTGCGGCAGACAGGCGACAAAGCGTGTCACACGGCCGATGCGGGCGCGGATGCGAACGAGGTGCTGGGATCGGCGGAAGAGGCGGGAGCGGAGTCCGGAGGCGGCAACGATACCGCGAGCCGCAGCGAGCCGGCAGCTCCGGTGTGCGGCAACCGCGAATGGATCAGCTGGCGGTTGACGCAGAAGTATTTCATCGACCGGACGTTCGGCGGCGCGATTACGAATGGCCGGCGGAACATTCTGGATACGACGCTGGCATTTTCGGGGATTGCGTTTCTGACGGAGCCGCGGAATATCTCGCCTCTGCTCTCGCGGCTGCGGGTGAGGACTTCGGAGAAGACCGACCTGGAGTGGGACTTCGATTACGACACGGGCGCCAAGAAGTTTACGGCGGACAATATCTTTGCGGACGTACATCAGGGGAATGTCTACGGCGGCGTGAGCTATGCGCGGCTGAGCGCGCCGGGGCGTTCGTTTGTGGAGGGTGTGGCGTCGGCGGTGGCGGACTTCAGCCAGATGCGAGTGCAACTGGGATACGGCAATCCCAACGCCGCCGGACCGAGCGTGGAGGCGAAGGCGGGGCTGGATCTTAATCTGACGACGGTGCAGTATGGGTCGCTGCAGGCCTCGTACAACTGGAACTGCTGCGGATTCAGCGTGGAGTACCGCAAGTATGAGTTGGGGACGGCGCGCAACGAGAACGCCTACCGGTTCAACTTCACGCTGGCGAACATTGGGACGGCGGGGAATCTGCGCCGGGCGCAGCCGGTGTTTTAGGGGCTTGCTGCCGGGCTCCAGGGAGCGCTCGCGAGCAGAAATTGGGCCGGGTGCGTGAGATAATCGAGATTGTGTTGAGTGCTTCCAGGCCGTTGCGCTTCCTCGTATTGACCTTCGCGTTGGCGGCTCTTGGCTGCCATGCGCAGACCGCGGTGCAGAAGGCCACGCTGGCCGCCGAGGCGGATGCGGGCGTGAAGCTCTCGCCGGATCTGGCGCGGCGGGTCGAGGTGATGATTCGCAGCCGGTCCGAGGTTCCGCCGGAGTATGCGATCTCCATCAGCGGCCGCACGAAGAGCGAGTTTGCGGGCTACGACCAGATCACGGTGACGTTTGCGGCGAGTGGCAAAGTGAGCCGGCCACTGACGTTTCTGCTGTCGAGCGATGGCAAGACGCTGGCGCAGCTCACCAAGTTCGACCTGAGCCAGGACCCGAAGGACAAGGTGCCAGCGCCGGGACGTCCGGGACGCGGCGGCGGAGAGAATGCTCCGGTGACGGTCGTGGTGTTTGACGATCTGGAGTGTCCGTACTGCGCGAGGATGCATGCGGAGATGTTTCCGGCGGTGCTCAACCGGTATAAGGACCAGGTGCATGTGGTGTATCTGGACTTTCCTCTGGACGATATCCATCCATGGGCGATGCGCGCGGCGGTCGATTCGAGCTGCCTGGCATCGGCGAATGCGACGGGATACTGGAATTATGTGGACTATGTGCATGCCCATGCGGGGGAGATCGGCGGCACGGACCGTAACGCGGCGAAGGCGGCCCTGGAACTCGACAAAGTGGCGATGGATGAAGGCGCGAAGCAGAATGTGAATGCGACGGAACTTGCAGCGTGCCTGAAGAAGCAGGACGACACGAGGATAAAAGCTTCGGTAAAACAGGGCGAGGCGCTGGGCGTGAGTGGAACGCCTGCACTGTTTGTGAACGGCGAGAAGCTGGATGGAGTCATGCCGATGGAGTATGTCTACGATGCGATCGATGGTGCGTTGATTGCAGCAGGACAGACGCCGCCTCCGCGGCCGGTTGAACCGGCGCCTGCGGCTGTGCCGCCGGCGCAATCGGCACAGCCTGCGGCGAAGCCGGCGAATTAGCAGAGAGAGGAAGCATGGATGGCGGAGATACGATGCAGAGTGTAGTGAGGATACAGGCGCGGAGCGTCAGCGCGAGCCGTGCGGCCGCGACAGGGATGCTTCCTGTGGTGCTTTTGCTGGTGGCTGGATGCAACCGGAGGCCCACCGCGGACGTGGTTGCGACGGTCAACGGCCATGCGATCATGCGCGGCGATATGGACCGCATGTACCAGGCGCAACTGGGCGACACCCAAGGGCAGCAGCCTTCGAGCGAGCAGGCTGATTCGCTGCGTCTGAACGTTGTGCGCGGGTTGATCGACGAGGAGATCGTGCAGCAGGTCGCGGCGAAGCTGAACCTCACGGCAACTCCGGAAGAGGTGGATGCGAAGCTGGCGGCGATGAAGGCTCCGTACAACGAGGATCAGTTCGCGGAACAACTGAAGGCGAACCACACGACGCTCGATGAACTGAAGCATGACCTGCGGCGCACCCTGACGCAGAACAAGCTGTTGAACAAGGAAGTGAACTCGAAGGTTACGGTCTCGGACTCGGACATTGCGAACTACTACAACCAGCACAAAGCGGAGTTCGACTTTATCGAGACGAACTACCGGCTGGCGGAGATTCGGGTGACGAGCGTACCTTCGGCGCAACCGGTGAACCTGGAAGGAAGCAAGGCGACCAGCGACGTGGAGGCGAAGAAAAAAATTCAGGCGCTGAAGAACCGTCTGGACTCGGGCGAGGACTTTGGCGCGCTGGCGATGCATTTTTCGGAGCGGCCGGAGACGGCGTCGAGCGGCGGCGACATGGGGTTTGTGCCGGAGTCGCAGATGCATGCCGACCCGGCGATCTTCGCGGCGGTGATCAAGCTGAAGCCGGGAGAGATTACGCCGATTCTTCCTCTGCTCGACGGCGAGACGAAGAAGCCGGCGGGGTATGCGATCTACAAACTGCTGTCGCGCGAGCCTGCGGGACAGCGCGAATTGAGCGATCCGCGGGTGCAGCAGACGATTCGCCAGCAACTACAGAATGGCCGGTCCCAACTGCTGCAGAATGCCTACTTCGAGATGCTGCGCGACCAGGCAAAGGTGGAGAACTTCTTCGCCGAAGGAGTCATCCGGGACGTTGCAAAGTAATAGGCGGCTGGGGGTGAAATACGCCACGCCAACGATTGACAATCCACTGACAATGCTCTGACAACCGCGCGGCTGGCGGCTGCTAGATTGCAGCATACAGGCATTCGGGTGCTGCGAGGCTAGCGGTTCCGACTGCGGAGCAGTGCAATCGCATGGACGGTGGCGTCGATATCGTTGAGGGAAGCCGTGCGACGGTGCAGCCCGCCATGCTGCTCCCAGGAGTAATCGGTTTCTATTTCTCGTTTCGGATCCTCATCGTTCCGCTGGCTGGGCTTTCGCTGGGTGATGCGCGGGCGGGCGTAATGCTGAACCTTGCGATTAATTTTCTGCTGCTCGGTGTCGTTGCATTCCACTCATGGGGACCGGCGCCCCGTACGCTGGGATCGATTCTGCGATTGCCATGCATGGGCTGGGTCATGCTGTTTGTGGGGTTCTCGGGGTGCAGCCTGGCGTGGACCGCCGCGGTGTCGGTGGCGGCTGCGGCTGCGTTCTGGGGGGCGATGGCTGCCGATCTTGGGATCGTCGTGCTGCTTCTGCGAACCGGACCGATCGACGAGATGGCCTCCGGGCTGATGAAGGGCTATGTGTATGGCGCGTGCGGCGTGGCGCTGGTCGCCTGGCTGCTGCCGGCGCAGTCGGACCTTCGGCTGGGCGTGGAGGATTTGCTGGGGCCGAACCAGGTCGGGTATGCCGCGGCGTTTGCGATCTGGTTTGCGCAGTACCTGATGCTGCGCGACCCCACGGCGAGCCGATGGAAGCTGTATGCTGCGTTTCTGGCGGTTACGGTGCTGCGCAGCCTGAGCAAGACGACGATCCTGGCGCTGATCGCGGGCGAATCGGTGATCCTGCTGCGGGACCGGACGATCAGCCGCAGGACGAAAGTGTGGGTGATCGTGGGCTCGGTACTGGCGGTTACGGCGTTCTGGGGCGTGCTGTCGACGTATGTGGATACCTATGCGTCGAGCGATAGCGATGTCGAGTCGCTGACCGGGCGCGTTGGAATATGGACTTACATGCTTGACAAGGCGGTCGAACAGCCTTGGATCGGTCATGGATTCCATTCGGTGTGGAAGGTGATTCCTCCGTTCGGGCGCGACCAGTTCGAGGCGCGGCACGCGCATAACGAGATTTTGCAACAGTTTTATACGTATGGGGCCGCGGGAGTGGCGATGATGATTGGGCTTTACGGGAGCTTCTTGCGATTGGCGTGGAGGTCGGCGGCTTCTCCGCTGCGGACGCTGTTGCTGGGACTGCTGGTTTTTGTGCTGGTGCGAGGGCTGGCGGATACCGAGGCGTTCGATCTGTCGCTGCCGATGTGGGGGATCTGCCTTTGGTCGGCACTTTTGATGGAGCAGCAGGGGGCGCCCCGCTCACACCCTGTTGGCGCAAATATCACTGAAATGGGCGCTTAGGTGCGAAGTGCGGAAGAGAGTATTCCCACGATAACCTCGCTGCGCTCGGCGATCATGGGGCACCCGCTTGTGGCCAAACAGGAATTTTGGCGGACTGCGCGGCCATGCATTTTTTTGACTGTCCGGAGGCGAGATTTTTGCATCGAACTACACATCGAACTACGAGTTGATGCACGCTTCAACTCAAAACTGGGAGTTGTTGCCAAGCCAATTCTCCCCTGTCAGGGAGTGAGTCATGTCTAATTTGTTATTGCAGGTTGTGGTGATTGCAGGAATCGTTCTGCTGGTTTCAGCGCTGATTCCGATCCGCAAGATTCGCGGGATGCTCCCGGACGGGTGGCCGCGCAGAACGTGGGCCGCGTTGGCGGTGCTGATTGTGCTTGGGGTGGCAGGGCATGTGGCCTTTCTGTGGGCGAACTCCACGGAGGGAGCCAATCATCACGAGGACTGGCTGATCGGCTGGACGTTTCTGACCGGATCGGTGTTCGTCTTCGGGGTGTGCGTGCTTTCGCAGTACACGGCGCGGGCACTCTCGCGGATAGGCGAGCTGGAGCTGGCGGCGAAGGTGGATGGGCTAACGCAGCTGCATACGCGCGCGCATATTCTGACTCTTCTGGCGAAGGAGTGTTCGAGGGCGCGGCTCCTGACGACTCCGGTTTCGGTGCTGCTGCTGGATATCGACGGCTTCAAGGCGATCAACGATAACCACGGGCACATCGTGGGCGATTGCGTGCTGGCGCAACTGGGGCGGATGATGGCGGAGGCGGCGGAGGGGTTCGATCTGATCGGGCGGTACGGAGGGGAGGAGTTCCTGATTGTGCTGCCGGATACGACGCCGTTCCATGCGATGAAGATCGCGGAGCGGGTGCGGGCAGCGGTGGAGAACAAGACGATGCCGGTGAACGAGGCGTTGCGCGTCGCGGCGACGGTAAGTATCGGGACAGCGACGAGTATGACGTTCCGGGAGAACGGGGCGGAGCTGATTCTCGCGGCGGATCAGGCTCTCTACCAGGCAAAGAAGGAAGGACGGAACCGGGTTTGCTGCGCGGCGGAGCGGTATGAGGGGGATGTGGAGTTTGTGGCGGCGTAGGGGCAGGTAGGGGCTCATCGCGACCCTCCACGGAGTAGCGCCAAACGATACGCGGGATAAGAATTTCTTGCAGTGGCAACCTCATCCTGACGGCGAGCATCTACACACCATCCCCTCAGGGAGAAGGATGAAAACCATGCTACGAATGGGAATTGCTGCGCTTACTTTGGCGATGATGGTAGGAGTGGGTTCGACCTGCGCGTATGCGAGCGGGATCGACTCGATGTACGTATTCGGCGACAGTTTGTCCGACGCGGGAAATGTCTTTGCCTTGACGGGCATCCCTCCGGCTCCTTATTACAAAGGCGAGTTCAGCAATGGGCCGGTTGCGGTGGTGGACCTGGCGATGCAACTCGGCCTGCCGCCGTTGACGGCCAGTCTTCTGGGCGGCACGGACTATGCCTACGGCACTGGCGAGACGGGCCCGCTCTCCTTCAATACGTCGAATCCGATGGCGAACCTGCTGGGACCGACCGGACAACTGGCGCAATACCAGGCAACTCATCCGGCAGCGGACCCGAATGCGCTCTATGTGATCTGGATTGGCTCGAACGATCTGACCGACCTTGCGGCGAGCGGTCCAACGCCCGGGCAGATCCCCACGGATATCGCGCAGATCGCGGGCAACATCGATACCGCCGTCAATACGCTGGCATTGCAGGGGGCGAAGAACTTTCTTGTGGTCACGGCGCCCGATCTGGGGAAGACGCCGGCTGCGATTGCGGCTGGGCCTCTGACCTCTGCTGGAGCGTCGGCGCTGTCGGCGGCATTCGATTCGGCGCTGGTCTTCGGTTCGGGGCCGCTGCCTTCGCTCACAACTCTCGCGGCGGTCGACAGTCTGAATTTGAATGTGCTGGACAGCTATGGGCTGCTCGATTCCATCGTCGCGACCCCTGCGGCGTTCGGCTTCTCGGATGTGACCGACCCGTGCTTTACAGGACTTTCTGTGTGCGCGAATCCGGATCGGTATCTGTTCTGGGATGGAGAACATCCCACCGCGGCGGGGCAGGCGCTGGTCGCCGAGGCAGCACTGGCAGAGGTAGCTCCGGTGCCGGAGCCTGCGTCGATTGCGATGGTGGGCGCAGGACTGATTGGGTTGTTCTTCCTGCGGCGGCGTGGAAGGGCGATGATGCCTGCGCGATCGCCGCGGTGAGGTGAGCTGCGGCAGCCTAATTTGCCGAGGGCAGATCGATGTGGTCGATGACGAGGACGGGGATGGAGGCCTTGGTGGCATCGAGCTTGAGGCCTAGCTGCTCCTGCACGGCGGTGAAGATGCTGGGCCATGCGTCGGGGCTACCGGTGGACCAGTCGCGTCCGATCTGGAGCGTGAATTTGTAGGTTCCGGTAAGACCGGTGCGGTCGATGACCGGCATTTCAAGCTGCGAGACGAGGATTGCGGCGATGGATCTTGCCGTGGCGTTCTGGACGATGAATTCGAGCCCCTGCGCGCCGCCCTGGGCTTTGACGTCCGCTCCGGGGGTGGTCTTTGGCTGATCGGAATCGGTCTTGATCTCCTGGAGCTTCGACCCGTTCTTCGCAATCACCAGCGCGTAGACGGAGGATTCCCTCGTCTCCATGTGGTATTTCAGGCCGAGGCGGTCGGCGAGCAGCGCCTGTAGCATGTGCTGCTTCTCCAACTTGGCCTGATCGTCGGTGAGCCTGGCGAGCTTCTCGTCCGTGGCGGGGTCGGACTTGGCCTGGATGTTGAAGTAGCGGTCGGTGAGCCAGTCGGGGCCTCCGGAGATGGGCGTGCCGAATCCGTAGGCGAGCTGGATGAGGCTCTTGATGGAGAAGTTGGTGATGTCGATGGTGCTGGCGTGCGGCGGATTTTTAACGCTGACTTTGAGGCCGTGATCGGTGACGCCGGCGGTCTCGCGGATGGAGGCGATGTCGAAGGTGAGGGTGGGCACGTAGGTTGGGTCGGTGGCGGCGATCTGGGCGTGCGCGCTCGAGGGGGTGAGGAGCGGAAGCGCAGCGGCGAGGGTGCCAAGGAGGATCAATTTTAATTTGGGCAGCTTGGGCATGGGCGGGTCGTTCCTCTCGACAAGGGGATACGCAGTGTTGCTGCGTTCGGTTCTCTGGGGCCGAGGGCAGGTCCAGTTGCGGATGCAAAGGGACAAGCCAAAACAGAAGCAGTTCCTTACAGGATGACACAGCAAGAAAACAGGGAACGGCAAAAAAGCATCGCTTATGCGAAGAGGGTGAACATTACGGAGTCGAGAGGGATGGTCTGGGTGGGGCCGCCGATGCGCCCGGTGGCGAGGTTGCGGCGGAAGATAGTGACGGTGGCGGAGTCCTGGTTGCCGCAGAGGAGCCACTCGCCGGTGGAGTCGAGGGTGAAGTGGCGGGGGGCCTTGCCGCCGCAGGCGATGCGCTGGACGAGGGTGAGGGCACCGTCGGCGGGGGCGATGGCGAAGACGACGAGGGTGTCCTCGCCGCGGTTGGAGGCGTAGAGAAAGTGGCCGTCGGGGGAGATCTGGACTTCGGCCGCAGTGTTTTTGGCGGCGGGAAAGTTGGAGTCGATGGTCTTGACGCCGGTGCTGGCTTTGATGAGGAGGCCCTGGGGATTGGTGCGGGAGCTGGTGGTGGTCCAGAGGAAGAGGTCGATGGTGGAGTCGATCTCGTTGATGGAGTAGACCCAGCGGCCGTTGGGATGGAAGGCGATGTGACGGGGGCCGGAGCCGGGGCGGTCATTGGAGAAGAGCGCGGGCTGGCCGAGGCGGGCGGTCATGGGGTCGATCGGGAAGACCGAGATCTCGTCGGAGCCGAGGTCGCTGACGAGGAGGAAGCGGTTGTCGGGAGAGAGGTGCGTGGAGTGGGGGTGGGGGACGTCCTGGCGCGCGGCGACGGGGCCTCGTGCGCCGAATTTCCTGTCTTTGTAGTCGATGCGCTCCACGGGCTGACTGAGGGTGCCGTCGGGGCCGATGGTGTAGGTGGCGATGGTGGATCCGACGTAGTTGGCGACGTATGCGGAGTGGCCCGTGGCGTCGATGGAGATGTAGGCCGGGCCGGCTCCGCCTGAGGTGACTTTGTTGATGGGCCTGAGGGCTCCATTGGCGGGATCCATGAGGAAGCCGGACACGGTAGCGGAGGCGTCTGGCACGGCGTTGACGGCATAGATGCGGCGATGGCCCTGGAGCGGGGGTGAGATCGCGAGGTAGGAGGGCCGGAGGGTGGGGGCGACAAGCTGCGGAGGGGTAAGGCGACCTGAGGAGGGTTCGAAGCGGGAGAGATAGATGCCTTTGGAGACTTCCTTGGCGGTGTCGGTTCCGAAGTAGACGAAGTTGGGTGGGGCCGGAGCGGCGGCAGCCTTATGGAGATGGGGGAGGGTGAAGGCCTGGGCGTGCGCGTTCAGAGCGAAGCGTTGGGCGGCTGCGAAGGCGGGCACGGTAAGGAGGAAACGGCGGCGCGTGAACATCGAGTGGAATCCTCCTCATTTGCGTTGCACTGTTCTGATGTTGGAACAGCGTAAGCGGATTCGGATGGTTTCTGGCTAAGGACGAGGTTCGGGGTGAGGGATGGAGACGGACTCGATGCCCGGGGAGGGTGGCTCGCCGGGAAGTCGGATGCCCATGGCGCCTTCGGGCTGGGCATCCTCGTTGATGACGGGGAGACTGGGGAGAGCCTGGATGCCTCCCGCTTCTTTAACGATGGTTGTGGCGTGATCGAGGACCTCGTCGACGGTCATGGTGTACATCTCGCGGCCGTTGTCGTAGCCGGACTCGATAGCCATTTTCAGATAACGCCCGGCGATCTGGGCGGCGAGGTAGTCGGTGATGACTTTGCCGGTGCGACGGCGCTGCTCGACCCAGGCGACGTTGGGCAGGGCGATCCAGACCGGCTTGTTGTTGACGGCGAAGCGTATGTCGGTGGAGTCGGCGTGGCGGGTCGCGATGGCGACGATGGTGCCCTTCCAGGTGCAGTGGAGAGGCTCGCCGGTCCAGCGGTCGGTCACGGTGAAGTCTTCGTACATGGCTTTAGATTAGCGGATGGGGTGGGCTGGGGCAATGGCCGAGGCGTCACTCCGGACGCGGTTACGGCTGCGTGGGCATTTCCGGGGCTTGGGACTGGACGTCGAGCTGGCCGATGGTGAGGTGGTCGATGTGCAGGTCTTTGAGGTTGGCCTGGCCGACTTGCATCTTGCGAATGGTGAGGGCTCCAATGGCGAGAGCGCCAATAGCCATGGCTCCTACGGCCAATGCGCCCACAGCGAATGCTCCGAGAGCGGTTGCGATCGGGGCGGAGAAATGTGCCGGCGGTGGCACAGGCTTCGAGTTTTGAAAAGGGGCCAAGGAGTATGGTTCGCTTGCGTGAATACCAATCGGCAGCGGCGACACGCGAAAAAATCTATATGTATAGTGTAACGTTCCGGTATACGATTCATTGTGATCAAAAGCTTCCGGCATAAAGGCGTCAGGGACTTCTTTGAGACGGGATCGCTGGCCGGAATCCAGCCGAAACATGCAGCACGGTTGAATCTCCAACTGACAGCTTTGCAACTTGCTCGTACTCCGGAAAACATGAACGTTGCCGGCTGGAACTGGCATCCGTTGAAGGGCGAATTGGCAGGATTGTGGTCTGTAAAGGTCAACGGCAATTGGCGATTGACGTATGGATTCGAAGGCGAGGACGCTGTTCTTGTCGATTACCAGGACTACCACTAAGGAGAGACGCTATGAGCATGTACAACCCATCGCATCCCGGCAGATTGATTGCAGATATTCTTGAGAACGGCGATCTGAGCGTAGGAAATTCTGTGACAGCGCTGGCGAAGCATCTCGGCGTATCCCGAGCGACGCTGTCGCGCGTGATTAATGGAAGATCCGCGGTCTCTGCAGAGATGGCATTGCGACTACAGGATGCTCTGGGCGTGGATGCCGATCTGTGGTTGCGGATGCAGATTCAGCGCGACCTTTGGGTGGCTTCGCGGAAGAAACGGAAGAAGGTACGAAGCGCGCTGACCCCGGAGCATCGCAAGGCTGCATAATTCGTTTTCTATTTCGATGCCAGTTGCGCCTTGATGTTCGTATCCATAGATAGGTTGGCTTTCAATTCCTTTGACCAATCGAGCACTTCATTCTCAAACATAATGATGACGCGGCTCCTTGGTTGCGCCTCGGCGTAGACCCATCTGTAGACGCGATCCCGCAGAATTTCTTGAGCTTGCTTTTCCGTCTCTTTAGAATGAGCCGGCTGCTTGAGAAGCGCGGCGATATTGTCTTGTCCAATCACGATTACGCCTAACTGGGCTCCGAGATTGGTCAAGTTCGATACGCTGCCCTTTACATGTTTCGCGTTCAAGCCTGTGCGTAGTTCGACCTCGAAGGCCACAACTGGCAGCACGGGCGCGTAGCGCATCTTCTTGTGCGCCGGGATAAGAGGTAGACGCTTGTCGAACCAAACTATATCGACCCAAGCCGATTCAGATGCCTCTACTTCGCGCTTGACCTCAAAGTCCAGATCGGTTCCCATCTGCAGCAATAACTTGATCAAGGTGTTTTCACTGGCCATTCAACGCTCCTCCTCATTTTGAGGTATCAGGCTGTGAGTTCGACAACAGATTTCGCAGGTTGCCTTAGTTCGGAGGGTCATGCCCCCAACTCCGCGCGAATCGCATCCGCGATTGCGGTGGAGTGATGGTGCATGAGTGGTTCTGATTCGGCTTCGATCATGACCCGGGCGAGGGACTCGGTACCGGAGTAGCGGATCACCACCCGGCCGGTGTCGGCGAGGTCGCGCTCAGCGGCGGCGATGGCTTCGGCTACGGTGGGGATGTGTTCGAGCGGGCGCTTTTCGCGGACGTGGACGTTGACGATGACCTGGGGGAAGGTCTTGAGGTCGGCGAGGAGCGTGGCGAGCGATTCGCCGGCGCGGTGGACGATATCGAGCAGCAGCAGCGCGGTTAAGAGACCGTCGCCAGTGGTGGAGCGCCCAGAGAAGATGATGTGGCCGGACTGTTCGCCGCCCAGAGCTGCGCCGGTGGAGAGCATCTGCTCGAGAACGTACTTATCGCCGACGGGGGCGCGCAGCATCTTGATGCCGGAGCGCTTGAGCGCGGCTTCCAGCCCCATGTTGGACATGGTGGTGGCGACTACGGTGTCGTTAGTGAGCAGGCCGAGGGATTTGAGGTGGCGGGCGGCGAGCAGGAGGACGGCGTCTCCGTTGACGACGTTGCCGCGCTCGTCGGCGAAGAGGGCGCGGTCGGCGTCGCCGTCAAAGGTGATGCCCATGGACGCGCGGTGGGTGACGACTTCTGCGGCGACCATCTCGGGATGCAGGGCGCCGCAGCGCTCGTTGATGTTGCGGCCGTTGGGGCTGGAGTGGGTGAGGATGACTTCGCCTCCGCTGTTCTCGTTGAGCTGGGCGAAGAGCTGTGGGGCGATGGCGCTGGCGGCTCCATTGGCGCAGTCGACGACGATGCGGTGGCCATCGAGCGAAAGATTGGGAACGGCGGCCAGAAGGAAGCGGATGTATTCGGCGCGGTCGGCTTCGTTGATTGCGAGGACCACGGTCGAGGTGTTGGGATCAAGCGGCGCAGCGGCTTCGAGGCGGCGGAAGATCTCTTCTTCGATGGCGATCTCGGTCGCGTCGGGGAGCTTGTAGCCGTCGGGACCGAAGAGCTTGATGCCATTGTCGTGCCAGGGATTGTGCGAGGCGGAGATGACGATGCCGGCGGCGAAGCCGTGCGCGCGGGCGAGGAAGGCGACCGCAGGCGTGGTGATGACGCCGGCGCTCTCGACGGTAGCTCCGCCGACGGTAAGGCCCGCGGTGAGGGCGGCGGCGATCCAGTCAGAGGACTCGCGGGTGTCCTGTCCGATGAGCACACGGGAGGCTTGTTCTTCCTTGTGCGGGCCGAGATGGTGGGCAATGGCAAGGCCGATGGCGTAGACGGTTGCGGGGTCTAGCGGGGGTTGGCCAGCTACGCCTCGAATACCGTCGGTGCCGAAAAGCTTCTTCATGGCTCCATTGTATCGGCCATCGAATTACCTGGACCTGGTTGTCCTGGTTACTTCGGCTTCGAGGGTTCCGGTTGTCAGACGGACGGTGATTGGGTCGCCGGGTTTTGCGTCGGCGGCGTTGCGGAGGAGGGTTCCTTCGGCGGTATAGATGAGGGCGTAGCCGCGGTTGAGGACGGCGAGAGGGGATAGCGCTTCGAGGCGTGCGGTGGCGTGGTGGAGGCGCGTGGTGCGCGTGGAGATGGTGACGGGTGCGAGGCGTTTGAGGGATTGTGCGGCAGTTTCCAGGCGACGACGGGCGAGGGTGAGGCGCGCGGCGGGGTTGTGGCGTTCGAGGCGGGTTGTGAGGGCGGCGAGTTGCGATGCGGGGGTTCGGAGGCGGCGAGTGGTGGTGGAGTGGAGGCGCTGACGGAGGTCGTCCAGGCGCTGATTGCGGCGGCCGATGAGATCGCGAATGCGGTTTTGGATTTGGGCGATGGACGATGCGGTGAGGCGCTGGCGGGCGAGGACGAGCTGGTAGCGGATGGCGCGCAGGTTGCGGTTTTCAAGAAGCTGGATGCGCTCCTCGATGCGGTGCTGGGCGGCGGTGATGAGTTCGGCGGCGGCGGAGGGTGTGGGAGCGCGGAGGTCGGCGACGAAGTCCGCGATGGTGAAGTCGGTTTCATGCCCGATTGCCGAAACGACCGGCAATACAGACGCGGCGATGGTGCGGGCGAGGGTCTCGTCGTTGAAGCCGGCGAGGTCTTCGAGCGAGCCGCCGCCGCGTGCGATGAGGATGAGGTCGACGGTGCCGGGATTCCTGTTGAAGAAGCGGATGCCCGCGGCGACCGTGGCGGCGCAGTCGGGGCCCTGCATCAGGGCTGGGTAGATGAGGAGGTTGAGGCGGGCGTGGCGGCGGCGGATGACCTTGATGATGTCGTGGAGGACCGCGCCGGAGGTGGAGGTGATGACGCCGACAGTGCGGGGGAAGCCGGGGAGAGGGCGCTTGCGCGCTGCATCGAAGAGGCCTTCGGCGAGGAGGCGGGCCTTGAGCTGTTCGTAGGCAAGTTGCAAAGCGCCTGCGCCGCGGGGCTCGAGGGTGTCGGCGATGAGTTGGAGCTGGCCGCGTGGCTCGTAGACGGAGATGCGACCGCGTGCAAGGACGGCGAGGCCATCCTGCGGACGGAAGCGAAGCAGCTGCGCCTGAAGGCGGAAGAGGACGACGGAGAGCTGGGCCTCGCCGTCCTTGAGCGTGAAGTAGATGTGGCCGGAGGGCGCGGGGCGGCAGTTGGAGATCTCGCCCTCGACCCAGAGATCGGCGTGGGTGGTTTCGACGCGCCGGCGAATGTCGGTGACGAGGTTGCGAACGGTCCAGATGCGGCGTTCGGATTCGCTGCTGACAGGGCGAGTGGGCTCGGCGGCTGGGGTGGAGAAGAGAAGGCCAAGCTGGCCTTCGGCGGAATGCGGAGTCTCGCGGCGGGGTGGGGGATCGGGCTGCGGCGCGGGCCGCGCGGGTTTGGATTTAAGCCAAAGACTGGCGAGGGTATGCGGCTTCGGATTCTCGTCGTTTTCGGCCATACCGCCTGAGTCTAGCATCGGCGTGCGGATTCATTGGGTTGCGGTGGCCGGGGTGAGGAGGCCGACCGTGTCGGCTCCAGCGGCACGGCCTGCGTCAACTACGTTCGAGATGGCGCCGTACTCGAGACGGGCGTCACCCTGGACGAGCATCTGGCGCTGGGTGCTGACGGCCAGCAGGTCGCGCAGGTGGGCGTCGAGAGCATCGCGGGTCACGGGGACGCCGTTGATCCGGTAGGTGGGATGGAGGGGGTCGGCGTCCTGGAGTTGCAGTTGCACGACGATGGGGGTGTCGGCCTGCGGCGTCGGGTTGTGCGGGTTAGCTGGCTGGGGAAGGGTGCTCTCCATGCCCAGAGGCGCGAGCGGAACGATGACCATGAAGATGATGAGCAGGACGAGCAGCACATCGATCAGAGGCGTGACGTTGATTTCGGACGAGAGGCCCTTGGCCCCATTGGTTGAGAATGCCATCGCAGTTTCCTCCCAAAGCAGATTTGGGCGCGCGAGCACTCGATCGACACTTCATTAGACACCGGAAACTCAGGAATGCCCCTACGCCATTCCGCCGAGAGCAATTGACGACTTAAATGCAAACGGCCCGGATGGATTTGGGATCCATCCGGGCCGTCGAGGTTGAGCCTACTGGCCCGCGGCGACGCGCGGGGTGATGAGGCCGATGTTGTCGACCTCTGCCTGGTGGCCAAAGTCGATGACTTCCGCGACCTTGGCGAAGTCGAGGTCTGCGTCTCCCTTGACGAACATGACCTTCTCCTGACGGGATGCGAAGATCGTCTGCAGCTGCGACTCAAGCGCAGCCTTGGGGAAGGCCGTCTCGTTGATCAGGTAGGAAGGCTCGCCTGCGCCGTTGGCGCGGATCTGAACGACGATGGTGCGGTCGTTGGGCTGCTCCTCCGACTTGTTCTTGGGCGGCTGCGGGATCAGCGTATCCAACCCCTTCGGCGTCACCGGCACGATCACCATGAAGATGATCAAGAGCACCAGCAAGACGTCAATCAGCGGCGTTACGTTGATCTCCGAAACCGCATGTCCTGTACCACCACCGCCCATTCCCATAGAAAATCTCCTTTGCCTCTCGGCTGCCCGGTTCCCGTTGCCTTGCGGCTGGAACTCGAGTCGAATTCGCCGTGTTTACTTGCTGTCGTCGGTTTTCTCGGTGAGTAGACCGAGTTCGCTGACGCCCGCGCTGCGGATGCCGTCCACTGCGTCCATGACTTTGCCGTAGTTCGCCCGGATGTCCGCCCGCAGGTAGACTTCCTTGTCGGTCTTGTTCTCCTGCAGCGCCGAGATCTTGGGGCCGAGGTCGTCGTCCGTGACCATGTTGGCCCCCAGAAAGGTCCGGCCGTCGCGGGTGACCGCCACGACGATCGCGTCTTCCTTGTTGGCGTTCTCCATCACCTTGGCTGCGTCCGCCTTGGGCAGTTCCACGTTGACCTTGTTGTTCAACATGGGCGTAATAACCATGAAGATGATCAGGAGCACCAGCATCACGTCCACCATGGGGGTGACATTGATGTTGGAGTTGACCTTCTTGCCTTCGTCGCGCTTGTTGATCCCCATAATTTTTCCTGTCCGATGTTGCCGGCTCGATGCCGTGGGTTTTGCCGTCTTCCTTGTCGCTCAACCGGCTTCGCTTTGAAGCGCATGCTCCGGAGGCCGTTCGCTTGCGGCCCCCGGAGGCCATGCTATCCCAGTGAATTCGCGGTTACTGCGTGCCTTAGCGCTGGCTCTGCTTGATGAAGTAGTCGACCAGTTCGCTGGAGCTGTTGTCCATCTCGACATCGAACGACTCAACCTTATTGGTGAAGTAGTTGAACGTCATGACGGCGGGGATGGCGACGAGCAGGCCGAACGCGGTGGTGACGAGGGCCTCCGAGATACCGCCGGCGACTGCGCCGATGCCGGAGGTCTTCTGGGTCGCGATCGCCTGGAAGGCATTCAAAATTCCGATGACGGTGCCCAACAGTCCGATGAACGGAGCAGTGGAACCGATGGTGGCGAGACCGCCGAGGCCGCGCTTCAGCTTGGCGTGAACGATGGCTTCGGAGCGTTCAAGGGCGCGCTGCGCGCTCTCGACCTGCTGCTCGGTGATGGTGCCGCCGGAGCCGAAGCTGCGGAACTCCTGCAGACCGGAGGTGACGACTTCGGCGAGGTGCGACTTCTTGCTGCGGTCGCCGAGCTTGATCGCCTCATCGAGACGGCCTTCCTTGAGAGCGCCGGCAACCTTGGGCGCGAACTCGCGCGACTGCTTGCGAGCGGCGTTGAAGTATAGCGCGCGGTCGATCATGACGGCCAGCGACCAGATCGACATGATGAAGAGAAGGATCACAATGCCACGCGGTGGCCAGCTCATGCTGTTCCACATGCTGAGGACGGAGAAGGTATTGGTGGGCGCGCCGCCCTCTTGAAAGAACATGGCGAGCGGGGCGTGAGCGTGGGTTGCGAGATGAGCGAGAATCACTGGGATCTTTCCTCCTGGTATCTGTTGAACACTTTCTATCTGTACCGCACATTCCGGGGGACTTGCGATCCCACTGGAGTTGCACGAAAAAACGTCTGCGCGAGGAACTGCGTCCGGCCGGATTAGTTGCCGAAGGTAAAGTTTACGGTGATCGTGGTTTCCACGTCGGTAGGTTCGCCATTGAGCTGGTACGGCTTGTACTTCCAGCGCCTGACGGCATCCATGGCAGCACCCTGGAGCATCTGGGGTCCGCTGATTGCCTGCAGGTTCTCAATGTTGCCCTGCTTGGAGATCAGGGCATGCAGGATCACGGCTCCCTGCACATGCGCAGCCTTGGCGATGGGCGGGTAGACGGGGTCAGGGTGGACGATCAGCGAGCCGGCCATGGTGCCGCTCGATACCTTGAGCGGACCGGTCGGCTTGGGCGCTGCGCGGGGAACGACCGCAGGGCCGTTGCCGAACCCGCCCATCACGCCGCCGAGGCCGCCGCCGGAACCGCTGCCCATCCCGGACATGCCGGCGACGCCAGCCATATTGGTTGCCGGCGGGGCGTCATCCTTCAGCATCTTGATGTCCTTGGGGATCTTGGTGGGAGCGTGCAGGCCCTGGTCGATCTCAGACACCATCTTCATGGGCTTGATGATCTGCTGGGGCGGAGGAGGAGGCGGGGGTGGCGGGGGTGGCGGCGGCGCGGTCAACATGGCGGTCAGCGCCGTGTTGGGCAGGGCCTCGGGGTTCAGGAGGGGGATCAGAATCATGGTGGCCAGGATCGCGCCATTGAAGGCAAAGGTCACAAACATCCAGCGACCTGACTTCGTCTTGATCTTTCCGCCGGACTCCATCAACGAATCTTCGAACATGGACAGCCTCGCTCTGGTGGAGAAACTTCTGACTAGCTTAGACACCGCGACCATCCACTTTGTTCCCGGGCCCCAAAGGGCCTGAAAAATCCGGAAATTCGCTGGCTGGGAGAGGAATTGACCCGCGAAGGATGAGACGGAAGCTGGCCAGCCATCGTAGCAAACTTCCTGCTGCGCTGGCCAGAGGTAGTTTGTCAACGGAATGTAGCCTGTCAAAAGAGGGGGTTGGCGGACGGAGGGGGTGTCTTAAACCATCGAGCCTTCCGGGCTTCCCCCGAAGGCTCACTGATTCTGAGCGTCCGTTTTTCAGTAGTTTATGCCCGTGCGCCACGCTTGGCGGGGAGGCTCGCTACTTTGCCGCGTCTCGCGCGCCAGTCCTGGTAGGCGACCAGCATGGGGGCGGCGACGGCGATCGACGAGTAGGTCCCGATGAGGATGCCGATGACCAGGGCGAACGAGAAGCCGTTGAGGACCGCTCCGCCGAAGAGGTAGAGGCTCATGACCGTGAGGAAGGTGAGGCCGGAGGAGATGACCGTCCGCGTCAGGGTCTGGTTGATGCTGCGGTTGACGATCTCGGCGAGAGACTCACGGCGCGAGAGGGCCAGGTTCTCGCGGATGCGGTCGAAGACGACGATGGTGTCGTTCATCGAGTAGCCGATGAGGGTGAGGATGGCCGCGATGACGGTGAGGGTGATCTCCTTGTTGGTGAGGGAGAAGGCGCCGATGGTGATGAGGGTGTCATGAAAGACGGCGACTACGGCCGCTACACCATAGATCAGCTCGAAGCGGAACCAGAGGTAGATGAGCATGCCGATCAGCGAGTAGATCACGGCCAGCCGGGCGTCGGAGACGAGTTGCTTGCCGGCGGTGGGGCCGACGATATCGACGGCCTGGATGGCGCAAGGTGCGCCGGCGACCAGGGTATCGGTACAGCCGAGGGCACCCTCGACCTGCTTGCGGCCGGCGTCGTGCGCGGCGTCGGAGGCGCTGGACTCGGGGAGCGAGATGATCTCGGTATTGGTGGACTTATCGCCGAATTGCTGGGTGGAGAAGTCCTTGACGCCTGCCTGGCTGAGGGCGTGACGGATGTGGTCTTCGTTGGGGGCCGAGGAGAACTGGACCTGAACCTGGGTGCCGCCCTTGAAGTCGATGCCGAGGGGGACGCCGTGCCAGAAGATCATGCTGAGAACGCCGGCTATGGAGAAGACGAGAGAGAAGCTGAGGAAGTACCACTTCTTCCCAAGCCAATCGATGTTTGCGTCGCGAAACAGTTCCACTTGTAGCTCCAGTTGTCAGTTGCAGGTTGCAGGTTGTCAGTTGCGGTGCATTGAAGCTAGCGGGCAACTGAGAACTGACAACCGGCAACTGTTTCTAAATCGAGAGTGCCGCCGTGCCGCGTTCCTTCTTGGCCAGGATGGCATCGAAGATGACGCGGGAGACGAATACGGCGGTAAACAGGTTGGCCAGAAGGCCGAAGGTGAGGGTGACGGCGAAGCCGCGGACCGGGCCGGTGCCGAAGATCATCAGGATGCCGGCGGAGACGATGGTGGTGACGTGGGTGTCGACGATGGTGATCCATGCGTGACCGAAGCCCTGCTGGACGGCCACGACAGCGGTCTTGCCCATGTGGAGTTCTTCGCGGATGCGCTCGAAGATCAGCACGTTGGAGTCGACGCCCATACCGATGGTGAGGATGACGCCGGCGATTCCAGGCAGGGTCAGGGTGGCGCCGAAGTAGCCCATGAAGCCGAGCAGGATGACGAGGTTCAGGACGAGTGCGAGGTTGGCGTTGATGCCCGCGCCGCGATAGTAGATGAGCATGAACGCCATGACGGCGAGCATGCCGGCGATGGCGGCGTCGACGCCCTGGTGAATGGAAGCTTCGCCGAGGGACGCCCCGACGGTGTGGGTCTCAATGATGTCGATGGACGCTGGAAGGGCGCCGGTGCGGAGCATGAGGGAGAGGTTGGTAACCTCATCCTTGCTGAAGGAGCCTTCGATCTCGCCCTGGTCGCGAATGCCGGAGTTGATGGAAGCGACTTCCTTGACCTGGCCGCCAAGAACAATGGCCATGGACCCGGGGGTAGCGCTGTCCTTCGAGTGGGTGGAGGTGTACTTGTAGAAGCGGTCGCCGGCCGCGGTCGTGAGGGTGAAGTGCAGGTTGGGCCGTCCGTTGACGTCGGTGGAGGGCTGGGCGTCGCGGAAGTCGGTGCCTTCGACCTGGCTGGCGCGCTCCAGCAGGAAGACCTGGTCGGGTGCGGTGGGGGTGGCGCGGCCGTGGACGAGCATGTCCTCGGGCGGGACGACTCCGCCGAGGGCGGCGAGGGCGGCCTGATCGTCGTCCCAGGGGCCGCCTTTGTTGTCGACGACGGCGTAGATGGCGAGCTTCGACTGCGAGTGGATGGCGTCTTCGACGCGGGCTGGATCCGAAATGCCGGGGAGTTCGACGAGCACTTCGTTGTCGCGATAGCGCTGCACCGGCACCTCGGTCACGCCAAGGGCATTCACGCGGTCGCGGATCGTCTCGATGGACTGCTCGAGCGTGTGGGCCTCAAGATCGCGGATGGCGCTCACCTTCATGGTCAGCTTCTCGCTTCCATCGGCGTTGGTGCTGAGGTCGTAGGTATTGAATTCGTTGCCCTGGAGGACGCTGCGGGCGTCGGAGGCCTTGGCGGAGGGAATGCCGCTGATGGTGATGACCTCAGGGTGCGTGGGGTCGAGCTTGGCGACGTTGGCGCCGACGATGCCTTCCTTCGCGAGGTCGGCCTGGATGAGCTGGGAGTCGCGGTCGGTCTGGGAGCCCACCGCCTCCTCGACGTGGACGGCGAGGACGAGATGGATGCCGCCCTTGAGATCGAGGCCAAGCTTGATCCGGTCGCTGAGCGCCTGCTTGAGGCCGGCGGGGCCGAGGCTGTGGGGGATTCCGAAGATGCCGTACACGAAGATAACCAGGATCGCGACGATGAATACTGTTTTGCCCTTGAGATTGCTCATGATCACTTTTGAAGTTCGGGGCGGGCCATGCTGCCGGCCGCCACTCCCTTATTCATTCCTCGTCCGTCGGTGACGGTTCAATTCTTTGCTGCAAACTTGAAAATCAAAATGACTGCGCGGCGTAGTGGAGGCCGATTGCGGGTTTACTCTTCCGCGGTGGTGACAGAGGCGATGGCGTTTTTTGCGAACTCGAGCTTGACGTTGTCGGGAGCGATACGGAGCTGCACGACGTCGTCCTTGACCGAGATGATGGTGCCGCGGATGCCGCCGTTGGTGGTGACCTTATCTCCGTTTTTCAACTGGCTGAGCATCTGCTGCCACTTCTTCTGCTTCTTCTGGTTGGGCGCGATCATCAGGAAGTACAGGAGCGCGAAGAAAACCAGCGGGAGAAGCAGTTGCCCGGAACTACCGAATATGCCTTGCATCCAAAAAACCGTCCTTCATTCTGCTGCTGCGAATCGTCACACGCCGGTGGCGGCCGGCTACTCCGGGGACACAACCTGCCCTGGACTGCATGATCGGAAGATCCTGCCGGCGTGGAACGGTGAGAACTCGAACTGCCGTGGGCCAAGTGCCGCACACGAGTCCGCTGAGAGCCCGCGAACAGGCCCAGCTTCTAAGCATCGCGTATGCGTTCCGCTGTGTCAAGAAAGTCATGGTTCGCCACGTAGGAGCCATGCACTTGCGGGTATGCTGTTCAGGCTGCTGCATCTCACAATTTAAAGGAGTTCCATGTCGACTGAAGAAGATATCGCCGCGATCGTTGTGCAGGAGGCGACGCTGACGCTGCCGGGGTTTGGCCCGGAAGTGGCCTGGAAGCTGGGCGAGTTGGTTAGGGAGTTTGCGATTGCGCGGAAGCTGTCGCTGGTGGTGGATGTGCGGCGGATCGGATCGCCGCACCAGCAACTGTTCTATTGCGCACTGGCAGGGACGACGCCAGACAACCAGCGATGGGTGCAGCGCAAGGTGAATGTAGTGGCGAGGTTCCATAAGAGCTCATACCACGTGGGGCGACTGCTGGAGCAGAGCGGGTTGAACTTTGGGCAGCGGTACAACCTTCCGGAGGAAGACTATGCCGCGCATGGCGGCGGATTTCCGCTGAATGTGGCGGGGACGGGGATTGTGGGATGTATTACGGTCTCGGGGCTGCCGCAGCGCGAAGACCACAATCTGGTGGTTGAGGCACTCTGTAAGTTGACCGGGCGGGACCATGAGGCTTTGCGGCTAAAGAACTGATTGCATTACCTGTGGCCGAAGATTTTGCGGAAGAAGTGGCCGACGACGTGGGCCAGATCGCGTTGGCCTGCGGGCTTCGCGGCAGCTTTGGGTTGTGCGGCGGGTGCTGCGGCGGGTGCAGGGGCGGCCACAACGGGTGCGGGTGCGGCGGGCTGGGCGGAGTAGCTGAGGGTATCGGTGACCTGGGCGTGGACCTGGCCCGGCGGAGCCTGCGGAACTTCCGGGCCGGGGGCGAGGCCTTCGCTCTGGGCGGCGGGGAAGGGGTGTTGTTCGCCGGCCCCGAGGGTGGCGGCGGGCTGAAGCAGCGCATCGGCGACGGACATTCCGGCGTCGGGACAGCCGCAGGGGGTGGACTCGTGGTCGACGACCTCGTGGAGGCTGCCATGCTCGAAGAGGACGTGCTGGTTGGGCAGAAGCTCGTAGAGGGCTTCGCCGAAGGGGTCGGTGACAGCGAGGGTGGGGGCCTGAGGGCCGCGGTTCTCGACGCAGGTGTCGCCGTTGCGGGCTACGCGGAGGCGGAGGTCGAGCGGGCCTCCGGTGCGGATGGCGAAGCGGAGGTCGGGGGTCATGATGGCGTCGGTGGCGGTGGAGGTCATCTGGATCTCGACGGCGCCGCGGTCGAGGGAGAAGAGGAGCGGCGCGGAGAGTGTGGCAGCATTGCTCTCGGTGAGGTGGACGATGCTGGTCTGGCAGACGCGGACCGTGCCCCCGCGGCCCAGGGTGATAGGCGCGGTGTGGTCTTTGGCGGTGACGGCGACGGAGCCGGTGAGGACGGCGTGGCCGTCGAGGACGTCGGAGGCGCCGGTGACTTCGGCGTCTTTGGTTGAGACGTAGCCGATGAGCTGCTGGGCGTGAAGGGGCGATGCAATGCAGAGGACGAGTGCGAGCATCGTCGAATATCTTACATCCCACCCATCGCGAAAGAGCCGCGATGGATGGGGCACCCGAGCTGTAGTGGCGAGGATGACGCGCTTCCGCATGGTGTACCAGCCTACATCTTCAGGAAGTTTTCGATGATCTTTTTGCCGTGCGTCGTTAGCACGCTCTCCGGGTGGAACTGCACGCCTTCGATGGGGAGATGGCGGTGGCGGAGGGCCATGATGGTCTCGCCGTTGGCGTCGGTGGTGCGGGCTGAGATCTCGAGCTCGGCGGGGAGGCCTTCTTCGGCGACGATGAGGGAGTGGTAGCGGGTGCAGGTCATCGCGGAGGGAATGCCGGAGAAGATGGTCTTGCCGTCGTGGGTGACCTCGCTGGTCTTGCCGTGCATCAGCCTGGGGGCGCGGACGACGTTGCCGCCGAAGGCTGCGCCGATGGCCTGATGGCCGAGGCAGACGCCGAGGATCGGGGTGCGCGGGCCTCCGTTTTCAGCCAGCCGCGCGAAGTGCTGGATCAGCCCGATGGAGATGCCGGCGTCCTGCGGGGTGCAGGGGCCGGGGGAGATAAGGATGCGGTCCGGCTTCATCGCCCCAACTTCCTGAGGTGAGAGTTCGTCGTTGCGGCGAACGACTATCTCCGCGCCCAGCTCGCCGAGATACTGGACGAGGTTGTAGGTGAAGGAGTCGTAGTTGTCGAGGACGAAGACCATGGCTCATCTGATTTTACGCCGTGAGTGACATGCTTGTGCGTTGGGCCGGTTGGGCAACAGAGCAACCTGCCGATCCATCCAACCAGAAAGAGGTAAGCGGAGATGTTGATTCCTTCGAAGCGGTGGAAGCACTTTGTGGCGATGGCGTTGATTGGAGATGGTGTGATGGCGATTGTGTGCCCGGAGCGCGATGCGGAGGCGTGGCGGGCGGGGCCAAAGGCGTGGCGCGACCTGATGCGGAAGCTGCGGGAGCATCCGGAGCTGACGCGGGCGGTAGGGCTGGCGCAGGTGGTGGGCGGGGTGTGGTGGGCGATGGCTCAGGAGAAGCGCGGCGAAGATTGAGCGGCGCGCTGCTTTATAGAAACTGCACGGTGGGGAGCGCGCCGCATTCGGCCTTGCAGGGACGGCACGCTCATTCCGGCAGGGAGGCGATGGGCCAGCCGTGCTTCCAGACGATGGGCGAAATTTGTAGCGACGATTTGCCGGAGAGGTGGTCGTAGGCGTGGAAGACGATGAGGTCGTGGCCGTGGTCGTCCTTTGCGATGGACTCACCGCCTGGACCCAGCCAGGTGGAGTTGGCGGAGAGGAGTGGCGTCGCTCCACCTTCGAGCATGGGTGTGCCGTCACGGTCGACGTATGGGCCGGTGATCTTCTTCGCGCGGCCGACCATGGTGCGGTAGGTGCTTTTAGTGCCGCGGCAGCAGAGGTCAAACGAGACGAAGAGGTAGTAATAGCCGGCGTGGTGGATGAGGAAGGGAGCTTCGATGGCCTGCCAGTTGCCGGGGAGGTTGGGCGGATCGGGCTCAGTTTGGGCAGGGCGCTTTCGAGAAGCCAAAGAGTACGTCATGGGATCGGACGCGAGCGTCTTGCCGGTGGTGGGGTCGATGGCGCGGAGCTTGATGCCGGTCCAGAAGCTGCCGAAGGCGAGCCACGCGTGGTGGGAGGCGTCTTCGATGTAGTTGGGGTCGATGGCGTTGAAGTTGTCGGAGGCGAGGGATTCGAGAACCAGGCCCTGGTCGGTCCACTTGTAATTTGGGCTCGCTGGGTCAAGGGTCGGGGTTGTGGCCAGTGCGACGCCGGAGGTGTTTTTGCCGAAGAGCGAGTAGGCGTAGTAGAGGCGGTATTGGCCGTGCTCGTGGGAGATGTCGGGGGCCCAGAGGTCGCGGGTGCCGGGGCTGCGGTCTTTGATCCATTGCGGCACGGTGTCGAAGACCTGGCCGCAGGCCTTCCAGTGGGTGAGGTCGGGAGAGCAGCGGATGCCGAGCTGGCCTCCTTTGGGAGCGCGGCCGGTGGTGAAGACGTAATACGTGCTGCCGGCGTGGATCATGGAGGGGTCGTGGGCGCCGATGACGTCGCCCTCGGAGATGTAGGCGTGTGGGGTTTGGGCCTGAGCGGCGAGGCAGAGCGTGAGCAGGAGGAAGGCAAGGCGCGTTCGTAGAGAAGAGATGCAGGTCATTGGCGTATTTGTGGGGCGGCGGGAACGCGATTCAGCTTTGCCGGCTTAATTGATTTTTTGCCCGTCATTGTCCGACAATCTTATTGTGCGGGAGAAACGATAGATCGGCTTGCCAATTATGTCAGTAACAAACACTGGACCAAAATCATCTTGCGCGGAACGAATACGACTATCCAGGCTAAGGTCTCGATTATCCCCCATGACGAATAGCTGGTCCTCCGGTACCTTGAAAGGTCCGAAGGTGTTCATCTCCACGGACGTATTCTCGGGATCGCTATGAACAGCGTAGTTCTCCGTAAGAATTTGTCCATTCACTTCGACTCGTCCATCGATGCCCACGATTGTGTTTCCGCCTGTCGCGATGAGGCGTTTCACCAGAAATAAGTCACGATGACGGAAAACTACCACCTCTCCGGATTGGACCTTTCTATTCCGGAAATACCATCGATCAACGACGACATCATCATTCTGCTTGATCGTCGGGCTCATCGATGTGCTCGGAATCGAGAAGACCTGGAACCCAGAGGCACCCAGTTCACCAGCACGTTCGAGCGAACTGGAAAATACAGCGAGCGCGATCAAAATGAGTAGCCACCAGTTCGCGCCAGCATCCCTTTCGGATCTACCGAGTAGAAACGTGCAGCAGCCACTTGCCACGTTGAGCACCAGGCAGGCAAAGACCATCAGCAGAAAGGGCACGTAAAAGCGGGGCAGCCGTAAAGGCCAGTAGCAAAGCAAAAGTATGGTGAGGAGAGACAGAAATAATCCGGCCCGGCGTTTATGCCCAAGAAGCCAGTCTCCCAGCCCCGGGATGATTGCCGACGCGATAGCACACCAGAGCCGCCTGTAGGACGGCAGGGGCTTGTCGGTCACGTCGATACTCTCGTTCAGCATTTCCATGTATTTGCTATGTCTGGCGGGCGCGTTCGATAGCGCGCACCACAGCCCGTGCTTTATTGCCGCACTCAATAAATTCATTCTCCGGAACAGAGTCGGCGACGATGCCGGCGCCGGCCTGGATATACCCTTGCTCGCCGTTCATATACAGAGTCCGAATGGCGATGCACGAGTCCAGATTTCCCGAGAAATCCGCATACAAGATCGAGCCTCCGTAGACGCCGCGGCGCGCAGGCTCCAGCTCTTCGATGATCTCCATGGCGCGGATCTTCGGCGCTCCGCTGAGGGTGCCGGCGGGGAAGCAGGCGCGGAAGGCGTCGATGGCGGAGAGCTCGGGTTTGAGCGTGCCTTCGAGTGCGCTGACGAGATGCATGACGTGGGAGTAGCGCTCGACGAACATCAAATCCTTGACCTTCACCGATCCAAACTCGGAGACGCGGCCTACGTCGTTGCGGCCCAGGTCGACGAGCATGATGTGTTCGGCTACTTCTTTCTCGTCGGCGCGGAGGTCGGCTTCGAAAGCTCGGTCTTCGGCCTCGTCGGCGGAGCGCGGGCGGGTGCCGGCGATGGGGCGGTACTCGACGGCGCGGTTGTTGACGCGGACGAGGAGTTCGGGGGAGGAGCCGACGATAAAGCAGGGAGTAGGGAGTAGGGAGTAGGGAGTAGAAGACGCTTTTCGCTTCGCGCTTTTGTTTGCTACTCCCTGTTCCCTACTCCCTACTTCCTGCCCTTCGAAGCGGAGGAAATACATGTAGGGGGATGGGTTGACGATGCGGAGGGCGCGGTAGATGTCGAAGGCGTCGACGTTGGGGGTGCAGTCGAAGCGCTGGGAGAGAACGCATTGGAAGACGTCGCCAGCGGCGATGTAGTCCTTGATTTTGGTTACGGATTTGAGGAAGGCGCCCTTGGAGGTGCGGGGGGTTAGTTTTAGCTTGCCCTGATGCTTCTTTTTGGTGGGCTTGGGAAGGGCGGAGGCCAGGCGCTTTTCGAGTTTGTCGAGGCGTTTGATCGCCTGGGCGTAGGCGTTTGTCTTTTGCCGAGTCAGGTCGGCGGTGACGATGAGGTGGATCTCTTTTTTGACGTGGTCGAACGCGATGACCTGGTCGAAGAACATAAGGCAGGCGTCGGGGACTCCGAGTTCGTCCTTTGCATGGGACGGCAGGCGCTCGATCTGGCGGACTACATCGTAGCTGAAGAAGCCGACGGCTCCGGCGGTAAAGGGCGGGAGCCCAGGCAGGCGCGCGGGGGTGTGGCCGGAGAGGGATTGCTTGAGTTCGGCGAAGATGTCGCCTTCGAAGGTGCGGCGCTTCTTGTTCTCTTCGACGGTGATGGAGGTGCCGCGCGAGGTGATTTTTTTGTAAGGCTCGATGCCGATGAAGGTATAGCGGCCGACGCGCTCGCCGCCTTCGACGGATTCGAGGAGGAAGGCTTCGGGCTCGGCGGAGGCGATGCGGAGGAAGGCGGAGACGGGGGTTTCGAGGTCGGCGGTGACGGCGCGGTAGACGGGGACGAGGGTGTGGCGGCGGCTTAGTTTGGCGAAGTCGCGGGCGGTGGGAGTGGTTTGGAGTGCGGAGGGCATTGGTGTTTTCCATCATATCTTGCGGTGGTGTGGGGGAAGGCAAGGAAGAACGCCAAGGCGCGAAGGATGCCGATGAATGCTGGGGCGCGGTATCGTAGCTGCGGAGGGTGATGAGGATGACAGAGAGCGCGGCGGCGATGTCGATGGAGCACGAGATGAACCCCTGGGAGGCGCAGGAGGCGCGGTTCGACTTTGCGGCAAAGAAGCTGGGGCTGGATGAGGGAATCTGGAAGGTGCTGCGGCAGCCGGCGCGTGAGCTGATCGTGCATTTTCCGGTAGCGATGGATAACGGCAGGATTGAGGTCTTTACCGGGTATCGGGTGCAGCACTCGATTGCGCGGGGGCCGGCGAAGGGCGGGATCCGGTATGCGCCGGATGTATCGCAGGACGAGGTGCGCGCGCTGGCAAGCTGGATGACGTGGAAGTGCGCGGTGGTGAATATTCCTTTTGGCGGGGCGAAGGGCGGGGTGATCTGCGATCCGAAGACGATGAGCCAGGGCGAGCTGGAGCGGATGACGCGGCGGTATACGGCGGAGCTGATGGAGTTCATCGGGCCGGAGAAGGATGTGCCCGCGCCGGATGTGGGGACGAACGAACAGACGATGGCGTGGATCATGGACACGTACTCGATGCATGTGCGGCAGACGGTGACGAGCGTGGTGACGGGCAAGCCGGTGAATATCGGTGGGTCGCGGGGGCGGCGCGAGGCCACGGGGCGCGGGATTTCTGTGGTGTGCGATGAGGCGATTAGATTCCTGGGGATTCCGGTGGAGGGGTGCCGGGTGATCGTGCAGGGATTTGGGAATGTGGGATCGAATGCGGCAAAGATTCTGGTGGAGAAGGGCTATCGCGTGGTGGGGATTACGGAGTTCGATGGGGCGTTATTCAATGCGAAGGGGTTGGATGTGAGTGCGCTTCTGCTGCATCGGGCACAGGCGGGAACGATCAATGGATTTGCGGGCGCGGAGGCGGCGGACAAAGACGAGTTGATTACGCGGGAGTGCGAGATCCTGATTCCGGCGGCTACGGAGAATGTGATCACCGGCAGGAATGCCGCGGCGCTGCGGTGCAGGATTCTCTGCGAGGGCGCGAACGGGCCTACGACGATCGTCGCGGATGAGATTCTGGCGGAGAAGAAGGTGTTTGTGGTGCCGGATATTCTGGCGAATGCGGGCGGCGTGACGGCGAGTTATTTCGAATGGGTGCAGGACCGGATGGGCTACTTCTGGACCGAGGCTGAGGTACACCAGCGGCTGGATCTGATTATGTCGGAGAGCTTCAAGAATGTGATTGGGTATGCGCAGTCGCATGGAGTGAATAACCGGATCGCGGCGTATATGCTGGCGGTGGACCGGGTGGCCTATACGACGAAGCAGCGTGGAATGTACGCGTAATGGTAGGCTTTCAGCCTCCAGAAAATTCAAGCACGAGGTTCGACCTAATGTTACCCAACGAGCAACAGGAAGAGTTGGCCGGAGTTGCCGGAGAAAACCCATCGGTTTCATCTGACCGGCCAATAATGAACGTTGCTGCTCAGAAGGGAACGATCAAGGCTGCTCGAGTCGCAAAAACAACTCTGAAGGTAGCTGGTGGTGGACTTGTGTTCGCTTTCGGCTTCCTGAAATTCCACGGCCTCGATTTCGCTCCGCTAGTTCACGATTTAAGCGCCCAGCTTTTGCTTCGAGGTACGTTAGCCATATATTTATTTTGCTGGGTTGCTGGTTTGACATGGGACATTGATGATCAAGAATTGATTTACGCCGCGCCTCCGGACATTCGCCGCGTAACTACCATGTGTGTTGGCGCATTCATCGGACTTGCAATTCCGTTCGGAGTGTTGTGCTACGTTCAATCTTATCGAGCCTTCGCCGTTGTTTTATCGGCATTTTTGCTTTTCAATGTAGTGTGCTGGCTTGGCCTAATAAAGTTTGTACTCCCCGATCCGGTTGCGAAAACCGCTGAATATTACGTGGGAGAAAAGGCAGATGTTGAACTGATGGAATTGAGGCTTTTTGCCAACCGGTATCTTAAGGGGAGATGGCAAAGGCGGAGGTTCTGTGCCGGTGCGGTAATCGTGGCATTGATTGATGCCGTTGCGTTTACTGGTCTCTACGAGCGGGTGGATGTTTTGCGCCAGGTGGGTAGCAAAGACTTCGTCCTCGCAATACTTGTACTTGTATTTGTCTTGGTTATGGAAATTTGGATTTGGTTGGAAAGAGGACGATTCAAAGCTAGCCGATCGCTTCTCGAATGCGTAGCAAACTGCTACAGCCTTCATCCACTAGCAAAAAATGTACAACTAAAGGATTCCGACGAGCTATGCAACTAGGCTTGTTGATCAAGAGGCAATTAGACTAGTCGGATCGTTGCCTTTCTCCTTATAAGCGTTAGCCTAAATTGTTACGTTGAAGGTTACAGGTGCGAACTCGACTTCGTTCGTGACCGCGGCGGTGCCTACGATGTGGATGGTGTAGGCGTCGGGGCGGGTTCCGAGGTCGGTGCAGGTGCTGCATCCGGTGACCTGCATAGCGCCCGCGATCGCGACGATGGCAATGAGCGCGCGAAGCCAGCGGCGGCGGCCGGGGATAAACAAGACAGCGAAGCCGGCGAGCGCGGGCAGGGTGATCGGGAACGATCGGGAGAGCGGGTTCGTGGAGTTGCTACCAGTGAAGAGCGGCTTGGTGGAACCGCAGGCATGGGGCGCAATGGTGGAGAGCAGGAGCGTGGTGGAGCCGCCGCCGGCTGGGATGGCTGGGTTGGCGTAGGTGCAGGCAGATTCGGTGGGCAGGCTGGCGCAGGAGAGGGTGAAGCCCTCGGGGAATCCATTGAGCGGCGTGACCGTGACCGTGACCGTGACTGCATTGCCCACTCCGACGCTGACGGGCGAGGGAGTGACGGTGATGGAGAAGTTCTTCGAGCCGGGGGGCGGAAAGGGATCGACCAGTTGCGAGAGCGAGGCTGAGCTTGGCGCGGTGAGGGTGTCGCCGCTAGCGGTTGCGGTGATGATGTGGATGCCCGCGGTGAGCGTGCTGGTGGTGAAGGTCGCGACGCCGTTGATCTCCGTGCTGGTGCCGATCGCGGTGGCTCCGTCGGTGAACGTGACGGTACCGGTGGGGATGGGTTTGCCGGTGCCGGAGGAGACCGTGGCGGTAAAGGTGACGGGCTGGCCAACGAGCGAGGGGTTCTGGTTGGAGCGGATGGCGGTGGTGGTGGCGAAGGTTGGGGTGATGACCTGGGTGAGGACGGGGGAGCTCGTCGCCTGAAAGTCGAGGCTGGCGGCGTAGGTGATGGTGATGGGGTGCCGGCCGACGGAGAGGGTCGAGGTGGTGAAGGTGGCCGAGCTGGTAAGGCTGGCGCCGGGCGTGAGGGGGACAGTGGCGAGGGGCGTTGCTCCGTCGAGGAAGGTGATGGAGCCGGGAGGCACCAGAACGGTGCTGGCGATGGTGCCGGTGAAGGTGACCGCCTGGCCCTGAGGCGCGGGGTTGAGCGAGGAGGTGACGGTCGCGGTGGTGATGTCGGGCAGGACGGTGATGGTGACAGGGGCGGAGGTCGAACCGGTGTGGGTTGTGTCTCCGGAGTAGACGCCGGTGAAGACGTGGACGCCTACCGCGGTGCCTATGGTGACACCTACGTCCGGCGGGCAGGAACTGCCGTAGGCGAGGAGCAGAACGCAGAGAGTGGCGGGCGGCGCGCCATTGAAGGAGTCGTTGAAGGCGATGGTGCTGGCGGGGTCGAGAGCGCTCGCGTCGTTGGCGAAGGCCTGGGCGGTGCCATTGAAGGTTTGGCCGAAGTACATCGGCAAGGTTGACCTGGCCGGAGGGACGATGATGCCGGTGGACGGGCAGGCTGGGGTGGGACCGACGCAGAGCAGCAGGACGGTGGTGGTGCCGCTGCCGTTGATGACGTGGCTGCCGAAGAGATTGACGGGCGAGTTATATAGATCGCCGTTGTAGATTGCGCTGAGGGCGCGCCTGCCTCCCTGGAACGTATTGCCGGCGGGGATGGTGAGCGTGGCGGTAGAGGTGGTGGTGGTGGTTCCGGGGAAGACAGGCGCCGGCGTTCCCACCGGCGTCCCATCAATGGAGAAGGTGACAGTGCCGGTGGGGGCGTGGCCGGAGGACGGGATCAGCGTGGCGGTGAGGGTGAACTTGTCCGTATAGTCGCTGGGATCGGGCGACGCGATGAGTTTTTCCTTGACCGGCAGAGTGTGGATGTTATTGAGCAGGACGGTCAGGCCGCCGGTGTTGACTCCGATGTTTGGGGTGAGGGCGAGGGCGAGGTCGTTCAGTCCGCCGAGGGCGATGGCGTTGGAGATCGTGGCCCCGCCGTTGGCGACGACGATGTCGGGCGCGCCATCGTTGTTGACGTCGGCGATGGAGATCGAGTTGATGCCCTGCCCCGCGAGGAAGTGCTGCCCGTTCAGGGTGCTGACCCCGTTGACCACTGTGTCGAAGGTACGGTTTCCCTGGTTGTAGAGAATGCTGACGAGGTAGCCATCGGAGAGGACGAGGTCGGGCAGGCTATCGCCGTTCATGTCGACGGCCTGGGCGAGGTAGTAGTTGCGGTCGAGAACGTCGATCGTGGGGTTCTGGAAGGTGCCGTCGCCGTTGCCGTACCAGATGAAGAGATAGTTGGGCTCCGCAGGATCCGGGTTGGCGGGGTCCGAGCCGAGATTGTGGTACGGGATGACGATGTCGCCGAAGCCGTCGCCGTCGATGTCGGCGATCAGGATGGTGCCCGGGAAGATCGAGGTGACGGGCGGCGGATTCGCCAGGGGAGGCATCGGGGTGAAGCTGCCGTCCCCGTTGTTGACGTAGGGGATGATGTTGGACTCATCCTGGAAGACGAGGTCCTGCTTGCTGCCGCGTCCCGAGACGAAGAAGCCTGCGGCGACCTGGGCGAAGCTGTCGATGTCGGGATCTTCGACGCCGTCGGCGTCTTCATAGCGGTTCATCTTGGCGCGGAAGGCCCCGCCGGTCTTCTGGCTGAGCAGGGTGTCGTAGTAGTAGGCGTCGATGTTGGCGATGTCGTCGATGCTGTCGCCGTTGAAGTCGCCGATGGCGTTGGTGCCGTAAAAGTTGTTGTCGGCGGGAGCATTGGAGGTACGAGGATCGATTGCGATGGGGGTTGTGAAGGTGCCTGCGCCACTGCCGTAAGAGACGTAGAGGCCGGTGCCCGCCAAGGGGCCCGGCGTGGGAAGGGGAAGGCCGGTGACCGCGTAGAGGAGGTCGGTATTGCCGTCGCCGTCGAAGTCGCCGGTGAGGAGGTTGGTCCAGAGCGCGGAGGTGGAGTGAGGCGGCGCGGTGTTGGTTTGCGTGGCGAAGGGAGTGAAGGCTCCAGTGCCGTCGTTGATCATGAGCTGGCCCTGCTCGAAGGTGGTTCCGACGGCGACATCGAGGTAGCCCTTGGGATCATGGCCGGTGTCGCGGAATCGGCCGACGGTGGCGCCGAGCGCGGGCAGGCCGGTTCCGTAGGCCTTCGAGGTCTGGAAGCTGCCGTCGCCGGCGCCGTGGACGATGGCAATACCTTCGGCCGAGTCGAGCGCGAGGTCAAGGCTGCCATCGCCGTCGAAGTCGGCGATGGCGAAGGAGGAGCGGCCGGGGCCGACGTCGTAGATGCCCTTGAGCTGGTAGGTCAGGCCGCCTTTCCCGAGCAGGACGCTGAGGCCGATGGGCGTGGTGGTGAGGATGTCGAGGATGCCGTCGTGGTTGATGTCGCCGATGATGGCGAGATGGCCTCCGTTGCCGGTGATTCCGTTGACGCCGGATGCGGTGCCGCCTTCTGAGAGAGGGCCGAAGGAGCCATCGGGGTTACCGTGGAAGATCTGGATAATGCCGTTGTCGCCTTCGGCGATGAGGTCTGGGTAGCTGTCGCCGTCGTTCATGTCGTACAGAAGCATGGAGTGGACGCTGGTGGGAAGGATGAGCTTGCTCCCAGCCTGGAAGGTGCCGTCGCCCTTGCCGAGGTAGACGGTGGCGGTGTTGCTGATGAGGTTGTTGACGATGAAGTCGGTGTTGCCGTCGCGGTTGAAGTCGCCGGTGTAGATGGGGCCTGCGCCGTCGGTTGCGGGGATGGCGATGGTCTGGGTGATTTTGAAGCCGGAGAGGACGCCGGAGAATCCGCTTGCGCCCGTATTGGAGACGACGTAGACGAAGCTGTTCCGGGTGTCGGCAAGAAAGATCTGCTGCAGGCCACCCGTCGTAAAGGGAGCCGCGGCGATGCTGGAGAAGGTGGGCAGCGTGCCTGCTGCGATTGGGAGGGTGGTGCAACCGCTTTTGCCGGAGACCGGGGGGAATGTATTGCCGCCATCGTAGGAGCCGGGAGGGATGGTTCCGAGGCCGGTGCCGTAGTAGACGCAGAGGTTGCGACCGCCCGGGACGCTGGGGGAGAGCGCAAAGGCGTAGTCAGGGCGACCGTCGCCGTCGAAGTCGGCGATGGCGGGGACAACGCTGAGGGTGTCGAGGAACGTGATCTGGTTCTGGCCCTGATTGGTGAATCCGGCCCCGCTCAGCAACTCGCCTACGGTGACGGAGTAGGTTGCGCCGTTCCTCTGAAAGCCGTTGACGTAAAGGATGTCGGGTAGGCCGGAGACTCCGGCGGGCTGGAAGTTTCCTGTGACGAGGCTGGTGGTGCGGCCGCCGGTGAATTGGACCTCGGGCTGGGTGAACTGCGAATTGATCTGGGCAGAACCGGTAGCGGGCAGCAGCGACAGAAAAACCGGGAGCGAGAGCCGGAGAACACGATTGGACAAAGACATGGGAACACACCCGGCCCGGGGGAAAGAAGCTTTCAGGACATTTGCGAATCTACCATGCAGCCGATGCGGTTTACGAGTGAAAACCGCGTTGGAACCGCGGGCTCAGTGCATGATTGGCACTGCGTTTGCCGCGGCAGGCGGGGTCGTGTGGCAGAATGCTAGTGTCTGGCAATTCCGCCATGCCGCAGCGCTTGCAATCATTTGCTACAGCGCTTGAGACCCATGAACCTGCCCAACTCCATTACGATCAGCCGGATTGCGACGGTGCCGCTGCTGATCTGGATCCTGTCGCCGCACTTTCCGCATAGCCATGCCACCAGCGGGCTGGCGGGCGGGGAGCAGGAAGTGGTTGCGTCGGTGGTGTTTATCCTGGCGTCGATCACCGACGGCCTGGATGGGTACCTGGCGCGGCGGCGGAAGCAGATTACGACGCTCGGCATGCTGCTCGATCCGCTGGCGGACAAGCTGATGATTACGGCGGCTTACATCGTGCTGGTGGCGTATAACCCGCGGATTGTGCCGCCGTGGATTGCGGTGGTGATTATCGGGCGGGAGTTTCTGGTGTCGGGGCTGCGGTCGATTGCGGCGAGCGAGGGCTTTACGATCGAGGCCTCCGAGATTGGGAAACTGAAGACGGTAATCCAGATCGTCAGCGTGGTGGCGGCGATCCTGGCGCACCGTTGGGACTACTGGCTATGGTTTCCAACAAAACAGGGAGGCGGGTTTGTCATTGCGGTGCACATGATCGCGCTGTGGGCGATCTGGTGGATGACGGTGGTGTCGATTATTTCGGCGGTGGACTACTTTGTCGGGTTCTGGAAGAAGATCGACCATGCGGCGGAGCGGGCGCGGACTCGGCGAAGCTCTGTGCTGAGCCGGAGGAAGTCGAAGGCGTCGGAGGCTTCTTCGCGGATTGGGTGAGGGTCCCCCCCCGGGTTTAAGCGTAAAGTATTCGAACGATTCGAGTTAAGCGCGCGCTTAGAGCGTGCTGGCTCAGACCCTACCGATGGAGGAAAGCCCGGCTTCTTGGCCGGGCTTCCTTTGCTTACTCTCTGGTTTAAGGATAGCAGGTTGGGAAAACTGAACGGCCAAGTATTTTTCGGCGGGAAGTGATTGGGGTGGTTGGGGTTGCGGGGATTTTGGCGGAGTTGGGGGCTTGACAGGGATTTGGGGTGGTTGGAGATGGAGCGAATCACAGAGGGCATGGAGGGAAGTGAGAGGGCGCGGAGATTTCTGCGGATCAGTCGTCGTTGGGGGTGGGTGTAGATTGTTCGTCGTTGAAGAAGCGCCGGATGCGGGGGCCGCAGCGGTAGAACCATCCGGCGGCCATGAGCCAGATTGCGATGCGGAGGATGTTTTCCAGCAGATACATGATGTAGAGGCGCGGGTAGTATGAGGCCTTGAAGGCGCTGAGTACGCTATACCCGAAGGCGTGGGGACCTTGAAGCTCGTGGACGATGTCCAGAATTTCACGGGGAAGGTACGTTGCGTCGACCACCACCCAGAAGAGGAGATAAGCGGCGAAGGTTCGGCTGGCGATGCGGATGGCTTGCTCTTGGGTCACGATGAATCCCTTTCGTTGTGGTTGCGGGCGTGGCCATTCTAGCTCGTGATTGTGGCGACTTGAAATCGTCTGCCGTGTGTATCCTTAAATTGGGATATTTATGGCAAAGCGAAGAAATAGTGCGGTGACGGCGAGCAGCGGGAATGTGTTTGCGGACCTGGGGCTGGCGAATGCGGAGGAGTTGGGGACGAAGGTGCGGCTGGCAGCTTCGCTGAATGCGATTCTGGAGCGACGGAAGCTGACGCAGGCGGAGGCGGCGCGGGTGCTGGGGGTGAACCAGCCGAAGGTTTCGGCGCTGAAGGGGTACAAGCTGGAGGGGTTTTCGGTGGAGCGGCTGATGCGGTTCGCGACGGCGCTGGGGCAGGATGTGGTAATCCAGATTCGTCCGCGGGCGGTGGCTAAGGGTGTGGGGCGCGTGATGGTGGTTGGGGCGGCTTAGGTAGGCAATGCCGCCCCAGGGAAGAAATACAAATCAGTCGTTGCGCGCTTCGCGCTGCACTCCGGCGTTTCCACCCCACCGAGCAAACTCGTCGGGGACCCCGGCCTTCGGCAGAGCGGTACGGCCTTTGGCCGGCTGTTTATGGCCCGACTGAAGTCGGGCCCTTCCGTTCTGGGCTTAGGGGGAGGATGGAGGTGGACGGAATGTAGTGATCGAGACTCATCCACAGTGCGGTGCGAGTGATGTTGGTTGAGAAATAGATTGAACAGTTCGTCCTATCGATCAGTAAATCGAATAAATCGGGGATGGTGAGACATCTCGTGCGCCCGTTATCGCCGCCTCAAGATCAGCTCTTACGTCGGCAGGCATTGTCCGACCTGTCTTTTGCTTAAGCATCTGTACAGCGATACTGCGTGGATCCGGTGTTGCATCGGATGCTGCCGGAACTAGGTGGAGTATATCTTCAAAGATTGATTGTCCAAACCGATTGCTGAATCGTCTACTTTGGCGCATCACGACGCGAAATCCGCTGAGAGGGGCCAACGAACTGACGAGTTCACCATTTTCGAATGGAATGCCCCTTACCATGGACTCTTTGCCAACAATAAAGATAGCGTTTCCAGTTTCTTTTAAAACCCGCTTGAGTTCCAAAAGGACATCCAGCATGTCAAGGCAGTACTGAATAACAGTAAGAAACCGATTGCCTCGGTTCTTTCGATTTGAACCAACCTCTGCTTTTGCAACGGACAATATATCCCATCCGAGAAGTTCCATAGCTTTTCTGTTGTTCTCGTGATAATTGAACACGTTAATGTACGGGGGGGAAGTTAAAACCAAATCGACGCTTTCAGGAGCGAGTGGGGTTCTTCTTGCGTCGGCTTGAAATACTCGTTGGGCCGCTGAAAGAAAAGGAAGATTTAGCAATATTGAAATATGTTGATGGAAGGCTTTCAGGAAATTGTTATCGTTGCCTAATCCACGGATGAGGGTGTTTGCGAGTATGTGCTTTACTTCATTCGAGTAGCCGGTTTCCAGCGCAGCATTTGCCACGTCTCGCGCTTCTTGAAAGGTATCTACTGGAAGAAATGGGTTGGTTAGGGCTTGCGCCGGCAATACCTTTTCAAGTGCCGCCCGAGCCACGGATATGAACTCTTCGCGATCACGTAGCGAGTATCTCACCCATTCAACAGATTGAGCCATGAGAAAGGCTGAAGGGTTGAGTTCCGTTCCGCGACCTCTCATGTTTAATTTGGCGGCCTCGAATAGAGTGGTACCGACACCAGCAAACGGATCGAAGACAGTTTCTCCGTCCTTGCCGTAGGTTTTGAGAAGAATCTCCACAAGCTCAGGGGAAAACTGGCCTCGCCATGGAAACAGGTTACTTCTCTCTTTTGAGTCTAAGTCGAGGAGTCCCTGCGGGACTGGACTTAGGGAATGGTCAAGCGATAAGGCGCCCACTAGAAGTACCCCTTGTCGAGTACCGTAGCCTCATCGAGCAAAATGGTTTCAGGATAGACCTTCTTCATGTGGTCTATGATTCGCTGAAAACATTCCGTTCTGAGTGGGTGCGAATCGTAAAAGGTTGTAAAACTTTGGAGGTGTTCGGCGCGGCCAGTCGTGCTCTTGAACCGCTGTCTAACCTGGGCTCCCAACCGCGAGCTCTTTCTCAGTATGATCACTTCAGCAATATCCGTCGCGGCCGTATCAATTGGCTGCATGTCGAGCCATTCGCAGATGAGAAGGTATCTAGATCCTGATACGGCTTGCTTTAGGGCGCGAGCGGTTTCCATCGCTTCATTGAACATCGTTTTGTCGAGGTTCGTCTTGCACTCAGCAGCCAAGTAGGCCACGTCCAAGACGGTATCAAGTGTCGACGCGGCATTGAACTGAGGATCACTCGACGCCTTTAGATAGACTTTTTTCGAAAGTGCGTAGTCTTGATCTTTCTTCTTGATGTATATGCCGCCGTCATTTAGCGCTGTATGTGCGCTGCCGGCGAAAACGAAGGCGGCGAAGGCCGCTTGCGGGCCGACTGCACAATGTTCGAGGTGGGCTAAGCCGGGAACGAGCCGAGTATCGGCCAATCGAGGCAGAAATTCCTCCAGGAGCGAATTATCTACTTTGTGCTGTCCCTTCTGCCTGTAAAGAAAATCGTTTGGTGACCGGAAAATCAAGTCAATCTCGATAAATCTCTTGTACTCATTAAGGAGCCCTACAAGTTTCTCTAGTAAATCTGCTCCGTCTTCCGTTAGAGCATCCATCGCTTCCATCCAGACGCCATAGCGCCCTAGAGCTTGCTCGACCCGAGGCTTGTCATCCACGGGCAGAATTGGGTTGGCCACGAGGGCCTCGAGCTTACTCTTGTGTGGTGTTGGGAGAGCGCACTTGTACATAGCAGTCCCTTCTGGGTCGAAGCTTCGATCTATTCTAGCGTGATGCTCTCGACTAAATAGTTGAGGAATTTCGGACACTGACCGCCGCAGACGCGATCACTGCAAGATGGCGGTGCCGGGTAGGTGTTGGGCTATTTTGGCTTGCCATTCTGCGGGGCCGGTTTGGTGGACGCTGGTTCCTTTGCTGTCTACGGCTACGGTGACGGGCATGTCGACTACTTCGAACTCGTAGATGGCTTCCATCCCGAGGTCGGCGAAGGCGAGGACGCGGGCGCTCTTGATGGCTTTGGAGACGAGGTAGGCGGCGCCGCCTATTGCGATCAGGTACACCGCCTCATAATCTCTGATGGCTTCGATGGCTGCGGGGCCGCGCTCTGCTTTGCCGATCATGCCCAGGAGGCCTGTCGCGGCGAGCATCTGGCGGGTGAACTTGTCCATTCTCGTAGCCGTTGTTGGGCCGGCGGGGCCGACGGCTTCGTCGCGGACGGCTTCGACTGGGCCGACGTAGTAGATGAAGCGATCTTTGAAATCGACAGGCAAGCGCTCCCCTCGCGTAAGCATGTCGGTGAGGCGCTTGTGGGCGGCGTCGCGGCCGGTGAGGAGCTTGCCGGAGAGCAGGACGACTTCGCCGGGCTTCCAGGTCTTGATGTCGTCGTGGGTGACGGTGGAGAGGTTGACGCGGCGGGCGTTCTGCGGGGCGTACTCGAGCTTGGGCCAGAGGGAGAGGTCGGGCGGGGCGACGGAGACGGGGCCTGAGCCGTCGAGGTGGATGTGCAGGTGGCGGGTGGCGGCGCAGTTGGGGATCATGGCGACGGGGAGGTTGGCGGCGTGGGTGGGGTAGTCCATGATTTTGACGTCGAGGACGGTGGTGAGGCCGCCGAGGCCCTGGGCTCCGATGCCTAGCTGGTTGACTTTGGTGTAGAGCTCGATGCGGAGGGCTTCGATCTTCGTTTTCGCGCCGCGGTCGATGAGTTCGCGCATGTCGATGGGATCCATGAGGGATTCCTTGGCCATGACCATGGACTTTTCGGCGGTGCCGCCGATGCCGATGCCGAGCATTCCGGGGGGGCACCAGCCGGCACCCATGCCGGGGAGGGTTTTTAAGACCCACTCCACCACCGAGTCTGACGGGTTGAGCATGGCGAAGCGGGATTTGGCTTCGGAGCCGCCGCCCTTGCTGGCGACGGTAATGTCAACGCCGGAGCCTTTAACCAGCTCGACGACGACCATCGCGGGAGTGTTGTCGCCGGTGTTGCGGCGGGTGAAGGCGGGGTCTTCGAGGATGGAGGGGCGGAGGACGTTGTCGGAGTTGCGCCAGGCTTCGCGGACGCCCTCGTCGACCATCTGCTGCATGGACATCATGCCGAAGGTGCGCGATGGCGCCCACTGGACCTCCATGCCGACCTTGACGAAGGCGGTGACGATGCCGGTGTCCTGGCAGATGGGGCGATGGCCCTCGGCGCACATGCGGGAGTTGATGAGGATCTGCGCGATGGCGTCCTTGGCGGCGTGCGACTCCTCGATCTCGTAGGCGCGGGCGAGGTTGGTGATGTAGTCGACGGGGTGGTAGAAGCTGATGTACTGGAGCGCGTCGGCTACGGATTGGATTACGTCGTCTTGTTGGATGGTGGTCATAATTTTGCCTGTCTCTAGCTTAATGCCAAAGGTCGGTGTAGAGGCTTGCGAGTTCGTGCATGTGCCTGCGAGTCAACTCCTGCTTACAACTCAATTCTGCACCGCCACGCATTGTGCCACCGTAGAATTGATCGCCGACTGCCTCGCATTGCTTGTCGCGGTAGGTGCTCCAGCTTGATTCGGCAACATCGAAATCCTTGCCGGTGTCGGGCGGACCAGTCGCAGACAGGGGGATGTCGCCCGGAGCCTTTAGGCGAAGCAATCCACCGATGGCTCTGACGTAGGTTTGATAGTTGTCCCGCGTGATTTTGATTTCAGCTTGAAGACAGTTGCCGATCTCGACTGTGCTTGCTGCGTTAGGGCAATCACCTGCCTTTTCGCGGGTGTACTCCGCGTTGAGCGCGGTCGTGCCACGAGTTCGAAACTTGACTTGTGCGGCGTAGAAGGTTTGCCACTCCGGGCTAAGTTGCGGCTTCGCTTGACCCAAGGACGACGAAGCGGACGCGAATATGATGAAAGAAGCCGCAATTCTTTTGGTAAAGCGATTTCGCATGGTGAGCCTTCGAAAGAAGAGATGCGAGAAATTACTCTCTCATTCTATGAGGAAGTGCGAGGAATAAAGACTGAGTGGTGGTGTTGGTCTGCTGGAGGAGGGAGAATATATCCCGGCGGCTAAAGCCCGTGTTGGTGTGGGCTTTGATGTCCGGGCTGAAGCCCAGACCTATCTCAAAAGCAAATTGCTGGGGCTGAAAGGGTCCGTCGGCGTTGGTGAACGAAGTGAGACGCAGGTCCTTCGACTGCGCGACTTCGCCGCTCCGCTCAGGATGACATTTTTTTTCGAAGCTATCGACTCGCTGACGAAAGGCTCCGACGAGTATGCGTGGGTTGGGCGTTTACTTCTGGTGGCCGAAGCGGTAGACGAGCCCCATCTCGAAGCCGGCGTTGTTCTGGAGGGTGCCGCCGAAGGTGGTGCCGAGATAGCTGGGGGCGATGCGGAAGGCGATGTTGGGGTAGAGGTTGAGATCGAAGTTGGCGCCGAGGGAGAAGGCGGGGCGGGCGCTGCTGGAGGGCCAGAGGCCGAGCTGGCTGGCGGGGATGGCCTTGGAGCCGGAGTCGAACTTGCCGATGGCGGCGCCGCCGAGGGCGAAGGCGCTGAGGACGTACTTCTCCCTGCGGTAGGCGCGGTAGGTAACACCTGCCAGGAAGGGATACTCGGAGATCTGCGGGTTGGGGATGTTGGCGAAGGTGTTGCCGACCTTGGCATTGCCGAAGCCTCCGCGAATCTCGCCGGTGATGCCGAGCTTCGGATTGAGGAAGTAGGTGGCGTCGGTCCAGAAGGCGATCTCTGAGTTTTTCTGGAGGAACTGACCTGGGCGGAAGCGTAGGTAGCCCCCGCCTGCGCCGATCTCCCAGCGGTGGTTGTAGGTCTCTTCAATGTTGCGGGCGATGCGTGCCTTGCGATTGGCGTTGGACTCGCGCCGCGGGCGGCGGGACTGCGCGTGGGCCGGAAGGGCGGCGAGCAGGCCGAAGATGCAGAACAGCGCGGCGAAGACGCGGAGACGGAGGCTGGAGCGGCTGGAGCGAGAGGGCATCTTTGGTTCGACGTTCCGGAGTGCGAAAGGCTGTGGTGCGGATGGCTTTGTTCCGAGCGGCTGTGTACCGAGATTCAAGGACGACTCCTGCGGGTGCTTCCAAGTTTTGATACCGTGGAGGGCGAGGCCGGCGCAGCGGACCGGCCGCCCGCGGCCATCTCTTATTAGAACATCCGGCGGCGGTTCACGGGGGCTGCGGAGTGGAAGTCGAGGAGGACGGCATGGCGAAGGGTAAGGGGTCGAGCGGCGGCGGAGCGGGAAAGGTGTTGCTGGGATTTGTCCTGGGGATTGTGGTGGTGGCGCTTGGGGCGTTGGGGTACCTGCGTTTTGGGGCGCTGCCGGTGGCGACAGCGGATAAGCCGTTTCCGATGGAGAAGGCGATCGTGAGCGTTCCGCTGAACGCGCGGATTGCGAGCCAGATGAAGACGGCACCGTTTGGCACCGGCGAAGATGTGTATGAGGGTGGCGCGAAGATTTACAAGGCCCAGTGCGCGGCCTGCCACGGCACTCCGGGCAAGGATGTGGGGTATGCGAAGTACATGTATCCCTCCGCGCCGCAGCTTTGGAAGAAGCATGCGAAGGGTAATGTCGTCGGGGTGAGCGATGACGAGCCTGGGGAGACCTACTGGAAGGTGGCGAATGGGGTCCGGCTGACCGGAATGCCGGCTTATGAGAAGGTGCTGACCGATACGCAGATGTGGCAGGTAACTCTGTTGTTGAAGAATGCGGATCAGCAGTTGCCGGATCCTGTGATGCGGATCTTGACGGGGCCGTAGGGACAAGACGTTACTTATTGACATCCAACGGTTGGAACTTTATCCCACGACTGCGGGTGCCCCACGTCTCGCTTCTGAGACGTGGGTTTTTTCTCCCCCGCACATCATCCCACCGGTGGGCACCCAAAATCTTGATGCGATTCAGGCTCGGCTCGCCCATGTCGCACGTCACTACATCGCATGGGTAACAAACATGATTGTCTCGCCCGGTGTTGCATGGAAATTTTCTTGTTTGATATTTGTCTTGCAAGGAGGATCAGTAATTTCTCCGACAATACCAGTTCGCATAATTTGATGGAACGATTGATTTGCGAATGAGCAGTGTTTTCCGCGGCTCAACACAAATATGCCAACTTCATAGTGCTTGGTGATCAATTTTCGAGGAGAATTCCTTAATTGACGATTCACGCTTTCGACAGCCTGGAATAGTTCTTCCGTCTCGAAGGTAGCTCTTCCCTCCGAATTCGTAACTGCCGTCACGACCACCGAATAGCCATAGGGATCGCCTGGCATAGAGCCGAGCTGTCCGTTGTGGGCGCTCAGCGCGAAAATCTGCACCGTAACTCCGGGTACATTTTTGTGCACGCGCACGTCGTATACGGTTACAGTCAATTGGTTTTGCGCTAAGACGTGATTAAACGAACACCCAAAAGATATAAGCATTATGCAGACGGCACGAGCGTTTTTCAAACTTACCAGATAGCGAACCAAGCCTTTGGTCATATCGGCCCATCGTAAACCCACGTCTCAGATGCGAGACGTGGGGCACCCGATTTTGTGGCGACAAGGTGCCCGATTATCTGAGCGTGTAGGCGATGGCGGTTAGGAACTGAAAGCTGTTCTTCTTGTAGCCGATGGCGGGGTCGTTGAGGAAGTTGTCGGCCGCGCCGAGCTTGAGCGAGAGCCGCTTGTAGACGGGCATGGCGAGATCGGCCGCGATGTTGGCGGAGTAGGCTTTCGGTTTGTTCCAGGCGGGCAGGACGCTGAGCGACTGGGTGAAGAGCAGCTTGCGGGGCAGGACGCGGTGGTAGTCCTCGGAGAAGGTTGTGCCGATCAGGTTGAGATTGCTGGCGGGGGTTTTGAAGGTCTGCTTCTCGAAGTGGACGTCGGCCTTGAGGTCCAACTGCTGTCTGGCGTCCTTGATGGCGGTCCAGCCAATACCCAGGCCGTAGACCTGCTGGAGACTGAGGCCCTGCGCGTAGTTGTGGTCGAAGGAGGCCTGGCCGAGAGCGAAGACGCGCGGGGAGAAGTATTGGTCGCGCTCGACATCGGAGTGGAAGATGCTGGTGATGGCGACGGCGTCGGGCGAGGGCGGAGTGGTCTGGGGGATGACGGGGGAGTCGAGTTTGCCGTAGGTCTCCTGGAGGTTGAACGTGGTGCGGTTGCGCGCGGGGAGAAACGGTACGGCCGGGATGGCGCGGACGAGGGCGATGCCGGCAGTGTAGGTGGAACCGTTGTCGGTGGAGCGGACGATGGTTGCGCCTCCATTGACGGTTCCGTTCCAGCCGTAGAGCGGGCCGGGCTTCTTTTCCAGTTCGCGATCGTAGGTGGGCTGGTCGATGATGTAGCCGATCTTGTCGGCGGGGACGGTCTCGGGCGCGGCGGTGGGCGCGGCTATTGTCAGGCTCTTGTCGGCGTAGATGAGGGTGCCGGGGGTGACGTTGGCGCGGCTGGGGGGAACATCCTTGCGCAGGACGGCGAAGCTGCCGGAGGAGTGGAGTTCCCTGATCTTGTCGAGGGGGACGGTAATCTCGCCGGCCATGTCGCTCTTGAAGACGATGGAGTTCCCGACGCCGCGCTCGAGAACGCCGGTGAGCTGGTCGCCATTGGTGAAGACGATGACGTCGGGGGCGGGCTTGGGGGTCTTGTCTTTATCTTTGTCCTGGGCCTGGGCGGTGACTGCGAGGGCGAAGAGGAGCGCGGCCACGCGGGCCCGCTTGGGGAGGAGATTCATAGTCTTAAAATAGCGTAGCTTTGGGGGAGGAGCTATGAGCTGATGAATCCTCTTGTGCGCGCGATAGGAAAGGTGCTTCGGCTGGTGGGGATTTCGAGCCCGGAGGACGCGCTTCCGAAGGCGAAGAGTGCGGGGGATCCGCCTTCGTGGCGGGATCGTCCGCGGGTAAGTGAGGAAGGAAGGAAGAACGCGAAGGAAGGCGGCGTGGGGTAATTTGACTGGTTCGGGTTATGCCGCGTGTCATCATGCCTCCTGCGGCGGTTTACGGTTGCCGTGCCATGTGGGTGAGGGCATGTAATTTGGCCAGATGCCCAATGGGCAACCAATTTCAGATGGCACTTGCCAAATGTTGTGTGATGGGCTTACTATCCGTTTCGCGTTCGGAGTTTTGGACCCTACTTTTGGGGTGCATGCCCGGACAAAAAAACCCAGGCAGGAAGCCGGATATAAACCCGGACGGTTTCGGAGAATGTCCGGCGAGGTTCTCTCGTTCAAAAACCACCTTTCCCACAGGGAAGGGCCAGATTCTAGTGCGCTTTGGAGTGACACACGATGGCATGGTACGCGTACTGTATTGCGGAACGAAATGCATTTCCAGAACTAGCCCGGCATCGCCGTCCGATGCCGTTAAATGGGGTTACCGGCATCTTCGGCAACCAAACCTTCCTTTTTCCAGCCAGCGATCTTGCTGTCATTGTCTCTGAACACACCCCGGAAGATGCCGCCAGGATGGATCAGAGCACCGCCAAAGACCATGCCCGCGTGATTGCGGATTGCTTCAAACTTTCTACCGTTCTTCCTTTTCGCTTCGGCACGTCCTTTCCGGATGACGATGCGCTTCGCCGTTCGGTTCGGTCGAACCAGAGACATTTTATGGCGAATGTGGAACGGCTCCGCGGCAAGGCGGAGATGCACCTGAAGGTTCTGGTGGACGACACGTGCCCGGGGAACTCAGCCCGCGACATGACCGTCGGACAGCAGTATCTGACCAGCCTGCGCGAGAGCGCGATGCGGCAGCGGGAGCGCCAGTCCAAGGCGCGGGCGCTGTCGGTGCAGATGCACCGGATGTTCCTCCCGATCGCCGAAGAGATTACGTGCAAGCGGATGGAGTCGGGGAAGATGCTTCTGGATATTGCCCACCTGATCGACAACAAGACGATCGAGCGCTACCAGAACAAGTATTCTTCGGCGACGCAGGAGTTGAAGGAGTGCCGGATGCAGCTTTCGGGTCCGTGGCCTCCGTATCACTTTGTGCAGCGGCACTCGACGCAGCACGCGAATTAGATTTGTAACTGCTTTTGTGCCGGCCGCTTTCCTCTGGAGAGCGGCCGGTTTGTTTTAAATCCACTTCTTCCTCCCCTTAAAATTTTCGCGAGATTTCTGCGGAGTGCAGGCAACCCCTCTGGTAAGTGCATATTCGCGCGACCTTGGTTTTGGACACCCTTTTGTGGGGTACCCGGCATCCGACAGGACAGCCCCCGCATATGGGGTCTTTTTTCCGGGGAGCCATTTCGTGCCGCGGGCCCCAGGCATGAATGGCCCCCATTTTCCAAAAAGATCGAGGAGATCGAAACCATGGGACGTCCAGAAAATTCTTTCGCGCCTGCGATGGCGGATGCGGAGCTTCGCCAGCAGGTTGGCAATTCAAGCATTTTGACGCGGCGTCTGCCGATCTTGGCGATCGCTGGGGCGCTGGCAGCGGTTGCGGCGATGCCGGCGACTGCGTTAGCTCAGGAGCCGAATCCTACTTCGGTAGGAGCTGCGCCGGCTGCGGAGAATCCGATTACGCAGAAGGATGGCATCTATATCTACCGGGTAAAGGTCGTCCAACGCGATCTGGATGCCGTGAACTACCTGCATCGGAGCGGATCGACGTCGATTGGGTTCAAGGGCACTCCCCTGCTGCCGATGGCGAAGGGCGAGGCGAAGGTCGAGAGCGAGCGCGGAGGCATCACGATCCATGCGCGGTTCCAGGGACTGACACCGGCGAACGGATTTGGGCATGAGTACCTGACGTATGTGCTGTGGGCAATCTCGCCGGATGGGCGGGCGCAGAACCTCGGCGAGGTGCTGCCGGCGGGGACGAAGAACAATATCGATGTGACGACGGCGCTACAATCTTTCGGCATGATCGTGACGGCGGAGCCCTACTTTTCGGTGACGCAGCCGAGCGATGTCGTGGTTCTGCAGAACGTGATTCAGAACGACAAGACGCAAGGCGTGCTGGAGAAGGTGAACGCGCACTATAGCCTGCTGCCGCGCGGGACGTATGCGGAGACGGCGGGTTCAAAGACAGTAGCGAACCCGATCACGCGGAATGAGAAATCGCCGCTGGAGCTGTTTGAGGCATACAACGCAGTCCGGATTGCGCAGGCTGCGGGCGCGGATAAGTATGCCGCGGACATTATGGCGTCGGCGAACCTCGATCTGCAGAATGCGGCGGCGATCGACGGCAACAAGAAGGGCGATCGCAAGATGGAGATCACCAACGCTCGCGAGGCGGTGCAGAAGGCCGAGGATGCGCGCATTGTCACGCTGAGGAAGCAGGCGGACGAGCTGGCGCGCAACCAGGAAGACGCGAAGGTGAAGGCGCAGCAGGAGGCGATGGCGTCGCAGCAGCAGGCGGCGCAGTCGCAACAGCAGGCGGCTCAGGCAGCGCTGGCGGCACAGCAGGCGCAGTTGGATTCGGAGAAGGCGCAGGCGGCGAAGGCTCAGGCCGATGCGGCTCGCGCGCAGGCTGAGGCTCAGGCGGCGGAGGAGCGCGCAAAGGCGATGCAGGCGAACAAGAGCGCGGAAGATGCCAATGCGGTTCGCGAGAAGCTGAAGGCGCAGTTGAACAGCGTGCTGGCTACGAGCGAGACCGCGCGCGGGTTGATCGTGAATATGTCGGACGTGCTGTTCGATACGGGCAAGTACACGCTGAAGCCGACAACGCAGATCAGCCTGGCGAAGGTTGCGGGGATTCTGCAGGCTTATCCGGGGTTGAAGGTGCAGGTGGAGGGGTATACGGACTCTGTCGGCGGGGATGAGTACAACCAGAAGCTCTCGGAGAACCGGGCTGGTGCGGTAAAGGACTTCCTGGTGTCGCAGGGGGTTTCGCAGGCGAACATTACGTCGCAGGGATTCGGGAAGAATAATCCGGTGGCGGACAATACGTCGGCCAGCGGGAGGGCTCAGAACCGGCGCGTGAATATGGTGGTGTCGGGCGATGCGATTGGCGTTGCGCAGAGCCCTGCCGGCCAGTAGTCGATTTCAATACGAAAGTGCTGGATGGAAAGAGGCCGCTTTGTGCGGCCTTTTTCTCTTTGCGGCGCGCGAGGTTTATAAGAGAAGGATGATCTCTCTCGAAGGTAAGGTGGTTCTGGTGACGGGGGCCAGCTCGGGCATTGGCCGGGCTACGGCGTTTGCGTTTGCGAAGATGGGCGCGCGGTTGCTGTTGTGCGCGCGTCGGCTCGATCTGCTAATGGAGCTCGAGGCATCGCTGATTGCGGCGGGCGCGTCAGGAGTGCTGCTCTTTCAGTTGGATGTACGCGACCGGGAGGCCGTGAACGATGCGTTTGCAGCGCTGCCGCATGACTGGACGGACATTGCCGTGCTGGTGAACAATGCCGGGCTGAGCCGCGGGATGGCCAAGCTGCATGAGGACGATCCGGAGAACTGGGAGGAGATGATCGACACCAACATCAAGGGTCTGCTGTATATTTCGCGCGCGGTGATTCCGGGGATGGTGCAGCGTGGGGCGGGGCACGTGATCAACATGGGGTCGGTGGCGGGGTACATTACGTATGCGAATGGCGCGGTGTACTGCGCGTCGAAGGCGGCCGAGCGGGCGATCAGCGAAGGGATGAAGATCGACCTGATGGGGACGCCGGTGCGGGTGACCTCGGTCGACCCGGGGATGGTGGAGACGGACTTCAGCCGAATCCGGTTTCGCGGAGATGAGGAGCGTGCGGCGAAGGTCTACCAGAACATTACGCCGCTGACTCCCGATGACGTGGCGGATGCGATTGTGTGGGCGGCGACGCGGCCGGCGCACGTGAACATCCAGAATATTCTGATGACGACGATCGACCAGGCGAACTCGGTGGTGTTTCACCGGCACGGGTGAGAGGGATCTGAGTAGGGCTTGCTCAAGACCTCTACAGGTGGATGGTCCAGCCGAGTTCGGCGAGCTTTTCTTCGATGTCGGCGAGCGCATTGGTGAGCGCGGTGCGGCGGTGCGGGCTGGAGGTGCGCTCGGAGAGGACGCGCTCCCGCTGGAGTTCGAGGGCCTGGAGCTGGCGCTTGCGTTCGGCGTCGTTTGCGTGAGCGGCTGCTGGATCTGGTTTGGGGGCGGCGGCCTGGGCCTGTTGTTCTTCCACGGATTTGCTCTCCCATCCTCGTGACATACGACGATTTTACGCTGTTGCAGGGCCAAAGGGGTTACCGCCAGGCCGGCTTACCCATAATGCAGGGCGAAATTCGAGCCGCCGGCTGTTACTGGCGCGTGGATGTCGCACTTTTCTTTGTGGTGCATCCGACGCTCGGGTGCCTATAATTGACCGACAGCGAGAGCGAATTGAGTCGGGAGCGGCGTGGGAGCAATTGTCCAGGTAGAGGGCCTTCGTAAGGTCTACGAAGGCAAGCAGCGTGTGGTTGCGGTGGATGGCATAGAGCTTGGGGTGCGGGAGGGAGAGCTGTACGGTCTGCTCGGCCCGAACGGCGCGGGCAAGACTACGACCATCAGCATCTGCACGACGCGCGCGCTGCCGACCGCGGGGACGGTACACATCGCGGGCATCAATGTAGTGAAGTCGCCGGCGTTCGCGCGGCGATGCATGGGGATTGTGCCGCAGTACAACACGCTCGACCGGGCCTGCACGATCTACGAGAATATTCATTTTCATTGCCTGTACTTTGGGCTGTCGAGCGCCGAGTCGAAGCAGAGAACGAACCAACTGCTGGAACAGTTTCACCTGACGGAGCGGGCGGATGCCTATCCGGCGCAGCTTTCGGGGGGACTGGCGCAGCGGGTCCAGATCGCGCGCGCGATTGCGCATCGGCCGAAGGTGCTGTTTCTCGATGAGCCGAGCGCGGGGCTCGATCCGCAGAGCCGCATTGCGATGTGGGATGCGGTGCGGCGGCTGCGCGAAGAGGGAATTACGGTCGTGCTGACCACGCATTACATGGAAGAGGCAGACGAGCTTTGCGATCGCGTGGCCATCATCGACCATGGAAAGATTCTGGTGGAAGATACGCCGGCGGCGCTGAAGGGATCCGTAGGGGCGCAGAAGGTGTACGCGCTGGACCTGAGCGACCACAAGAACACGTCCGCGCTGATTGAGCAGTTGAAGACGATGCATGGCGTGCGCAGCGTCGAGCCGATGCCAGGCGGCCTTCGCGTGTTTGCAGACAATGCGGATGGCCTGCTGCCGGAGATTGTGCGGGCCAGCAACCAGTACGGCCTGCGCGATTTGACGATTACGGAGAGCAGCCTGGAGACGGTGTTTATTCGTCTCACCGGCCGCGATCTTCGCGAATAGAGTTTAGGGAGCAGGCAATGGCGACTTTGGAACGCGCGATCGAGACGAACTATCAGCCCGGAATGCGGGATCGGACTGCGCCGTCGGCGTTGGTGCAGTATTCTCGCGCGTTCGCGGGGCTGTTTCTGCGCGACCTGCATGTGCTGCGGCGGGAGATCTTTCCGTTTCTGATTCGCGTGATCATGAACCCGCTGCTGTTCCTGTTTGTGTTTACGTACATCATGCCGCACATGAGCGGCGGCGCGGCGATGAACCCGACCGCTTCGATGGCAGGCGCGAATTTTTCGACGGTGCTGCTCTCGGGACTGATGGCGGTGGCGATCATGTTCTCGGGGATTGCCGCGGTGGCGCTTCCGCTGGCGCAGGAGTTCGGGGTTACGCGGGAGATCGACGACCGCGTGATGTGTCCTCTGCCGGTGGCGGCGGTGGCGATCGAAAAGATCTGCTTCTCCGCGGTGCAGAGCATGATTGCGGCGGCGGTGGTATTTCCGCTGGCGTATTACGTGCCGGCTACTCCGGTGTATGCCCACGTCGACAACTGGCCGTTTCTGATCCTGGTGCTGGGGCTCGCGAGTTTGACTTCAGGCGCGCTTGGGCTGGTGATCGGGACGAGCGTGAAGCCGCAGCAGATTGGGCTGATCTTCGGCGTGGTGGTGATGCCGATTACGTTTCTTGGATGTGTCTATTATCCGTGGGCGATGCTGGGCTCTCTGCCGTGGCTGAAGTATGGGGTGCTGTTCAACCCGATCGTTTATATGAGCGAGGGCCTGCGGGCGGCATTGACGCCGAATCTGCAGCACATGAATCCCGTGCTGGTTGTGGCGATGCTTGCCGGGTTTCTAGTGCTACTGACTGTGGTGGGGATCAAAGGGTTTTTGCGGCGGGTGATTGGGTAGAGCGCGGCTGGCGGTGTGAGCGTGTACCCACACGGACATTGTTCTTGGGGAAGACTCTCTCAGGCCAAGTCGAAGAGCAGGAACTCGGCTCCGGTCTCGCTGGTGATGGTGAGAGTGGGTTCGCCTTCGATCTGGAGACCGTCGCCTTTGTCGAGGTGCTTGCCTGCGACGGTGATGGAGCCGCGTGCGACCTGCAGCCAGCCGTTGCCGAGATTGAAGGTGTGGGTGACGGAGCCGCCGGGAGTGAGTTTCGCGGCGAGGAGTTCAGCGTCGGAGTAGAGCTGGAACGAGCCGTCGCGCGCATCCTGCGATGCGAGCAGGTGAAGCTGGTTGGGCTGCTCCTGCACGGAGAAGCGCTTCTGCTCGTACTTCGGCGGGATGCCCAGCTTGTTCGGCACGAGCCAGATCTGTAGCAGGTGCAGGGTCTCGGCGTCCGAGGGATTCATCTCGCTATGGCGGACGCCGGAGCCGGCGGACATGTGCTGCAGTTCGCCGGGAACAAGAGTCTCGCTGGCGCCTGTGGTGTCCTCGTGCTTGACTGCGCCTTCGAGGACGTAGGTGAGGATCTCCATGTCGCGGTGGGGGTGCTTGCCGAAGCCCATGGACGGGGCGACGAAGTCCTCGTTGATGACGCGGAGGGCGCGGAAGCGCATGTGTGCGGAATCGTAGTAGTCGGCAAAGGAGAAGCTGAAGTTGGAGTCAAGCCATCCGTGATTGGCATGGCCGCGTTCGGCGGCTGGTCGAAGAGTAAGCATGGTGTGTACCTGAGAGATTGGATGCGCGAGGCTACAGGCGGATGCAGCGCGCAACATCAGGCGCGTTCGATGTCCATGACGAGGTAGTCCATCTGCCATCCGGGCTTGATGCCGTGCTGGCGGACGAGGGTGGCGAGCTGCGCGTAATGGCGGATGCTGTGCAGCAGCGAATGGAAGAGGAGGGTCTTGCGCGAGGAGCGCGCCGGGCCCATGGAGCGGGTCACATAATCAATCCTTTCATCCCAGTCGACGTTTGATGCGAGTTGTTTTCGCACGAGCGCGGTCGCGCGCCGGTGAGTGGCGTAGATCGCGTCGGCAGTGTCGAAAAGAATGGTCGAGTAGTCGGATGGGGGAAGGCCTGAGAGCTGCTCGGCGTAGCGCAGTTCCACCGCGACGATGTGTTGCAGCAGGCCGCCCGCAGTGGAGACGCCCATGACGTCGCAGGGCAACGCGAGGACCTCGGGGTGGACGGCGATGAGGTCTCGCCAGCCGGTGGAAGTGCGTTCGACCCAGGCCATCGTTTCTTCGGCGGTGAGTGCAGGTTGACTCATTGCTTATCTCCTTTTGTGCGGGATTTATAGTCCATCACGCAGAGCGCGCCAGCCGATATCGCGGCGGTATTGCATGCCTTCGAAGGCGATGTTTTCGAGAGCAGTGTAGGCGTTGGCGAGTGCGGCCTGCAGGGCGGTGGAAGATTCGGTGGGGGCGGAGAATGTGGTGATGCCGAGAACGCGACCTCCGGCGGTTACAATTTCGCCTGTTGTGCTGTTCAAGGCTGTGCCGGAGTGAAAGATGACGGTGTCGGGTGGAAGCGCCGCGTCGAGGCCGGAGATTGGGATGCCCGAGATGACCTTGCCGGGGTAGCCTCCGCTCGCTGCGATGACGCAGACGCTGGCGCCGGGGCGGGTGCGGATTTCCAGGCGGTCGGCGGTGCCGTCGATGGCGGCGTTGAAGATGTCGAGGATGTCGGTTTCGAGGCGAACGAGGATCGCCTGCGTCTCGGGATCGCCGAAGCGGGTGTTGAACTCGAGCGTCATGGGCAGTGTGGTGCCATCCCTTTGCGGAACCATCATCATGCCGCAGAAGAGGATGCCGTGGAAGGGCGTGCCTTCGAGCGCCATCTCGTCGACGACGCGCTGGGCGACGTTTTTGAGCAGCCACTGCTGCATGGGCGCGGTGAGCAGGCCGTCGCCGGTGTAGGCGCCCATGCCTCCGGTGTTGGGGCCGGTGTCGCCTTCGCCGATGCGCTTGTGATCCTGCGCGGCGGCGAGCGCGATGGCGCGTTTGCCGTCGCAGAGCGCAAAGAAGGAGAGCTCCTCACCCACGAGGAATTCTTCCAGGACGATCTCGGTTTCTGCGGAGCCGAGGAGCGCGCCGGAGAACATCTCAGCGGCGGCCTGCTCGGCCTGGTGGTGGGTCTGGCAGATGACGACGCCCTTGCCGGCGGCGAGCCCCGAGGCTTTGACGACGATTGGGACGGAGAAGCGCGGGAGTTCTTCGCGGACCTCGCCGACGGACGTGCAGAGGGCGTAGGCGGCGGTGGGTATCTCATGCCGCTGCATGAAGGATTTTGCGAAGGACTTGCTGGTTTCGAGGCGCGCCGCGGCTTGCGTAGGGCCGAAGGCGCGGAAGCCGAGACGTTGCAACTCGTCGACGAGACCGAGTGAGAGTGGAAGCTCTGGGCCGACTACGGTGAGTGCGGGTTGTTCGAGGGCGACGAGGTTGGCCATGGCGGCCAGATCGCCGGTGTCGACGGGGATGCATTTCGCAATAGCCGCAATGCCCGCGTTGCCAGGGGCGCAGACGATTTCTGTAACGCGTGAAGAGCGAGCAAGCGACCAGACGATTGCATGCTCGCGTCCGCCTCCGCCGATGACCAGGACTTTCATGTGCGAGGGTTCTCCAAGGTTAGAGACGGCCTGAACGAGGCTGGGCGAGGACGAGGCCGCGCGGCGTTGGCAGCAGGATGATCGAGATGAGACCCTCGGCCTCCATCTTAAGCGCGGCGTCGCGCACGACCTTCAGGTGGGAGCTGGCGTCGTGCATCAGGATGATGCCGTTGGGATTGATCTGCGGGAGGAAGCGTTTCACTTCCGCCTCGCGGATGGGCATGTCGGAGTCGGAGAAGAAGAGGTCGATGGTGCCGTCCGTGCTGGCGATGGTCATCTCGAGCGAGGATTCGTTGCGCAGCTCGATCCAGGGACTCAGGGGCGAAGACTCGAGACGAGCTTTGGCCTTTTCGTAGACGAGGGGGTCGTACTCACAACTGATGACCTTGCCGAAGTGATTGCGTTCGAGGCCGCGGGCGATCCACTCGGTAGAGACGCCGAGGAAGGAGCCGGTCTCGACGACGAGGCGGGGCTTGAGGGTCGTGACGAGCGTCGCGAGGAACTCGAGGACTTCGACCTCGGCGGTCATGGAGTCGATCATGCTCCAGCGCTCGGGGTTGGGGCACTCGGGGGTGGGGCGATGGTACTCGGGCTGGAGCGTGCCGGCGGCGCGCTCGTGCTGGAGCATGACTTTGTGCTCCTGCTTTAGCTTTTTGGTGAAGAGACCCATGGGTTTGAGTTTATCGCGAAGGGCGGTGCGGGGCCGGCAGTGGATCAGTTTGGTTTACGGCTGTCGATGGCCCCAGATAACGCCGTACATGGTTTGCCGCAAATTGAAATGATGCTCCTGCCCCCAGGCACGTGCGGCATTCTCTAACTGGACGTTCCCACAGTTGAGAAAGTAGCTGGCCATCTGTTCATCTCCGGAGTCTCCGTACTCCTTAAGCGCCTCAACCAGCGCACCCTCTGATCCAGACTGCCCCAGAGCCACATAGTACCGATACGCTCCCGCAAGGACGGGGATATTCCGCTCCGTCAGCGCGGTGTTCAGCGCCTTGGCTACCGATGAGTCCCTCATCGAAAAGATTGCGGACGCCGCAAGCCGCCGTGTCTCGGGATCGGGATCGTGGAACAGCGCGATCATCGGCTCGATCACAGGTGTTCCAAAGCCCGCCAGTAGACTCGGAGCCCGACTGCGGCCTGAGCGGGGCGTTTTGAGGGACTTTATCAGCGGTGGTATTGCCCTCTGGTCGCCCAACTTATCAAGCGCGAGCGCCGCTGGATAAAAGCAGGTGCCGGTTACCTCATGAGCTCTTGCGGCTGCCCTTTCAAGGTCGGCGGGACCAGGCACAAGCTTGATCGTTGCGTAATCTGGACCCGAGTAGAGCACGTTGAGCAATGCGAGCAGTTCCGGCACGGCGCGTGGGTCGTGTGTAGCAGCGAGATAACCCGCGGCCTGCGGACAGGTGCGGGAGTCGTGAACGAGCGCTAAGAGCGGCTCGAAGGCAGTCGGTCCGATGCTAGAAAGAGCCTGGTAAAAGGGCTGCTTGTTGCCGTTTTCCGGATTAGCGATGGCAGAAGCCAGAAGCTTCACAGCACGCGCATCTTTTGTCTTCACGAGGGACGTTGCGGCAGTCAGCCGGATACCGCCGTCGGCGTCCTCAAGCGCTGCAATCATCAAGTCAGTGACGCGAGGATCGCTTTGGCTGCCGAGGACAGCCAGCGCTCTTACCCGCGTGCTTTGATCCGTATCGTTCCGGTACTCGGAGATGAGGTCCGTTATCGCTTCCGGATCACGGACGCTCACCAGAGAATTGATAGCGATCATGCGGATGGCCGCATTGCCACTCTTTAGCGCTCCTCTGAGAGGCTCGACCGCTCGCTGGTCCCCCGACGCGCCAAGTGCGTGCCAGGCGCTCAACTGCACCGACTGATTTGGATCGCGGGTCGCGACGATCAGAGCTTCGACACCCCGCGGGTCCTTCAGCCGGTTCACTAGTCGAGCCACAACTTCGCGTACGTGAGGATTATCGTCCCGCATCGAAGAGAGAACAGCCTCCGCTGCCTTCGGGTTGGGAAACTCACTCAAGGCCACGGCGACGGAGATGCGAACCTCAGGTTGAGAGTCATATACCGCAGCCAGAAGCGGCGGTAAGGCTACTGGATCCCTGATTTCGCCGAGAACTTCGGCGGCCCCTGCCCTTACGTTGGGATTGTCGTTGCGAAGCGCTTCGATCAACGCCGGGACAGCGGCCTGGCCAATGTTCCTCAGGCCCATCCTAGCGCCCCGGTGATTGGAAAGCGCGCTGATCAGAGCTGGTATCGCACGAGGATCCCGCAGAACGCCAAGGCTGAGGACCGCGGCCTGCGAAACCCCCTCATCCGGGTCTTTTAACAGAGCGATAAGTGGGGGCACTTCGCTCGGCTCCTTGAAGTTACTGAGCGAAAGAGCTGCGGCCATTCGCACTGAGGCATCCTGATCGTTCAAAGAGGCCACCAGCGGATCGAACGCCCGGGCATCCTTGAACCGGCCCAGGGTCGAGGCTGCGTTCGCCCGGACGGCGGGATCCGGGCTTTGCAGGTTGGCAATCTGCAACTGTACGTTGTCCGTCTGTGCCGTTCCAGGGGAAGCAAGGACCGTCAGAGACACACACAGCAGGAACTTTCCCATTTTCATTCTCTTCACCGAAAGATCAGCCTCTCAGACACATTGCGTTCGTGTCAGGAGCCCCGAACATCCATTCTACGAAGTGTCTATGCGGCAAACGTCCCAGGCCATCCCTCCTTAGTAGGAGATCTCAAGCGCTTCTGAGGCTGGGGTGATTGAATGGTGGGATGAGTGAACAGGTGAACAGCAAGAGCTGGACGGTAGCGGAGATGCCCAGCCAGTCGGGGCGGCGAGCGCTGATTACGGGCGCGAACAGCGGCATTGGATACTATGCCGCGCTGGAGTTGGCGCGGCATGGAGCCCATGTGCTGGTGGGATGCAGAGATCGCGGCAAAGGCGAGGCGGCGCTGACGCGGATTCGTGCGGAGGCGCCGGGCGCTTCGGCCGAGATTGCGCTGATCGATCTGGCTTCGCTGGATTCGGTGCGGCGGTTTGCGGCGGAGGAGCTGGAGCGCGGGGTTGCGCTTGATCTGCTGATTAACAATGCGGGCGTGTATGCGCCGAAGAAGCGGCTGGAGACGAAGGATGGCTTTGAGCTGCAGTTTGGCACGAATGTGCTGGGGCATTTCGCGCTGACTGGATTGTTGATGCCTGCGCTGGTGCGGGCCGCGGAAGAAAGCCCGCAGAGGCCGCGGGTGGTGACGCTGGCTTCGATCGCGCATAAGCGGGGGCGGATTGATTTTGACGACCTGCAATCGGTGAAGAGTTATGGGCCGAGCGTCTCGTACTGCCAGTCGAAGCTGGCGGATTTGATGATGGCGTTTGAGCTGCATCGGCGGCTGCAGGTGGCGGGAGCTCCGGCGGCGAAGGTGATGAGCGTCGCGGCGCATCCGGGGGTGTCGAACACGAATTTGTTTCAGGTGGGGGAGTTCGGCGCGGTGGAGCGGACGATGCGACGGTGGGTCAGCGTTGCGATTGGCGTGCTGCTGAACTCGGAGGTGCAGGGCGCGCTGCCTACGCTGTACGCAGCAACGGCCCTGGATGCAGAGGACGGCGGCTACTATGGGCCGCAGGGCTTCAAGGAGATGCGCGGCGGAGATGTAGGGCCGGCGCAGATTGCGGCGCAGGCGCTCGATGAGGCAGTGGCGAGCCGGTTGTGGGGTGAGTGCGAGCGGCTTACGGGGGTTGAGTTTCTCTAGCGGCATCGCTGTCGGTTAGGGGAATTTTTGGGCGAGGTTGGGCCCGACAGGATTTTTTGCGTGACAACTTGCGGAGGGAGTGACGATACTGACGGGGATGAGCGAGAGCCTCAATGTCCGTGTGGCCGTTGCTGAGGCCAATCGTGTCTTTGGCCGCTATCCTTTGCAGATTTGTTTGCCGATGGTGCTGCTTGGAGTGGCTGGATATGCGGCGGTGATGGCGCAGCCGAGCCGATTGATCTTGTGGCTTGCTCTGCCGATTTTGTTCGTAGTGTCTTTGCTCCAATGTTTTATGGAGGTGGTGATCTCCTCCATTTACCTTCGGGTGCAGGATGGAGCCGAACCGAATACCAAACAGGCGAGTGAGGTGCTGAGATATCGTGGGTTTGCTTCTCTGATAGGCGGACTTTTATTGCGCTGTCTGGGATGGGTATTGTTTGTCGGCGTGATTTATTTCATTGCGGCCGTGATCTTCTTTGCAATCGTTCACACTGCCGTGGGGCCTGGTTGGGCTAGTGGGATTGGCCATTTAAGGCATGGGGTGGCTTCGGGCCTTCGGACAATTCTGGGGACCGCTTTGATGTCGGTAGTTCTATACCGGTACATGTTCGTGTTTCCGATGTTTGCGATGACGCGGGTCTCCGCGCCCGGCTTTCTGGATGAGTGCGTGGTGCGGACGAAGGCGGTTTGGAAGACAGCAGTTTTGCTGTCGCTTGCAGAGATTGGAGTATTCGAGGTGCACTCAGTCATCAAGCTCCTCGTTTGGGGGCAGCTTGCGCAGCCCCATGGCATGGGCATGGTTGCGGATCTGGGGATGATTGTTGTGGGGAATTGCTTTACCGCATGGTTCATTCTGGTGAAGACAGGGATGGCGTTGCAGTTGATGAGCAGGCCGGTGCCGGTGGATGCGCTTGACGGTGGGATTCCGGTGGGAGTACTTCCTCAGTAGTCGTCGACGAAGCTTTACAATGCGGCGGAGCTACAAAGTGAGTAACCACACGATAGGCGCGGTGAAGCTGCGCCGATCATGGGGCACCCGGTGTTGTGGCTCTTCGACGGGCTAGGCTTTGGCCGCCAATTGCCGCAGCACATACTGCAGAATCCCGCCGTGCTGGTAGTAGAGGATCTCCTGCGGGGTATCGATGCGGAGGGTGGCTTCGAAGGCGATGGTTTTGCCGTTGTAGGTTTCGGCAAGGATGGTGAGGTTCTTGCCGCCGGCGAATTTGCTGTCAAGCATGGCTTTGAGCTGGCCAGGCTCGTCGCCGATCTGGAAGATCTCTTCGCCGGAGAGGCCGAGGGATTCGGCGTTCTCCCCGGGCATGAACTGGAAGGGCAGGATGCCCATACCGACGAGGTTGGAGCGGTGGATGCGCTCGTAGCTCTCGGCGATGACGAAGCGGATGCCGAGGAGAAGTGGGCCCTTGGCGGCCCAGTCGCGCGAGCTGCCTGAGCCATACTCCTTGCCCGCCAGGATGCAGAGCGGCGTGCCGCGCTCGGCGTAGATCACCGACGCGTCGTAGATGGACATCTCGGTAGTCTCGGGGAGCAGGCGGGTGACTCCCCCCTCAGTCCCCGGCGCAAGCAGGTTGCGTAAACGCACATTGGCGAACGTCCCGCGAACCATGACTTCGTGATTGCCGCGGCGGCTGCCGTAGCTGTTGAAGTCGGCCGGGGCGACGCCGTGGTCGGTGAGGTATTTGCCGGCGGGGCCGTTCTTTTTAATGGAGCCGGCGGGGGAGATGTGGTCGGTCGTCACGGAATCCCCCAACACGGCGAGGCAGCGCGCGGCCTTGATATCTTCGACGGGCGCGGGCGTTGCGGTCATGCCGTCGAAGTACGGGGCCTTGCGGATGTAGGTGGAGTTGGGCTCCCAGCCGTAGGTGTCGCCCTCGGGGAACTTGAGGTGCTGCCAGTTCTGGTCGCCGTCGGTGACGGTAGAGTATTGCTTGCGGAACATGGTGGAGTCGATGCAGGCGTTGACGGTGTCGGAGACTTCTTTCTGCGTCGGCCAGATGTCCTTCAGATAAACAGGCTGGCCGGATTTGTCTTTACCCAGTGAATCCTTCGCAAAGTCATGACCGATATGCCCGGCGAGCGCATAGGCAACGACGAGCGGTGGCGACATTAGATAGTTGGCGCGGACTTCAGGCGAGATGCGGCCTTCGAAGTTGCGATTGCCGGAGAGCACCGAGACGGCGACGAGGCCGTGGTCTTCGATGGTCTTCGACACGTCCGTCGGCAATGGTCCTGAATTGCCGATGCATGTCGTACAGCCGTAGCCGACGGTATTGAAGCGGAGGGCGTCGAGGTATTGGGTGAGGCCCGCTTTGTTGTAGTAGTCCGTAACGACGCGGGAGCCGGGAGCGAGCGAGGTCTTGACCCACGGTGGCGTGGAGAGGCCCTTTTCTACGGCCTTCTTCGCAAGCAGACCTGCGGCGACCATGACGTAGGGGTTCGAGGTGTTGGTGCAGGAGGTTATCGCCGCAATCACAATAGACCCGTGATCGAGGTAGGGGTCGGGGTCGATGCCGAAGCGGGCTTTGACTGAGGTGGGTGCGGCTTCCGCGGCTATGGCATTGGGCAGATGCGTGGCCGAGCCGGGAGGAGGCGCGCCGACGGCGCTGGTGACGTCTCCGGATGCGGACATGTGGCCGCCTTCGCCCTCCCACCGGGCCATCTGGCGGGCGGCCGACTTGTTTCCGTTGGGGCCGAGGAGCGCGGGGAGCTGCTGCTGGAAGCTGGCGGCGGCTTGCGAGAGGAGGACACGGTCCTGCGGGCGCTTGGGGCCGGCGACGCTGGGTTCGACGGTGGCGAGGTCGAGCGAGAGCGTGGAGGAGTATTCGGCTTCGGGGGAGTCGGCGGTGTGGAAGAGACCCTGCTCGCGCATATAGGCCTCGACGAGCGCGATGTGTTCGTGGGTGCGACCGGTGAGGCGCAGATATTTCAGCGTCTCGTTGTCGACGGGGAAGATGCCGCAGGTGGCGCCATACTCGGGCGCCATGTTGGCGATGGTGGCGCGGTCGGCGAGAGGCAGCTCGGCGATGCCCGGGCCGTAGAACTCGACGAACTTCCCGACGACGCCGTGCTTTCGCAGCGCCTCAGTCACGGTCAAGACAAGGTCGGTAGCGGTGGTGCCTTCCTTCAGCTTGCCGGTCAGGCGGAAGCCGACGACCTGCGGGACGAGCATCGAGACGGGCTGGCCGAGCATGGCGGCCTCGGCCTCGATGCCGCCGACGCCCCAGCCGAGCACGCCGAGGCCGTTGACCATGGTGGTGTGGGAGTCGGTGCCGACGAGCGTGTCGGGATAGGCGGTGACTTTGCCTCTGGCGTCAGGCGAAGTTGTGAAGACGACGCGGGCGAGGTACTCAAGGTTGACCTGGTGGCAGATGCCCATGCCGGGCGGCACCGCGGAGAAGTTGTTGAAGGCGGTCTGGCCCCACTTGAGGAAGGCGTAGCGCTCGCGGTTGCGCGAGAACTCGAGCGCGGCATTCAGGTCGTAGGAGTTGACCGTGCCGAACTCATCGACTTGCACCGAATGGTCGATGACCAGCTCGGCGGGCTGCAGCGGGTTGATCTTCTCAGGGTTGCCGCCGAGGGCGCGCATGGCGTCGCGCATGGCCGCGAGATCGACGATCGCCGGGACGCCGGTGAAGTCCTGCATCAGGACGCGGGCCGGCATGTAGGCGATCTCTCGTGATGGCTCCGCCTTTGGATCCCAGCTCGCTAAGAAGCGAATATCATCGGCGGTTACCGTCCGGCCGTCTTCGTGGCGAAGCAGGTTTTCCAGCAGGATGCGGAGAGAGAACGGCAGGCGGGTGAGGCTGATCTTCGCATCGGATTTGGTGAGGGCGTCGAGGCGGTAGAGGCTGACAGTAGTCTTGCCGCTGGTAAGGGTGGCGGCGGATTTAAAGGAGTCGGGGTGCTGGGTAGCCATGTTTTTCTCCGGTGCGGCGGCTCTTGAGAGGTCGGGCGCGAGGGTGAGGGCCGCAGGCGTTTAGGCACGAGGCGGCGACGGGGAAAGCGTATCAAAATTTAAGGGAGAGCGGGGCGAGGGTCAGGACCGGCCGCGGTCGTGATGGCCGTGGCGGAAGCGCTTCAGCGTCGGAATGGAGGGACGGTGAGGCATCGGGATCATTTTACGCCGGAGAGGCGGTGGGGAGAAAGAGGGATGAACTTGCGGTAGTGGTCAGTTTGCCAGCCCGGAGACACTACCTGAACTTGCGTAGTGGGTCAGTTTGCCAGCCCGGAGACACTACCTGAACTTGCGTAGTGGGTCAGTTTGCCAGCCCGGAGACACTACCTGAATTTATGGTAGTGGGTCAGTTTGCCAGCTCGGAGACACTACCTGAATTTATGGTAGTGGGTCAGTTTGCCCAGGACGGAATGACTGTCCCGTTGTCCGTGAAGTCCATCCAGCCCGCGCTGAAGGCGCGAGCTATCGTAGCCTGGGGCGCAGCCCCAGGAAACCGGACATCCACCTTTGACGGGCTGAAGGCCCGTGCTAAATGCAGCCCCATCTCCGTCCCATTTTCAAATGAACCCGCTCCCCGCATTTGCTTTTGCCGTTGCCTTCGGAAGTATGTACTTTACGCAACGTGAGCGTTCCGTTGGCGGGAAGTGGGAATAAGTCACCGTAAAGGAATTTTAGGGGGAACTAAGCCTGTGGCGGGGTGGCCAAAGGTATAGCATCTTGGTATGCATATCAAGATGCTATATCTTGTCTTCTTCGTTGTGGTTGTTGCCGCCATTACTGCTCGTCGGCGAAGGCGAGGCGCGTCAGGCGTTAAAAGAAACTGAAGTTGCTGCCAACGCCAGTCGTACTGCGGTTCGCGTTCGTTAAGGAGTTAACCTACGTTCCCGACAAATACACCGCGCGCCAAAGCTCTCCATTATCTGCTTGTATTGCGCAAAAATGAATCTCGCTCACGTTGCGTAAAGTACATACTTCCGTTTGCCTTTGCCGTTGCCTGTCCTTCCGCTTGCCCCACCACACAACTTTTGTCATTCTGAGCGCAGCGAAGAACCCCCGCATTTGCTTTTGCCGTTGCCTGTTCCTTCTCCCTGTCCCCCCTAAATTGTCATCCCGAGCGCAGCGCGCAGTCGAAAAGCCTGTCCTGAGCTTGCCGAAGAAACCTGCACTTGCATTTGCTCTTGCTGCGCTCCCCCACCAAAGAAGTGTCATTTCGAAGGAAGGCGGCGCTTTTGCCGCCGCAGTGGAGACACCTGCAATTCGCCGTTGCCGTTGCCTGCTCTCTTGCTTGTCATCCTGTAAGGACCTGCTGTTCTATGGCCCAAACTACCTTTAGCAAAAACCCTCAGCAAATTTGCATGTCAAGCCCCAAAACCACCCGTAAAACCCACAAACCCAATCCCAACATCGACATACCCACAAAAAATAGTTGACCGTTTAGTTTTCCCCAAACTCCTACAATAGAAGTAGGGAGAAATGTGTGCGAAACCGCGGTCCATCGGGATCTTTCCTGCGGACTCGCAAAATCAGATGCAACCGCAATAGAATCTTATATTTGCGTGTAAGCAACATGGAATCTGATATTTACGACGGGTGTTTTTGGTATGTCGCTGTATCAAAGTCACTTAGAAATACCACCCCCCCCCGGGGGGGTGGGGGGTCTTGGAGAACCGAGCAGCCTCTCCGCCCTGGGACATGTCTTCCTTCCCGCTTCGCGAAGAGAGCCAAAGGAGCCGCGCAAAATTGTCCCTGCTGAAAGTTTTGGCGGTACGATTACGCAACCATCGGATACCGTCACGCAAGCCACTCCCCAGGAAAGGCGAACCCCAAATGCCGGCAAACACCGTCGTCGAACGCCTCACCCTGGAGTACCAGAACTGGAAGCGCCAGGACTCCGCAACCACCCTCGCAACCTAGAAAAAAAGGGAAGCCATGCGTTCAACCCTGCGATACCTGCTCCTCGGACTCCTCGCAACCGCCACAGCCGCGGGCGGCCAGACCCCGCAGCGCCACTACGTCGGATCGCAAAGCTGCCAGCGCTGCCACGCCGCAACCTACGCCGGCTGGAAGCAGACCCGCATGGCCCGCGTGGTGCAGGACCCCAAAGAACATCCCGAAGCCGTCCTCGCCGACTTCACCCACCCCAACCCGCTCGTCACGTTCCAGCTGAAAGATGTGGCCTTCGTCTACGGCAGCCGATGGAAGCAGCGCTTCTTCACCAAAATCGGCGACGACTACTACGTCGAACCCGCCCAGTGGGACGTCGCCAGGAAGCGCTGGCTGCCCTTCCACGTCGAAGCCAACACCGACTGGTGGGTTCCCCTCTACGGCCCCACCAACTTCGACCGCCCCACCGGCCCGCTCTGCGACGGCTGCCACAGCGTCAACTACGACACCGCGACGAAACAGGTCACCGAGTGGAACGTCGGCTGCGAAAAATGCCACGGCCCCGGCAGCGAGCACGTCGCCAAACCCACCCGCGCCAACATCGTCAATCCCGCGCGCCTCGACTACGTTCGCGGCAACGACACCTGCATCCAATGCCACAGCCAGGGGCGCCCCGTCAACGAAACCGGCCTCGCAACCCAGCAAACCCCGCACTACGACTGGCCCGTGGGCTTCACCGCGGGAGACAAGCTCTCCGACTACTGGAAGCTTGAGGAATTAAAACCCGGCGTCACCAACTTTTTCCAATTCGCCGACATGACCGCGCACAAGAATCGCATGCAGGGCAACGACTTCATCCAGAGCGTCATGTACCACCGCGAGTTGCGCTGCTCCGACTGCCACGACGTCCACAACAACACCACCAGCAACCTCAAGGCCCAGGGCAACGCGCTCTGTCTCGGCTGCCACGCCGCATCCATGCAGAACGCCGCAGGCCTCAAGGGCACGGTGCCGGAACACACGCATCACGCGCTGGGCAGCAAGGGAAGCGAGTGCATCGCCTGCCACATGCCGCTGATCGCACAGACCATCAAGGACGGCTACGTCGCCAGCCACACCTTCCGCTTCATTACGCCCACCCTCACCGAGCAGTCCGGCGTCCCCAACCCCTGCACCTCATGCCACACGGACAAATCCACCGCATGGGCCACCCAGCAGTTGCAGTCATGGAAGACAACTTCGCCATGGCGCATGGCGCAGCCGGGACTTTAAGAGGCTTACTCCGTCCAGCGCCGGAAGACCAGCGACCCATTCGTGCCACCGAACCCGAACGAGTTGGACAGCGCATAGTCGATCTTCGCCGCCTGCGGTTTGTTCGGAACATAATTGAGCCGGCACTGCGGATCGAGCTCCACGATATTCGTCGTCGGCGGAGCCATCTGCTCCAGCATCGCCATAATGGTGATGCCGGCCTCCAGCCCGCCCGCGCCGCCCAGCAGATGCCCGGTCATCGACTTCGTCGAGCTCACCAGAAGTGTATGGTTCAACGCCCGCTCGCCAAAGACATTCTCGATCGCCTTCGACTCCAACGCATCGCCCAGCGGCGTCGAAGTCGCGTGCGCGTTGACATAGTCGATCGTGTCCGGTGAGATCCCCGCCACCTTCAGCGCAGCCGTCATCGCGCGGAAGCAGCCTTCGCCCTCTGGAGCCATCCCCGTCATGTGGAACGCATCGGCCGACATGCCATAGCCGATCACCTCGGCCAGAATCTTCGCGCCGCGCGCCTTCGCAAACTCCAGCTCTTCCAGGATCAGGATGCCCGCGCCCTCGCCGCACACAAAGCCGTCACGATCTTTATCGAACGGCCTGCACGCATGCTCCGGATCGTCATTGCGCGTGGAGAGCGCCTTCATCGCGGCAAATCCGCCCACGCCCATCGGCGTAATCGCCGCCTCGGTCCCGCCCGCGATCATCGCGTCCGCGTCGCCGCGCTCGATGATCCGGAACGCATCGCCAATCGAGTGCGCCGACGAAGTACACGCCGTCGCGGTCGCCTCATTCGGCCCACGCGCGCCAAACCGGATCGACACATGCCCGGCCGCAAGATTCACGATCGAACCCGGAATGAAGAACGGCGAGATCTTCCGCGGCCCGCCCGACAGCATCGCAAGATGCTCGCGCTCGATCACATCGAACCCGCCAATCCCCGACCCGATATGCACGCCCACGCGGTCGCGGTTCGTCTCATCGATCTTCAGCCCAGAGTGGTCCATCGCCTCCTGCGAGGCGGCAATCGCAAAATGGATGAACCGCCCCATCTTGCGCGCCTCCTTCTTGTCGATGAACTTCAGCGGGTCGAACTCCTTCACCTCCGCCGCAAAGCGCACGGGATGGCCGGTCAGGTCGAAGGCCTTGATCTCGGCCATGCCGCTCCGTCCGGCGAGCAGCCCCTGCCAGACCTCGCCGGCCGTCTTGCCCACCCCGCAGATGAGGCCCAGTCCGGTGACCACAACGCGACGCGGCGCTGGCCATTCCCTCATCGAGCGTCCTGCGTCCATTGCTACTTAGCCGCCTTCTGGTTCTTTTCGATGTAGTCCACGGCGTCCTTCACGGTCTTGATCTTCTCCGCGTCTTCGTCGGGAATCTGAATGTCGAATGCCTCTTCAAACTGCATCACCAGCTCGACCACGTCGAGCGAGTCCGCGCCGAGGTCCTCCTGGAAACTCGCGCCCGGCGTAACTTCCGCCTCATCCACCTGAAGCTGCTCGACAATAATCTGTTTTACCTTTTCATCTACTGCTGCCATTTCACTCTCCTGTATATCGTCCGATTCAAAATTCGATGCAACTCCAAGCCCTTGCGATACAACTTCTCCCAGCCCGAGCGCGCAAGTCTCAAGGATACCGAGCGCCTAGCAGAGTGTAAAGCAAACCAGGCCGCATCCGCGCACAGGAAATCCGATCCGTCAATCTTCCTCGCCGCCCGCCGCCAGCAGGGGTGCGATTCCGGGAAGATCATCGACCAGAAACGGTAACGACGCCATTGTTGCCGGATCGCTCAACTCATCTAGAGTTTGGTTGATCCTGGTAGTTCGGTTTCCGATGGTTCGTAGCGTTTTCTGCACCGTCCCAACCTGTTCTTCGACCTTTCCCATAAGGCCGCCAAAATTCCTGAACTCGGTTTTCGCAGTTTCCAAGGCCTTCCAAACTTCATCGCCTTTCTTCTGAAGATTGAGCATGGAGAATACCATCTGAAAGCTTGTAAGCATGGCGGAAAGAGTATTCGGGCCTGCGATTATGACTTGATATTTCGATTGAATCTCCGTTTGAAGGGCCGTGCGGCGGGCCACTTCCGCGTAGAGCCCTTCACTTGGGAAAAACATGATGGCATGGCGTGTTGTCCGGGGAGGATTGATGTACTTGTCACAAATACTTTTCGCCTGAGTGCGAATGGCGGACTCAAGGGCTTTCCCAGCGGAATCGACTGCCTTCTTGTCGTTCATCTCGTATGCTGCCTGGAGACGCTCCCAGTCCTCGCGAGGAAACTTGGCGTCGATGGGGAGAAGTGTCTCTCCGTGCTCGCCGGGGAAGCGGACGGCGAAGTCAACCGCTTCTTTAGTACCAGTCTTGACGGTGGCATTCTTTATAAACTGGCTTGGTGCCAGCATATCTTCCAGGTGGGTGCTGAGTACGTACTCGCCGACATTGCCACGCGATTTGACGTTGGAAAATATGCGATTGAGGTCATTAACTCCGGAAGTGAGGCTAGTCATCTCGCCGAGACCGGTGTGGACCTTCATCAGTTGATCGCTTACCGCACCAAACGACTCCGTAAGCCGCGATTGCAGCGTCGCATGGAGCTTCTCGTCGACCGTGGCACGCATCTCTTCGAGCTTTGCGGCATTGGTCTCATTCAATTTTGTCAGACGCTCTTCGACCGAGACGCGGAGCTTGTCCTGATGCTGCGCATTGCCGGTCGCGAGTTCCACGAGCCGCGCGTTCAGCGCGTCGCGCGCGTCAAGGTGATTGCGGTTCGCCTCGGCGATGAAGCTCGTCAGGCGTTGTGCAATGGTATCGAGGTTCTGCTGAACTGCCCCGCGCAATGCCTCGGAGGAAGTCTTGTTGTCCGCGCGAAAGCTGTCGAGGCCTATATGCAGCGTTGCCCCGAGGTTGCCAATGCTCGCGGCGACCTCGCTACGCAGCCCGGCGAATGCGGTGTCATTGGATTCGCGGGTGGCTTGGGCTTCCGTGGTCAGATCGCGACGCATGGAGTCGAGTGTTACGCGAACATGGCCGTCCAATGCCTCGGCGCGCGCGTCGAGGCGAGTGAGCTGATCGGCAAGCTGCGCGAGACGCGGGTCCGGCCCGCTGCCGGCGGATTTGCGAAGAAGCAATGCACAGACAGCGACCAACACCACGAACTGAACGACAAGCACCGCGATAAGCATTCGACTTTCCTTCGCCTCAAGAATAGCACCGGCGCAACTTCATCCCTCCAGCACCCGGTCCGCAATCGCCGCTGCACTCCGCGCCGCATTCACGTCATGCACCCGCAGGATGTGCGCGCCGGCAAGAACCGCCGCAGCATTGGCCGCCGTCGAAGCCTCCAGCAGCGCCTGCGCATCGTCGCGACCACTCGCCTCCGCTACCGCGCGCCGCAAAAACCCCTTCCGCGAGACCCCAGCCAGCAGCGGAAACCCCAACCCCTGCAACTCCTCAAAACGCCCCAGCAATGGGAAATTCTCCTCAAACGCCTTGCCAAAACCAAACCCCGGATCGAGCACCATCGCCTCGCGCGCAACGCCCGCCTCCATCGCCGCCTGCGCCCGCGCCTCGAGATCCCGCAGCACCATCGGGACCACCTCATCCCGCGCCAGCGCCGGCAGCCCGCGCCACTCCTGCGGCCGCCCCCGCGTATGCATCAGCACCGCCCCGCACCTAAGCTCCGCGCACGCCGCGGACATTCCCGCATCCCACAGATGCCCGCTCACATCATTCACAATCTCCGCGCCTGCCTCCACCGCCATGCGCGCCGTCTCCGCGTGGTACGTATCGATCGAAAGAATCGCCTCGGGCCGCGCGCGCAGGATCGCCCGCAACACCGGCATCACCCGCGCCTGCTCCTCGACAGGCGAGATCGCAACGGCATGGGGACGCGTCGATTCGCCGCCCACATCGACAATATCCGCGCCCTCATCCAACAGGGAGAGCGCATGCTGCAGCGCCGCGTCCGCATCCAACCACGCGCCTCCATCCGAAAAGGAATCCGGCGTTACATTCAGGATTCCCATCAGCAGCGTCCGTGGACCAAGCTCGAGAGTACGGCTGCGAAGGCGCCACACAAAGCGCGCACGAAGTGCAAAGGGCATATTAAGTTTCCCAAAGAGTAGAGCTAGTAACTAAATAGTATCGAGTAACGGAACCGATCGAGCACGCGGAATGTCATGTGGAACACACCATTTTCGAACCGCCGGCGGATCTGGCTTTTTTTCGGCCAAATCACCACTTTTTTATCCCCATTTTCATCCGATGGAGCAATAATCGTTAGTAACGATTTCAGCCGTTCTACATCGATACGACACTGGCCGTCTCTACCAAGCAAGGTTGCCCAAAGAGCAACCAGCCCACGAGGCACTATGAACTACGCATTTCTGCCTGACTTATTTGCTTTGGCAATACTGATCGTTATTTTGCTCCAGGTCCGCCGCCGCCACTCCGAGGCGCGCGCGGACGCGTGGCTACTCGGGCTCTTCCTAACCCTGATTGAAGCCATCGCCCATACCTTCTACGCGCCCCAGGAGATGCCCAACGGCATCCTCCACGTCATCGTCGTCGACTGCTACATGCTCGCTGGACTGGTCTTCATCTGGGCCGCCGGCGACCAGCGCCTTACCCATACCTCGCGCCTGCTCTACCTTGCGCTGAATGGGACTGCCCTGCTTGGACTTACCACTGTCTATGGACTCAACATCCGCGTAGAGCGCGCCTACGTGCCCGTGATTGTGGCGGGCGGCATCGCAGGCGTGGCCAGTTCCGTCTTCCTTCGCCACAAATGGCGCTATGCCGTTCTATCGGTGGCCGGCTGGGGCGCCATTGCACTGCTCACCTCGGATGGTCTGTACCGCAGCGCCGTCTACTGGACCCTTGCCTGCATCTACGCCATCGCCGCCATCAACTTCCAGCGTCGCCTCGAACGCCGCAGCACCGGGAAACTCGCCATCGTCACCGGCTTCGCCATCTGGGCGCTCTGCTTCTTCTTCCACCCGTGGATTGTCAACCGGATCGACTACGCCGACGTTGCCTCCCACGTCTGGAATATGCAGAAGTCCCTCATCTCCCTCGGCATGATCCTGATGATGCTGGAGCAGCAGGCTTCCAGCAACGAGTGGCTCGCCCTGCACGACGACCTCACGGGACTGCCCAACCGCCGCATGTTCGCCTCCCGTCTCACCCACGCCATCGAGCACTCCGAAGGCAACAACACCAGACTTGCTCTCGTCGTCCTCGACCTCAACGACTTCAAGCAAATCAACGACACGCTCGGCCATCTCTCCGGCGATCACGTCCTGCGCGAAGTCTCCGCCGCCCTGCGCAAGAACATCCGCACCACCGACACCGTGGCGCGCCTTGGCGGCGATGAGTTCATCATCGTCGCCACCGACATGGCGAACGAACTCTCCATCCAGCGCTTCGCCGACTCCCTCCGAAGCGCCATCGAGCGACCCATGATCCTCAACGGCCAGTCGATCGTCGTCTCCGCCAGCGTCGGCATCGCCATGTATCCCGACGACGCGACCGACGCCACCCGGCTCCTTCGCCTCGCCGACCAGCGCATGTACCTCAACAAGAAGAAGACCGTCCTGTCCGCGACGATCGAAAACGGCATGGCCGCACTCGCCCCACCGGCATAAGTTGCGCCACAGATCGGGTGCCCCATGTCAGGCAGTTTCATCGCCTGACGTGGGAAGTATCCTCTTGCCACTCTCCTGATATCTGTCACTACGATTCGCAGGGCGCAGTGGAGAAAACCTGCAACTCCGCTCACAACTCATGCGAAGATCACCGTCTTGTTCGCATACGACAAAATGCGATGCTCCAGGTGCCACTGCACCGCCCGCGACAGCACCATCCGCTCCAGATCCCGCCCCTTTTGGATCAAACTCGGCAGTTGATCGTTCTGCGAGACCCGCGCCACATCCTGCTCGATGATCGGCCCCTCGTCCAGCACCTCGGTCACGTAGTGGCTGGTCGCGCCAATCAGCTTTACCCCGCGCGCAAACGCCGCATGATACGGCCGCGCCCCCGTGAACGCCGGCAGGAACGAGTGATGCACATTGATAATCCGCCGCGGATACGCCTCCACAAATCCCGGCGACAGCACCTGCATATACCGCGCCAGCACCACCAGGTCGACACCGCTCTCCGCCAGCAACCCAAGCTGCCGCGTCTCCACCTCAGCCTTCGTCTCGCGCGTCACCGGCAGGAAGTGGAACGGCACCCCATGGAACTCCGCCAGCCCTCGCGCGCTCTCATGGTTGCTCACCACCATCGCCAGCTCGCAGCGGAACTCGCCGCGCTGGTGCCGGTCCAGCAGGTCCGTAAGGCAGTGCAGATACTGCGAGACGAACAGCGCCACCTTCTGCATCGCATCGGCAAACTCGATCCGCCAGTTCATCTCGAACTGCCGCGCCACCGGCTCAAATGCCGCCTGAAAACTAGCCTCATCGAACCCGGCAGCCTCGGTCGCAAACTCCACGCGCATAAAAAACAACCCCAGCTCCGCATCCTGGTGCTGGTCCGCGTTCAGGATGTTCACGTCGTACTTCTCGACGAGAAAATTAATGATCGCCGCCACCAGACCCTTCCGGTCCGGGCAGTCAATCAATAAAATTGCAGTCTTGGAATTAGGCATGGCGGCTGAATCAGATTACCTGATGTCGCATCCAGTTGAGATGGAGCTAGAACTCATCGCCCGGATCAGGCTCGCGGTCAGGGGCCAGATCAAGCAATTCCCCCAGCGTTAGGTCACTGGCCCCTGCGGCGCGGCGACGAAAAAAATCTTCCGTTTGCCGCTCGATCCGCACACGCTCAGACAGCGCAGAAGACACCCACTCCTGCATCGGCACACCGACATGATGTGCCTGCTGCTCAATGTCACGAAGGAGTTCTTCGGAGATAGGGATCGAACTGTTCGCCGCGCTCACGGTTTCAGCCTCTCTCTTAAGATACGCCCTGGCGCGAAAACTTCAATACCGAACGCTGCGGTATGAGGAAGGAAGTCGGTCACATTATGGGTAACAATTGCATTCGCACCACCGTTGATAGCCGCCTCCAGCACGAATTCATCTCCGGCATCGCGAAGTTGCGGCCTCCATTGGAAGTAGACATTTACTCGGACCGCGCGTACAGCGAGCGTATCGAGGAACTCGCTGATCGCCATTGTCGAAAAACCATGCGCGTTCATCTGTTCTGGGCGAGTAAGTACGGCTTCGTACTCAAGCAAAAGCGCAGACGATAACAAGATTTCATACCGCCCCAAATCGAAGAGGTCGATCAGACGGCGGCTCGCACCTCTACTGCTGCGGAATGCCGCCACAATCACCGACGTATCGAGAACAAGCCTCACGCGACCACTCTACTTGATATCCCGCCAATTCGCCCCCACCCCAACCTCCGCCACAATCGGCACGCTGAACTCCGCCACATGCTCCATCTCGTGCTGCACCATCCCGCGCAGCTCCTCGGCCTCCTCCGGCGCCGCGTCGAACAGCAACTCGTCATGCACCTGTAGCGTCATCGTCGACCGGAACCCGCGCCGCGCAATCTCCGCATCGATCCGCAGCATCGCCAGCTTGATCAGGTCCGCCGCCGTCCCCTGCAGCGGAGTATTGATCGCCGTGCGCTCTGCAAACCCGCGCATATTCGGGTTCCGCGAGCCAATATCCGGGATCGGCCGTATCCGTCCAAAGTACGTGCTCACCGCCTGGTCGCGCCGCACCGTCTCCAGCGTCTCGTCGATAAACCGCCGCACTCCCGCATACCGCTCAAAGTACCGCTCGATATACGTCTTCGCCTCGCGTTGATCGATCCCCAGCTGCGCCGCCAGCCCAAACGGGGATATCCCATACACAATCCCGAAGTTCACCGCCTTCGCCCGATTGCGCGTCTCCTTGTCCATCGTCGCGGCGTCCACGCCAAACACCTCCGCCGCGGTCAGCGTATGGATATCCTGCCCGGTCCGGTAGGCGTTGAGTAACAGGGGATCTTGGCTAAAGTGCGCCATCAGCCGCAGCTCAATCTGCGAGTAGTCCGCCGACATCAACAGG
>OLLV01000199.1_pt1 | contig 85662 bp, 71 predicted proteins | sample 1604641 | NCBI WGS metagenome assembly OLLV01 (sample SAMEA104055725, study PRJEB20765) | soil metagenome | biome: Arctic tundra; feature: Polygonal ground; material: soil | place: USA | collected 2011-09 | depth 0-0.5 m
TCAGATTGGTGCGGAGGAGGGGACTTGAACCCCTATGCCTTGCGGCGCTAGCACCTCAAGCTAGTGCGTCTAGGTGCAGTCACAGCCCGATAACATCGCAACTTCTCCCACTCCTCACAGCGAACTTCGTGCGACCAATTCGTCCAGTTGCACGGGAGTAATTCCAGCTTCGACGGGGTCAAGTACATAGTGTAACAAAAACTAATCAGATGTCGATAACTATATTGACTATGATACAATCAGAACATGGAGACGCGGATGGAGCGCCTACGCAGATTCGCCGATCAGCAGACCGTCATACGGCCTGGCGATCTGGAGCGTCTAGCCGTTCCACGCAACTACCTCGGTCGTCTCGTCCGGGCGGGAAGGCTTGAGAGGGTTGGCCGTGGACTCTATTCTTCCGCCGACCATCCACCCAGCGAGAATCGGACGCTGCTGGAGGTCTGCCGTAAGGTCCCGCAAGCCGTGATCTGTCTTGCGTCCGCACTCCGATTCCACGAACTCACGACAGAGAACCCCTTCGAGGTCTGGATTGCCCTCAAGCCAGGAGCCTGGTCGCCTCGCATCGAGTATCCACCCATTCGCGTTGTTCGAGTCTCGGGAGACGCCCTTACGTTCGGTGTTGCAGAGCACCTTGTAGAAGGAACCAAGATCAAGGTGTACAGTCCAGCGAAGACCGTTGCCGACTGTTTCAAGTTCCGGTCGAAGATCGGAACGGAGCTGGCGATCCAAGCACTTCGAGAGTGCTTTCGCGAAAAGAAGGCCACGATGGATCAACTCTGGGAGGCGGCGAAGGTTTGTCGAGTCGCCAATGTCATGCGTCCATACATAGAATCGCTCTCTTGAGCAAACCCGTCACCAACGTCGCAGCGTCCGTTCGTCAGCGTCTCCTCAACCTCGCGCGTGAGCGCAAGGAAGACTTTGGGCTGCTGCTGACGAAGTACGCGCTGGAACGCCTGCTCTTTCGTATCAGCCAGCCGGAGCACAAGACGGCCTTCATTCTGAAAGGGGCATTGCTCTTTGAGCTTTGGACGGAGGAGACCCACCGGCCCACGCGGGACGCAGATTTCCTCTCCATCGGGAGCAGCGATACCCCGCCGCTTCGAGGCCATCTTCAAGGAGATCTGTGTTCTCCCGGTTGTGGACGATGGACTGATCTTCGACCCGTCGAGCGTGACCGCCCGCCAGATCAAAGAGGGCGCGGACTACGAAGGGATACGGGTCAGCTTCCTCGGCTATCTGGAGAAGGCCCGAATCCCGATGCAACTCGACATCGGATTCGGCGACGCCGTAACGCCTCCGGCGGTTGAGACCGCGTTTCCGACGATTCTGGACGGGCCGGCTGCCGTGCTGCTCACCTATCCCAAGGAGACAGTTGTAGCAGAGAAGTTCGAGGCGATGGTGAAGCTCGGCATCGCCAATACACGGATGAAGGACTTCCACGACCTGCGCGCCTTGTCTCGGCTCTTTCCGTTCGATGGCCAGCTTCTCTCCGAAGCGATCGAGCGGACATTTGAGCGGCGCAAGACCAAGCTCCCGTCGGCACCGCTTATCGCGTTTACCGCAGAGTTCTTTGAGGACAAATCGAAGCAGCTCCAGTGGACAGCCTTCAACGGGAAGAACAAGCTCTACATTGAGCCCGTGCCGCTCAAGACCGTTGTCGGCGACATCGAGCAGTTCCTCATGCCGTTGGTTCTTGGAGTGGCTGTGGACGGCTGGTGGTGCCGTTCCTGGAAACCGGGCGGTCCGTGGCAAGATTAACCTCTGCCGAACTGCGGCATAGGTCGAGGCGAAATTGCCAGAAACATGAGGATTGGGCAGAGGTCTACAGGGCAGAGGTCGTGGGTTTGTTACGGGTGCAATAAGGGTTTCCAAGGGTTCCTCAGGGTGCTTAGAATGGCCATCCGTGCCTCCTGATTCCTGTAAGTTACCGTTGGATGGCTCACTGTCACGGCAGAGGTCGCGGGTTCGAGCCCCGTCGTCCCCGCCATAAACCTCAATAAAACAAAGGGTTTATGGCAAGTGGCAAAATGAAGAACCTCCTTTGAGGGTGCTGGAGCGATCCGCACCTTTTTTCGTTTTCCCCTCCGCACCCTTCGAGGGTGCTGAAGAGGGTGCTGAAAGCTGCTTTCTACCTGCCTCGAACACCATCTCCATTTACTCGATTGTTGGCCTCACGCTTGGTCGCGGAGATGGCTCGCGTGTAAACGTCGAGCGTAATCCGTGAGTTCGCATGACGCAGAAGTTCCTGCGCGGTTTTGAGATCAACGCCTGCGGCTCGCAGGTTTGTTGCGAGAGAGTGACGGAAGCTATGCCAGCCGATCGCTTTGCCTTCGATCCCCGCCCTCTTGACTGCGAGGCGGATGATCTTCTTCAGCAACAAGGTATCCGGGGACAACGGCTGTTTTCCCTTCCGTCGGATTGACGGAAAGAGAAAATCGCCGTCTCCAGCGTATAGCGATTCCTTCCGCCATACGTCGAGCGACTTCACCACAGAAGAATGGAGCGGAACTGGCTTGCGGCTCGCTTCGGTTTTGGTATCTCCGAAGTGATTCCGCACACAGGAGCGCCGCACGTTGACCTGCATGAGTTCGAGGTCGATGTCCGTCCAAGTGAGCGCGACAAGCTCCGATCTCCGCAGGACGGTGCTGCCGGCCAGCATCACCATCGCACGTTCCCGAATGTCGAGCACCGCGATGAGCGAAGCAAGCTCCGCTGGAGAGAGTACATCGGGTTCGCGCAACCGTTTAGCCGAAACCCGTACCTTCGTGATGGGGTTCCGGTCCATCCACTCATGCCGGATGGCGTGATTGAAAACCGCCGACATGATGTTGCGAATCTTGCTTCGCGTGCCAGGTGCATATTGCAGGGTGTGCAGCCACAGTTCCACATCCACAGTGCGAATATCTGTCAAATAGAACGCGCCCCACTTGGGGACGATGTGATTTTTCAGGTAATGCGTATTCGCTTCGACGGTGGCATAGGCCTTCTTATCCTCCGTCAATTCGTGGTTACGGTAGTGGGTTACAAGTTCAGTGACCGTTTCGGGCACGGTGAACTCGGAGTTGATGGCATTACGAAGCGCATCGGCGGCCTTCTCCGCATCCCGAAGATGCGGATAGCGGGCAACGGTTCCGAGAGTCCGCTTTCGATACGTGCGCGTTCCGTTGGTCTCTTCATACCAACGGAAGACCCACACATCGGGACCGACTTTGCGCTTCAGTTTCAAGAGGCTTCCTTGTTGTAAACGGCTCATGCTGTTCTCCTCGCATGAGCACCGATGGATAGCCGCCTTTCGTTGCTGCTTCTCGGGCCAAGTCCATGAACACATTTGGCATGGCTGGCCACGGAGCATTTGTTTCGGGATCGAGTGAAGCATAGCGATATCCCTTTCTGTCTGTGACCCATCCAAGGGAGCCGCAGTTTGTCATCGCAATGGACATCCTGAAGCCCCCTGGCGTGACCATGTGCCGGAATGGCGAATCAGTCGCGACTGAGAATAAAGCGTCTATGATTTGGGTTTCATGATCTTTCGCCATACCGCGCAAGATCGCAGTTCCGGGTCCAAGGGCTTCGTTCAAGGACTCGGGTTCCGTCAAGTCTTCAAAGAGGGTGGTCATCCTGTCCTCCTAGTTGGCATCGTGAAAGATGATGCCGACCGTGTGTCTCTTTCCTGAGCGCAAGCGGCTGACGCCGTGCCGGAGGTTGACGCGATAAGTGCCTCTCGTCCCCTGTACAGGACGATGATGAACCGCGAAGGCCACTGCATCTCCCTGGCGGAGCGGAACTACCTCCGGCCTCGATTGCATGCGAGGCCGCTGCTCAGTGAGCACAAATTCGCCACCCGTAAAATCCCTCTGAGGCTCGGAGAGCAGAATGGCTACCTGTATCGGAAAGACGTGCTCTCCGTAGAGGTCTTGATGAAGGCAGTTGTAGTCGCCGGGTCCGTATTGCAGGAGCAATGGTGTGGGTCGCAGTTGCCCTGCATCGTGGCATCGCTGGATGAAATCGGCGTGATTCTCCGGGTAGCGCACCTCGATTCCCATTGCTTCGTTCCAGCGGTTCGCCACCGGCGCCAGCCGGGGATATAACGCAGTGCGCAGGCCCTCGATCAAACTGGGCAGCGGATAGCTGAAGTACTTGTACTCGCCCCGTCCGAAACCGTGTCTTCCCATGACGACCCGACTGCGGAAGATTGACTCCTCTGGGTAGAGCGCCGCGACTGCCTTGCACTCGTCTGGCGAGAGGACGCCCGGAAACAACGCACTCCCTTGCTCATCGAGATCGTTGCCCATACGACGCCAGTCAAGCTCATTGACTCGCGAGACCGCTCCCTCGGACGGAATCGACGGTGTGCTAGTGTTCCTAGCTGCCTGAACTTCATCTGCGAATAGTGTGTTCACGCGTGTGCCTCCCGATCTAGCAATGCTCGTTTGCGCTCCACTCCCCAGCGGTAGCCAGAAAGCGCTCCATCGTTCTTGATGACGCGGTGGCATGGAATCGCCACAGCCAAGGTATTTGCTCCGCAGGCCTGGGCGACCGCCCGCACGGCCTTCGGCATACCGATAGCCTTCGCGATAGCCGCATAGCTGGCAGTCTTACCGGCGGGAATCTGCTGAAGCGCCTTCCACACTCTTTGCTGGAACGCCGTTCCGCGAATATCCAACGGCAGATCCAGCCCGACTCTGGGATTCTCAACGAGACCTATTACCTTGGCGACGAGATCCTCGTACCCGCTCTCGTCGCCGACGAGGTCTGCTTTGGGAAATTGGTCTTGCAAGTCGCGCACAAGGAGGAGTGGGTCATCGCCCATGAGGACGGCACAGACTCCGCGCTCACTCTTGGCCACCAGAATGGAGCCGAGGGAACACTCCGCTATCGCGAAGTGGATAACCGTGTTGACACCCCCGTCTCGGAAACTCGTGGGCGTCATACCGAGAACTTCGTTCGCGCTCTCGTAGAAGCGGCTGTTGGAGTTGAATCCAGCGTCGTAGATTGCATCTGTTACCGACTGGCTCTTGCCAAGCGTCTTACGCACGCGCTTCGAACGGTGGGCGGCGCCATAGCCACTCGGCGTGAGCCCGGTGATCGCCTTGAAGGTACGATGGAGGTGAAAGGCACTCATCCCTGCATACTTGGCCAGCTTCTCAAGAGAAGGAGTCTCCTCGGAACGCTCGATGAGGCGGCATACTTTCTCGATCTTGACCGTGTTCGCCTCGGCCAGAGAGAGACCGGCAGGCTTGCATCGTTTGCAGGCTCGGAAGCCTGCTTTCTCCGCCGCCGCAGTTGTCGTATAAAAGCGGACGTTTTCCGGGCGCGCCAAGCGAGCAGCGCAAGACGGGCGGCAGTACACTCCCGTCGTCTTCACCGAATAGAAGAACTTCCCGTCCGATTCCTTGTCCCTCGCTACGAGCGACAGCCAACGAGGATCGCTGGTCGTCTCCGTGGCGAGCCTCTCGATTTCCATTTGCCTATTCATTGCAAACTCCTTCAAATCCTACTTTCTAACCTTAGCGAGATACCCCGACCGCGACACTCCGTATCTTGCTTTCAAATTCGAAGGGTAGGATCACGGTCGGAGACCTCGTGACCAAAACCGCTGCACTCAACGAATTGAAGCTATCGACAGAGCAGAGACCATTCCACGCGGCGACTTTCCATCTCGCTTCAATCGACGCGGACTGGAGGCAGCTCATTAAACAGGTCGGGCCGTGTGCCCACCTGCCCAAACCCGCGCGGGAGCCTTACGAATCCTTGATACGCGCAATTGCATATCAGCAACTACATGCCAAGGCGGGCGACGCAATCCTTACTAAGTTCATGGCATTGTTCGGCAAACCAAAGTTCCCGTCTCCCGACCGCATTCTGGCGGCGGATTTCGACTCGCTTCGATCCTGCGGATTCTCTGGGAGAAAGATCGAGACGATTCGCGAGATCGCATCGGGCTCGCTGAGTGGTTTGGTCCCAGGCCGGAAATCTGCGGACAAGATGTCTGACGAAGACCTCATCTCGCGGCTGGTGACGCTCAAGGGGATTGGCCGCTGGACCGTTGAGATGTTCCTGATCTACACCCTGGAGCGAATGGATGTCTTACCCGCAGATGACTTTGGAGTGAGAGAAGGACATCGACGATTGAAGTCGCTACCCAAGGCGCTTTCGGCGAAGGAGATCGCGAGAGTAGGAGAGCGGTGGAGCCCCTATCGAACGATTGCCGCGTGGTATCTCTGGCGCGTACCACGCGACGGTTCTACGAAAGGTTGAGCTGCTTCTGCGATGTTACTTCGGCTGCTTCCAATTCCAGCAGCCGACGCTTTCGTTCGAGACCACCAGCATAGCCGTGAGGCTTCCGTTGCTGCCGACGACTCGATGGCACGGAATGATAATACTGATCGGGTTCCTACCGTTAGCAAGTCCCACGGCACGGCAGGGCTGGGCGATTGCCGAGCAATTCCGCAAGCTCTCCGTAGGAGCACGTCTCTCCATACGGGATGGTTCGCAGCAGCTTCCACACCGATTGCTGGAAGACCGTTCCGTGCAGCACGATCGGCAAGTCGAAATGAACCCGCTTGCGCTCAAAATACTCATCGAGCTGCGAGCGGACAACGTCGAAGCCCGACGTCGCCCTCGATCCCAGCGAATCCACTTTAGGTCCTCTGAGGTGATCTGGCATGTATAAGCCGCTCAGAACTCTATTCGTATTCACCAGTGTCAGAGTGCCCAATGGCGACTCCATCAAAAGATGCTCAATCATTGACATGACTTTATCCTTCTAGCTGCGGGCTTACCCACGCGAACGTTTGTTGCTACGACGTTTGCGATTTGAGTTGCCACACTTAGCGGCTCTTCGTGTGACCAGAATCTCAGGACGGTCCAGCCTTTTTCTCGGAGCCGCTGAGTCGTGTCCTTGTCTCGATCCCTATTGCTTTGGACCTTCGTCGCCCAATAGCTTGCATTCGCCTTGGGCGGCGCATGATGTTCGGGACATCCATGCCAGAAGCAGCCGTCCACAAACACCGCGACCCTCGCATTTCGAAAGACCAAGTCAGCGGTTCTCCTCAGATCTCGAAGCGGGCGCACAGAAACACGATAGCGCATCCCTAACGCATGTACAGCTGATCTCACAGCGATCTCAGGTTTTGTGTCTCTGGACGTGTTCCCCTGCATTACTCGTCGCACAGCCGGGCTGGTGGCCCAGGAGGCCGTAGCTAGCTGACGTGGAACGACGGCGCTGTGGGGAGTCCATGATGTGTCGCTGTTTAGCATCGCCTTCTCCTCTCGCTTCTGTTGCAAGCGTTCTCAGAGGCTAGCGACTTAAGCTATTCATCACACTCCGTTCCTTGCTGTCGAATTCCAACCTGCTTGGGCCACGCCTGTTCTCGAATTCGAAAGCAAGATACGGAGTGCTGCTCCCACGACATCGGAATAACTTTCGAGATGCAGAGACGAACGCCATGCCGGCCTTCGCCAATATCCGCTGCAAAAGGAAAACATCATGTCGAAAGAACAAGACAATAAAGCCATCGTAGGTCGTTGGTTCACCAGCTTCTGGGGACCCACATGCGACCTCAGCATCGTTGACGAACTAGCCGCGCCGGACATGCTCTTGCAGTATTCGCTGCACGAGCCCCGTCGCGGACACGCGGATATCAAGGCGTTCATGACCGATTTCCGCGCTGCGTTCCCAGACCTCAGCTTCGGCGGAGCGGCAGATCTCATCGCCGAAGGCGACTTTGTCGTTGGCCGTTGGATCGGTGGTGGCACGCACAGTGGGCCAGCATTCTCCGACTTCCTGGCAGGATCGTTGCCCGCTGCGACAGGCCGCAAGATGCACTTCACCGGAACGACGGTGCTGCGTCTTGAGAATGGCAAGATCGTCGAAGAGATCGGACTCGACGACGGCGTTACCGCCCTCACTCAGCTTAGTCTCATCCGCACTGTCTAACCCGAGCGGCAGACCGTTCGCGCACAACGCTGCGGTCTGCCGCTCGCTCTAGCCTTACTACCGTGAGGGTTCCAATGAGCCAGTAGAGATCATCGTTATCAGCGGATGCACGTCGGCGGTCATCGACATTTTGACCACAATGGCTATTACATCCGCACAGGGCATGCCCCCGCAAAAGCTTCTACAGTTCATAGGCAGCGGAACGCTTGGCGACGCCTCATTTGAAGGAGGCGCGAACACCGCACTCGTCGGCCTTGGATTTCACTTCATAATCGCGTTCGCAGCTTCCTCCGCCTATTTTGTTACAAGCAGCATATTCCCCTTCATTCCACGTCATCCGATTGTCCTCGGACTCCTTTTCGGTATGGCCGTCCATGTCTTTATGAGCGGTATTGTGGTTCCACTCTCCCACACGCCGAAAGTCAAATTCACCATCAGCGGCTTCCTTACTCAGCTCGGGGTGAACGCCATCTGCGTGGGGCTGGTGATCGCATTGATGCAGTCGTTCCTCTCGGCACAACTAGGGCAGTTGCAGCTCTGGTCCATGATTGCCGGTTAGCTATCCAGACCTCATCCGGCTATGCGTCCGCAGAGATGGAGAGGCCGCTTGAAATAGCCAAGCCAATCGGTCAAAACGGCAATAGTTTTCTGACTTTTCATGGGGCGGGTCCCGTCGAACGACGCAGCTATATCTACTCCGCCAATCAACGAACTCAAACACTAAAGGAGCAAACTATGAACGTTGTACTGTATGGAGCAACAGGTAACAGTGGAAGCCGTATCCTCAAGGAGCTCGTGTCACGAGGCCATTCGGTGACTGCAATCGCACGCAATACGTCCAAGGTCCCAAGTGACGTCACCGCAAAGCAGGACGATCTCAGCGACGTGGGCACGATCGCGTCGTTGATCGCCGGGTCCGATGCGGTCATCAGCGCCTACAATCCGCCAACAGATAATACGGACGCGCTGATTGGGGTTACGGAGCGTCAAATCGCTGCTGTAAAAAAAGCTGGGAATATCCACCCTATCGTCGTCGGCGGGGCGGGCTCGCTCGAAGTGGCTCCGGGAGTGACGCTCCTGGTCTCGGGTCATCTCCCAGCGCCTTACGTTCCCATTGCCGAGTCGCACGGAAAGGCATTGGACGTACTCAGGGCATCGGACATCAACTGGACCTATCTCAGCCCAGCGGCGTTCTTCCAGCCCGGTGAGCGCACCGGGAAGTTCCGCCTTGGCAAGGATGAGTTGATAAGCGATGAGGCGCATCAGAGCCGCGTTTCGATGGAGGACTACGCCATCGCAATCGTTGACGAACTCGAAAAACCCGCCCATGAGCGGTCGCGCTTCTCGATCGGGTACTAGCCCATTGCCACCTGCGGCGGTGCCGCGGGTGGCAACATAGGACAGGAAGACATCATGTTGGTAAGGTTGTGCACTGTCGAAGATATCAACGACCTGATGGCACTGGTGCGTCGAGTCGTTCCCTTAATGCGAGCGGATGGCAACCTGCAATGGGATGAAGAATATCCGAATGCGACGGTATTCGAAAAAGACATCGAGCGCCGCCAACTCTGGGCGGCGGAGATCGAAGGCGAGATGGCCGGATTTGCGGCGATCACTCTCGATCAGGAGCCGGAGTACGCTGACGTCGGCTGGGACGTCGATGAACCGGCTATCGTCGTTCATCGTCTGGCCGTAGATCCCGGTTTTCGAGGCAAAGGCATTGCAGCGGCGCTGATGCGGCACGCAGAGGTCATCGCGAGGGAACGAGGCATCTTGATTTTGCGTGTGGATACAAACGCGCGGAATCAGGCGACACAAAGGCTTTTCCCAAAGTTGGGCTACGCTCTCGCGGGTGAAATCGCTCTTGGATTCCGGCCCGGCCTAAACTTCTATTGCTATGAAAAGCGACTCAGCGCCGGAACGTGACGTACTCGCGACGAGTTTGCGTCCCACATTCCGACCTTGAGCGTATCTGTCGGCTCAGAGCGTCTCAGGCAATAAAGGGGAAAGTGCAGAAGGGGGAACGTCTTCTGCCGCACAACCGGCCAGCGGAGGCCGGAACCCAGGTGGGCAGAGGGTGCAGGGAGAAACCAGCACGGGTTCTCCCTGCCGCTTTTTGCGGCCGAAAAATGAAGGGCGGCGAACGCCGCCCCTCGGTGAATGGAGAGCTATGCCGCTTTCTTTGCGGCTTTCGTTCCGGGTTGTGTCGCCTTCTTCGCTTTTTCCTTCGCGGCGAACTCCTGCCGTACCTTGGCGGCGATGGTGTCAGTGTCCACTTTGTAGGCAGTAGCAGCATCCTTGAGCACGGCTGAAGGATTGCCACGCGAGGCAGCAAGCAGGATGCTCGACTCGACCAGCAGCCGGGAGAGCGTATAGTCAGCAGACGCGCTGCCATTCTCCAGACCTACGGCCTTGCCGATGACAAAGGCGATAGCCTCGGCCTCTGTCTCGCGGACCGTCTTTGTCGTGGCGGTGCGCCGCTCGGCCTTGTGCAACATCTCATGCGCCAGCTCATGCACTAAGGTGCTGAACTCTTCGGCCTTCGACTGACCGGGCAGGATGGCGATGCGTCCGCCGTAGCTCATGCCAAGCGCGTGCGCGATGCGCTCGGTAAAGACAAGCTCGATGCCCTGACGCTCGATGAAGGCAATCAGACGGTCGCGGTTCGCGCCCACATCGCCGCTGATCTCGCGCAGTTCGGGAAGCTCTGCGCCTTCGGTCTGCGACACATCGAAGACATACGCCGAACGTAATCCTGCTTCGCCGCCTCTTCTTCCACTTTGTTTTCTTCACCCGCGCTATCTGCGTGAAGAGGGATCGAAAGATGCGGGGAAGCAAAGCGGTACTGAGCAGGCCGGGATAGCTCCTGTCTTGCGGTGCTAATCGAAGGTCTCCCAACTGCGCAGAGTGTGTTCGTAGGTCTCCATAGGAATTCGCTTGCCGCGGAATTTGACGCCTTCCATGCCGAGGCGCAGGCGTTGTTCGGCTGCGGCTTCGCCTCGCAGCTTGATCTCGCCTCCGGCTCCGACGACGCGCTGCCAGGGGAGGCCGAGCGTTTCCTTGCGCAGCATGCGTGCCACGGCGCGGTGATAGAGCGGATAGCCCGCGGCCGCGGCGATCTTGCCGTAGGTGGAGACCTTGCCCCTGGGGATAGACCGGATGATGCGACGGAAGGCGGTGTCGCGCTGCTCGTTGTCGCGAAGGGCGTCTTTGAGGATTCTTCGCTTGAGGTTCTGGGGAACGAGGAGGCGCATGTGAAAAACTCTATCAGGATAGATCGCTTTGATCTGACTGTAGACCTACGGAGGAAGTATGAGTGGTATTGCGGGGAGGGTCGTGCTGGTTGCGGGTGGGACGGGTGGGTTGGGGAAGGCCGTAAGTCTGGCGTTTCTTGAGGAGCGGGCGAAGGTGGTGGTGACGTATCGCAGCGCAGAGGAGTTCGCTGCATTGCAGACGGCTGCTGGGGAGAACGCGGCTTCGCTCATGGGGCATGTGGTGGATGTAACGGATGAGGGAGCTGCCGCTGAACTGGTTCACGGCATAGTTGCGCAGCATGGACGAGTGGATGCGCTGGTGAACACAGTAGGCGGGTACGCGGGCGGGGTGAGTCTCTGGGAGATGGAGACGGCGGTGCTCGATCGGATGCTGGCGCTGAATCTGCGTTCTGGATATGCGCTGGTGCGGGCGGTGTTGCCGGCGATGTTGGGGCAGAAGGCCGGCGCGATCGTGAATGTGGCGGCGAAGGCGGCGGTGGATCATGGCGCGGGTGCGTCGGCGTACGCAGCTTCCAAGGCGGCGGCTGTGGCGATGATGGATTGCCTTGCGGCGGATGTGAAGGGCAAGGGGGTGCGGGTGAACTCGATTTTGCCGAGCATCATCGATACGGCGGCGAATCGGAAGGCGATGCCGGGGGCGGAGTTCGACCGGTGGCCGAAGCCGGAAGAGATTGCGCGAGTGATTCTGTTTCTTTGCAGCGACGATGCGCGCGTGGTGCATGGCGCGGCGATTCCGGTTTACGGGCAGAGCTAGATCACAGAATATTCCATCTGACACTTCACAACCGGCATCGAACAGAGGAGAGAGGTCCTATCGATGACGACAGAAGGTTTTGCGGAAGACGGAACGATGTTGAAAGACATGGCGCAGCTCGATCTTGGGGAGGAGATGCAGGAGTCCGAGAGGACGAAACCGTGGTCGAAGGGGCATTTCGCGCGTACGCTGTTCAAAAAGGCAGATTTCCGGATGGTATTGATCTCGATGGAAAAGGGTTCTGTCCTGAAGGAACATCATGCCGATGGAGCGATCTCCGTTCAGGTGTTGAAGGGATCGATACGTTTCACGGCCCGGGGAGACACGTACAACCTGAAGGCCAGCCAAGTCCTCACGCTTGCTGCGTCGATCAAGCACGAAGTGGAGGCACTCGAGGACGCAGCATTTTTGCTGACCATCGCGTGGCCGGATGCGAAGAAGCTTGAGGCAATGCAGCATCGAGGCTATGGCACCTGAGCGATTCGCCAGCTGCATGGATGCAGGCCGCAGTGGCGCCGGGCTACATCTTTCGCAGACTGGGAGTGTATCGTACTCACGTGGCAGATCAGGCCAATCCCGAGGAAAGCGTTGCGCCTGCGGTGCAGGTGGACTTTACGCTGTCGATCGGGAAGGGAAGGCTGGATGCTTCGGTGGTGGTGCCGGAGGGGCGGGTTACGCTGACGCAGATTCTGCCGGCGCTGCAGGGGTTGAGCAGCAACATCATGGGGAGCACGGTGGCGCAGGTGGAGAACGAGGGGCATTCGATCTCCTGCAAGGCGGGATGCGGAGCGTGCTGCCGTCAACTTGTGCCGCTGAGTATTTTTGAGGCGGAGGCGATGGCGGGGTGGATTCGCGGGCTTCCGCAGGAGCAGCAGGAGGAGCTGGCGCGGCGGTTCGATCGCGCGCTGATTGCGCTGCGCGATGGCGGGATGCTGGAGCGGCTGGACCCCGCGACGTGGGTTGAGGAGAACGAGGAGGCGGCGAAGCTGGCGCTGGATTATCTGCTGCAGCGGGTGGCTTGCCCGTTTCTGGTGGAGGAGTCGTGCAGCATTCATCCGATTCGGCCGCTGATCTGCCGGGAGTACCTGGTGACTTCGCCGGCGGAGTTTTGCGTGTATCCGACACGGGAGAATGTGGTGGGAGTCCCGGTGCCGGTGAAGCTTTCGAGCGTGATGTTCAAGATTGGGGCGCAGGTGGAGGGCGGAGGGCGCGGGTGGATTCCGCTGGTGTTTCTGTTTGCGTGGATGAAGGCAGAGAGGCGGCCGGGGGATGCGGTGCAGGGGGCGGGGCCTGAGGTGTTGTATGAGGTGGTGAGGCGGCTGGCTTCTGCGTAGACAGATCGGCATGGTGGCCCCTCCCCCGGGGTACTTTTTGTGGGCAAAGTCTAGTTGTGGCTTGGCTTAGGGTTGGACTTGCGGTGGGTCTAAGTCTGGGTCCTGGGCCTGGCCATGCTGGTTGAGGTTGAGAGCCCGGCCACCCGCCGCGCTGCTCTTTGGTTCCTAATTTAATTATACGTGGGGTGTCAAGGGTTGGGATGACGAAAAATGGCGTTGATCAGGATTGATGTTCGTAGGTAGAGCACAACCTTATTCGGTGAGTACATCAACCTGTTGTCAACAGCCGAAGATCCATTCCGGTTTGACGAATGGGCACAACCTCGGGGGCATTGATTTCAGATGTGTGCGAGCGCGTCTCGTTAACCCAACGGGCGGACAGCGAGGTTGCCTCATGAGGCATGGGTACGGGAAGCGGAACTTCGCTGTTTTTGTACTACCAGTTTGTGATCGAACCGTCGCGGCGGTAATAGAGCTGTCCGCGCTGGAAGTCCGGTTCGGTGAACTCGGCGATCTGGGTCAGTTGCTTGAGGTCAAGCTCGACCCCGAGACCAGGCCGGTTGTTGGGATAGAGCTTTCCGTCTTTGAAGTCGAGACAGACAGGGAGGTGGGGCAGCTCGCGGCCCTGATAGTTGTATTCCATGACCAGAGGTCCTGAAAAAGTAATCAGGGTATTGACCAGTGCGGCTGTCGCGATCGGTCCGGTGAAGTGGGGCACCATGCCGACGAAGTGGGTCTCGCAGAGCGCTGCTATTTTCTGCATTTCGGTTATGCCGCCCACGTTCGGCAACGTGGCGCGCAGGAAGTCGATCTGGTGATTCTCAACGAGCGTGTTGAACTCCCAGCGGTTGCCCCACTCCTCTCCTGCGGCCAAAGGCACGTTGACCTTCTGCCGCAAGATGGGGAGATCCTGCTGAAACGCCTCGGTGCGTACCGGATCCTCTACAAAGAATGGCGCGAGATCCTGAATTTCGTCACAGCCGCGGATGGCGTCTGAGAGATCGAACCGGGTATGAAAATCGATGGCCCAGTCGCCGTTCTTTCCCACGCCCTCTCGCACCTGAGCGCAAACGTCGCGCATGGCGGTTATCCGCTCCCGGGTGTCGTAGACGGTGTTGACGGGGACGGAGAGCGCATCGAAACGGTAGAGACGGTAGCCGGCCTCGATCGTGAGGCGCGCGCGGTCTTTGATGGATGTGTCGCGAGTAACGCCGGGGATCATTCCGGCGGTGTTGTAACACTCGCAGAAATTGCGGGTCTTTCCGCCGAGAAGCTCGTGCACGGGCACGCCGAGAGCCTTGCCCTTGATGTCCCAGAGAGCGAGGTCTATGGCTCCGATGGCTCCGGTGCGCTCGCGGCCGGGCGGATAAAAGTAAGCGCGATTCATGTCTTGCCAGAGATGCTCTATTTCCAGGGGATCGCGGCCAATTACACGGCTCGCGCAGGGCGCGAGAAGGTCCTTCGATCCACCTTCGCCGATGCCTGTTATGCCAGCATCGGTCTCGACCGTGACTATGACGTAGCTCTGCTGAAAAATCTGGTTTACCGACAGCAGGGATTTGGGCGGATCATACGCGCGGATCCGCGTTATCTTCATTTTGGGCAGGGCACCCAGGGCGAGCCGAGGCCGCGCGAGCACAGCGGCCCCAGCCACAGCGCCAAGGGATTTCAGAAGGTTTCGACGGTGCATTTCAAATGCCTCCACATCGGGTGGACATCGTAACAGCTTCGGTGGTTCGGGGTCGAGGTCTTGTCGTGATCTTCGGGACGGTCATTGTCATTCATGTCCTACGGTGCAGGTTCCACGGCCTGACGCCTTGCTTCAATAGGTTCTTCGACTTCGCTACGCTTCGCTCAGGATGACTGTTTTGTTACCTGCATGTAAGGAAGCGTGGTCTTGGCTGGCAGGTAGATCGCGGCTAGCAGGCGCGGAGGAGGAGGCAGGTGATGTTGTCCTGGCCGCCGCGGGTTTTGGCTAGTTCGATGAGGTGGGTGGCGGCGGTTTCGAAGGGGGATTCGAGGAGGATGCCGGCTATTTCTTCGAGGATGAGATAGCGGGTGAGGCCGTCGGAGGCTAGCAGGACGATGGTGCCGGGGGCGAGGTCGACGGAGAAGAAGTCGGGCTGCACCTGCGAGGAGGCTCCGATGGCGCGGGTGATGACGGACTCGAGGCCGTTGAGGTCGGCCTTGTGGGCGTCTTCGATGGAGAGGGCTCCGGTGCGGATGAGCTCGTTGAGGTAGGAGTGGTCGACGGTGAGCTGCTGGCACTCGCCGGCCTGGAGGATGTAGGCGCGGGAGTCGCCGACGTTGCCGATGACGAGCGAATCGCCGTCGCGGGCTATGGTGACGAGGGTGGTTCCCATGCCCTTGTGCTCGGGGAGCTGGCCTTCGGCCCAGACGGCGTCGTTGGCGGCAGTGATGGCTTGCAGGAGGCGGGCGCTGACGGAGACGCCGGTGGCGGCGGACTCGCCGAAGACGCGGAGGAGGGTGGCGACGGTCTGGGCGCTGGCGACTTCGCCCGCGGCCATGCCGCCCATGCCGTCGCAGACGATGTAGAGGCCGAGGGCTTCGTCGTAGCCGAAGGAGTCCTCGTTGTTTTCGCGGACGCAGCCGACGTCAGAGAGGACGGAGACTTCGAGAGTGAGCGGCGATGGGATGGGCGAGGTCATGTTGTCAGTTGCGGGTTGCAGGTTGTCAGTTGAAGACGAAAAGCAAATACGGGGGTCCTTCACTTCGTTCAGGATGACAGGCTTTGGGGTTATTTGGCGACGGTGGAGACGCAGCGCAGGCGGCCCATGAAGTGCGGGTCGAGGAGCGGTGCGCCGGGGCCATCGACGTTGAAGCGGACGGTCTGGTTGGTGTGGCCGTTGAACTGGAAGGCGTACTCGAGGACGTTGGGCGATGGGTGATTGGCGGTGTAGGCGAGATGGAAGACCGACCAGGGGCCGGTCATGGTGGGAGCGGAGTTCTGTTCGGAGGTGAGGGTGATTCTGCTGGAGGGCTGGGCGGTCCAGTGGAAGGTGGCGGTCTGGCCGGCGTTGAGCTGCTGGCCGTCGATGTTGAGGCTGGCGTTGGGCGTGCCGGTGACTTTGGGTTCGGCGAGGGTGAAGGTGAGGGTGGGCTGGGTTCCTCCGCCGGGGAAGAGCGTGGAGGAGACTTTTTCCGCGGCGTTGAAGAAGCTGAGGAAGGCTGGGCTGATGTTGAGGGCGGAGCCGGGGGCGGGGACGTAGTTGCCGTTCTGCAGCGTGAGGAGCTGCGAGAGCGATTTGTTGTAGAGGCTGGCGAGGGCTCCCTGGCCGGGCGAGAAGATGAGGGCGACCTCTTCGGGGGAGGCGTCGACGGTGGACTGCGGGTTGAAGGGGAACTTGGCGAGGACGGGGTTGGCCTGCTCGCAGAAGGATTTGGCTCCGCCACCGGCGGCGGCGGCGGGTGCGTGCGCGGCGAGGGCGGATGCGGACTTGATGGGCGCTTCGAGGAGCGCGAAGGAGGTGGAATCCATCTTGCCGTCGGGATCGGGGTTGAAGGTGTTGCGGAGGGTTTCGGCGGCCTGATCGGCGGCGGAGGCGGCCTGGATGATGGGCAGCGCGGAGGCGGGATCGTTGGCGCTGAGGGGATTCATGCTGACTTGTTTGATGGCTTGTTCGAGGCCCTGGAGTGCCTGGATGTAGGGCTCGTTGGTGGGTGCGGTGAAGCGGTTGTCGGGGTTTGCGGCGGGGACGACGGCTTGTGGGGACTGGAAGGCGTTGGCGATGTCGGGCAGCGCGACGCCGGTGTTATAGGAGATGAGGGAGAAGAGTTCGAGGATGGGCGAGACGTTGGAGTCGAGCGCGCTGAGCTTGGTGGCGGCGTCGTTCATGCCGGTGTAGCCGAGAAAGTGCGCGGAGGTGAGATAGGTGCGCCAGGCGGCGAGGTAGTCGGCGACGTATTGTTTTTGGAGTTGCGCGGGGAGGGTGGAGCGGTCGATGTTGCTGTTGGACGTGCGGCCGAGGACCCACTCTTCGCCGGCGAAGTAGGGGTCGGGGTGCTGGATGGCATTCTGCATGAAGGTGAAGCCAGGTTTGGTGAAGGCTCCGGGGACGGGGTAGGTGTCGGTGATGTAGCGGGCGGAGCCGGGGAACTTGGTGTTGTAGATGACGGGCGGCGTCTTGTGGTTTGCGGCGGCCAGCATGCTCTGGTAGACGTGCTGGAAGCCGCTGAAGCCGTTGAGATAGTCGCGGGAGTGGTAGACGGTGGTGAGGTCGGCGCGGCCTCCGGTCTGGGCGAGGCAGGATTGCGGCTCGGCGAGGATGGTGGCGTAGAGATCAAACTGAGACTGGGCGAGGCGGACGAGATCGGAACCGATCTGCGCGTTGCCGGTCCATTGAGACATCAAGACGGGCGAGAGGAATTCGACGGTGCTCTTTTCGGGGTTGGTGGTGGTGATGAGGTAGGCCTTGAGTGGCTTGTAGGTGGCGTTGTAGTCGGCGTCCGGGGTGGGCGGCGACTGGACCGCGCGCAAGGCGGTGAGGATGTTGATCTGCGTGGGGGTGAGCAGAAGGGTGCGGAATTTGGTTGCGTAGGCGTGGCAGGCGAGGGGGTAGAGAGTGTCGCCGGTCCAGAGGCCCCAGCGCGACATGGTGGGTGCGCCGTCTTTGCGGTAGCCGTCGAGCTCGCGGACGACCTGGCCGAGTTGGTCGAGCGTCTGGAGGTCGGAGACGGTAGCGAACTGGCCTTGCTGCGGGCGGGCGACTGAGACTGTCGCGGCGGCCGTAACGCGGGCTTCGAGCGAGTGGTTGTTGACGAAGGAGATGGTGAGGAGCAGAAGGTAGACGAGGAGGAGGCCGCAGACGCAGGCGAGCAAGGTTCGCTTGAGGAGGTTGACGCGGGAGCTGGCCTGGCTGGTTTCAAGGGCGGCTTTGTCGGTGAGGAGGAAGCGCGAGAAGAGGTAGGGCAGGAAGACCCACTGCGGGACCTTGCGTGCGCGCTGGGAGACGGGTGCCTGGTACTGCTGTTGCTGCTGCATGGCGGCGAGCGAGAAGGCGCGGGTCGCTCCGGTGTCGGAAGGGATGATGGGCTGTTGCGGCTGGGCGGGTGCGCCGGATAGGTTGTCGTCGACGAGGAGGGCGCGCATGCCGGTGAAGAAGAATCCGCGGAGGAACGGATTGACGCCGAGCTGGCTGGGGCGGGCGAGCTCGACGAGAAAGTCGATGATGGCGGCGCGGAGCTTACGGAGGTCGCGGGGAAACTCGTAGGCACGGGCGAGGGCAGGGAGTTCGCCGCCGCGGGAGAGGACTTCGAGGCGGAACTCGGAGAGCGAGTAGACGAGTTCATCGAAGCGGGAGGAGATCTGCGCGGTGGCGCGCTCGGCGTAGAGGCCGGCTCCGACGGGAAGCGAGGCGAGAAGGGAGCCGAGGGGGAGCTTGACCTCGTCGGGTGAGAGGTGGCCGGCGTATTCGGCGAATGCGGGGACGGCGTCGAGCTTGGTGAAGAGGACGTAGATGGGAAGCGAGATGCCGAGGGTCTGGGAGAGTTGGCGGAGGCGCTCATTCATGGTCTGCGCGAGGGCGCGGACGTTGTCGGAGGTGTTGGGGGCGAGGAGACGTTCGACCGAGACGCAGAGGACGACGGCGCGGGTGGGCTGCGCGCTCTTGCCGAAGACGGAGCCGATGCGGCCGGGCTGGGTGGCGCGGATGAGGCGATTCCAAAGTGTGGGCTGGCGGAGGAGCGCGCCGCCGGCTTCGACGATGACGGAGCCTGACGCGAGCCAGAGGTTCGCCATCTGCGTGGGCGCGAGGAGGCCGTCGCGGTGGAGCTGGCCGGCGAGGAGCTCGGGGTCGAGGCCGGACTGGAGGATGGTTTGGGTCTTGGCGGAGTTTTCGTCGCCGATGACGTAGATCAGCGGCATGGAAGCGAGGGATTTGCCTCCTGCCTGGGGGGCCTTGCGGAGTTTGGCGTCGGCGTCGCGGAGGAGGGCGTCGAGGCTGGCGGATTCGGTGGCGTTGAGGTCGCCGGAGGCGGCTGGGCTGGATTTGATCAGGTACCAGAGGATTGCGGCAGTCGCGATGAGGCCTACGAGGCCCAGGAGGATGACAAAGAGGGCGAACTTTGTGCCTTCGAAGTGGAGCTCGTAGCCGAGGAAGATGACGAGCGCGAGGTAGACGAGGAAGATGAGGGCGGCGATGAGATAGCGCTTCATGCGGCCTCCGTGGGTTGCGCGAAGGAGGGCATGTCCCGGGGGCTAAAGCCCCTTTCTTTCTGGGTGGCGGGAATGTCCGGGCTAAAGCCCGGACCTATCTCAGAGGCAAAAGCAACGGCAGAGCCTTCAAGCATGACGGCGGGATGGAGATAGGCTTGTGCGGCGAGGTCGGCGCTGGGCTTGAGCAGGAGCATGTAGCCGAGGAATGCGGCGAGGGTGAGGACGAAGAGGAGGACGGCGGTTAGGCCGAGGATGCGGGACCATTTGTCGCCGGAGGGTGGCCTGGCGACGGGCGGCGCGGCAGTGGGGCGGAAGAGTGCGACGGGGCCGCGGATGCGCACGATCTTGTCGCGGATGCGGCGAAGGATGTTGTGGATCTCGCCGGCGTCTCCGAAGGCGAAGCGGCCACGGTAGCCGAGCAGGAGGCAGACGGCGTGGAGTTCGAGCGCGTCGGCGACCTCGTGGGATTCGGGACGGTTGAGCAGGTCGGCGACGTGGCGGAAGAAGAGCTCGCCGGCGAAGTGGCCGCCGAACATCTCTTCCTGCAAGGGGCGTCGCGACCAGTCGGCGAAGGTGGGGTCCTGCGAGTTGAGGACGCTCTCGTCGAGGAAGCCGATGATGGCGTAGAGGGACATCTGCGCGGTCTCGTCGGAGTAGCCGAGGGCGCGGACCTCCTGCACCGCCTGGGAGATCATGCGGCGGATGCTGGCGCGGAAGGTCTCCGAGTCCTGCGCGCGCTGGGTCTGGAAGCGGGTGCGCAGGATGACGGTGATGACCTCCTGGAAGGAGAGCGCGAGCGAGTTGGTGCGGAGAATCGCAGCTGCCTGGGGGGGGACGGGAGCGGAGGTCATACGGTGGTCTCCGTGATGATGGTGACTTCGAAGACGGCGTCGTTGCCAATCTCGCCGGGAAGGTAGACGCCGACCTGTTTGGTGGCGAGGATGTGCTGCCAGCAGGCTCCGGCGGCGGAGATGGAGAAGTAGTGCATGTCTGCCTGCGCGGAGATGGCTTGAGGCGGAACGCTGAGGTGCAGAAGCTCCATGCCTGGGAGCGCGCGCTGGACGAGTTTGCCGACGCCTTCGGCGGAGCAGATCTTGACCAGTGCCGGGACTTGGCGGAGAAGCGCGGAGTCGCCGAGCGAGGAACGGATGCCGAGGATCCAGCGGGCACGGCGGAGGCAGCGCTCGTCGGTGACGGGGGCGGTGAAGATGTAGTTGCCCGCCTTGGTGAAGTCGAGGGTGACGGTGTTGGAGGGGACGAGGAGTTCGAGATGGCGGCGGATGGAGGCGTCGATCTGGCGGAAGGTGGAGGCGAGGTTGAGGTGGTTGTATTTGGGGATCTCGTCGGGGGTGGATTCGAGCGAGAAGGTGCAGAGCGAGCCGGCGAGACGGGCTAGATCGCGATAGACCTCTTCGGGGTGGCTGCGGCGGTTGTTGAGGTGGTTGCGAAGAGCAGGCACGGCTGAGCAGAGGGCGTGGAGGAACCAGTAGTTGGCGACGTCGAGTGCTGAGGTGCCGAGTTCGAGGCCACCGGATTTGCGCTTGCCGCGCTGGACGGTGGTGATCTTTTCTTCAAGCGCTTCGACGAGGCGGTGGAGCAGGAGGACGAGGCCTTCGCTGGCGCTGATGCGCAGGCAGGGCGGAATGAAGTCGGCGTCGAGGACGAAGCCGCCTTTGCCATCGCGCAGGATGCGGGCGATGGGGAAGGAGATGGTGTCGGATGCGGCTTCGGCCTGGGCCTGGCTGAGGAGAGTGAGGTTCTTGCGGGCGAAGTCGACGGTGTTCTCATCCTGGCCGATGGTCTCGTCGCGGAGGGAGCGCTGGACGGAGCCGTAGCGGGTGGAGGGTGCGCCGGTTAGGTCGCAGTCGAGCCCTTGATCATGACGGCGGGGGATGGCGAGGTAGAGGGTTAGCTCGCTGTCGGTGGGTGCGAAGAGGTCGTTGAGGTTGGCGGGCGTGGGAGGTGGGTCGCAGTCGGGGAGATCGAAGATGAGGCCATCGGGGAGGATGCCCGAGGCGAAGGTGAGGATGGCGAGGCCGTTGGCGACGGCTTCGGTGTCGAGCGAGAGATGGAGGAAGCCCCATGCGTCCTGGCGCAGGTTCGCATTGAGGAACCAGAGCGTGTCTTCAAAGTAGCGGCTCTGCGTCTGGAAGTGGTGCGGGCCGAGATGCATGCCCTCCGACCAGACGACGCGCGAGAGGAACTTCATAGAGGCAGTTCACCTAAGTACGAGGTTCAAGCGGCCGATGCGGCGAGGCCGAGATTCGGTTGAGTGGAAGTGCGGCGCTTTCAGCATCGTACCGAACGACTCGGCGGTGCTGGATGCAAGAAGGATACTACTGAAAAATTCGCGCGCATGTGCAGATTCTTCGGGCGCGAAGGCGAGGTAGAAAGGGAGATCCGATTTCCGGGGCGCGGGTGGGTGATTTATGCTTTGCACATCGGTCGTACGAGGCGAGGGCATGGACGATTTGCGAAACCCGGGTGAGACTGCATGGCCGGATGGCACGAGGCCGGAGGAGGACGCGGCGGCGGGCTCTGCAACCGGGGTGTTTGGCGTGGTCGCTGGGCCTGCGGCTGGAAGCGCGCCGGTAGAGCCGGATGCCGCTGCCGCGAAGATTGTGCCTCCTCCTCCGCTTCCAACGCCTGCGCTGCCTCCTGTGGCTCCGCCAAAGCCTGCGACCGCGGAAGTGGTGCAGCCGGTGGTTCACCGGGTGGTGGTGGGTGGGAACGCCGCGGGGAAGGCTTCGGACTACGACGAACTGCTGAACCGGCTGCGGGCTGGGAGCGTTTCGAATGCGGTGCCGGAGCGGAAGAGTGCGACTCCTCCGCAGGGGATGGCAGGAGCGGTTACTCCGGTGCCTTCGAGCGAAGGGCTTTCGCAGTTGTTGCGCACTTTGAATGTGGAGATTCCTGCGCCGCTGAGCGTGCCGCCGGTTGTGCCGCCGCCAGTGGAGGAGAAGCCTGCGGAGATGCGGAAGATTGAGGTGCAGACGATCGATCTGCGGGGGCCTCTGCCGGATGCGGGGGTGGGTGCGTTACTCCATCCACGGTTGGCGGAGAAGTTGCCGGAGGTTGCGCCTGAGGTGAAGGCTGCGCCGGTAGAGCCTGCGCAGCCGGAGGCTCCGGTGGGCGGGTTTACGGCGAGGTTGCGGACGGGTTCGGCGGAGGCGCTGGATCACGTGCGGTTGGGCGCTGCGAAGGGGAGTGATGCGCCTGTGATGCCGGTTGCGCCGCCTCTTTCCGCTGCGCCTGCTCCTGCTCCTGCTGCGAGTGCGCCGGGGAGCTTTACACAGATGTTTCAGGCGCTGGATTCGAAGGTGGAGGCTGCGCCGGTTGAGGCGAGCTTTGCGCCTGCGACAGCTACGCCTCCGGCCCGGCCTGCGAGTGCGCCGGGAAGTTTTACCGAGATGTTTCGCGCGGTGGATGCAAAGGCTGAGAAGCCGCCGGGTGGATCGGGCTTCACGCCTGTGCCTGTTCCACCACCTGCGCCTGCAGCGAGCGCGCCGGGGAGTTTTACGCAGATGTTTCAGGCGCTGGATGCGAAGGTGGAGGCTGCGCCGGTTGAGGCGAGCTTTGCGCCTAAGGCTACTCAGCCGCCTGCTTCTGCTGCGGGTGCGCCGGGGACGTTTACGCAGATGTTCCGTGCGCTGGATGCGCAGCCGGAAAACGCGCCGACTCCGCCTGCTGCTCCCGTGTTTCCTCCTGCGACTGCAGTGCCGCCCGCTGCTCCGGCTTCGAGTGCGCCGGGGACGTTTACGCAGTTGTTCCGGACGCTGGATTCCGGAGGGAGTGGGCCTGCGGTGGCTCCGGCAGCGCGGATGGAGCCTGCGCCGGTGATTCCGCCGAAGCGGGATGAGGGATCGTTTACGCAGATGCTCTCGACGCAGAGGCCTCCGGATGTGCCTCGCGAGCCGCAGAGGGCTGCTCCGATGCCTGGGGCCTGGGAGCCTGCGCCGAGTTTTGGTGAGCCGTTATCGCGCGCGCCGGAGCCACGGCCCGAGCCAGTGGGCGGAGGGTTGACTCAGTTGCTGCGGACGCTGGATGGGCCGAGCACGCCACGAGCGCGGAGAGATGAGTCGCCGGCGATGCCGCCTCCGGCCGCGGGGCCGGGAATGTTTACGCAGGCGTATCAGAGGCTGGATCAGCAGGACGCTGGGAAGGGAATTGCGCCTCCTCCGCCGGTGCAGGGCGTTCCCGCGCCGTTTGCGCCTGCGGCGACTGGGTTCAACCTAGCTGCGCCTCCGGTGGTGTTGCCTCCGGCGCCGAATGGAGGGCAGAGCGAGTTCACGCGGATTCTCGATGCCTCGCGGATGCGGGAGATGGGCTTGCGCGGGGGTGGGGCGGCTCCGGTTGCGCCTGCGGCTCAGGCTGTGGCTCCGATGGCCACGCCACAGATGGCTCCGCCCATGCCTGTGATGCAGCTGCCGCAGATGCCACAGGCGCAGATGCCGGGGATGCCGCAGGGCGGTGGATATCCGATGCCTCAGCCGGGGATGCCGGGATATGCGCCTCCCGCGATGGCCGCGCCACAGATGGCTCCGCCTGCGATGCCGGCTGCTCCGGCGGTGCAGACGCCGAACATTGCGGCTCCTGCGCCGGGGATGCAGAAGTATCTGCCGGTGATTTTGATTGGCGTGATTTTTCTGCTGGTCGTGGTGGTGATTGCGCTGATCTTCTTGATGAAGCGATAGACGGGCTGATGAAGCGGCTGTGGGGTTCCCGACGCAGTGCGGGTGCAGAGTGGGGACTGACGATGCCGGAGTTGCCTGGGGATTGGGTCAAAGGAAAGAGCGAGTAGATTCGGGTGATACGGGAGGTTGGCGGAGCGGCTCGCGGGTTGCTGGGACACAGCCTGACCGTTTTGGACCACGTGCTGCATGTGACTCCCCCCCCCACTTTTAGCGTAAAGTATTCGCAAAAATAGAGTTAAGCTCGCGCCTAGCGCGGCCAGCGCGTGCGGAGCGCAAGAAAACCCCCGGCGTGATGCCGGGGTTCTCTCGTCCCTACTCTTCTACTTCTAGTTTACGGGATTGGAGATAACTCAACGGCCAACTTTGTTGGCCATAAGGCTCATAGAGTTAGGTGGTTTTGGGGCTTGACATGCGATTTTGCTGGGGTTTTTCGGCTATTTTGTCTGCGGCTCCCGGCGCTTCTCCTCCCAAGTGAGGAAGCTGGCGAACCATGTCCCGGGGGCTGACGAGGGTGTTGAAAAGCGCTTCAGCCAGAAAAACCGTACCTCAGCCGCTAAAGCCGCACTACAAATACAGTACTGACGGCACGGCTGAAGCCGCGCCCTTAAAGCGCAAGACCGGGTTTTTCAGCAGCCTCTGAAGCCCGCATTGGGGGCGTTGGAATGCCAAGGTTGAAGCCCTGGGCCTATCTCAGAGGCAAGGGCTGGAACAAGCAAAGGAAAATACGGGGGTCCTTCACTGCGTTCAGGATGACAAGCTAGACTAATGGGTGGTTAACCTGGTTGCGCGAGCAGGATGATGAGCTCCATCTGGGGGTTGAGGAGGTCGGCGGGAGCGTAGACGGCGAAGTTGCGGGCGCGTTTTACGGAGTCCCAGTAGGGGCCGGCCTGCTCGATGGCGAAGTACTGGTGGCGGAGCTTGACCGGGATCGCGCGGGGCGGGGTGGCTACGTGGGCGAGGCGGAGGCCGGGCAGGGCGTTGCGGATGAGGGTCTCGATCTCGTTGGCGGAGCAGGTTTTCAGGAGCTTGGGGGCGCGGTCGATGAGATCGGCGTCGCGGATGTCGGCAGAGATGGCGAGGTAGAAGCGCGAGCCTTCGAAGTACGCGTCCTTGTCGATCGAGGTGGCGTAGATGGTGTCGCGCAGGAGCTTGAGGGGGAGCGCGACGAAGTTCGAGGGGACGACGGTCTCGAGCATCTGGCGGATGAGGCGGTCCAATTCTCCGAAACACTCTCCCAGTTGCTCGTGGTTGTAGGCGGGGAGGTTGCGCGGGTCGATGGAGCTGGAGAAGGCGGTGAGTGACCCTGCGAGGTCGGAGAGCTCGTTGAAGAGGAGTTCGGGCTGGACGTTGGTGGACTCGAGGAAGTGGCGGAGGCCTGGGAGGTGGGTGTTGATGGTGTAGAGGAGCCAGAAGTTGGCGACGTCGGAAGCGGTGAAGTCGGCGAGGGACTGATTTTTCTGGCGGCGGGAGCCGGAGAGCTGGGAGGAGCGGGCGACGAGGAGTTCGACCATGCCGCTGAGGATTCGGTTGAGGGTGGGGTTGGCGTGGATGTCGAGCAGAGGCGGGATGTAGGTGGGGTCGAGCGAGTACATGCCGGTCTGTGAGCGGAGGACGCGGGCGCACCCGAGGAGGACGGAGCCTTCGAGGTTTTCGCCTTCGGCGAGGATCTGGAGGTTCTTACGGGCGACCTGGACGGGTTTTTCGCCGGCGCCGGTGTTCTCGTCGCGCACCATCTGGAGGTGCGAGAGGAAGCGGGTGCTGACGCTGCCACGCTGGATGGAGACGTTCATGCCGCCCTGCAAGTATTGAGGGATGGCGAGATAGAACATGCAGCTCTCGCGGGCGGGCATGCCTGGCTGGGGGCGGAAACATTCGTCGAGGACGCGGCCGGGGGGTGGGGGTTCGGAGGCGGGGATGTCGAGGGGGAGCGCGTCGGGGAAGACTCCGGTGGCCTGGGTGATGGTGAGAAGGCCTTCGGTGAGGGCTTTGGCGTCGATCTGGAAGTTGTGGAAGCCCCAGGCGCGGGAGTTGAGGGAGTCGAGGTAGAAGCGGGCGGAGTCCTCGACGAAGCGCTCCTGCGCCTGGAGGTGTTGCGGCGAGAGGAAGGTGCCCTTGGACCAGATGACGGGCTGGAGCTGTCGCATGGGTGGCTTCAGAACCTCGGGGCGCTTTGGAGAAGCGATTCGGTACGCAATAGAGTATGCCCTAAGAAGGGCCGCGCGCCCTAACTTTTCAGGCGACATGGGAAGCGGATGGCGAGTCGCGAATCGCCATCCGCCGTTTGTAGCCTCGCGCCCGAAAGATATTCAGGGAAATCCTCGGATTTAATTGACAGATTGGGGCGCTCGTGTTCTCTTGGACACGTAGATTACAGCCGTCTCAGGGAGATTTTATGGCGAAAGAGAGCACGCAGCATAAGCTCGACCGGGTTCGGTCGCCCCGCGTTCAGATTACGTATGACGTTGAAGTCGGGAACGCGATCGAGTTGAAGGAGCTTCCGTTTGTGATGGGAGTTCTGGGAGACCTGAGCGGGATGCCGGAGCAGCCGCTTGCGGCGTTGAAAGACCGTAAGTTCGTGGAGATCAACCCGGATAACTTCGACACCGTGCTGAAGGGCATGGCTCCGCACCTGAAGTATTCGGTGGAGAACAAGCTGAGCGCGGACGCGGGACAGGTTGCGGTGGACCTGCACTTCGAGAGCCTCGACGATTTTTCGCCGGAGAATGTGGCCAAGCAGGTGGCTCCGCTGAAGGAGCTGCTGGACCTGCGGACGCGGCTCTCCGATCTTCGGGGCAGCCTGCAGGGCAACGACAAACTGGACCAGATGCTGTTCGACGCGGTTTCGAGCACGGAAGAACGAAACAAGCTGAAGGCTGAGATCGGCGAAGGAGACAAGTAAATGAGCGCAGCTAAGGCACAGGCAGCGGGGCAGGCCGCGGAAGCACAGACGAGTGAAGTCTCTCTGCTGGACAGCATCGTCGCGGAAGGGCGTTTTGGCCGCGAGGCTGGCGCAGTGGAGCGGGGCAAGGACCTGGTGAAGGAGTTCATCGGCCAGGTGCTGGACGGGCAGATGACGCTGAGCCGGGACGCAGAGGCAACGATTGCGGCTCGCCTGGCGCAGATCGACCGACTGATCTCGCTGCAGTTGAACGAAGTGCTGCACCATCCGTCGTTCCAGAAGCTGGAGGCGACGTGGCGCGGGATCAAGTACCTGATGGATCAGAGCGAGACGAACGATTCGCTGAAGATCAAGCTGCTGAATGTGTCGAAGAAGGATCTTCTGCGCGACTTGCAGCGGGCGCCTGAGTTCGACCAGAGCGCGCTGTTCAAGAAAGTTTATGAAGAAGAGTTCGGGACCTTTGGCGGCGCTCCGATCGCGGCGCTGGTCGGGGACTACGAGTTTGGCCGCGGGCCTGAGGACATGGAGTTGCTGGAGAAGGTGGCGCAGGTGGCTTCGGCGGCGCACGCTCCGTTCCTTTCGGCGGCGTCTTCGGACATGATGAACCTGTCGAGCTATACGCAGATCGGCGGAATCCGCGATATGTCGAAGGTGTTCGACAGCACGGAGTACGCGAAGTGGAAGTCGTTCCGGCAGTCGGACGATTCGCGCTACGTTGCGCTGACGATGCCCCATATCCTGATGCGTCAGCCGTATGGGCAGGACACCAAGCAGATCGACGCTTTTGCATACGAAGAGGCGGTGGACGGCAAGGACCACAGCAAGTATCTGTGGGGCAATGCCGCTTATGGACTGGCTGCGCGTCTGACCAACTCGTTTGCGAAGTACGGATGGTGCGCGGCGATTCGCGGCGTAGAGAATGGCGGCCTGGTGGAGGGCCTGACGGCGCATACCTTCCGCACCGACGAAGGGGATGTGGCGCTGAAGTGCCCGACCGAGGTCGCGATCACGGACCGGCGCGAGAAGGAGCTGGCCGACCAGGGATTTGTGCCTCTGGTGCACTGCAAGGGAACCGACTATGCGGCGTTCTTCAGCGTGCAGACGGTCAACAAGCCGAAGGTCTACGACAAGGATGAGGCGAACGCCAATGCGAAGCTTTCGGCGCAACTGCCGTACATCCTGGCGATGTCGCGGTTCGCGCATTATCTGAAGTCGATGATGCGGGACAAGATCGGCAGCGCGATGAGCCGGACGGAGGCGGAGCGGTTCCTGAACCAGTGGGTTGCGAATTATGTCATCCAGGACGACCATGCCTCGGCGTCCGCGAAGGCGGAGCGGCCGCTGCGCGAGGCGCGGATTGAGGTGATGGAGGTTCCCGGCAATGCAGGCGCCCTGAGGGCGATTGCGTTTCTGCGGCCTCACTTCCAGTTGGATGAATTGACGGTGTCTTTGAGACTTGTTGCGGATCTACCTGCCCCCGCGGGCAAGTAGGTCTGCCGCGAAACCCTATCGGCAGCACAACCACTCCTCGACCCGCGCGAAGCGGGCGAATTGAAAGGAATATGTCATGGCGGTCGATTTTTATCTGAAGCTGGACAGTATCCAAGGCGAATCTCAGTCGGATGGACACACAAACGAGATTCAAATCCACTCCTTTAGCTGGGGAGCGTCGCAGACGTCCTCGGTTGCGGGCACAGGCGGTTCGGGCGCGGGCAAAGCTCATTTGTCGGACCTGAGCATCATGAAGACGCTCGATAAAGCGAGCGTTCCGCTGTTCAAGGCGCTGACGCTGGGCACGCACATTCCGAATGGAACGCTGACCGCGATCAAGGCGACGGGAACTGCCGGCGCGAAGCCATTCCTGAAGGTGACGCTGGGCGAACTCTTCGTGACGTCGCTTCAGGTGAGCGGCTCGAGCGAGATCCCGATGGAGAGCGTGTCGTTCAGCTACAACACGATCAAGATCGAGTACTCCACGCAGGACGACAAGGGCACGATGACGGTGGCCGGCTCCGCTGGCTGGGACATCAAGACGAACAAGGGCTCCTAAGAGGAACGATGACGCCGCTGGAGCTCTACCGCGCAGGGGAACTTCGGGAAGCGATCAAGGCGCTTGGGGAAGAGCTGAGGAAATCTCCGCTCGACGCCAAGCGCCGTACGTTTCTGTTTGAGTTGTTGTGCTTTGCCGGGGAGTACGACCGCGCGGAGAAGCATCTGGATGTGCTCGCGGGGCAGAGCCCGAAGGCGATTCCGGGGATGATGCTTTATCGCAGCGCGATCCACGCCGAGCGGACACGGCAGGAGATGTTTGCCAAGGGCGAGACGCCAGCGGTTTCCGATGGAACAGCCGGTGGGGGAAGCTGGAACGGTAAGGCATTTGGAGATTTGAGCGATGCGGATCCGCGCATCGGGCCCAACCTCGAAGTGTTTCTTGCCGGCAGCTATACGTGGATTCCGATGCATTATCTGCGGGGGCTGGAGATTGAGCCGCCCAAGGACCTGCGCGACCTGATCTGGGCGCGGGCGCGCGTGGAGACGAGCCCGGAGTTTCGCTTGCAGGACCTGGGTGAAGTGCTGCTGCCGGTGATCTCTCCGTTGTCGCCGGGCCATGCCGATTCGGCGGTGCAGTTGGGTAGGGAGACGGCGTGGGAAGAGGATGCCAGGCATGGCGCGGTTCCGTATGGATCGAAGACGATGGTGATTGACGGCGTGGATGTTCCCCTGCTCGAGCTGAGAAGCGTGGAGTGGACGCCGGCAGCCGGGGAGGAGTCCGCTGATGCCTCTGCGTGACGATCTGCTGGAGCCGATAGCGGGGGAGAATCCCTCCGGGGCGAACCTTTACTACGACAAGATCTTCGACCAGATTAAAGAGGCGCGCACGGAGGAGGAGGACAATCTTCCTGCCGGCGACTGGGGGCGGACGGCCAAGAAGGCCGACCATGTGGCGGTCATCAAGCTGGCGGGCGAGACGCTGGCGAAGCGGACGAAGGATCTTCGGCTGGCCGGGTGGCTGATCGAATCCCAGTTCAAGCGCGAGGGGTTCAGCGTGCTGGTTCCGAGCATCGACCTGCTGCGCGGGCTGATGGAGCAGTTCTGGCCGACGCTGCATCCGGAGATCGAGGAGGATGGCGATCTCGGGCTGCGAGTGGTTGCGATCGAGTCGGCGGCGAACCGGCTGGGACTCGCGCTGCGCAAGGCGCCGGTTACTCGGAATGGCTTGAGCATGGAGAGCTATCGCGAGTCGCGCGTGGTGGGGCTTGAGACGGACGATATGTCGCCCGAGAAGCGCGCGGCGCGGCAGGATGCGATCGAGCAGGGCAAGGTGACGGGCGAGGATTTCGAAAAGGCGTTTGCAGGGACGCCGAAGAGCTTTTATGTGGATGCGCTGGCGGCGCTGGAAGAGACGCAGGCGAAGACCGACGATCTGGAGCGGTGGCAGGAAGAGAAGTTTGGGGACGACTACCCCAGCATGTCGAAGTTCCGCACGGCGCTGGGCGAGGTGAAGCAGGTGGTGACGGTGCTGCTCAACGAGCGGCGCAAGACCGAGCCGGATGCACGGGGAGTCGAGGAGTCAGCGGAAGAAGACGCGCCTGTCGAAGCCGAAGAGATGGCGTCGGATACGCAGGTTGAAGTTGCGGGCTCCGCTGCGGGGAAGCCTCAGAAGAAGGCGGGCGGTTCGGCATTTGTGCTGGCGGAGCCGGAGGATGCGTACGCTGTAGTTTTGCGCGCGGCGATGTTTTTGATGGAGAGCGCGCCGGATTCGCCGGTGCCCTACCTGGTCTGCGCGGGGCTTCGGCTGGGCGAGACGCGGATGCAGGGCGGCTCGCCGCAGGGGGGATTTGCGGTAGGTCCAAGCTCGGAGACGAGGCAGAAGCTGCGCGGGCTGGCGGTCGAATGTTTGTGGAGCGATCTGCTGCGGACTGCTTTGCCGGTGCTGACGGAGCCTTGCGCGCGGGCGTGGCTCGATCTGCAACGCTACATCTGGCGTGCGGCGCGGGAGACTGGCGCGTGGGCGCTCGCCGCGGCGGTGGTGAGCACGGTGCGCGGAGTTCTGGCGGAGCGGCCGGAGTTGCGGCACTGGACGCTGGAGGACGATACGGCGGCGGCGAATCCGGAGACGCAGGCGTGGATCGACGCGGAGGTTTTGCCGCCGGTCGAGGCTTCGGCTCAGCAGGCTGAGCAGAACCATGCGGCTCCTGTTGTGGAAGAGGATGACTCCGATGCGGAGAGCGCAGTGGCGACGGTGCATGAGATGGCACTGGGACTGCTGCGCGGCGGGCGTCCGGGCGACGCGATCGCTATGATGGTGCGGGATGCGGAGACGCAGTCGAGTGGGCGGATGCGGTTCCGGCGGCGGTTGCAGATGGCGCAGATGTGCGTGTCGGCTGGATATGAGGATGTTGCGTTCGCGGTGCTGGAAGACCTGACGCAGGAGATCGATCGGCGGCAACTGGAGACATGGGAGAGCAGCGAGCTGCTTGCGCCTCCGCTGGCGCTGCTGCTGAAGTGCCTGGGCGGCAAGGGCGATGGCAGCGGGAGACGCGAGGCGGTGTTTGCGAAGCTCTGCCGCATCGATCCGAATGCGGCGATGACGGCGCGGAGTTGATGAGCATTGCGTTTTGAAGGACTGAGAATTTTGCAGGGCTTGGTGCGAGGAGAGCAGCGTGGCAAGGATAAAGGCGGAGACTCTGGTCACGCAGTCGTTGATGGACCGGCTGGCGAACGTCGAAGATTGGCCGACCACGCGGTTCGCTTCGATACGGATGTATCGGGACACGCTGAAGCGCGAGGTGGAGTGGCTGCTTAACACGCGGCAGTCGCCGATTCCCGAGATGGAAGGGTATGCGCAGGCGTCGAGTTCGGTGATCAACTATGGGCTGCCGGATATCCATGCATTTACCGGATCGGCAGGGCGCGAGCATGACGCGCTGACGCTCTCGCTGCTGAAGACGCTGCGGGCGTTTGAGCCTCGGATTCAGGATCCGCAGGTGTTCCTGGTGCGCTCGGATACGACGAACCGGAGCCTGCGTTTTCATATCGAGGGGAGAATCTCCTTCGAGAATATGGAAGAGGAGATCAAGTTCGATACCGTGCTGGAGTTGACGCGCGGCGAGTATGAGGTGAAGTAGGCGATGCGAGAAGAACTGCTGGAATATTATGAGCGCGAGCTGACCTATCTGCGACAGATGGGCGGGGAGTTTGCGCGCAAATATCCGCGGGTGGCGGGACGGCTTCTGCTCGATCCGGACAACTGCGAGGACCCGCATGTGGAACGGCTTCTGGAGGGATTCGCGTTTCTGGCGGCGAGGGTTCACCGCAGGATCGACGACGACCTGCCGGAGATGAGCGAGGCGCTGCTGAAGATTGTGCATCCTGGATATCTGCGGCCGATACCGTCGATGACGAGCGTGGAGATTCTGCCGAACCCGGCGCAGGGGAAGCAGACCGCAGGCGTGAGAATTCCACGCGGCACGGCTCTGCTCTCGAAGGCGACCGTGGATGGGCGTGCGTGCCGGTTTCGCACGTCGTACGATGTCGATCTGTGGCCGTTTTCCGTCGAGGATGCGGAGTGGAGGCAGCCGGAGCGGATGCAGCGGCCTGCGCGGACGATTGGCGGAGGGCAGGCGGTGGCTGGCGCTCGGCTGCGGCTGAAGTGCCTGGGCGATGTGGTATTCCAGGGGCTGCCGCTGACGAAGCTGCGGTTTCATCTTGCGGGCGATGCGAGCGTGGCGTATCCGCTGTATGAGATGTTCTCGGAGAACTGCATCGAGATTCAACTGCGCGATCCGAAGGACCAGGAGAAGGTGATCCGGCTGGAGCGTGACAATATTCGGATGGTGGGGTTCGATGAGCAGGAGAATGTGCTGCCGTGCGAGCGGCGTTCGATGGATGGTCACAGGCTGCTGCAGGAATACTTTGCGTTTCCGGAGAAGTTCTTGTACTTCGATCTCGATGGGTTGGGACCTCTGGCGACGGAGGGTTTTGGCGACGAGGCGGAGATTGTTTTTTTGTTCACGCGGTTCGAGCGGGCAGAGAGGCAGCAGGTGCTGGAGCTGGGCGTAAACGCACGGACCTTCCGGCTTGGGTGTACGCCGGCGATCAACTTGTTTGAGCAGACGGCGGAGCCGATCCTGCTGAGTCAGACGAAGCATGAGTACACGATCGTTCCCGACAACCGGCATTCGGCGATGATGGAGATCTTCTCGATCGACGAGGTGACCGCGGCGAATCCGAGGCTGCGGCAGTCGGTCGTGCTGGAACCGGTGCATGCATATCGGTACCAGACGCGGATGCAAAACGAGCTGATGTTCTGGACGGCGACGCGGCACAGGAATGAGATAGGCGAGCGCGAGCCTTCGACGATGACGATCTCGGTGGTGGACCTGAAGGGGCACATGGCGGACCCGGAGGCGGATGTGCTGACGGTGCGCACGCTTTGCACGAACTTCGATCTGCCATCGAAGTTTACGTTTGGCTCGTCGGCGGGGGATTTCGATGCGGTGGATTATCCCGCGGCGAAGACTGTGACGGCGCTGCGGCGTCCGACGGCGAGTGTCGATGCGCCGAGCGGGGAAGGGCAATTGTGGCGGTTGATCTCTCTGCTCTCGCTCAACTATCTTTCTCTGAATGAAGAGGGCCGAGGCGCGATGCAGGAGATTCTGCGGCTGCATAATTTGACGGACGAGGCTTCGAGCGAGAACCAGGTGGGATCGCTGGTGGAGATGAAATCGTCGCCTCATTTTGCGCTGGTGGAGTCGCCGTTTGGGCTGGTGCCAGCGCGCGGCACGCTGGTGGAGATGGAGTTCGACGAGCAGCAGTTTGCCGGCGGCGGAGTGTATTTGTTTGCCGCGGTGCTGGACCGATTTCTTGCCGGGTATGCTTCGATGAACAGCTTTTCGCAATTGAAGGCGCGAAGCCGGCAGAGAAAGGAGGCGATCGCCGAATGGCCACCAAGAGCGGGAACGCAGCCTCTTCTGTAGTCGCTGGCGCCGGTGCAGGGAAGCCTGCGCCGGAAGATCATCCTGAGTTTTCGAATGTGCGGAAGTTGCTGGATGAAGAGCCGTTCCGCGTGCAGTTCTTTCAGGCTGTGCGCATGATCCAGAAGATGGAGAAGGAGCGTGGGCCTGTGGGGCACTTCGTCACGCCGCAGGGGGAGGCGATTCGCTTCTCGTCGCTGCCGACGTTCTCCTTTCCGGCCAGCGAGCTGTACGCGCTCGAACGCGCGGAGAGCGGACAGGTGCGGATGACGGTGCAGTTCATGGGGCTGTGCGCGGCGATCTCCGTGCTGCCTCCGCCGTATACCGAGGTGGTGCTGGCGCGGATGCGGGAGAAGGATTCGGCGACGGCGGAGTTCTTCGACATGTTCAACCACCGCATGATCTCGTTCTTTTACCGCGGGTGGGAGAAGTACCGGTTTTTTATCGGGTATGAGAGCACCTCGCAGGACAAGCTTTCGCCGCGTCTGCGCGATGTGCTGGGGATTGGGACGAAGGGGCTGATGGGGCGCGACAGCATCCCGGATGGCGCGCGGCTGAACTATGTGGGACTGCTGGCGCGGCATGTGCGATCGGCGGCTTCGCTGAAGCAGATTTTGGAAGACTACTTCGGCGTGGGAGTTGAGGTGAGGCAGTTTGCCGGGACGTGGCGCAAGCTGAGCGCGGAGAATCAGACATGCTTTTCCGGCGAGGGCGGCGCGAGCGAACGGCTGGGCGTGGGGGTGGTCGCGGGCGATGAGGTGTGGGACCATCATGGACGCATTCGCGTCTCGCTGGGGCCGATGCCGCTGAAGCAGTATCTGAAGTTTCTCCCGGGGCAGGACGCCTATGATGAATTGGCGGCGTGGCTGAGATTTTATTCGAACGGCAGCTATGAGACCGAGGTGCAGTTGGTGCTGGAGCGTGACGACGCGCCGGCGTGTGAATTGGGCGCGAAGGGAAGGCATGGACCTCAGCTTGGGTTCGTGAGCTGGTTGAAGACGAGGCCGCTCGATCGCGATCCGGCGGATGCGACGTATCTGGTGCAATGAAAGATTGTTTTTCGAGGACATAGACGATGAGCACGAATTTGAAGTCACTGATCGACAAGCTGAACGATACGACGCGGAAGACGCTTGAAGCGGCTGCGGGGCTGTGCCTGTCGCGGACACACTACGACATCGAGATCGAACACTTTTTGCTGAAGGCGCTGGATGGCAGCGACAACGATATCGTGGCGATCCTGAAGCACTTCGAGATCGACCGGTCGCGGTTGACGAAGGATCTGGAGCGCAGCCTGGATTTGTTGAAGAGCGGGAATGCGCGGTCGCCGGCGTTCTCGCCGACGGTGGTGAAGATGCTCTCGGAGGCGTGGACCGTGGCGTCGATCGACTTCGATGCGGGCAATGTGCGGACTGGGTTCACGCTGCTGGCGTTGCTGAGCAATGACGAACTCGCGCGGGTGACGCGGGAGATCAGCAAAGACCTGGCGAAGATCCCGGCGGAGGGGTTGCGGCAGAATTTCTACGACATTGTGGCGACCTCGCGCGAGACGGAGGTTGCGCTGGGCGCGGGTGGTAGTGGTGCGGCGGCGAGCGAGGGCGGCGCGGCGAAGGGCGAGGGCAAGTCGGGTGGCAAGACTCCGCACCTGGATCAGTACACGGTGAACATGACTGCGAATGCGAAGGCGGGCAAGATCGATCCGGTGCTGGGGCGCGACGCCGAGGTGCGCCAGATGATCGATATTCTAATGCGGCGTAGGCAGAACAACCCGATCCTGACGGGCGAGGCTGGTGTGGGCAAGACCGCGGTGGTGGAAGGGTTTGCGAATCGCGTGGCGAATGGCGATGTTCCGCCGGCGCTGTTGGGCGTGCATCTGCATAGCCTCGACCTGGCGCTGCTGCAGGCGGGTGCGGGCGTTAAAGGCGAGTTTGAGAATCGGCTGAAGGGGCTGATTAATGAAGTGAAGTCTTCGACCGAGAAGATTATTTTGTTTATCGACGAGGCGCACACAATGATCGGCGCGGGTGGAACGGCGGGGCAGAACGATGCGGCCAATCTGCTGAAACCTGCGCTGGCGCGTGGCGAGCTGCGGACGATTGCGGCGACGACGTGGTCGGAGTACAAGAAATATTTTGAGAAGGACCCGGCGCTGGCGCGGCGCTTCCAGGTGGTGAAGGTGGAAGAGCCGACCGAGGATGTTGCATGCACAATGTTGCGCGGGATTGTGAGCGCGCTGGAGAAACACCACAATCTGCGGATTCTGGATGAGGCAGTGACGGCGACGGTGCGGCTGTCGCATCGGTATATCGCTGGGCGTCAGTTGCCTGACAAGGCGGTGAGCGTGCTGGATACGGCTTGCGCGCGGCTTTCGCTGGGGCAGAATTCGACTCCGCCGCGGATGGAGGACATTATCCGGCGGGTGGATGCGCTTGAGGTGCAGAAGCGGGTGCTCGATCGCGAGACGACGATTGGCGCGAACCATGTTGAGAGTTTGGCTGAGATCGACACGCAGATTGCTGCTGCGAAGGAGGAGTTGGCTTCGCTGCAAGCTCAGTATGAAAAGGAGACGGCGCTGGTCAGCCGAATCCGTGAGTTGCAGGCAGGGCTTGAGGCGAGTGGGAAGCCGGACGCTCCTGATGCCGGCAAGCCCGATGAAGCGCAGAAGGAGCTTGCGAAGCTGGAGAAGGAGTTGGATGCGTTGCAGGGAGAGCGTGGGATGATTCGCGTCTCCGTCGATGCGCAGATTGTGGGTGAGGTGATCTCGGCGTGGACAGGGATTCCGCTGGGCAAGATGGTGAAGGATGAGATCGCTACGGTGCTGACGCTGGATGAGCATTTGAAGAAGCGAGTGATTGGGCAGGACCACTCGCTGGCGGCGATTGCGCAGCGCATTATTACTTCGAAGGCGAATCTCGACGATCCAGTCAAGCCTGTGGGCGTGTTTCTACTGGTGGGGCCGAGCGGCGTCGGAAAGACGGAGACGGCGATTGCGCTGGCGGATATTCTTTACGGCGGCGAGCGCAACATGATCACGATCAATATGTCGGAGTTCCAGGAGGCGCATACAGTCTCGACGCTGAAAGGCTCGCCTCCGGGATACGTGGGGTATGGCGAGGGCGGCGTGCTGACTGAGGCGGTGCGGCGCAGGCCGTACTCCGTGGTTCTGCTGGACGAGGTGGAGAAGGCGCATCCCGATGTGCTGGAACTTTTCTTCCAGGTCTTCGATAAGGGCCGGATGGAGGATGGCGAAGGGCGCGAGATCGACTTCCGCAATACCATCATCCTGCTGACGAGCAATGCGGCAACGGAGACGCTGATGAAGCTCTGTGCCGATCCGGAGACGATGCCGGATGGGGATGGCCTGCTGGCGGCGATGAAGCCGGAGCTGAACAAAATCTTCAAGCCGGCCTTCCTGGGCAGGCTGCTGATTGTGCCTTATTTCCCGGTGCGCGATGAGGCGCTGAAGCAGATTATCCGGCTGAAGCTGGGCAAGATTCAGCGACGGTTGGCGGAGACGCACAAGATCTCGATGGTCTATGACGATGTGCTGTTGAACGAAGTGGCGGCGCGATGCACTGAGGTCGAGAGTGGAGCGCGGAACGTGGACAATATTCTTTCGAACACAATGCTTCCCGATCTTTCGCGGCAGATTCTGGGCAGGCTCGCGGAAGGGGTTGCGGCGGAGAAGGTCAGCATCTCGGTGAAGGACGGATCTCTCGCTTACGATTGGGGAACGAAGGCTTAGCAAATACGAACTGCTTGAACGAAGAGAACGGACAGGATAAACATGGCGAATTTTAAACAGAGCGATCGGCTAATGCAGTTTTCGAGCCCGCTGGGCAAGGATGTGCTGCTGATCGAGTCCTTCGGAGGCGTCGAAGGAATCTCGCGCCTGTTCGAGTTCCATGTGGAATTGCTGGCGGAGTCGGGAACGGCGATCGACCCAAAAAAGATTGTCGGGGCGAAGGTGTCGGTTGGGCTTGGGCTGAACGATGTGCAGGGAACACGGTGGGTGAGCGGCGTGGTGGCCTCGTTTGAGCAGGCCGCTGCGGATGGCGAGTTCGATGTGTATCGCGCGCGCATTGTGCCGTCGATGTGGCAGCTTACGTTGAACTCGAACTGCCGCATCTTTCAGGACAAGACGGTGATGGACATCGTGAAGGCGCTGCTCTCCGAGTATGGGCTGACGCTGTCGGACCAGACAACGACAACCTATCCGAAGCTGGAGTACTGCACGCAGTACAACGAGTCGGACTTCCACTTTATCTCGCGGCTTTTGGAAGAGCACGGCATCTTCTACTGGTTCGAGCATACCGACCAGGACAACAAGATTTATTTTGGCGACAGCCGGAGTGCCTATGCGGATTGTCCGTTGTCGTCGTCGGTTGCGTATGTTCCACCTGAGAATGCGCGAGAGGGCACGTATGGAGCGCAGTTGATGGAGTTGACCGCGACAGCCACGATGGTTTCGGGAAAGCATTCGACGGAGGACTACGATTTTCGCAACTACGCGCTGCACAAGGTGAACTCGCAGAAGAGCACCAGCGACTTCGGCAAGAACGGTTACGAAGAATTCTTTTATCCGGCGGGCGAAGAGGGTTACGTGGAGGCTACCGACACCAACCTCAGTGGCCCGAATCTCGGCACGATCTTTCTGGATTCGACGGCGCTGGCGACGGATGCGACGTCTGAGGTGTTTCGCGGAAGCTCCAATCTGCGCTCGATGTGCTGCGGCTATACGTTCAGCGTCACCAAGCACTCGCGGTCGGCGTGGAATCGGAAGTATCTATTGACCGAGGTGGTGCATCATGCCAACCAGGTTCCGTCATACCGGAGTGTTGATACGGCAGCAGACGGTGGATATAGCAACCGCTTTAGCGCGGTCTCGTCGGATATCGTGTTCAAGGCGCTGGCGACGACGCTGAAGCCGAAGATCTTTGGCCCGCAGACGGCGCATGTGGTGGGCGCAAGCGGGGACGAGATTCACATCGACAAGTATGGGCGCGTGCGTGTGCAGTTCTTCTGGGACCGAGCTGGAACCTACGGGGATGTGAATGACAGCACATGGGTTCGCGTGGCGCAGCCGTGGGCCGGCAACGGGTGGGGTACGTTCTTTTGGCCGCGCGTCAACGATGAGGTAGTGGTGCAGTTCCTGAATGGCGACCCGGACAACCCCGTGATTACCGGCTCGGTGTACAACGGCACCAACATGCCCAAGTATGCGTTGCCGGAGCACAGCACTCGCAGCGGTATCGTGACGCGCAGCAGCAAGGGAGGGTCGGCCTCTACGTCGAACGAACTTCGCTTCGAAGACAAGGCGGGAAGTGAGCAGATCTACTTCCACGCCGAAAAAGATATGGACTTCACGATCGAGAACGATCAGCGCCGATCGATTGGCGCGAATGATTCGCTGACCATTGGCGCGTCGCAGATGGAACAGATCGGCAAGGACAGCCACGTGACCATCGGCGGCAACCGCACGGAGAGTATCGCCTCCAATGCGGAGTTGACTATCGGCGCCAACCAGACAGAGGCCGTGGGCTCCAATCTTTCGATCTCGGTGGGCCAGAACCACGACCATCAGGTGGGCTCCAACTATGGCGTCTCGGCGGGGCAGAATATTTATCTCCAGGGTGGAATGAACGTCGTGATTCAGGCGGGCATGCAACTGACGCTTGCGGCGGCTGGAGGATTTATTACGATCGGGCCGGCAGGGGTTGCGATCTCGGGGACGATGGTGCTGATCAATAGCGGTGGCGCGGCGGGGAGTGGAACGCCGGTCGATACGAAGAGCCCGCAGTCGCCCAAGGCGCCCGATACGCCCGACGATGGGACCAAAGGCACAAAGATGTAACTCCGTTTGATCTCGGGGACGATGGTGAACCTTGACGCAACCTGTTGGACAAACCGGGATAGCCTCGAACGCTCCACCCGCTCGGAGGTGGGCGCTTACTGTGCTGCCGGCGGGTTGGATGTATATCGATGGCTTCGGCGCCCGGCAGGTGACGCCTCCCAATGTGATTGCGGCGAATGTGGCGCTGGGCGAGGATGTGCTTGGAAGCCAGGATGGATTGATCGACTACATCAAGGCGCAGGTGAAGCTGATCGAAGGGCATTTGGCGGAAACGAAGATCGCAGGGCCGCAGCCGGTCGCCTTTGCCGGAGCCGAGGAGGCGTGCCTGCTGTTTGTGCGGCACCGGCCCTCTGGTGCCGGAGATATGCTGCACGCACAGACTTATGTTCGCGTGGGGTTGTGGGTTGGCATCGTTACGCTGACGACGCCAGAGGCGCAACTCGCTACGGTACGGCCTGACTATGATGCATTGATGAAGGGACTGAGGATTCTGCCGGAAGGGAAGTAGCCGCCCGGTTGTAACTCGATTGCAACAGAGAGGAGGAAGGAAGCGATGCCGCCAGCAGCACGAGTGACCGATATGCATGTTTGCCCGATGGTGACGGTGCTGGTGCCCCATGTGGGCGGCCCGATCCTGCCTCCGGGTGCGCCGACCGTGCTGATCGATTTTCTTCCCGCTGCGACTGTCACCAGCATGGCGACCTGCGTCGGGCCGCCGGACATCATCGTGAAGGGTTCAGCGGGGGTGATGATCAATTTTCTTCCTGCGGCGCGAATAGGCGATATCACTGCGCATGGCGGCACGATTGTGATGGGCTCGCCTACTTGCATCATTGGGGAGGTTGGATCGCCTCCGCCGGGAGCGGGTGGATTGGGAGGAATTACCGGGGGATTGACGGTGGCCGGATTGAGCAAGCCACCTGGCAGCTAACTGTGCCTGCGCTCTCCATCGTCTCTATCCCAGAAATTCTTATGGAGTGAGAGCCTTCTGGACCAGCGCGTGCCTAGCTTCGCCTCGCGCAGCCCAAGTTGGTATCCGAGCACCTTTGCCGCTGTTCTGATCAGCGCGAATGGAAGCAGCAGGGGGTGATGCTGCGAGAGATATTCGACCTCTGACAGCACAAAGCGTTTGCCTTCGCCCGTTGGTTTGCCGAATTGTTCCGGCAACCATGACTCGCGCCGGTGAAAGACGCCGATATCAAAGTAGCGGCGGAACTCTGCGGTGACGGAGTAGGGGTGAGAGTGATAGACCTGGGCTTCAGCGACGTAAGCGATCTTCCACCCCGCCAGAAGTAGTTTTCCCGCAACCAGCGCGTCCTCGGCCATGATGACGTCTGGTGGGAATCCGCCGACTTCGAGCAGCGTGCCGACACGGTATGCGGCGAAACTGTTCGATAGAAACGTAGCCTTGATGCCGAGGGTTTGCCGGCTTTCGAGACCGCGGACGTGTCCGTCGGCCGGGTAGTTGAACAGCCTTGCGTGTGCCTCGATGGGGCCGGCGGACAGCCTTGGCAACTGTCTGCCGTACGCCGCGGCGACGGTTGGGTCTTCGAAGGCGGCGAGCAGGCGATCGAGCGAGTCGGAGGTGGCGAGGACGGCATCCTGGGTCATGTAGAGAACGAAGCGGGCCCAAGGTACAAGCTCCATGGCGAATTGCCGAGTGCGGCCGTGGTTAAAGCTGCGACGGTCGATGCGGATGACCCGGTAGCCCTCTGCCGCGGCGAGTTCAGGTGTTCCGTCGCCGGAGCTGGAATCGACGATAAGCACCTGGCTGGGCGGCAGGCCCTGGAGGCGGATGCCGGTGCTGAGAGAGGTCCAGTCGCGTTTCGCATCGCAGGTGGGGATGATGATTGCGATCTGCTCGCGAGGGATGGAGGGGGTGACGGCCGCTTCGTCGGATTGCTGCGCTTCCGAGATCGTCGTCGACATTGCTATGCTCCGTTCCGCTGAAACTTTGCCTGCCGATACGATATTTTCAGCGGCTGAGGTGCGGAATCCCGAGGCGGAGAAATGGTGCTCTGGGTGCTCCACGCAACTCGCTGAGTTTACTACAGCGCAAGGTCGATTTTTGGCGGATTAAAACGAGATTGTCAGATTGGAGGGAGAGCGTCGACTGTAGTGACGCCTTTAGGCGGCGTGAAGATAAAGTCGGAGGGTTTGACGGAGATGTTTTCCTCCATGTTGGTGAAGGTGAACTCGGTGAGGGCGCCGTCGGTCTCTTCGAGCTTCATGCGTTCGATGCTGCCCGAAGGAGTGACTACCAGGGTGAGCAGATGGACGCGCTGCGCCATGCCTTTAGGGATTCCGGTGATGCGGAAGTCCTGTCCGGTTGCTCCCGGCGGTCCGTCAGGAGCGGTGGCGAGTTGGTCCAGCTCTTTGGCGAGCTGGGTGTGGCCGAGCAGGAAGCGCAGCGGGGAGCGAAGGTCGTCGAGCTGCTTGGCGGGGGCACGCGAGACCTGCGCATCGCCGGGGGTATAGAACCAGGCGTATTTGCCGTCGAGGACGAAGAGCTTGCCCGGGGGCGAGTCGTAGCTCCAGCGCATGAGGCCGGGCTTCTTGAGGAGGAGCGTGCCGGACTCGGTGCGGTCGAGACCCATGCCGGTATAGTGTTCGGTGTAGTGGGCGCGCAGGGTGCGGAGACGGTTGTAGTGGTCGTCTACGCGATGGATGAGGGCGGAGTCTGGGGCCTGGGCGCGGCAGTGAGCGGAGAAGAGAAGGGCAACGCCAAGGCAGAAAGATGCGAGCCGTTTGGGTAAGGCGGAATTCATTTCGGTCCTTCGGGAAGGATAGGCAGAACGTTACTCGATGAGCTCGGTGCAGTTGGCGCCGCCGGCAGGGTCGACCTTGATGATGTTGTCTTCGTCGGCGCAGTAGCCTCTGTCGCCTGTCTTGCCAACGTCCACAGGAACTGCGGTGAGCTTGTAGGAGGTGTAGGTATTGTGGTCCTTGATTGTCACCATGGCGCAGTTGGAGATCGTAAAGCGATAGCCGTTCTTCTGGCCGGTGGAGGCGAGAGTGGGTTCGAGCAACTGCGCGGTCTGCGCGGAGGGCACGTCGGATTTGGGGTCGCCGCCGAGGGCTTGCAGGGAGCAGGCGAAGCCGTTGTCGGGGTAGGCGGAGTTATAGCTTATCTCAGCCATGCCGATGGAGCGCATGGTCTGGAGCGCGGAGGTCTGGTTGGCGGTTTTTTTGACCTTGAGCAGTTGGGGAACGGCGAGAGCCATCAGGATCAGTACGACGGGAATGAGCAGCACGAAGCAGCAACCGCCGATGATTGCGACCCAGAACCAGGTGGAGCGGCGCGGTCTCGGTTGCGGCGAGCCGTAGGGCTGGACAGATTGCGGGGCGCCGGTGTCTGGCGGCGGTGGCGGCGGGCTGAGATGGTCTTCCGGCATGGTGAGGAGTTTAGACCATCTCTTCCGAGTTCGAGAAGGCATTTGCAGTGGCCTAGTTAAAAGGGGTTCACGACGGCAAGCGCGGTCTACTGGATGTTCACGGTGCAGTTCGTGCCACCCGCAGGATCCTTCTTCACGATATTGTTTTCGTCGTTGCAAAAGCCGCTGTCGCCGGTCTTTCCGATAGACTGCGGTACGCCAATGATCTCGAAGGATGTGTACTGGTCCTGATTATTCACCGTCACCTTGGTGCAGTTGGTAATGCTGAAGGTGTAGCCGGCTTTCTGGCCGGTGGCGGCGAGCTGGGGCTCAAGAATCTGCGCGGCCTGGGCCGTGGGCGCTCCAGACTTGGGATCGCCGCCGAGCGCAGCCAGAGTGCAGGCGAACCCATTGGTCGGGTAGGCCGAGTTGTAGCTGAGTTCAGCCTTGCCGATGGCCTGCATCGTCTGGGTCGCCGAGAGCTCGTTTGCCTGCTTCTTCAGCTTCAGGAGCTGCGGCACTGCGAGCGCCATGAGGATGAGCATGATCGACATGACGATGAGCAGTTCGATGAGGGTGAAGCCTTCGTCGGAGGCGAGGGAATAGGGAATAGGGAATAGGGAATAGGGAAGGCGGTTCGTGGGTGCTTTGCAGGTGGCGGCTGTGATCTTCATGATTGCGTGGACTCTCGTGTCGGACTTTCGGACTTCAACTTCAGACTTAGAAACTGTATCAGGAGGCGCGGTTCAGCAGGCAAGATCGCTGCGGTTGACGGTGATGGCGCCGAGATTGCCTAGCAAGGTCAGGGCGACTGCCTCGGGACGAAAGAGTTCGTGTGCAAGCGCCTGGACCTCGGTGGGGGTGACGGCTTCGACCTGCTCGATGATGTCTTCCACGGTGAAGAAGCGGCCGAAGTACATCTCCTGCCGCGCCAGATTGGACATGCGGCTGGAAGAGCTTTCGAGGCCGAGCACGATGTTCGACTTGAGCTGGTCTTTCGCTCGCTTCAACTCTGCCTCCGGGACGGGTTCTTCTTTGAGACGGCGCAGCTCGGCTATTGTGAGCTTCAGCACCTCAGGTGTTTTATCGGCGGAGGTGCCGGCGTAGATGCTGAGCGAGCCGGTGTCGCGGAAGGGATTGCTCTCCGAGTAGATGGAGTAGGCCAGGCCTTTGTCCTCGCGGATCGCCTGGAAGAGGCGGGAGCTCATGCCTCCGCCGAGCATGGTGTTGAGCAGGTAAACGGCGTAGCGGGTAGGCGAATCGACCGGGGGCGCAGGCACTCCGAGGCAGAGCTGGACCTGCTCGAGCGACTTTTTGCGCTTCAGCGTGATGTGCGCGTGGGTCGCGGGGGCGGGGTGCTTGACGATGGGACTGTCGGTGGTTGCGGCAAGGCCGCTGAACTGCTCGGCGACTTGCGCGACAAATGCATCATGGTCTAAATGCCCAGCGGCGGAGAAGACCATGTTGCGCGGCGTGAAGCGGCTGGCGTAGAAGTCGAAGACGATCTGCTGGGTGAAGCTGGAGACGGTCTTGACTGTGCCGAGGATGGGGCGACCGAGTGCGTCGCCCTTCCAGAAGTTCTGCGTGAAGGTCTCGTGGACGAGGTAGTCGGGACTGTCCTCGTCCATCTTGATCTCTTCGAGGATTACGCCCTGCTCGCGGGCGATGTCTTCCGGCGTGAAGGTGGGGTGGAGGACGAGGTCGGAGAGCAGGTCGAGCGCAGGGCCAACGTTTTCATCGAGGACCTTGATGTTGAAGCAGACGGCCTCCTTGCCGGTGAAGGCGTCGAGGTTGCCGCCGATGGAGTCGACCTCGCGGGCAAACTGCTTGGCGGAGCGCGAGGTGGTCCCCTTGAAGACCATGTGCTCGACGAAGTGGGAGATGCCGTTGAGGGCCTGGGGCTCGTCGCGCGAGCCAGAGGCGATCCAGACGCCCATGGAGACTGAGCGGACGTTGGGGATGCTCTCGGTGAGGACGAGGAGGCCGTTGGGGAGAACCGTGCGGCGGATGTTGCGAGGAGGCGACTGGGTCGCTCCCAGGGAAGGGGTGAGGGTTGCGGACATGCGGCTCCTTGAAGCTTTATTGTTTCACAGGGGCAGGACGCGGCGGGACGGGGAGAGGAGCGGTAAACTGGGTGATAGCGATGTCCAACGATTCAGACACTCTCCAGGCAGAACGGGCGGTTTCGGCAAAGGCCCTGTTTGGCATGCCGGCTGAGCAGTTGCAGGAGTTGGTTGTGCAGTTCGGTGTCCCGAAGTACCGGGCCGCGCAGTTGAGCGACGCGCTTTATAAGCAGCGGGCTGGGACGCTGGAGGAGATCACGACGCTTCCGGTGGGGCTGCGGGAGGAGATGGCAGCGCAGGGGTATTCGGTTGGGCTGCCGGAGATTGTGCAGGCGGCGAAGTCGGTGGATGGGACAGAGCGCTACCTGATGCGGATGGCCGACGGCGAGACCGTCGAGACGGTGTGGATGCCGGGTGGGGATGGGGGCGAGCGGGGGGATGGTTCGGTTGCGGCTGAGGAGGAAGAGGGTGAGGTGGATGGAGTTGCAGGTCTCTCCGCTGCGGCGCAAAGGCGCGCCTCCGGTCGCGATGACAATTCTGTGGCTCAGGACGGGTATAAGCGAGCGACGATCTGCATTTCGAGCCAGGTGGGATGCGCGGTGAACTGCCAGTTTTGTCTGACGGCGAAGCTGGGGATTCGGCGGAACCTTACCGCAGGGGAGATCGCCGGGCAGGTGGCGGCGGTGCTGAACCGGCAGCGGGTTAGGATCGGTAGCGGCAAGGGCGTGGAGACGCCGTCGCGGATCAACCTGGTGTTTATGGGAATGGGGGAGCCGTTCCTGAACTACGACGCTTTTATGTGCAGCGTGCATGTGCTGCGGGCGATGGGGATTCCCGAGTCGCGGATGACGGTGTCGACCAGCGGGATTGAGCCGTCGATCCGGCGGTTTGGCGCCGAGGTGGTGCGACCGAAGCTGGCGTTGAGTTTGAATGCTTCGAACGATGCGGTGCGCGAGCAGATCATGCCGATTACGCGCAAATGGAACATCGCGGCGCTGCTCGATGCGGTGCGCGCGTTGCCTCTGGGCAAGCGTGAGTATGTGACGTTTGAGTATGTGCTGCTGGGCGGGGTCAACGATCAGCCGGAGCATGCGCGCGAGGTACTGGCCCTGCTCGACGGGATGAAGGCGAAGGTGAACCTGATCGTGTGGAATCCCGGGCCGGGGATCGACTACCACCAGCCGAAGCCGGAGGATGTCGCGGTCTTTCATCGCATGCTGATCGACGGAGGCATTCCTACGTTCACGCGCAGGCCGCGGGGGCGGGATATCTTTGCGGCTTGTGGGCAGTTGAAGCGGACGGTGGAACCGCAGGGACTCGTGGCGATCGCAACTGGCTAGATGGCTGGTGCGCGAGAGCGGTTCTATGCAGGTCGCGCGAGGCCGAGCGCCAGCAGTGCTTCAGCCACCCTGTCGTAGTCGTGGCGGATGACGTCGCCCTCGTGAGCGAAGTTGCCGGGGATGGGCTCGACGCCGAGCGCGCGGATGCGGTCGAGGTCGGCTTCGATGGGGAGCTGGCCTTCGCGGGCGTATTGCTCCAGCAGCGTGGGCGAGATGGGCGCGATATTGATCAGCGCGTAGTCGAAGATGGGGGCTCGCGCGGCGCCGCAGTGTTGCAGGATCTTTTCGATGTGTTGCGACGCGGTGAGGCCGAGCGACTCATTGGCCTGCGTCATCAGGTTGCCGACGTAGACGCGGGTGGCCTTCGACGCGGCGAGCGCCTCGGGAATGCCGCGCACCAGCAGGTTGGTGATCAGCGAGGTGTAGAGCGAGCCTGGGCCGAGGGTGATGAGGTCGGCGTTGGCGATGGCTTCCAGCGTGCCGGGGAGCGGCTCGGCGTCGGCGGGGTCGAGCATGAGCTCGAGGATGCGGTGCGGGCTGGCGGTGATGCTGGTCTCGCCGCGAACGAGCGAGCCATCGTCCATGCGCGCGGCTAAGGTCACATCGACGTTGGTAGCGGGGTAGATGCGGCCACGAGTGGCCAGAATCTGCGAAGACATCTGGACCGCCTGGGCGAAGTCGCCGGTGATATCGGAGAGCGCGGCGACGAAAAGATTGCCAAAGCTATGTCCTTCAAGATCACCCTGATGGAAGCGATATTGAAAGAGTTGCGCGAGTAAATGCTCATCCTCGGAGAGCGCGACCATGCAGTTTCGCACGTCGCCGGGAGGCAGCATCTTGAGTTCTTCGCGGAGGCGGCCCGAGGAGCCACCGTCATCGGTGACGGTGACCACCGCGGCCAGGTCGCGGATGAGGCAGGCCTGAGGCGTGGGAGAGGGCTCGGGGCGGTCCGAGCTGCGGCGAGTCGCAACGTCCGTGGCGCGGCGCGCGGCGACGGGAGCCGGAACGTAGCGCTTGAGGCCGCGGAGCAGGGTGGAGAGGCCTGTGCCTCCGCCGATCGCGACGACTCGGAGTTGGCGGGGCGTTGGGGAAGGAGACTGCATCTTCTGCCAGTTTACAGATTGCCGGAGTCGAAAGCCCGTGCGTCTAGTCTAGCGTTCGGCGATTACGCTGAGGGAATCGATGTTGCCTCCCTGCGTCTCGACCATTCCGACGATGGCGTAGCCTTGCTGCTGAATCTGCTGTAGAGTTTCGGCCCGCTGCTCTCCAGAGGCGATGAGGATGGGGCGGGGAAGCGTATCGCCCTTCACACGCGTGCCGACGAGGATGAGGCCGTTGGCGTCATCGCCACCGAGCGCGGTGATGATGTAGCCTTGCGCGGCGAGCGATTTCGCTACATCCGGCGCCGTGGCAAAGGTTGCGGTGGCGGTCAGGGTCTCGTAGACGGTGGTGGTATCGCCGCTCCAGCCATAGGAGAGGTAGACCAGCTTGCCGGAGTCGAAGGCGAGCGCGGTGATCACGCGGCCGGTCTGGCCTTCCTGCGTCGCGGAGGCTTGAATCGCCTCGGGAGTGATGCTGTGCTGCGCGAGATCGAAGCCGCCCGTGCCATTCTGGTTGTAGGAGATGGCAAAGATGTTATTGACGTTCGAGATTGTCAGCGAGGTGATGACGTTGTTCGAACCGAGGATGGCGCCGCCGCCAAATTTGGTGGAAGGGAACTCGCCGACGGCAAGGTCGTTCTGGAAATTTGTGTAGAAGTCGCCGAAGTAGGCCGTGGCGAGCGGAGGCACGCCGCTGGGGAGGGAGTTCGCGCTGTAGTCCCACTGACAGGCCACGCCGGGAACCTCAGGGGTGGCGCCGCAATCGTTCGACTCCATCCAGATCGGGGTGCCGGAGTACATGCTGAAGATTGCTCCGCCGCGGCCAGGGATGGTGCCGGACTGGAAGTTCGTATATCCGTTGACGGTCGCGAGGGAATCGACCTGCTGGAAGCGAAGGTCGCCGTCCTGCGGGGCGCGAGCCGCCACGGTGAGGGTTGCAGGCTGACTGGTGGCCGTGCCCATCGAGTTCGAGACGGTGAAGGTGTAGGCGGTGCCGCTATCCGCAGCGCTGATAGCGGGGGTGACATAGCTGGTGGTGGAGGAATCGGGGACTGAAACGCCGTTGCGGCTCCAATGCCCGGTCATGGTTCCATCGCCGCTGACCTGGACCGACAGGACCGCTTCAAGGCCAATCGGCACGGTTACGCTGGCCGGCTGCGCGACGATAGCAGGCACGGAGGTTGCGGGAGCCTTGGACTGGCTGAAGGTGGAGGATGGAACAACGCTCACGCCACAGCCTGTCAACAAGCCAGCCATCAAGCCGGACAGGCCAAGGAGAATAGAGACTCGAGCAACGGATCGGGGAGGTAAGGGGCCCAGGAACATAACTTCCTGAGAATATCCCGTAAGTTGCTAATTACAAGGGGAAAACAGGTGTTACCACCAAGTCTTTGGGCACTCCAATTATGACCCGTTAGTACCCAAAAAAGTGGTTACCTGGTTTAGATTTCGGGGTAAAGGAGCTCGGTGAAACGGGGATCGTCGGCCATGTCCTGGAAGTCGGAGTCGGCGCGGGCCTGAATGCGGTTTTTGGCGTTCAGGCGGATGGCTTCGGTGAGGTGTTCGAGGCAGTGGTGCGCATCGCCCGTCATGCTGGCGAGGATGGCGAGGCCGTAGAAGGCATAGTCGGCGCGGTCGTTCTCGGAGATGATCTTCTTGAACTGGGCGCGTGCGTCCTCATAGTTGCCGTCGTTGAGCAGCGAGATGGCGTAATCGTAGCGCTCCTCGTCCGAGTGGAAGGAAGTCTTGCCCTTGGAGACCTGCTGAAGGCACGCATTGATGTACATGCGAATTCGTTCGGCGAAGTCGCCCGGACTGGCGGCGAGCATCTTGTTGAAGGCGTCGTGGGCCTTCTCGTATTTGCCCTCCTGCATCAGGCGAAGCGCGGATTCATAGTGGGCGAGGACCTGGGCGCGTGCGGCGTCAGTGGACGCGGCCATGCCGGCCAGGGTGCGCGGACGTTTGGCGGTGGTTGGGGGAGGCGTCTTCATCGAGTCTTTATATTCCTTCTCTGCATGGTTCTATGCCATGTCTTCTGGCCGGATGCATGAGGCGCCGGACGCCGGAAAACAATAAACGGTTTCCTTGACCGGTTGGTGGTTCTCCCCAGGGATACACAGGCCCTTGCCCGAAGATATGTTTGAAAGCATCCAAACTCTATCGGCTGGGCTTGTTCCGGTTTTATACGCACACGCGGCGAGAAGGTCAACTCGGCTGGGTTGCGCCAACCTTGTGGGAGTAGACCGCGGGGTTCAGCTCGGGGTCGTTATACATCTTCATCTGACGATAAAGCTTGAAGCGGCGGTCGCCTGCGAGGACCTGCTTCCACAGGGCATCGAGGCAGGCGGCCAGGTCGCTGCGCTGCTCTTCGAGCAGGGCCAGGCGCTCTCGATTCTTCTCGCGATGGGCTTCGGATGCGGAGGCGCGGAGGCTCTCCTCGGCCGTGTGGTAGATCTTCAGCTCCAGGATGGAGAGGCGGTCGATAATCAGGCCGGGCGACTCGGAGTGCAGGGGCGCAGAAGCGTTCTGCCTGCCGGCCGCGGCGAGCAGCATGCGGTCGAGGTTTTCCACGAGGTCGTTGCGGAACTGGTTGAGCCTGTCGATGGCGTGCTTGACCCTGGCGATGCCGGCGTCGGTGGCGGAGGGGTCGCGCGCCTTGTCCTCTTCGTGCCAGAGGTCGAAGTTGGCACGATGCTGCGCGAGCGCGACCTTCATCAGGATGTCGGGCGAGGTGGTGTGCGTGTCATCCGTAGGCAGCATGCCGGAAGGGCCCGCAGGCACGGCCGGATCGGGCGCAGGGCTCTCCTGATGCCAGCGTAGCGTGGCTTCCTCGTGCATGCGCGTGATCTGAGAGGCTTCCAGCATGATCGGTTTTGGCGGCAAAGGTGGTGGCCCATCCAAATGTATCAGGCTGCCTGATTTGACTGCGGAGGTTCGACCCGCATGGTAACGCGATCCGTATCGTAGACTTAGGGTGGAAGGCTCTGAAACGAAAAACACCGAGGAGAGGCACGGATGGCCCCGACAAAGCGCGTGCTGATCTACCGGCTCGGGAGCCTGGGGGATACGGTGGTTGCGCTGCCCGGATTTCATCTGGTGGCGCGCGCGTTTCCCGAAGCGGAGCGCAGGATGGTCACCAACTTTCCTGTGCAGGAGAAGGCGCCTCCGGCGGCGGCAATTCTCGAAGGCACGGATCTGGTGCATGGATACTTCCGCTACTCGACGGGGACGCGCAAGTTCGCTGAGCTGGTGAAACTGTGGTGGGAGATCGTGCGCTGGAGGCCGGAGGTGCTGGTGTACCTGGGCCCGGCGCGAGGCGTCGAATCGGCGCGGCGCGATGCGAGATTCTTCCGGCTATGCGGGATCGGCAAACAGATCGGCGTGCCGATGACACTGGACATGCAGGAGAATCGCTGGGAGGCGCAGAGCGGTTCGCCGGAGGATGCCGGGTGGCCGCAGGACGGTGGCTGGTTCGAGCCGGAGGCCTCGCGTCTGACGCGCAATATCGCAGAGCTGGGCGATGCGCGGCTCGACGATCCCGCGAGTTGGGACCTGCACCTGACCACCGCGGAACGGGCGCTTGCGACTGAGGCGCTTGCGAGTGTGCAGGCTCGTCCCATGATTGCGGTGAGCGTGGGGACGAAGGTGCAGTCGAAGGACTGGGGCAGGGAGAACTGGCGCGGGCTGCTTGCGCGCCTGGGCGGGATGTATCCGGGGCACGCGCTGGTGCTTCTGGGCGTTGGGGGCGAGAGTGAGTCGAGCGAGTTTGCCGCGCAGGGATGGCGCGAAGCGTTAGCCGCGCATGAGGACGCCGGACCGGTCATCAATCTGTGCGGAGTCCTGACGCCGCGCGAGAGCGCTGCCGTCCTCGTCCACGCGCGAATCTTTATCGGGCACGACTCCGGCCCGATGCATCTTGCGGCAGCGGTGCAGACGCCCTGTGTTGCGATCTTTGCCGCGCGCAACAAGCCGCGGGTGTGGTTTCCTTACGGGGAGCGCCACCGGGTGGTCTATCACCGGGTCGAGTGCTGGGGCTGCGGGCTTGAGACCTGCATTGTCGAGAAGAAGAAGTGCATCGCATCGATTGCGGTGGACGAGGTTACGACGCAGGTCCGCGGCATTCTGGGTGAGACGCCCGGGGAAATGCGATGATGGTGGGGTTGAGGTGTTCTGAGGAACTCTAGCGAAACCATGCTGCCGGAACTGCATTCCATTCTGAATCTTCTTGAGGGCGGCTTCGGCCAACTTCGTGTACTGGTCGTCGGCGACATCATGCTCGACCGCTACATTCTCGGCGATGTGGAGCGTATCTCGCCCGAGGCGCCCGTACCGGTGTTGCGTCACGTGCAGCGCTACGAGCGGCCGGGCGGCGCGGCGAATGTCGCGATGAACCTCGCGGGCCTTGGCTGCAAGGCATATCTCGCCGGATTCTGGGGTTCGGATGGCGAGCAGGCGGAGCTGGCAAAGCTGGTCGAGGCAGCAGGAGTCGATACGCTCGGCGTCGTCACAGGATCGCAGCCCACCATCTCGAAGACTCGCATCGTTGGGCGCAATCAGCAGCTACTGCGGCTGGATATCGAGAGCCGCGATGCGATTCCTGCGATCGAAGAGCAGCGGCTGCTTGACCGTGCGGCAGAGCTTACGGCCAAGGTTCATGCCGTGGTGCTGTCGGACTATGCGAAGGGCGCACTAACTCCGAAGCTATGCGAGGCGGTCATTCGCGCGGCGCGCGACGCCGGCGTGCCGGTGCTGGCCGATCCCAAGACGCCGGATTTCAGCAAATATTCCGGCGCTACGACCGTCTGTCCGAACCTGGGCGAGCTGGCTGCGGCGACGGGTGTGGCCGCGCATCGCACGGAGGAATTGCTTGCGGCGGCGCGGACGCAACTGGCGGAGCACGACTTTAAATTCCTTGCCGTGACGATGAGCGAGAAGGGAATTGCGCTGCTGCGGCGTGACGGTCCGGTGTTCCACTCACCGGCGCGCGCGCGCGAGGTCTTCGACGTCTCGGGCGCGGGCGACACCGTGATCGCGACGCTGGCGGCGAGTCTCGCGGGCGGACTGCAGATGGAGACCGCCGTAGAGTTGGCGAACGTTGCCGCAGGCATCGTCGTGGGCAAGGTGGGCACCGTGCCGATTGCGCGGCATGATCTGATCGCAGCGCTGACACCAAGCAGCAGCCTGAATGCTGGTGAGAAGATGCTCGACATTGAGCGGACAAGGCTGCGCGTAGCCGAGTGGCGCGCTTCAGGCGAGACCATCGTCTTCACCAACGGCTGCTTCGACCTGCTGCATGTAGGCCACATCGCGCTGCTCGAAGACTGCCGGCGCTTTGGCTCGAAGCTGGTGCTTGGGCTGAACTCGGATGCGTCGATCTGCCGGCTGAAGGGGCCGTCGCGGCCTATCGTTGGCGAGCGCGAACGGGCACGCGTAATGGCAGCGCTTGCGGCGGTGGACGTCGTGGTGCTCTTCGAGGAAGACACTCCGCTGGAGTTGATTCGTGCGATTCGTCCTGACATTCTGGTGAAGGGCGGCGATTACACGATCGAGACGGTCGTCGGCCACGAAGACGTGATTGCGGCGGGAGGTCGGGTCGAGATCGTTCCAACCGTCGAAGGTTTTTCCACCACCAACATCATCAAAAGGCTGCAGGCATAGGTTGAACGCAGGCTGAACAAAAGGAAATTGAACGCATGATCATTGTCACCGGCGGCGCGGGATTCATCGGCAGCAACCTCATTCAGCATCTCAACCGCGCGGGCGAGCGCGACATTCTGCTGGTCGACAGTTTTGCTCCGGCGGCGAATCTCAGCGGGCCGAAGTTCCTCAACCTGTGGGGCGCGGAGTTTGCGGACTACATGGATAAGCATGAGTTCCGCGCCGCGTTGAAGGCCGGCGATTTTCGCAATGTGAAGGTACGCGCCATCCTTCATCAGGGCGCCTGCTCGAACACGCTCGAAGATGACGGACGCTACATGATGGACAACAATTTCACCTACTCGAAGGAGCTGCTGCACTTCGCGCTGGAAGGAAAGATTCCGCTTGTCTATGCGTCCACCGCGGCGGTCTATGGGCTCAGCAAAAAGTTCACCGAGATTCCGGCGAATGAGCGTCCGTTGAATGTCTATGGCTATTCGAAGCTGGCTTTCGATAACTACGTACGCCGGATGATGCCGGAGATCAGGAGCACCGTCATCGGCTTGCGCTACTTCAACGTCTACGGTCCTCGCGAGCAGCACAAGGGACGCATGGCGAGCGTCATCCACCACTTCACGAAGCAACTGAAGGATACGGGAACCATCCGCATGTTCGAGGGATCGGGCGGATACGCCGACGGAGAGCAGAGGCGCGACTTCGTCTTCGTCAACGACCTGGCGAAGATCAACATGTTTGTGGGAGGCCTGCTGCCGGATAGCCCGAAGCGCCCTCTGCTGGCCGTGGTCAACGTCGGGACCGGTGAGGCGCAGACCTTCAATGCCGTGGCCAAGGCGCTGATGAAGGTGCATGGGCCGGGCAAAATCGAGTACATCCCATTCCCGGGCGACCTGAAGAATCGATATCAGCACTTTACCGAGGCCGATATCACGGGTCTGCGTCGTGCAGGTTACGCGGCTGCGTTCACGCCGCTCGAAGAGGGCGTACGCAAGACCTTTGCCGAAAACTGACAGGCGAATAATCCTGCCGGGATTCGTCTAAGATGGAGCCCCGTTTCACATCCTGGCACGGCGCTGTTCGGAGAGGATAGGGCCCGGTGCGCGTGAATCCCGGAAAGCGGCGGCTCGGCGGACAAGACGCACTATTCGCCGCTGGACCAGATTGTATGAGCTAAGTTATTTAGATTGATGGTGAGAGCGCTGGGGCTCGAACCCAGGACCAACGCCTTAAAAGGGCGATGCTCTACCAACTGAGCTACGCTCTCGAACCACATACCCAAGGTAGCATATTCGAGCGGTCTGGAAGGCGCTGGCGGGCAGGCAGCGCCATGTCCCGGTTTTGGCCGTTCATGACCAAATTAACGTTACTATCGTTACTAGTGAGTAACTATAAAAGTAACGTGAATCGTGTAACTTAAGCCTCTCACACGAAAGTCGCACGGAGTGGCGCGGTGGATTCATTGACTTGGCTTTAGGCCCAAATTACCCTCGAAACACTTGCATGGAAACGTGTGCATAAGTGAAGTCAATAGAAGCGAATAAGTCGGTTAAGCGACAAAATCGCCGGGCGGCAGGGCTGAAGTGGGGTTCCCATTGGAAGGACACGAGACAGGCAACGAAGTGCCGGTAGCCGGCACGCCCGAGGACGTGGCCGTTCTCTACTCGTGGGCTAATCTGCATGGAGCGAAGTACCGCGACTTCTCAGCCTCGCGGCGGGAGTATCGCGCCCAGATCCGGTATCGGGCTGCCCAGGCGCTGCGCGAGCGGGAGTTGAAGGCGCAGACGGCGGCGGAAGCTTCTGCCGTGGCTGCGGAGCGGGCGGCGCTGGCTGCGGAATCCGCGGCCCGTGCGCAAAATTCAGATGACAGCCAGGTGCAGCGCCTGCAGGCGTTGCGAAATGCAGAGGCAGCAGCGCGCAAGGCCGCAGCGGAGCGCATGGAGGCGTCGCGCCGGGCCGATGCCGCGGCCCAGGCCGAGGCGATCGCACAGCGCGAGGAACGCGAGATCGCTGAGGCGCACGCGTCGGCGCAGCGCCAGGCCTTGAGTTATGAGAAGTCGGATCTGCGGCGTCGTCGTCTTGCGGGGCCTCAGCCTCACGGATCTCTGACCAGCGAGCCGAACGCGCGCTACGGCTCGGGATTTGTCAGCACCGATGTGACTTTGGAGGAGGGAATCGAAGAGGGCGAGCACGATGCGCCGCAATTCCTGCACTCGGGCCGTTACCGGCCTCCGCATGAGGAGGCAACTGCCTCGCCATCGAGCTTGAATCTATCCCGCGAGCCCGTCCCGCTGTGGCGTCCGCAGGGGTACCGCCCGGACGATGCTTCGGGCGTATGGCAGATCGGCGTGCCGCAGTCCGGCGAGGAAGTGGCTGGGCCTTCTGCCCCGAGTGAGCCGGAGCATCTTTCCAGCACGAGCAGCGAAAAGGAGATCGCCGCGAACCCTGCGCCGCCGATCGCTTCGGAAGTATCCAGCCAGGAAGATCTGCTCGACCCCGATCTTGGCCGGGCGACCATGGGGCGCGCGCTCGAACGCGTGGCGTCGGGGCGGTTCCACGCTCCGGGTTCTTCCCCGCCTCAGAGCGAGCCTGTTCCTGAGACGCCTTTCCATTTTGATCCGGACGAAGACCGAGCCGGGCCGGCGTGGCTGTATGCGCCGCAGACTCCGCCGTCGCGCCCGCGAGTCGGCCAAACACTCTCGCAATCCTATGGCGGAGACACCCTGCAGGACTCGCGCGAGCGCGTCGCATCGCGCTGGTTCGCTTTGAAGGGCGTCTTCGGGCAAGCTGCTCCTGAACTCCCAACCATGCAGCCAGGCCGCGTGGCCGAGCCAGGCACGCCGGTACTGCTGATTTTCTCGCTCGCCGGAGGAGTCGGCAAGACCAGCCTGGCGGCGACGCTTGGCCGGGCACTCTCGTCGCAGGGCGAAAAAGTGGTGTTGACCGATACGACCTCGCACGGCCTGCTGCCGTTTTACTTTGGAGCGCGCGAGCTTCGCCCGGGTGTAGTGCGTACCTTCTCGCCACCCGCTGAGAGCGCCAATGCACCGATCTCCATGGTGAGTTACGACGTGGCCGGCAGGGCGAACGACGAGCGCCGGCAGGAGGCGCTGACAGATGAGATCTTTCGCAATGCCTACGGAAACCAGCGCGTCATCCTGGATCTCTCCGCGAGCGCGAGCTGGCTTATTCGCCGCACCGCCAACCTGCATCCCACGGTGCTGGTGCCGGTGACGCCGGACATGAACTCAGTCATCAGCCTACAGGCGGTGGAGAAGTTCTTCCAGGGAATCGTCGACTCCGGTGGCCGGACGCTTCTTCCGTTCTACCTGCTCAACCAGTTTGACGCGACCCTGCCGCTTCACCTCGATGTGCGCGAGGTCTTCCGCCGCCAGCTTGGAGAGCGCCTTCTGAACTTCGTCATTCGCCGCTCGCCTGCCGTCAGCGAAGCGCTGGCTGAGGGCATGACGGTGATCGATTATGCGCCCGGCGCGCCTGTCTCCAAGGATTACCTGGATATCGCGGAATGGCTGCGCAGCGTATCGCCTGCCTCCGCCGCCGGAATCCGCAATCTGCGTTGGAGCGATCGATGACGCGGTCGCCACTGTGGCGAGAGTTCGAGTCGGGCGACAGCTTTCCACTGCGCGCGCTGCGCTTCTGCGTGCTGGCGGGAGGCCTGACCTTCCTCTGCTTCACGGCCGTGCTTTACCTCCCATGGCCTCAGCAACTCGTCGTCACGCTGTTGACGCTCCTCGTCGCCATCTGGATGGACCGCGGCTCCACCTCGTACCTGGTGACGTTGACCCTGATGTTGCTGTCGGTCTACTCCACCTGCCGCTACGGCTTCTGGCGGCTCTCCACCACGATCCATTTCTTCCGCGATCCGGGCACCCACTGGAATGGGCTCGACGCATTTTTTATCTGGATGCTTCTGCTGGCTGAGAGCTACGCATTCGTCGTACTCGTCCTCGGCTATCTCCAGATGCTTTGGCCCTTGCGCCGCGTGCCGGTGCCGCTGCCCGACGATACCGAAGACTGGCCGGCGGTCGATCTGCTGATCCCTACCTACAACGAGCCGCTGAGCGTAGTGCGTTTCACCGCGCTGGCGGCGATGAACATCGACTGGCCGGCCGACAAGCTGAACGTCTACATCCTCGATGACGGACGGCGCGACGAGTTCCGCGCCTTCGCCGAAGAGGCGGGCGTGGGCTACATGACCCGCGATGACAATCGCCATGCCAAGGCAGGGAACATCAACCGCGCTCTCGATCGTCTGGACTCGCCGTTTGTTGCGGTCTTCGACTCCGACCATGTGCCGACGCGGAGTTTTCTGCAGGTGACGATGGGCTGGTTTCTGCGCGATCAGAAGCTGGGGATGCTCCAGACGCCGCACCACTTCTACTCACCCGACCCGTTCGAGCGCAATCTCAACCAATTCCGCACCATCCCCAACGAGGGCGAGCTGTTCTACGGCATCGTGCAGGACGGCAACGACTTCTGGAACGCCACATTCTTCTGCGGCTCGTGCGCGGTGCTGCGCCGGAGCGCGCTGGACGAGATTGGCGGCGTCGCGGTCGAAACCGTCACCGAGGATGCGCACACCTCGCTGCGCATGCAGACGCAGGGCTGGAACACGGCGTACATCAACATCCCGCAGGCGGCGGGCCTCGCGACGGAGCGGCTCAGCGGACATGTGAAGCAGCGCATTCGCTGGGCGCGCGGCATGGTGCAGATCCTGCGCATTGAGAATCCGTTGTTCGCGCCGGGGCTGAAGCCGGCACAGCGGCTGTGCTACTTCAACGCGATGTCGCACTTCCTTTATGCGCTGCCGCGGCTGATCTTCCTGACTGCCCCGCTGATCTATCTGATCTTCGGGGCCACGAATATTCCCGGCTACTGGGCGGCAATTCTCGCATACGCGGTGCCGCATCTTGTGCTTTCGAACCTGACCAACTCACGCGTGCAGGGGCAACACCGCCATTCATTCTGGAACGAGATCTACGAGACGGTGCTGGCACCGTACATCTTTCTTCCGACGTTGCTGGCGCTGGTCGCGCCGAAGTTCGGAAAGTTCAACGTCACGGCCAAAGGCGGTGTCGTCAACGAGGACTTCTTCGATGCGCGCATCGCACGGCCCACGCTGTTTCTGCTGGCGTGCAATATCTTCGGGCTGCTGTGCGCGATCCCACGTTTCTTCCAGTTCCCTGCGGTCGATGCATCGTGGCCGCTTGCGGACATCTGGAACTGGCCGGCTCACCTCTACGATCCCGGTCATCACGGCACCATTTGGATGAACGTGCTCTGGACGGTCTTCAACGTCATCATCCTCGGCGTGGCAAGGGCCGTCGCGTGGGAGAGCCAGCAGCGCCGGCAGACAGTGCGCGTCGTCATGGCTGTGCCGTCCGATGTGATTCTGGCCGACGGCACGATGGTCCGCGGCGTAACCGCCGACCTCTCGAGCGGCGGCGTGCAGGCGAAGATGGAGTTCCACCTGGAAGCGGCGATCGGCGACCCGATTAAATTCGTCTTCCCCGTGCTCGACGGCACGGCGACGCTTCCGGCGACGGTGATCGGCATGGAAGGCCAGATGCTGCGCGCTCAGTTCGACCCGCTGAACCTACAGGAGGAAGAGGCGCTGACCATGATCCTCTACTCGCGCGCGGACACCTGGCTCGGATGGGGCGAGGCGCGCGAGGCCGACCGCCCGCTCCACAGCATGGCGCGGATTCTAAAGTTGTCGGCGCGTGGATTCAGGCATACGGGCAGTTCGGCGAGCGACCGGAAGGGGACGCCCAAGGGAAGACTCGCCACGACTGTCGTTCCCATGATTTTGCTTGGCCTTCTCACAGGGACTGCCGGCCGCGATGCTCGGGGCGCACAGACGACCCGACCTGTCTCATCGGCGATGCCCTCCGTGGCGACCGGTAGCCGGCCTGTTGGAGCCGGATCGTTCGACAATGTCTTTACCCTCTCGGATATCGGCGTGCCGGACACGATCGTGCTGCGTGGCGTCGATGCCTATCACTCGGTGTACTTTTCAGTGCCGCAAAATCAGGTGGTGAAGACGGCGACGATGAAGCTGCGCTACCACTTCTCACCGGGACTCCTGCCCGCGGTCAGCCATTTGAATGTAAGCGTCAACGGAACGCTGGTCGCAACGCTGCCGGTTACGCAGCAGTCGAACTACTCCGGGCAATCCGGCGAACTGACACATGAGGAGCGGCAGACTTCAAAACATTCGCTCAGCGTAACCCGCGGGAACGAACAGAATGCGCTGCTGGAGGCGACGTTCGCTCTGCCCGCCGACTTGCTGGCGCATAACAACGAACTGACCTTCGAGTTCATCGGACACTACACCTCGCAGTGCGAGAATCCGTCGCACACGACGCTGTGGGGCCACGTCGATGCCAATTCGACCATCGAACTCGCGGGCTCGCTGCTTCCTCTGCCGAACGATTTGAATCTTCTGCCGTTGCCGTTCTACGACTCCGGCGTCAATCTCCATCCCGTAGTGCCGATCGTCTTCCTGAGCCAGCCCTCGCCCAGGGCGATGCAGGCTGCAGGCATCCTCGCGTCGTGGCTCGGCGTGCTTACCGACTACCATTCCGTGCGCTTCCCGGTATCGATCGGGACGATCCCACAAGGCAACGCGATTGTGATCGGCGAAAATCCGTCGCCGCTCCTCGCGTCGCTCAACCTCTCCGCAACCTCAGGCCCGACAGTGGCCATGCGCACCAACCCGGCCGACCCATCCTCGAAGCTCCTGCTCGTAACCGGCAGCAGCGCCGGCGATCTGGTGAAGGCGGCGATGGCGCTGACCCTCCAGAGCCATCTCTTGCAGGGCGCGCAGGCAAGCCTCTCCAACCTGACCACTCCCGTCCCGCGCCAGCCGGACGACGCGCCGCGCTGGATCAGCACCGACCGCGACAAGGCGACCACCGTAGGCCAGATCGCGCAGACGGGTGAGTTGCAGGGCGATGGCTCGGTTCCAGTGGCGGTCTACATGCGTCTGCCGCCGGACCTCTATCCCGGCGAGACGACACAGAACCTGGCGCTTCATCTGAGCTATCGCTACAACGGCATTCCGCTGGCCGATGACAGCACGCTGCAGGTCTTCGTGAACGGCGCATTCGTCAGTTCGACGCCGATGCCGCACACGGATAAGGCCTCGACAGTGCTGGACACGATCATCCCGATCCCGGTAGTCGATCTGCGTCCCTTCTCGAACACGATGATGTTCAAGTTCGACTTTCAGCTCGCGAAGAAGGGCCATTGCCAGGACAACGCGCCGCAGAATCTACAGGGCGCAATTCTGAAAGACACTTACCTCGATATCGCCGGCATCCCGCATTGGACGCAGTTGCCGAACCTCGAGCTCTTCGCGAACGCGGGCTATCCCTTCACCCGCAAGGCCGATCTCGCGGACACAGCCGTCGTGCTCCCCGACCAACCCTCCCCAGAAGAGTTGGAGATGTACCTGACTATGATGGGCCACTTTGGCGCGCAGACCGGATACCCGGCGCTGAACGTAACGGTGACCAACGCAGCGGGCATGGGCGATAACAGTGGCAAGGATTACCTGGTGATGGGCACGGTCGAAGATCAACCCGCGCTGAAGACGCTGGACGCCGCGCTTCCGGTCGGAGTGAATGAGACCGGCCTGCGCATCCGCGATACGCAGGGTTTTTTCGGTGCAACCCAGAACGCATGGTGGCGCGTCCCCAGCTCTGGCCACATCGAGTCGGGTCAGTTGGAGACGGCCGGCGGTCTGCCCGATGCGCTGATTGAAGGCATCGAGTGGCCCCGAGGCTCACGGCATTCCGCGGTGGTGATGGTGCTGCGCGACCGGACGGTCATCCCCAACTTCCTGACGGAGTTTCTCAAGTCTTCGACCTCGTCGGACATCTCTCAGTCGGTGAGCGTGCTGCACGGCACGCGCTTCTCCTCGTACCGCATCGGGGACGATGCGTACAACGTAGGCGAGATCTCGCTGTATACGCGCGTTGTCATGTTCCTGCAGCAGTATCCCGCCTTGATCGTGATCGTGGCCGTGATCTTCTGCCTCCTCATGGCGGCTCTGATCCGTGCCGAGTTGCGGCGTCGCGCGCGATTCCGGCTACAAGGCAACTACTAGAGACGCCGCTTTTCCTCATGTGTGGAAATTCCGTCCCCGGATATCCTCAGTTATTGCCTGCGAACCCCTAAAAGCGACGCCACAATCGAAATGAAAAACGATATCTTCAGGTATCGGCGTGGGTATCGACCCTGATTCCTGTCAGCGTCGGGCAGCGCAGACAATAATGATGAAGAAATCGTACGGAATCCGGTTTTGGGCCTCGGTGATTCTTCTCGGCGGAATGGCTTTGGTCGCCTCTTCGCATCGAGTTGAAGCGCAGGACCTTCAGCCTCTTCCGCAGGATTCTTCAAGTCAGTTGCAGGCACTGGCTCCGGCCACGCAGGCTCCTCGTTCCGCTCCCCAGCTTTCTTCCTCGGTGGCGCAGTCTTTGCTGGATAAGGCGCGCGCGTTTGAGGCGCGTGGCCGCATGGATATGGCCGCCCAGACCTGGCAACAGGTGCTGCTGACCGACCCAAACAATCCTGACGCCCTGGGCGGCCTTGCGCGTGCCGCGAAGATGGAAGGCAATTCCGCGCTCTCGAACACCTATCTCGAACGTCTGCGTTCGACCCATCCCAACGACCCGAACATCGCTCGCGTGGAAAATATGGGCACGCAGCAAAGCCAGACCGCTCAGCTCCAGCAGGCCGGCAAGCTCGCCGAAGCGGGGCAGTACACGGCGGCGATGGCGATCTACCGCCAGGTCTTCGGCGAAAATCCGCCGCCCGGCGGCTGGGCGCTCGCCTACTACGAGACGGAGTCGGCAACCGAGGACGGCCGCGTGCATTCGATCGCTGGACTGACCGCGCTGGTCGAGAAGTATCCCAAGGATCAGCGCTACCAGATCGCCCTGGGGCGCATCCTCACCTACAACCCCAAGACGCGCGAGCTGGGACGAACCTATCTCGAACGCTTTCCAAAGGACGAGCAGGCGAACGAGGCCTTGCGCCAGTCGTTGCTATGGGACTCGGCGAACCCAGCGATGGCGCCGAAGATTCGCGCCTACCTGGCAACCCATCATGACGCGCAGCTTGCCGCGGCATTCCAGGGTGCCGGAAATCCAGGACAGCCCAACGCAACTACGGCAGCGCCCCCGCCGCAGACGCCAAGCAGGTCGTTCAGCACACCCACGCCGCTTGCACCCGCGCCAGGCCACCCCCCGAGCCCAGCGGTCATAACCCCCCGTACGCGTTCGGCGGCCGAGATCGCCGCCTACAAGGCGCTCAACGACAAGCACATCGACGACGCGGAGAAGCGGTTCAAGGCGATTCTGGCCACCGATCCCGAGAATGCAAAGGCGCTCGCGGGCATGGGCTACGTTCGCATGGAGCAGGGAAACTTTTCCGGCGCGCTCAGCTTCCTGGAACAGGCCAAACACGACAGTTCGAACGACAAGGGGCTGGACGCCGCGCTCGACACCGCCCGCTTCTGGCTCGTCATGGGGGAAGGGCAGCGCGCGCTGGATAGCAGCGACCTGACGGGGGCGGAGAAGCAGTACCGCGCCGCCCTCGCGCTGCGCCCCGCCAGTCCGGAGGCGCTCGAAGGCCTGGGCGGAACCTTGCTGAAGGCCCAACAGCCGGCAGCCGCAGTCCCCCTCTTCGAGAAAGTTGTGCAGGCTAAACCGGCAGACCCGGATGGCTGGCGCGGCCTCTTCACCGCGCAGGCGCAGGGCGGCAACGCGGCGATTGCCTTGGCGACAGAGAAGCAGATCCCCGCGGCGGTTCACGCACAGTTGATGAAGGACCCGCTATTCCTGCGCACGCTTGCCTCCGCATACTCCGCGGCGGGCCGCGACAGCGATGCTCAGAAGACGCTGGAGTCTGCGCTGGCGATGCCTTTCCCCGCGGACGCGAAGCCGGCGAAGGCGGAGATCCAGCTTCAGTATGCGAGCACTCTTCTGGCAGCGAATCATCTCGATCAGGCGGCTGCGCTCTATCGCCAACTGCTCGCGGAAGATCACGGAAACGCAGCCGCATGGCAGGGCCTCGTTCGCGTGGAGCATGCGATGGGCCACGACTCCGAGGCTCTGCAGACCGTCGAGAGCATGCCTCCGGCCACCTACGAGACAGCCATGCGCGACGCCGGTTTCGAGACCACGGTAGCCTCGGTCTATCAGGCCGAGAAGAAGCTGGACGTCGCGCAGGACCTCCTCGCCAAGGCGCTGGCGCAGCAGACCACCGCGGGACAGAAGCCCTCCGCCGCAATTCAGATGCAGCTTGCAGGCATCTACATGGAGCGAGGAGATGCGCAGAGCGCGTATCCGATCTACCAGCGCGTGCTGACCGACAATCCAAGCCGCGCCGATGCATGGGCCGGCCTGCTCACGGCGCTGCACACCACAGGCCGCGACAAGGAGGCGATCGCCCAGGTGCAGTTGATCTCTCCCCAGGTGCGCGCGCAGCTTGAGAACAACATCGGCTATCTGCAGACGATGGCCTCCGTCTACGGCGCGCTCGGCCAGTCGCGCGAGGCAACGACCTTCCTCAGCCGCGTCGAACTCTATTACGCAGCGCAGCATACTGCCCCGCCGGCCGATATCGAGATTCAGAATGCGTGGCTGCTCTACAACGGGGTGGATGACACCGGACTCTATCGCCAGCTTATGTCTCTCGGCGGGCGCCCCGATCTTACCGACAGCCAGCGCCGGACGGTGCAGACGATCTGGACGAACTGGGCGGTGCGCCGCGCGAATCAGGCGGCTGCGGCAGGGAACTCCCGGCGTGCGCTGGCGATCCTGAATGCCGCTGCGCGGGCCTTCCCGGATAATCCCGCCGTTATCAAGGCACTGGCCGTCGGATACGCGCGCGCCGGCCAACCGCTTGAGGCGGTGCAGATCTACAAGACGGAGAATATGTCGTCGGCCAGCGTAGCGGACTACCAGGCAGCAGTCGGAGCCGCGCTGGCTGCGGGCGACACCCCTGATGCGGATAAGTGGCTGCGCTTTGCGCTGGTGGCGTATCCAGCGGATCCGCAGGTTCTTATTCTCGCCGCAAAGTTCGAACAGTCGCGCGGCAATACGACCCGCGCGATCGACTATTACCAGCGCTCGCTGCATGCGATGCCTCCACCCGATCCCAGCGCCGAACTGGCAACTGAACTGGGCCTGCCTGCGCCCAATGCATCGCCTCGCCTGCCCAGCGCAGACCAGCCCCAGGATCTCTCGTTGCTGCTCGCGCCGAGCTACTCCGACGCACCCGGCGCGCAAGGCCAGCCGTATCTTCCCAGCTACGGCAACGTCTACGGCCAGGCCCCGCTGGCTCCCCCGGGCAGCCAGCCATACTATGGCGCGCCCGGATCGGTGCCGCCCTATATGACCAATCCCGGCGGACAGCCGAAGGGCGGTGGTGGCAGGCCCAACAACATGATCCAGCCGCAGTCCCGAGTGGAGCGGCGGGCAGCGAATCTTCCCAGCCAGGCGGAAGTCGAGTTCACCGTGCGGGGCGCAATCGCCCAAGCACTCTCCGGAGATGAATCTCCGCCGCAGCTTGCTTCTCTGCCGGCCAGCCCGGCGGAAACGGCTGCAGTCACCGCGAGCCCGATCTCCACCCCGCAGTCCTATCAGCAACAACAAGTCGCTCGCCTTACCCAACAGGCTGCAACCGAACCTCCGCCCATCCCTTCATCCGCTGCCGCTCATCCCAGCGAAAGCGCTTACGTCTCCTACGTTCCCTATGTCGCTTCCGCTCCCGCCCCGGCAGCAGGTGCGGACGCTCGCGGCCCAGCCCTGGCGATCATCCCGGTGCAGCTTGGCGATTCCACGCCGCATCCCGCGCAGCCCGAGACCGAGCTGACGGATGTCATTCCCACCGGCCACAATATCCCCAACGCGCGGAGCAACGACCTCATCTCCTCGCACCCGGACATTGCCGCCGCTCAAGCCGCAAGCATTCGCCGCCGCCAGTCCGACACGGACAACGCCAGGACCGGGGAGAGCAAGCCTACGGACGAGATCTTCACCACGACCGAGGACGCGGCCTACTCGCCTCAGTCGCAGCACCAGGGGCAGCAGTTGCCTCAGCCACCCCCCGGCGTGCTTACAGGACAGGTTGGGCCGATCGACAATACCGGGGATCAGCAATATCCGCAGCCTCGCCCTGCGGCATCGGCCAGCAACGGTCCGGCAACCGTGCGCCGCCGTGTGACTCGCACGCCGCCCGCGCCTCCTCCGCCAGCCGTGGAGGCTGCTCAGCCAGCGGCTCCCGTAACCGCTTCTCCGGCAGAACCCGCACCCCCGGAGCAGCCCGCCGCCACCGCCTCCGGAATGTACTATCCCGGCGTCGGCCAGCCTTACCCGCTGATTGGGCCGCCGTATCCGCTGGGCCCTCCACCCAGCGACGCCGAGTTAGTGGCGCGCAACCTACCGCCCCTCGGTGGCCGCGGCTATGAGTCGCAGGCACCGCTTCCCATGACGCCCCGCCAGCAGGCGGAGAGCGAACTCGTCTCGCTCGAAGGCTCCTACAGCGGCTTGCTCGGAGGCACCGGAATCGGGCGGTATCGCAGCGGCACTCCAGGCCTCGACCGGCTCTACGATCTCGAATCGCCGGTGGAGATATCGACCGTCCTCGGCCGGTCGGCCCGGCTCAGCGCGGTGGCGATTCCTGTCTTCCTCAACTCCGGCACGCTGAACCCTGCCACGTTCGCGCTCTCCAACCCGATCGCCGTGCCCTACATCGGCACGCTTCCTGCGAATGCGGCGAATCCCCCCGCGCAGCAGTTTGCCAACGGCCTCGGCGGCGAACTCCAGTTGACCACCAGGAACCTGGGCCTCGCCGCCGGCTACACCCCATACGACTTCCTCATCCGCAACATCACGGGCCGGTTCAGTTGGCGTCCCTTCGGCGGCCACGTTACGCTCTTTGCCGACCGTGCGCCGGTCAAGGACACCCAGCTCTCCTACGCGGGGCTGCGCGATCCGGGAACCATCTCGCCGACCAATGCGGGGACGATCTGGGGTGGCGTCCTCTCCACCACTGGCGGCCTCCGGCTGGACTTTGGAAGCGGCGGCTCCGGCTTCTATCTCTCTGCCGATGGCGGCGAGCTTCGCGGCGTCCATGTCCGCACCAACAGGAAGTACGAAGGCGGAACCGGCGCCTACCTGCGCGTCAAAAACTGGCCGCAGGCCGGCAGCCTTACCATCGGCGGCACGCTCTACGGCATGCACTACGACAACAATGAACTCCCCATGACCTACGGCCACGGCGGATACTTCAGCCCGCACGACTACTTCCTCGGCTCGGTCCCGGTCGCATTCGATGGCCATCACGGATCGAACTTCCACTACGTCCTCTCGGGCGCACTCGGCGTGCAGGCCTTCCAGCAGGACACGGCGCTCTTCTTCCCGCTGGATCCGGGCCTTCAGGCCGGTGTGCAAACGGCTCTCGCCTGCACCCTGGCCCAGACCGCCGCGCGCACCTGCGGGCAGTATCCCGTCAGCGCCACCACAGGCTTCAACTACAACGTCAACTCCGAGGTCTCGTACCTCGCCGGAGAGCACTGGTATCTCGGCGGCTTCGTCTCCGGCAACAACACGAACAACTACAACACTGTCTCCGCCGGCTTCTTCTTTCGCTACACCTTCCGCAAGCAGCACGCGTCGGAAGGCCATCCCACCGGGCTCTTCCCGGTCTCCGGTTTCCGCCCCCTGCAGATTCCGTAGAATCCTTACCTCCCTCAAAAACAGCGCCGCCATTGACACTCCTGTAGCATCTAACTTCATTGAGCGCGCCGGCACGCGTCCGCGAAAAGTTCGATTCGAGACAGGGCGGTAAAGGGATTGGAATCAAACTCCGACAGCACCGTAGAACGGGGAATCGAAGACGCATTTGTCGACGTACTCGGTGCCCGTGTGCATTATGTGCATGCAGGTTCGGGACGCCCCCTCGTCCTCATCCACGGCCTGACCGGATCGGCCACGAACTGGCGCAGAAATATCGACGCGCTCGCCCGCGACGCCAGCGTCTACGCCATCGATCTGGTGAACATGGGCAAGTCCAGCCGCATATGGGGCCTCGATGCGGGGCACGCCGCCACCGCCGATCGCATCGCCGCATGCATGACCGCGCTCGGCCTCGATCAAGCGGATATCGCAGCCCACTCGCACGGCGGAGCCCTTGCGCTGATGCTGGCGGCACGCCATCCCGAGCGCGTGCGCAGCTTGATCCTCTTCGCCCCGGCCAACCCTTTCAGCGATCTCGGCGATGGGCTCATTCACCTCTACAGCAGCGCTCCCGGCAAACTGCTCGCGCGCATGGCTCCCTTTGCCCCGGGTTGGATGCAGAGGATCGCCCTGGGACGCATGTACGGCGATCCCGCGCGCATCGTCGACGGCTCGCTCGAAGGGTACATCGAAGGCCTGCGCATCCCCGGTTCCATCCAGCACGTCCTCGCGATCCTTCACGGCTGGTTCGCGGATATGGCGCTTCTCGAAGCGGCACTTCCGCTGGTCTACCGCGTCCCGACACTGTTAGTGTGGGGCGACCGCGACCGCGCCGTCAGCCTGTCCTCAGCCCATCGCCTCCAGCGCGAACTGCCCGGTTCCGAGCTGATCGTCATCCCCGGCGGTGGCCACGTGGTCTTCGAGGAGTTCCCAGAAGAGTGCAACCGCGCCATGCACGAATGGCTCACCCGTACCCGCGCCACGGCTTCGCAGGCCGGCTATGCAAGGCCGCCGCAGGCAAGCCCCGATCCGCAGCCTGCGCCGATTGCAGCGCGTACCGCTCTTGAGAGCAGCCTCCAGCACGCATCCCGGCGAGCGTAGCAGGCGCGTCTACCCTAGCCCAAAGGTGTCGCTGAGCCACGAGCGGATCTCCGCCTGCATGTGGTCGAGCTTCGCGCCGGGTGAATCCGCCGTCCCTTGAAAAAAGTGATCCGCGCCCGCGATCCACACCAGCCGCTTCGGCTCCGGCGCGCTTGCGAAGACACCATCCAGAACCTCGCGCGGCCCGAACGCATCATGGTCGCCTGAGACGAACAACTTCGGAGCGATGCACTTCTTCAGGAAGCCATACTCGTAGTCGCGTCCCGCAGCGCTCACCGGAAGACCCAGCCCAATCAGCCCCTTCACCCGCACATCGCCACAGCACGCGCGCAGTCCGACGTAGGAGCCGAATGAAAACCCGGCAAACAGAATGGGCCGCTTGTCGAAGTTGTGCTCCAGCCAGCTCAACGCGGCACGTACATCGTTCTGTTCGCCGTCGCCGTGGTCGTGCTCGCCTTCGCTCAGGCCCACGCCGCGAAAATTGAAACGCAGCACCGGAATCCCCACCGCCGTAAATGTCTTCATCGCGTGGTAGACAACTTTGTTGTGCATCGTTCCGCCGCCTGCCGGATGCGGATGGCAGACGAGCGCGGAGTAAGGCGCATCGTCGCGCCCGCTGTTGAGCAGAGCCTCCAGCCGTCCCGCTGGACCATAAAGATCGTCCAGCGAACGAATATGCGAAGCGATCGGCGCAGGCGAAGTCATCCCTGCAAGTCTAATTCGCCGCAGCCGGGTTATTCTGTACTCTCATGGCCATCGACGCAATCGACCTGACACGCAAGCTCGTCAACATCGAATCCATCTCGTACCACGAGGGCCTCGCCGGCGCGTTCCTCGCGGACTTCCTCGCCGCGCAGCATTGGCAGATCGAGCGCATGCCTGTGCCCCAGCCTGATCTTGCGGTAACGCCGGGAGCAGGACAGGACGCTCGCTTCAACATCTACGCCGCAATGCCTGGCATCACTCCCGACGTCATCCTCTCCACCCACTTCGATACCGTGCCGCCCTTCTTCGGATGCACCGAGGACGACGAGTTCCTCTACGGCCGAGGCACCTGCGACGCCAAGGGAATCATCGCCGCCCAGATCGCAGCCGCGGAACGACTGCGCGACGCAGGCGTCAAGGTTGGCCTGCTCTTCGTCGTCGGCGAGGAGCGCGACTCGGCCGGTGCGAAGGTCGCCAACGCCAACCCGCGTGGCTCGCGCTTCCTCATCAACGGAGAGCCCACGGACAACCGCCTCGCCCTCGCCACCAAAGGCGCACTCCGCGTCGAACTCCGCGCCCACGGCCGCATGGCGCACTCCGCCTACCCCGAACTCGGCGAGTCGGCGATCGGCAAACTCGTCGAATCGCTCCACGATGTTCTCGCAATGTCGCTGCCGGTTGAGCCGGAGTTTGGCGAGGCAGGCGCCACCACCGTCAACATCGGCCTCATCTCCGGAGGCCGCGCGCCCAACGTCATCTCCGACAAGGCCGAGGCCCACCTTCTCATCCGCACCGTCGGCCCGTCGCAGGAGATCATGGACGCCATCACCCGCGTCGTCGCCGGCCGCTGCGAGGTCAGCTCCTCGCTCGACCTCTCCTACGTCCGCATGCGTAAGGTCGGCAACCTGCCCACCATGATCGCCAAGTTCGCCACCGACATTCCCTCGCTCACCAATTGGGGCGAACCCTTCCTCCTCGGCCCCGGCTCCATCCACGTCGCCCACACGCCCGACGAGAAGATCGGCAAGAAAGAACTGCTGGATTGTATTGACTTGTATGTTGAGCTGGCTACACATCTTACCCGCTAAGGTGCTACCTTGTTACAAGGTAACACCTTGGAGCACCGGCCATGCCTTCGCCTTCTACCAGTACGGTTACGACGAGTCTCAAGCTGGACGCCGAGATCAAGGAGCGCGTGCAACAGCTCGCCGCTGCGCGTCGCCGATCCTCGCATTGGATCATGCGCGAGGCGATCGAGGAATACGTTACGCGCGAAGAGAAGCGCGAGCAACTTCGTCACGACGCTCTCGCTGCGTGGGATCACTATCAGAAGACGGGCCTCCACGTCACAGAGGAAGAACTTGACACCTGGGTGGCTACTCTTGAATCCGGTAAAGACACTCCGGCTCCCAAATGCCACGGATAAGATGGTCGGAAGCCGCTTCGCATGATTTAATCCGCCTCTATGATTTTCTTGCCCCAAAGAGCAGAGATGCGGCTCTTCGTGCGATCAAGGCAATCCGGCACGACATCAAGATGCTTGCGACGCATCCCCAGATAGGGCGTCCCATGGAGGACATGCTTCCTGAGTTTCGCGAACTGGTCATCGAGTTCGGTCAGGGAGGCTACGTCGCGCTGTATCACTTCGATAGCCATCAGGTCATTATTCTTGCCGTCCGTCATGGGCGCGAAGCGGGTTACTAATTCAGAGCCGTCAAATGGGGACAGCTTTTCCTCACACTTGCCACAATCGGCAGAGCGGTAAACTAGCCACATGCCCGCCGAGTTTACCCACCTTCATCTCCACACCGACTACTCCCTCCTCGACGGCGCGTGCGACGTAGACAAGCTGGTGAAGTACGTCAAATCCCTCGGCCAGACCTCCGCCGCCATGACCGACCACGGCAACATCTACGGCGCGGTCCACTTCTTCAACGCGGCAAAAGAGCAGGGAATCAAGCCCATCCTCGGCTGCGAACTCTACATCTGCAAGGAAGACGATCACCGCGCCAAGCCCAACCCCGACCTCAAGTACAACCACCTCCTCGTCCTCGCCGAAAATGAAGAGGGCTACCGCAACCTGGTCCGCCTCACCAGCGAGGCCGCGCTGCACGGCTTCTATCGCAAGCCGCGCGTCTCGAAAGATTATCTGGCGAAGCACTCCGCAGGCCTCATCGGATTTTCCGGCTGTCTTGCCGGCGAAGTCGCGCAGCACATCATGGAAGGGAAGTACGAGAACGCGAAGGCCGCCGCCGGCCAGTATCAGGAACTTTTCGGCAAGGGTAACTTCTTCCTTGAGATCCAGGACCACCAACTCGGCCCGGACAAGCAGGTCTGCGATGCCATGTTCCGCCTCGAAAAAGACCTCGATATCCCACTGATTGCCACCAACGACTCGCACTACATCGCCGCCGACGACAGCCGTGCGCACGAGATCCTTCTCTGCGTCCAAACTGCTGGCTCGATGAATGACCCCAAGCGCTTTCGCTTCGACACCAACGAGTTCTACATCAAGTCCGCTGAGGAGATGTCGCGGCTCTTCGCCCATGCGCCGCATGTCGTCACCGGCACCATGCAGTTTCCCGAGCGTTGCAACCTCAAGCTCTCCAAGGTCGACAATCCCTTCCCGGCATTCCCTGTCCCTGAAGGCGAGACGCTCGACAGCTACTTCGAGCAAGTGTGCCGCGAAGGGTTACAAAAGCGCCTCGCCACCTCGATCGAGCATCTGCGCGCCTCCGGCCTGCTCAAGAAGACCAGTCCCGAATACCACGCACGCCTCGACCGCGAGATCGATTGCATTAAGCAGATGCAGTTCCCCGGCTACTTCATGATCGTGTGGGACTTCATCCGCTATGCACGCGAGCAGTCGATCCCCGTCGGTCCCGGCCGCGGATCGGCCGCCGGATCGCTCGTCGCCTACTGCATGGAGATCACCGACGTCGACCCGCTGCAGAACGAACTCCTCTTCGAGCGCTTCCTCAACCCCGAGCGCGTCTCCATGCCCGATATCGATATCGATTTCTGCATGAACCGCCGCGGCGAGGTCATCGAGTACGTCAAAAACAAGTACGGCGCCGACCAGGTCGCACAGATCATCACCTTCAACACCATGGCCGCGAAGGCCGCGATCAAGGACGTAGGCCGCGCGCTGGACATGCCCTACGGCGAAGTCGATCGCATCGCCAAATTGATTCCCCCAACCATCGGGATCACAATCGCTCAGGCGCTTAAGGACTCGCCGCCACTCGCAGCCGCCTACGAAGATCCCAAGATCCGCGAACTCATCGACACCGCCCTGCGTCTCGAAGGACTCGTGCGCGGCGCGGGCGTTCACGCAGCCGGCGTAGTCATCGCGCCCAAGCCGCTCACCGAACTCGTCCCCGTCACCCGCACCAAGGACGACGCCATCGTCACCTCGTACGACATGAAGTCGATCGAGAAGATGGGCCTGCTGAAGATGGACTTCCTCGGCCTGACCACGCTCACCGTCATCGACGACGCGCTCAAGCTCATCAAGTCGACCAAGGGCATCGACATCAACCTCTCGATTATCGCGCTCGACGACGTAAAGACCTACGAACAGGTCTTCCACCGCGCGCTCACCTCCGGCGTCTTCCAGTTTGAGTCCGGCGGCATGCGCGACGTACTGCGCCGCTACAAGCCGAACCGCGTCGAAGACCTCACCGCGTTGAACGCGCTCTACCGGCCCGGCCCGATGGCGATGATCGACGACTTCATCGAGCGCAAGTGGGGACGCCGCGCCGTGGAATACGACCTGCCCGAAATGGAAGCCATCCTGCGCGAGACGCTAGGCGTCATGGTCTACCAGGAACAGGTCATGCAGATCTCGAACGTCATCGCCGGCTACTCACTCGGCGAGGCCGACCTGCTGCGCCGCGCCATGGGCAAAAAAGACGTCAACGAGATGGCGAAGCAGCGCGAGCGCTTCATGGCGGGGGCTGCCGCCAACAAGCATCGCAAGGAGATCGCCGGAAAGATCTTCGATCTGATGGCACAGTTCGCGGGATACGGCTTCAACAAATCACACTCCGCCGCATACGCACTGCTCGCGTACCACACCGCATGGCTCAAGACGCACTACCCGGTCGAGTTCATGGCCGCGCTGCTCACCAGCGAAACCTCAAAGCCGGAGAACGTCGTCAAATATATCTCCGAGTGCCGCGAGATGAACATCCCCGTCGTCCCGCCCAACGTCCAGGTCTCCGACGCAAACTTTACGCCAGTCAAAACCGAGACAGGCGAAGCCATCGGCTTCGGCCTCGCCGCGATTAAAAACGTCGGCCACAACGCAATTGTCTCGATCATCGAGGCGCGCAATGCACTCCGCGCGGAAGGGAAGCAGGGCTTCGCCAGCCTGTGGGAGTTCTGCGATAAGGTCGATCTCCGCCTGCTCAACAAGCGCGTCCTCGAATCGCTGATCAAAGCCGGCGCAATGGATGCCTTCGGACGCCGGGGCCAGGTCATGGCCGCACTCGACAAGGCGATCGAACGCGCGCAGAAATCACAGAAGGATGCAGCCGCCGGCCAGCACGGACTCTTCGCCGGCATCTTCGATTCCGATCCAGTGGCTGCACAGAACGAGGGCGAGGCTCTGCCGCCCGCGCCCGAATGGGATGAGCACACCCGCCTGCAAAACGAAAAGGAAGTCCTCGGCTTCTTCGTCTCCGGCCACCCGCTCGACAAGTACCGCGAGAAACTGCGCAACCTCAAGGTCGTCGACACCGCAGCCGCAATCGAGATGAAACCCGAGCCGCAGACCTTCCGCCGCGGATCGAACGAACCGCAGAACGAGATTCAGATCGCCGGCGTCATCACTGGCCTCAAGGTCGCAAAATCAAAGCGCTCAGGCGAGATGTACGCGCAGGCCATGCTCGAAGACACCGTCGGCAAGATCGAGCTCATCGCTTTCTCCACCGCCTACCAGAAGCTCGCGGAGAAGCTGAAAATCGACGTGCCGGTCGTTGTGCGCGGCGTCCTGCGCGGCGAAGAGGACTCCGCGCCGAAGCTATCCCTCTCGGCGATCATGGCTCTCGAAGACATCAAGCTCAAGCTACCGGAATCGTTACGTATCAAAGTGCCGCTGCACCATCCGGACGCCGCGCTGCTCGAAAAACTCCACGCCGTCTTCCTGGACATGCCGGGCAAGGGCAAGCTCCTGCTCGACCTCGAAGAACCCGGCGAGTTCTGCGCCGTCCTCGAACCCCAGGGCGTCACCGTCAACGCCGACCGCCTCTTCATCGACCGCGTCGAAGAACTCGTTGGCCGCGGCGGCGTGCGCATCATCGACTAGCGCAGCTCACCACGCCTTCGCTACATCGCTCTTCTTGTTCTTCGGCGGAGGCACCATGTGGATATACGCCGGCGCATTGCGGTCCACGGAGAGCACTCCGTCCTTCTCATGCAGCTCCGTTACATGCAACACCGAACGCCGGGCCGAATTGCTCAGAGCCGGGTCCAGGTCCGCGCCGCTCTGGTGCGTGAAGTAAAACAACCACGCCCGCCCTGTCGCATCCACCACCACATCCGCATGATTTCCCATCACTCGATCCGTCGGCTGTGTGCCAGGCTCGCGCAGCAGATTATTCGACTGTTGCTTCCACGTCGTCAGATCGTCCGAGCGAAACACGCCCAGCCCCGCATGCGGATCATTGATCAGCCAGTACGACCCCTTCCACTGAAACACCACAGGCCCTTCGCCATGATTGGTAGTCGCAATGCCCTTAGGGGTCCAGTGCACCAGGTCAGCCGAGTCGCTGAAGTAGACCTTCGAGCCATCGGCCTCGTTCTTATACCAAAGCCGAAAGTTGCCGTCCGGAAGTTTAAAGACGCACGCATCGATCGTCCGGTCCGACTCCAGATTCGCATTGCCCAGCGGCTTCCAGTGCAACAGGTCCTTGCTCGTCAGGTGTTCGATATGTCGTGGCGCATTCCAGTTGGTGAACGTGCCCGGCACTACCGTCAGAAACATGTGGTACGTCCCGCCAACATCGATCACCTCCGGCGCCCACAGTGTGTAGTCTGGCTTGTCCAGCGGAATGTCCGCCTCGCTGACGTACTTCCAGTGCGCGCCGCCGTCGGCGGATTCGGCAATCCCAATGTGCGTGCCATGCACCCACGTCACGCCGTTCGCGTCCGCAAGGTCAGCGCGCCGGTTTGTGTAAAACATCCACCATGTCTTGCGCGCGCGATTCCAAATTACAACCGGATCGGCCGCGCCATCATGCACCGGATCGCGAAACAGCGGCACCGCCGCGGCGGTCTGTCCCTTTGACGGAGCAGGGGACTGCCCATTCGCCACACCCGCAAGACACCCCACTCCCAGGACTGCAATAGCTAAACCCCACACAAATCCACGCGAACCGATACGCAAGCAAGCCTCCGGAAAATCCCAGCCAGTGTATCGAATCGCGCCGTACGCGCGCGCCTCTATTTCTTCCCGACGGTCAGCGGAAGCTCCAGCGTCCCCACCTTGTTGCCTGTCATATCCAGCACGCCCACCCGGACGAAGAGGTGCCCCGGCGGCAGGTCGATCTGCTGGAAGAAACGCACCGGCCCATGAATCTTCAGCATCTGCCGGTAGCTGCTGTCGCTCAATGGCATCTTCAGCGTCTGGCTCAGCCCCGTCAGCAGCTTGTCGTTCGCGTCGTATACCGCAATGTCGAACGCGAGCTCTCCCTTGTGCGTCCCATTCGGCCCATCGGCAAACTTCAGTTGCTCCGCTGGAAGCACATATTGAAAGCCATACCGCGTCAGGTGTTTGCCTTTGAGCTTGTCGTCCAGTGTCCCGAAGATCGGCGGATCATTCGGCTTCGCCGGCTCCTTGCTGGATTCAACGTCGACATCGAACAGCAGCGCGGTCGAAGCCGCCATGCCTCGGCTCATCGCGGCCTTCATGTCGCCGCCCTTCACCGACGGCGGAGTTCGCGAGAACGTCAAGCCCACTGGCATCTTCTCCTTTGTAAGATCATCGGCAAAGTAGCCCTTGCGGCAGACAAGGTTTACGCCCTTGCGATTTATCTTCACCTCGATCTTGTGGTACTTCCCATCGAGCTTGTCGCTCGGAGGAACATACGCGATCGAATAGTAGCTGGCCCCATTCTCAATCGCCTTGTTCACCGCGGTTGCCATGTCGTTCGTCTCGGAGTACGCGACGCCGCCCGTCGCCTCCGCAACCTGCTCCAGCGAAAGCTGCGCCGCGCCCAGCCGGCTCACGCCTGCCACGTTGATCGGATACACCGAAACCTGCGCCGCCGTCAGCACGTCATAGGTCAGGCTCAGCGGCTTCGAATAGTCAGGCACCGAACTGCGGTGGTTCGGATCCGTAATCTGCGGAATCCCCGTCGAGAACCAGATCAGATTCTTCCGCCCCTTCATCGGAGCCACATCCGCGGCAATCTCCTGAAAGGCCTCCAGCACCATGCGGTTTCGCTGGTCAGCCTGCACATCCTGCGTCTTCCCCATGCCCTGCAGGTCGTACGGAGCAGCATCGATCGCGGCCTTCAAGATCGCCTGGTTCGAAGTAAATCCCTGTAGCACCCGCAGGCTGTTCGTCATTAAAAGCACGGCTACCCGCGTTCCCGGAGGCATCGCATCGATCGCCTGAATCGCCGCCTGCTTCACCTCGTGTTGCAGATAGGTAGCCTGCGACACCTGCTTCAAATTTGTATCGTCCACCGGAGCCTCGTTCACAAAGTCCAGCAGCAGAACATTCACCGCGGGCGTCGGAGCCGGCGGCTCCAGATTGGTATACACATGCGGCGGCATCTCCCGGGGAGGCTCCACATACTGCGAACTCACTTCCTCGAAGTTACGGATCGATTGGGGAACACCGTCTTCCAGAATCGTAAAATCCGACTGCTTCAGTCCATGCACCGCTTTGCCGTCCGCATCGGTGGCCGTCACATCCACCATCGTCAGCCGCGAATACACCTGCAGCGTTGCCGTCCCGCTTTTGTTCTGTTGCGCGGAAGCCCCCATCCACTTACCGGCAAACACCGCCACGGCCAGTCCCGTCACAGCCAAAACTGTCCAGCTTCTCCGCATCGGCTCGTTCTCCCTTACAAGGAAACCCTATCTCGGCAATCTCCACTCGTTAAATCTGATGCAAATGTAAGGGACTACAAGTTTTCGCGTGCGCACGCAAAGCATCCCGCGCCGCTCTTCGATACAATGATCCAGATGGCAGAACACGAAGCAGGCAAGCCCGCACCGGCAGCTGTAGCGCCCATGCCCGAAGCCTGGCGCAGGACAGAACTTGCCCGGCACCCCGACCGTCCTTATCCAATGGACTTTATCGAAGCGCTCTTCACCGACTTCAGCGAGATCCATGGCGACCGAGCCTTTGGCGACGATGCCGCGATGGCCTGCGGCATGGCCAACTTCCACGGCCGCCCGGTCATGGTCATCGGCAACCTCAAGGGCCGCACCCTCAAGGAGCGAGTCGCCCGCAAATTCGGCTCGCCCGACCCCGAAGGCTATCGCAAGGCCCTGCGCGTCATGAAGCTCGCAGAAAAGTTCAGCCGCCCGGTCTTCACCTTCCTCGATCTCGCCGGCGCCAACCCCGGCATCGGTGCGGAAGAGCGCGGCCAGGGCGAAGCTATCGCCCGCAATCTCCTTGAAATGTCCCGCCTGCGCACCCCCACCATCGCCACCATCACCGGCGAAGGCGGCTCCGGCGGCGCGTTGGCGCTCGCGGTGGCCGACCGTGTCCTGATGCTCGAAAACGCGATCTACTCCGTCATCTCGCCCGAGGGCTGCGCCTCGATCATGTGGAAGGACGCCACCAAAAAGCAGCAGGCCGCCGCTGCTCTCAAATACACCGCGTTCAGCGTCAAAGACCTGGGCTGCGTCGACGACGTGCTCGCCGAGCCCGAAGGCGGCACCCACAACGACCCAGCCTGCGCCATGGCCATGGTCGATGAGAAGCTCCAGTATCACCTCGCCCAACTCGACGCGACGCCCATCGACCAGATGCTCGAACAGCGTTACCAGAAGTTCCGCAACATCGCTCAGTTCTATACGACCGAGTAACCCGGGTTCAGCATCGCCTGACGCTTCGGCGCCCCGCTTCAGCCAGATGCAACCAAGCCCTTCGCCCAACTAGAAAGCAGCCAACGTTGCAGGCTTACGACACCCAGACCACCGCCGTTCCTCCCCCTCCGTTCCCGTCGCCCGCGGTCCGCGTCGCACGCTCTCGCCCACAACAGTTCGCCCTCTTCTTCGCCTGCTTCGCGTGGTACTACTGTGCGCTCTCGCTCGCGGCAAGCGCCGCCAACGGCATCGCCGTTCGCTTCGATCTCAACGATGCGCAGCCCCTCCTCGAAGCCGTCTTCCTCCTCTTCCTCGTCGTCGTCGGATTCGCCTTTCTGCGCTCCCTCGAACGCCGCCGCATGCCTCTGCGCCTCACCCTCGGCCTTCCGCAGCGCTCCACCTCCCGCGCCGAATGGGCCTTGGGGGCTGCCATCGGCTGGGGGCTCGCCGTCGCTGCGGTTCTGCCCCTAGTGCTCACGCGGGCGCTCAATACGCGCCTCTGGAATACACCGCGCGCCTTTGAAGCCACCGGCCTGTCTCTCGCAATCCTCGCCATCCTGACGCTCGTTGAAGTCCTCGTCTTCACCGGCTACCCCTTCCAGCGCTTCATCGAAGCTCTCGGCCCAACCCGCGCGACCATCTGGATGATGGTCCTCATCGCCATCGGCAAAGTCCTCTTTGGCAGCCCGCCTCCCAGCGTGTCGTGGACGCCTGTGATCTTTTCGGTCTTCGGCATCCTGCTCCTCATGCTCGCGTGGCACCGCACCCACGGGCTCTGGCTCGCCTGGGGCCTGAACTTCGCCTGGAACGCCTCCATCGCGATCCTCTTCGGCCTCCCCATCGGCGGATCGATCGCCTTCTCCTCCGTCGTCGAATCGCGGCCGCTTGCTTCGCCTTGGCTGGGAGGCCTCATCGGCCCGGAGGCATCCATCCTCACCCCCCTTTTCCTCCTCATCGCGATCCCCATTCTCATCCGCGCCACCAGCGACTACGCCTGGAGCTACACCCACCCGCCCATCATTCCCGGCGGATACGACGTCACCATTCCGCCTCCCGCCGCGCATGTCGCCATGGAGCAGGCCGCGCTCGAGCGAGCCGACTCGCAGCCCCTCAACCCCGGCTCCCTCGTCCAGATTCTTCCCGCGACTCCATCTTCTTCCACCACAGGCAGCCCCACCGAATAGAGCAGACCGAAGCGAAGCCCGAATACGCCGGAATTTTCAGCCTTGAGCCGTTGCCGGTTTTTGCGTAGGCTGAGGGCTATGGAATTACTCACACAGGATGAGCTTTCGCGGCTGACCCCGCCGGAGCGCCTTGCGCTCATCTCGCAGCTTTGGGACAGTCTGGAAGAGAATCAACTCCCCTTGACCGCCGCGCAGCAGACTGAGCTTGACCGCCGCCTTGCGTCGCTCGATCAGGACCGGCGCGAAGGCATTACCTGGGCCGCTTTGAAAGCAGAGCTTGAGCAGCGTTGCCCGTAATGTATCCGGTTATTTTTACCCTGCCCGCCCGGGCGGAGCTGATCGACGCGCAGGACTGGTACGAGAGCGAGGTCCCCGGGTTGGGACGGCGTTTCCGCGTTGCGGTTGACGGCCTGATCGAGCGCATCAGCGCCAATCCCCGGCAGTTTCCAGTGGTCTACAAGAACGTGCATCGCGCCCTGCTCCGCCAATTCCCCTACGCGCTGATGTTCGTCATGGAAGCGGACGAAACGCTGACGGTGATCGCCTGTTTCCACGCCAGCCGCAATCCAGCGCACTGGCAGAGACGAATGTAAGCCACGAGGCTCCTGAACCGGTCCGGTCGGGCATCCAACCGCGCAGGCTGTCATTTGATTGTCATCTCGCCGAAACCCCGCTTGTAAAAAGGGAAGGGAAGGCGCAAGATTTTCTGTATACGAGGTGCCCGGCCATGGCCTTTCGTCCCGCAAAGCACTGCATTTTCGCAAGCTCTCTCGTCTGCGCCGCCGCGCTGACCGTGCAGGCGCGCGCCCAGGTCTTTGTGGTCGGCGAAAAGACAGCCACGGCCGACATCGTCACCGACTTCCACCCCACCAAGGTCGAGCTCTCCGACAAGCCCATCAATGAGCGCGGCCGCCGCGAACTCATCCGCGACCTTGAGTCGGAGCAGGGCTTCGCCCATCGCGCACTGCCGCTCGCCGACAACGTCACCCTCATGGCCAACGGCAATCTCGTGCCCGGCTCAGAGGCCTACAAGAAGATGATCTACGACAAGGGCCAGTCCGCCGCCCCCGGCGACCGCGTCGTCATCACCACCGTCACCTTCAAGCCGGACCGCATCCTCCTCGACATCAACGGAGGCCCATACCTCAAACACCGCTTCCTCCGCCACATCGAGATCAACGACACACCCGTCGTCGCCGACGATGGCGTCTCAGTCAGCGGCTGCCGCATCACCCTTGTCTTTGAAGGTGGCATCCCCGGCATCTCCGCGCCCGAGGTCAAGGCGCTGCTCGACCCGCTCATCGACTTCGGCATGAAGACCTCCGGCCAGGCCTACGCCGACACCCTCCCACCCTTCCTCAAGAAGGCCATCGACCAGCATGACGTCCTCGTCGGCATGAACCGCAAGATGGTCCTCGCCGCCATGGGCGCGCCCGAATCCAAGGTCCGCGAACTCGTCGAGGGCTCCACCGACCGCCACTACGAAGAGTGGATCTTCGGCCGCGTCCCGCAGACCGTGCGCTTCGTCCGCATCGAAGGCGATCGCGTCACGCGGGTGCGCGTCGCCGCTCTGGGCCAGCCCATCGTCACCCGCAATGAAAACGAGATGCAGGGCTTCCTCGACCCCGAAGACACCCGCGAAGTCGCCATGGGCGACAGCCCCATGAGCAACGACGACGACTCCGCGCACCGCAAGGCCCCCCCCACGATTCTCAAGCCGGGAGAGGTCGGCGCCGGCAGTTCTACCCAGCGCGTGCAGTACCCCGTTCCCGCCAAGGAAAAGCCTATCCCTGCGGAGCCCGGCTCGCCTGCCGATCCCAACGCCGATGCCAATACTGCAGGCGGCCCGATGGGAGGCATCAAGCCCACGCAGGGCGCTGGCTCCGGCGGCGTCTCCTCCGTTCCCGACGGCCGGCCGGCCTCGGGTATCCCCGACGCTTCTACCCCCGCGGGTCGCACCGGTTCTCGTGTAAACTAGCCACAAGGTTCTCGCCGCAGTTCTTCTCTTCCGCTGTACCCCCGAGAAGTCATCGCTGCCCAGGATGCACACCCAGAAACCGTGCATCGAACACCAGCGCGCACGCGAGCCGACATATCAGCAACAGGAGACTTCACCATGGCGAAGATAGCCAAGACCGGCGACCGCAAGAAAGCAATGGACACCAGCAAAAGCACCGACTGCCCCAAGTGCTCCAAACCCACCCGCATCGTAAAGCGCGTCAAAGACCGCGAGCGCGGCATCCCCGGCGGCGTCTACATCTCGTGCTCCGCCTGCGACTTCTTCGAAAAGCTCTAAGCTAATCAGCCACAGATTTGGGTGCCCCACATCTCGATTCTGAGATGTGGGTTTTCCTGCGGCCAAAACACCTTCAGATCCACTACATCTCCGCCAGAATCCCCGCCGCCGCCTTGGCCGGGTCCGCCGCCTGCGTAATCGGCCGCCCCACCACCAGCATCGAAGCCCCCCGCGCAATCGCCTCCGCCGGAGTCGCCACCCGCTTCTGGTCCCCAACCTCCGCACCCGTCGGCCGAATCCCAGGGATGACCAGAAGCGCATCCGGCCCCATCGCCGCCCGCACCGCCTGAACCTCCTCTGCCGAGCACACCAGCCCGCTGATTCCAGCCGCCTTGGCCAGGCGAGCCAGCCGCAGCACCTGATCCGCCGGCGCATCGCTCACCCCAACACTGTTCAACTGCGTCGCATCCATGCTCGTCAACACCGTCACCGCAAGCAGCCGGGGCGCAGTCGGCCCGCTGGCTGCATCGCACGCGGCGCGCAGCATCGCCTCGCCTCCGCCCGCATGAACCGTCAACAGCCCAGCCCCCGCCCGCGTCACCGACCGTACCGCCCCTGCCACGGTGTTGGGAATATCATGCAGCTTCAGGTCGAGAAAGACCTCAAACCCCCGCTCCCGCAAATGCTCCACCACCGAATTGCCGGCAGCGTAATAAAGCTCCATCCCGACCTTGAACCATCGGCAGGTCCCTTGAAGCTGGTCCACCAGCTCCATCGCTGCTTCGGGAGAGGCGAAATCGAGTGCCACAATCAGCCGGTCCAGCGGATCTACCGGATCCGGAGCCTGCCGGGGATCCACATGGATCTGGTTTGGGGTCGCGATGTCCATGGCCCGAGTCTAAATCAGGCCACGCTCTGCGATCCGGCTACTGTCCCAGCGATGGGAAGACCGGCGGAACATGCAGTTGGGCTACCAAAGACCGCGCCAGCTCGGGATCGCTCTCGCGGACAGCTTCAAGCCTCACTTTACCGATACCCGGCATCCCCAGAACCCGCGCCGCGGCAAAGGAAAGATCGACGATCCGCCCCTCCAGCACCGGCCCGCGGTCGTTCACCCGGACGTAGGTCGTCCTCTTGTTCTTCAGGTTGGTCACACGCAGCCAGGTACCCATCGGCAGCGTCGGGTGGGCGCAGGTCATGTCGTTCATGTCGAAACGCTCGCCTCCCGCCGTCTTCCGGCCTTGAAACTGCGTTCCGTACCAGGAGGCGACGCCAACCTGGAGCCATCTTCTGCTCTTGGAAGTTGTCTTCCTGTCCACCTTCGCATCGGTTTTGCTGGATGCCACGCTGCTGTCGGAAGGGGATGCATCCCGGGCCGACGCCGAAAGCGCCAGACCAAATACCAGGACAGCGGCCCCTGTTTGCAGAACCGACTTGGTAAACCTTCCACGAGCCGTTCTGAAAGAAGTGCTTCTCACACACGCTCCACCTGTTATTGTCCAAGCGAGCTCGACGTAAGTCAAACAGCCAGAATGGGTTACAGGAATTATTTCCTTGCCATACGTGGCCCTTTTGTGATATAGATAATCCGTTGGGACCCTTCAAAAAGTCCCCCTAAAGTTGTAATTTCTGGCCTAAATAGTCTGATGCCACCCTCACTGTGGCGATTTCGCCCGAAATCCACTTTTTTCGAAAAAAGTCGATTTAGCCTGATTTCTCCCTCCTTCCGCTTCATCCACTCCATGCAGACCGTTTTGACCATCGCCGGCTACGATCCCTCCTCCGGCGCCGGCATCACCGCCGACCTGATGGTCTTCGCCGCCCATGGATTCTTTGGCGTCTCCGCGATCACCGCGCTCACGGTTCAATCGACCGTCGGCGTTCGTTCCATCCATCCCGTCTCTGCGGAGATTCTGCGCGCAACCCTCGATTGCCTTGACGAAGATCTGCCCCCGGCCGGCATTAAGATCGGAATGCTCGCCACCGCAGCCCACGTCGCAGTCGTCTGCGATTACCTCGAAGTGATTCGCCGGCGCGCCCCAATCCCAATCGTCCTCGATCCTGTAATTACTTCAACTTCGGGCAGGGAACTGCTGGATGGGGAAGGCGTTACGGCCTTACGCAACCGCCTCCTCCCGCTTGTCGACTGGGTCACCCCGAATCTGGGGGAGCTCTCCATCCTCACCAGCCTCCCGGTCGCCCAGCGCCAGGATCTACCCGGCGCCAGCCGATTGCTCCAGACCCAAACTACTGAAAAATCTCCCCCAGCCACCCTCGGCATCCTGGCAACGGGAGGCCACCTGGACCCTCCCGACGACTATCTCCTTACCCCCACAGGCGAAGAATTCTGGTTTCCTGGCCGGCACATCGCAACCCGCGCCAGCCACGGAACCGGCTGCGCCTTCTCCACCGCCTTTCTAAGCCGCCTCGTATCGGGGAACCCTCCCGCCGATGCCGCCCGGACCGCAAAGGAATATGTAGCGGCAGGCTTGCAGTCGTCAATCCCACATGGATCGGGGCATAGCCCGATCAATCACTTGTGGAATATACGTGATCTAAAATAGCAGTTAAGTCCATCTAAATATAGGTAAAATAATGATAATAGGCTGCAATGAATCTTTCACCATAAACTGTTACCGTAGGAAACGATGCCTCTCACTCTAATTCTGAACGGCCAGACCCGCGACTTTGCCAACCTGACGCCGCCGGTCACGCTGGCCGATCTCATCCTCGAACTCAACCTCAAAGGCGACCGCATCGCAGTCGAACAGAACGGCGAAATCGTCGAACGCAGCCGCTGGGCCGACGCCCCCCTGACTCCGGGGGACCGTCTCGAAGTCGTACACTTCGTCGGCGGCGGAAGCGCCGGATAGTGTGGGGAACAGCATCAGGAGCGTGCCGAAGCCCCGCTCCCGCGCCCTGAAACCATCGACTGTACATAATATCCGTTATCGGACATTCGACAATCAGACCCGACAGTCTGCCCACATCCTGAGAAAGCCGCGGTCTCTTAGTTCAGTCTCTCAGTTCTCCGAGGGTAGCTCGACGTGGTCGATGATGAGGGTTTCCACCTGCCCATGTGACGGCTCAAGCTTCAAACCGAGCTGATCCGCTTTCTCCTCCGGCGACATCGGAGTGGGCTTAACCTCCGGCGTCCCTGCACCCGGAGACTCCGGCCACACAAGCGTCACATCGTACTTGCCCGTAAGCCCCGTTCTGTCCTGGGCAGGCCGACCTTCCGGGGACAGCATGGATACGATCTGGCCCATCGAGATGCCAAACCAGTGCATCGTTACCCATCCGTCCTTCCTTTCGAACATCATCACTCCGCCTCCCGGGTTCGGATAAGCGCCCGGATGAGATTCTCCGGGAACCGATTCCTTGAACCGCGGTCCCTTCCCCGCAACTACCAGCGCGTAAGTCTGCTGTTCTTTAGTGCTTCGGTGAACCTTCAGCTTCAGCCGATCCGTCAGCATGTTCTGCAGCATTGCCCGCAGCATTGTAGGCTGTTTGGCGGCATTCTGCCAATCGGAGAGATTGGCCTCGTCGACTTTCGCATCAAGATCGTAGCGGTAGTCGTCGCTGGTCAACCAGTTTGCGGTCCAGACGCCCTGGTCGCCAGAGTACATTGCCGCGCCTCCGGTTGTGGGAACGTAGGCCGTTAGAATTGCGGCGGCTAGAAACATGTTCCGCATCTCAAACCCGTCGGGCGTGACTTTTCCAAAGATCTGCGAGCCGCCGGATTTGTTCCGGCGAATGGAAACGACGTCAAATCTGACGTCCTTGTATCTTGCCGCAGTGTCAGTCTCGGAATTGGCGGCAGGCGAAATCTGCGCGGTCGGCTGCTGGGCGGATGCTGCCTGGGACGCAGCCGGCGCTGGGATAGTGGGCTGGGCGAAGGCGGTTGAGGCGCTGAGGAGAAATAGGAGAGCGCGATTCATGGTGGTTGAAGCATACTACATAGGCACTACATGGTGGCGCCAAGTTCCATATCGGTGATCCACCATGACCCGGCTCCGAGTTGTGAGCTTTTTCGGAGGGCGATCTGCCCACATCCCGCTTTGTGGTAGATTCAGAAAGTCGTTCCGACGCGGAGAGATGGCCGAGTGGCTGAAGGCGCACGCTTGGAAAGCGTGTATACCGCAAGGTATCCAGGGTTCGAATCCCTGTCTCTCCGCCA
>OLLV01000007.1_pt1 | contig 70947 bp, 58 predicted proteins | sample 1604641 | NCBI WGS metagenome assembly OLLV01 (sample SAMEA104055725, study PRJEB20765) | soil metagenome | biome: Arctic tundra; feature: Polygonal ground; material: soil | place: USA | collected 2011-09 | depth 0-0.5 m
CGCAGCCGCTCCGCCTCGTCCACCACCCTGGCGTTCCGGCCCGAACCCGACACCGCTCGCCCCAGCTCCGGCAGGACCGCGCCCCGGCCCTGCCCCAAAGCTGAGCCCCTTGCCCCAGATCAGTCCCGGTCCCGTAATCGAAAAGTTCGAGATGTTCTCGCCCCAGATCAGCGAGTTGTGCCAGTGATTGTGCCCATAGTCCTGGTACGCGTCATAAGGATTTTTCGGCTCGGCAGGATCGTACGTGCCGCCCATGTATCCGGTCGTCTCACCCGGCTTCGGCGAGTCCGCCGCGATGATCGCCGAGCCCTGCGCCAGATAAAGATCGACGTGGCTCTTCAACCGGATCGAGAAAGTCAGGTAGTTGCCCGCGGGGAAGACGACGGTGCCTCCACCCGCTGCTGCCGCGGCCTCAATGGCCTTGTTGATGGCAGGCGAATCGACGGCCTTGCCATCGCCCACTGCGCCAAAGGAGCGCACATCGAACGTCTGCGGCGTATAAGCAGGCGCGGCTGCGGCTTTCTTGGCGAAGGCGAAGGCTGGAACGGCGGAGGCGGCAAGACCCATGCTGCTGAGCCTCAAAAGATCACGGCGTGCGGAATCGAAGGTTTTCATGGCGAAAGAGATGCTAGCAGAGCAAGTGTATGGATTGGAAATATTTCCGGTAAGAAACTCAAAGCCGCAACCTGTAGCGCCGCGCCTCTGAGTTCAAAGCAGCGCCTGCAACCCGCAACTGTCTCTCAACTCCACCGCTCCAGCGGCGCAAACGCCCCCGAGCCCTCACCCCCCACCACAACGCGGTCGCCCACGGTCAGCCACGTATGCGCGATCAACTCGCCTTCCGCGGACCGCGCCACCCCATACACCATCGTGCTCGCCACCCCCCGCATCCGCAGCATGGTGTATCCCGCTAGCGTCTGCGGAAAACACACAAACTTCGCCGCCGAGTTGCGCGAGACCGCCTCCACCGCCCACCGCACGCGAATCGCAATGGAAACAGCGGCCTCCCCTCCCGCACTCTCAGCAAGCGCCGCCACCTCATGGCCACGCGTAATGAAGCGAATAATCCGCCGCACCGGCATCAACGCAAGGCACACACGAAAAACCGTTAGCAGCACAAACGCCTCGGCAGCCAGCAGGAGGTCGGCAGGCCACCGCCGCGCGATTTTACTGAGCAAGGTCATCGGGCCTTCCTTGATCGTAAACGTCGATCGTAAACGTCAATCCCTCACCTCGCAGGATTCAACTCATCCCAGGTGCCCGAGCGGACAATGCGCCCACCGTCCATCTCGAAGATGATGTCAGCCCGCCGGATCGCGCTCGCCCGATGCGCAATCATCAAAATCGTCAGCGTCCCGCGCAGCCCCTGGATCGCATCCAGAATCCGCGCCTCGTTCTCCACGTCCAGAGCATTGGTCGCCTCATCCAGAATCAGCAGCGTAGGCTGCCGCAGCAGCGCCCGCGCCAGCGAGATGCGCTGCCTCTGCCCGCTCGAAAGCAGAATCCCGCGGTCCCCCACAATCGACTCCAACCCACCCGGCAGGTCATAAACAAAGCCCGCCGAAGCCAGAACCAGCGCCTCGCGAAGGTCTGCGTCGCTGGCATCCGGCCGCGCCCACAGCAGATTCTCACGCACGCTCTTATGAAACAGTACCGTCTCCTGCCCCACGTACCCCACCTGCCGCCGCCACTGCCGAATCTCCGCCGGCCCCATCTGCAACCCATCCAGTGACAGATTCCCGCGAGTCGGCAGCAGCAGTCCATTCGTCAGGTCGGCGATCGTGCTCTTGCCCGCGCCCGAAGGCCCAATCACCGCAGTCACGATCCCCGCCTGAATCGGCAGGTCGATCCCTCTGAGCACAAACTCAGGCTCGCGCAGCGCATCGGCCATCTGATAAGCAAACCAGATTCCGTTTAGCCGAAGCTCGCGCTGCAAACTTAGCCGCCCCACATCTCCAGCCGCGCTATCAAGCGCCTTCGGCTCCGCATGAGCAAGGCAATCCGCCTCGATCTGCAACACATGCTCAAACGAAGGCAGAATGCTCGCATACTGATGCGTCTGGTTCTGCAGCGTAGCCAGTTGCGGCATCAGCCGCGTAAAGATCGCCAGCAGGATCAGCATCGTCGCGGGCTGCACACGCAGCACGCCCAGCGCCAGAAAGATCACCGACCCCAGCGCCACCAGCGAACTCACCTCAAACCGAAACGCCGCCGCCGCCTGGTACTTCGCGCTGCGAATCGCATGTCCCACCGCATTCCCGCACAGGTCCGCGAACATCTGCACATCGCGGTCTTCAGCGTCATACGTCTTCACGCTCTTCAGGTTCAGCAGATGTTCTTCGGTAGCGGCATACACCTCGCCCACGCTCTCCGAGAGTGCCTTCCCACTGGCCCGCGTGCGCCCCAGCGACCGCCTCTGTAGCAGCAGGATCACCCCGCCCATCGCCAGCACCAGAAGCGTCATCGGCGCGGAGAGCTTCAGCGCCACCGCAAGATACAACAGCGTCAGGCAGCCCACGTTGATCAGCGAAAGCGTAAGACTCAGCGCGTCGGTCACATGTCGCAGCTCATCGGTCAGCAGATGCGTAAATCCGCCGGCCCGCTGCCGCACCAGGAATCCCCACTGCGCCTTCACCACCGCCTCGTACACTCTCCGGCTCAGCGCAAGTTGCACCTTCGTGGTCGTGGTGTACGACGTCATCGCCTGCGACCGCCGCAGCATCGACCGCAGCGCGCCCACAAGCAAAAAAATCCCCAGCACGACCGGCAGCCAAAGCTCATGCGGCACTCCAGCCCGCACCAGCAACCGCTGCGACGCAGTCCCCAGCCGCCCCGCGGCCGTCGAGCCGCCGCCGAAGTTCATCCCCGCGGCCGACAGCAGAGGCAGCAGCAGAACCAATCCCGCGCCCTCCGCCAGCGACCCGCCCAACGAAATCCCGATCGCCAGAAAGAAAGCCCGCCGGTTGACGCCGATTGCGAAGCGAACCAGATGCAGCGCCGTCCGCCATGTAGAACCATGCGCCGCGACATCCTCCCCCGCGGAGCGGCCAGCGGGATTCGGCGAGGCAGAGGAGGGCATGGTTGCTACGTTATCAGACCGCTTCGCCCGCTACCTCGCAACCGGAGGAGCAGGAGCAGGGACAGCAGCCCCCCGCCCGCGAAACTCGCGCACCGTCCGAACCGCGGCCTCGGTTGGCAACTGGTCCTTGCAAAGCTCCAGCACCTCGATAATCGTCAACCCGGTCTGGCTCGCCTCATTCGTGGACAACCGCGCATCCTCCTCCACCGGATGCAGCGAATCCGCTCCACTCACGATATGCGGGTTCGCAATCCCTCCGCCCAGCCCCAGCATCATGCTCAGGGCCTTCTGCGCGAACGCCTTGTTCTTCGTCTTCGCATACGCATAGGCCGCCAGGCGAGGCCCGCTCTGCCCGGGCACCACATAGCTCGCGTCCGCGCCTTCGTTGTGCGTCGTCTTATCCTTGTCGTAGACATCCGCATGCGCATTGCCGATGCGGCACATCTGCAGCCACGACGCCTCGAAGTCCTTCCGTCCCAGCAGCGGCACCAGCTCGAACATCACCTCCGCGCCACCCTGAATCGTCGCGAGGTTGTAGTTCACCGGCACCAGGGCCTTCGTCGCCGGATCGGGATCCACGGTCAGCTTGCCCGTGGCATTGTCGAACCCAACCGTCGCTGCCTCGGCCTTCGAATTGCGCTCCGGCTTGCCCGTCTCCGGCCCATACGGCATCGCCACGATCGAATCCACCCCGGCAAGAATCTTGTCGCGCCAGTGTTTGTCGCCGGTGCGCTCCCACTCCGTCATCCAGTTGCCCGCAATCGCAAACCAGTCCGGCCCAATGCGGATGCGCACCGCGGGCTCTCCCGGCACGCGCGGCTCAGCCTCACGCATCGGGTCGAAGTTCCCCACGGAAATGCCGCCCGCTTCAGCCGCATCGTGCATGATGTCGCCCGCGCGCTCATCCGTCGTCAGGTAGTGGAAGATGCGCCAGTGCGCGGCCTGGCTGATGCGTACTTCCTTGGCCCCGTCGCCCCACTTCACTACGTTATGCCGCGAGCCCAGCCCCTTCATCGGCCCCAGGTGGTAGCAATCCGTCTCGCTGGTGTTGCGGGTATGCGCCTCCGCCAGCCGGAACAGATCGGCCCGCCCACTCCGCAGGTAGCTGTACCAGAGCCACAGCGGCGCGCCCAACTCCGTGTTGTCCCACGCATGGCCGCCCCAGTCGTAGTGCCACACATGCCGCGGCGCGGAGTACGAGTGCATGAAATCCCCATACTGCCAGAACCCATACCATGACCGGTCATCCACCTGCCGCTCGCAATATGCAAGCACGGAATCCAGCCCATCCTCGATCGACTTCTTGAACGCCGTCGACCGGTCCGGCAGGCTCCATGTGCCCAGCACGCCCGTGGAGTGGATATACTCCGGCGCGCAAGCCAGCAGCGAGAGCTGATTCCCCGCATTCGCCATCGCCACGGTCTCCGTGCGGCTCGGCCACGCCCCGCCGGGATACAGTGTCAACTCACTCGTCCGCGCTACGCCATACGCCGTGCTCAAACCCTCCTGCGCATCCTCATAAGCGGCATCCAGTCCATGCGGATGCGTGTCGTACCAGCGCATATCCATCTCCGGCGCGTCCGGCGACCACAGCCACGCCACCAGCTTCGCTGCCTTGCCGCTCGCGCCCACCACCTCGAGCCCCGCCGGATACGACTGCCAGAAATTCTTGATACTCACCGCCATGCCGCCGCCGAGATCGCTCACCGAAGCCAGCCCCGGCGCACGCTTGCCCGCGGCCGAGAACAGCCACGTGCTCAGCGGATTCGTGCGCTTCACAATCGTGAAGCCATCCGGACTCGGCTGCACCAGCTTGAAGTCGTCCCAGATCGCATTCTTCCCAAACACCGAACTACCGGTAAATGGCTCGCCCGACTCCTGCTGAACACTACCCCCGCCAGGCTGCAGCGGCTCCGACCACAGGCCACCATCCTGCCCCGCAAACCGCACCGTCCGGTTCCTCGCCTCATCGCGCATCGGCACATCGATCTGCAAGCCAAGCCCGCGCACAAAATCCTTTTCCTGATCGCCGTCGAACACGATCGTATGCACCACCCGCACCGAGCTCTGCCCGCTGTAGAAATACAGCCGCACGGTAAAAGGCAGCCATTCGCGCTTCGACGTCACCCCGCGATGCATCCCTTCAATCTTCACCACCCCGCGCACCGGCCCCTGCTGCTCCACCGTCACATGCTTGATCTCGCTCAGGTACCGCTCCCGCTTCGGCGAGTCCTCCGGATCGCTCTCCGGCCCATTCTGCAGAATGCACACCAACTGCCCCGCGCCGCCAATGTCCTTCCCGCCCAGGCTCATCGAACCGATAATGTCCGACCCGCTCATCGGGATCATGCACTTCAGCGCGCCCGTATCCACCACCACCGACTTGCCATCGTTCGCGATGCTCAACGTCCCCTGCGCTCCGGACGCTCCGCCCCGCGACAGAGTCATCGTCCCACTCATCTGCGCCGGCACCACCGTCGCAAACCCGCTCCACTTGATCGACCCATCCGGCCAGTACGCCAGCGGCCAGCTCTGTAGCGGAAGCTCCTTGCCCTGCGCGCTCAGGCTGAACGCCGCGTTCTTGGCGACTGCGCCCTGCGCCCACGGAACACCCCAGCTAACGCCCCCCGGCAAAGCCGGAGCCTCTCCCCCAAGCCACGAAACCGGAACCGTTCGCGGCGCGGCCGCCGCAGCCGAACCCGGCTGCTGACCCGGCATCGCGGCAGCCAGCAAATTACCTTCTCCAAACGTGCCGATGCCTGCGCCAACAAGGGCGGCATCCTTCAAAAAATCCCGGCGGGTGGTAGGGCTCACTGAAAATCTCCTTGGCAAGTTGCGATCGTTGGTCGAACCGGATGTAGATCGAACCGGATGTTGGTCGAACCGGATGTAGACCGACCATTATGAACCCCAAGGCAAACCTTGTGAAGCGACGAAGCCCAACCCTTCCCCAACCCTTCAACGACCCGCCGCCTCCGCCTCCACCCGGCGAATAAAATAACCCACCGCCATCCCCCGCGGAATCGCCGACTGGTACACCCCCGACTGCTCCGCCGCCTCCTCCGCCGTCTTCGGCCATGCCTCCAGCGCCCCGCGCAGCAGGGCCAGGTCGATCAAGTGCCGCGCCCCCGCACTCTGTTCCAGCAAGGCCAACTCCGCCGCAAGCTCTCCACGAATCCTGCTCAAACTCTCGTACCAGTCCGCCGCCTGCGTGCCTTTCTCCTTGCGATCGAGCGTCGCCTGCGGCAGCCGCCCGCGCATCGCCCGGCGAATCAGCGACCGCCCCTGTCCTCCCACCAGGAACTGTTCCGGCGGAATCGCCGCGCAGAACTCAAACACCCGCTTATCGGCAGTCGGATCGCGCACATCCACGCCCCACCCTGCGCTCGTGGCGGCGTTGTAGTCCCCATACTGGTTGCGCTGGAACTGATACTCCATCAAATGCGGCAACGCGCTGGTCCGAATATGCTGGTACCGCCGCTGCTGATCCAGCGCATTCAACTCCCGCGCCCGGTCCTCCCGCAGCGCGCTCCACTGCAACTCCGAGACGCGGATCAGCGGATCGATCCGCGTCCGCAGCCACCACGGCAGCACGCCAAACACCGTCAACGAAGCGGCGTTCCTTCCCGAAGACAGCCCAATCGACCGCAGATGCCAGGCCGTCCGCACCATCGCCAGCCAGCGCCCGCTGCGAAACTGGTTGTGCAGAATATCCGCGCCGGAGTAGCTCACCGCATAGTTCCCCAGCGACCCCGCCAGCATCACCTTCACCCCCGAAGCGGCAGCGCGGTCGAGGATCAGGTTGCCCCACACGCCGTTCAGCCCGGCGGCATGCGGAATATCCAGCAGCGGAAAGATCCGCGCCAGCTCCCGCAGCAGATCCGACCCCGTCGCATCCACCCGCGTGTGCTCCATGTTCGGATAGAGCGCCGCCACCTCGGCCGCATACGGCCCCTCGTCCGCGATCAGCCCACGCGGCACCACTCCTGAGAACTCAGGGCAGGGAACCGCCGTGTAGGCCGAGATTCCCCTCCCACTCTTCGCCAGCAGACCCGCCGCGGTCGCAGCCACCGCTCCACTATCCAGCCCGGCGCTCAACTCCGTGCCAATCCCGCCCGTAGTCCTCAACCGGCAGCGCACCGCCTCGTCGAAGAGTTCGAGAAACGCCTCAACATACTCCTCATCCCGCGCAAAGCGCACAGGCCGCAAAGAAAAAATATCCCAGTACCGCCGAGCCACCGCACCCTTCCGGTCCACCACCAGACAATGTCCCGGATCCAGCGCCTGCACCTCGCGAAAGCGGCTGTTCGGCGCATCCGGCGGCAGCCCCATCAGGTCACGCGCAAGCTGCCTCTCATCCAGCTCACTCGACACGCCCGGGCAAGCCCGAACCGCTCGCGCCGTCGTCGCAAAGGCAAAAAACTCCGCTGTCTTCCGGTAGTAGAGCGGCCGGTCTCCCGCATGGTCCCGCGCCAGAAAGAACTGCTCCGTCCGCGCATCCCACACCGCAAACGCGAACGCCCCCACAAGATGCTGCACCGCATCCTGTCCCCATCGCTCCCACGCCTTCAGCACAAAAGCGGAGTCAGGCATCCCCGCAGCCTCAGTCGCAGAAATTCCCAGCTCAGCAGCCAGCTCCACGCGATTATCGATCCGCGCATCCGCCACCACCCAGCAGCCACCAGAGCCCAAAGGCTGCGCCTCAAGCGCATCTTCGGCGGTAATCTTCAGCAGCCGGTGACCCAGCGCAAAGCCATCGAAGGAGCGGATAGACGATCCATCCGGACCATGAGGCGCAAGAGCCTCCAGCATTCGAGCGCAGATCGAGGCGGGCTCAGCGTCTCCGCCCAGCACCCAGAATCCGCAGATCGCGCTCAAAGAGGGCCTTGCTCAAAGGGGATCATGTTGACGAGAAAGAAGATATCAAAACAATAGCAGCTTCATCCACCCCGAAAAACCGGTGGCATCGCGATCCATCAGAAAATTCTGACATTCCGAACCGGTGGCGCCTGCGACAGAGCACCCTGTTTCGCAGGCGATCGCGGTCAGTAAGCGATTCGTGCCCTATTTGGTAGAGGGATCACACCGGTCATTGCCACCGGTAGCAGAAAGCGAACCTTGCTTGTCGCAGAGCGGGCCGGCGGTTGCACCTTCGGCCGCATTGATATCGAGAACCTGGATGTGTGGAGTGGTCCAGACCTTCTTGGCGATTCCAGTCCGATTATTTGGGAGTGCAGTTGCTTCGATCGTCATAAGTGGGATCTCCGAAAATTCGAGTCAGGTACAACAGTTGAGCTTCTAGGGTGGGCGACCGTTGATTGCATTCCCATGTGGATCCGGCAGCTTTGCAAAAAAACAAATCACTTTCGTGAAAGATCTGTCATTTGTCGCGCTTCAGGCCGACTTCTAAAATCCCTGGCAGCATTCGATGGTCGACACTTCAAACCTTTCATGCACGCCCGAAGCCTTCTCTCTTCGATGCAAACCGGACGCGGCAGGTCTTATTGTCAATCCTTCCTTCATCTCGAATCTACATTGGGTCTGAGTGCATCGAAGCATATCCTCTCCTCCCAACGAATTTTGGACCCGTCACCGAATAGGTTCTGCCCCTGAATTTCTTGTACAGCAGAGATTCCACCTGGGCTCGGATGTTTTCTTCAGAACTGCTAGCTCCGGGAAAAATGGGTTTGAATTCGATCTGTAGAGCGAATTTCCCCAAGGACACCTCCATGTTATAGGACTGAATGCAGGCAAGTCAACGAGAAAGCCGCGCGATCGTTGCACCAAAGTTGCAGAAAGGAAGCCTCTTCTCCGGCATTCGATCGCGAAAAATTCGTTTCGATTCATCCATTTACTTCAGGCCCCGCCTCCAGCTACCCCGGCCCATTTACCTGAAATTGATATGATGGCCCATGCCCTCGGTTGTTGGGACATATCGCCTCGGTCCATTCCTACTCGCCTCCGAAATCCCTATCCCTGAACTCACGCTCCGGGAGTTGGAGAGCCCCACCCCCCCGGACGCCTTCATCCGCCTCGGCAAGGTCCCCGAAAAACTCGAAAACGTCGTCGCCAACGAGAGCCGCTGGTGGGCCTCCCGCGACGAATACCTCCTCCGCGTACCCGGAGTCGCCAGCTTTCACGTCAGCCGAGGCCGCAACATCATCGTCGAACCCGCCCCCGGCGCCCTCCCCGAAGACATTCGCGCCTACCTCCTCGCGCCCATCTTTTCAACCCTCTGCTACCAGTCCGGCATGTATGCCCTGCACGCCAGCTCCGTCCGCGTCGGAGAAGGCGTCGCCGCCTTCCTCGGCCACTCCGGTGCCGGCAAGTCCACCCTCGCCGCCTACCTCGAACGCCGCGGATATACAGTCGTCTCCGACGACATCTGCCTCCTCGACCCCCGTGCCACGGAGCAGGGCGGCGAAACCGTCGTCGTCCCCGTAGCCCCGGCGATCAAGCTTTGGCGGTCTGCCCTCGAGCAGCTAGGCGCAAAGCCGGAAGAGCTGCCTCGCGTCTTCAGCCGCGACGACAAGTACCGCATGAAGATCGGCGAGATCGACGAGCGCCTACCCCTCCGCGCAGTCTTCTTCCTGGAGTGGGCCGAAGAACCCGAAGCCCCCCCGGAGTTCATCCCCGTCGCAGGCGTCCAGGCCATGACCCGCCTGATGGAGTTCACGCACTTCGGCTACCTGATGAAGCCGACCGGCCGCCAGGCCGAAAGCTTCCTTCTCGGCGGTCGCATCCTCTCCCAGGTCCGTGCCTTCGCCTTCCGCCGCCCCCGCAACTTCAGCCACATCGAAGCCGTAATCGACGCCCTCGAACAGCACCTCAAAACGAGAAACAGTCGCCGGGCATAGAAAGCAAGCCCCGCCACCAGTCCTTCTACTCCCTACTCCCTACTCCCTACACCCTGCCTTTAGAACCGCAGCGACATCTGCAAATCCACAATCCGGTCCGCCGAAAGCGCACTCGCGCCAGTCACCGCGATCGACCGCCCAAACAGCGATGCGCTCCCAGACGACGCACTCAGCGTCCCCACCGGCGGCCCGAAGTTGGGATGGTTCAGCAGGTTCTGCGACTCCGCCCAGAAATCCAGACTGTACTTGCGCACAGGCGCTGCCTTCGCCGTTCCGGGCGTCATGACCGGCCCCACTCCGAAGCTCTTGCCCACCGCAAGATTCACCAGAAAAAGCCCCGGCCCCTCGCCATAGTTCCTGGGAATAATCGTCTGCCCTGCAAGCGGGCTGGTATCGAACACACCCCACCGCGTAGCCACTACGCCGGCTCGCGAAAGGTCCGTCGCGAAGGCTGGCCGATCGTTGTATTGCGTATCGCCGTTCAGGTCCTGGCCCACCACGATGTTGAAGGGCGCGCCACTCTGCGCGCGCAGGTAGCCCGATGCATGGAATCCCCGCGGCAGGTTGGCATTGCCCCCAATCGTAGCCGAGTGACGCACATCCTCGATCGAGCGGCCATAGTCCACGCCAGGGTCGTACTGGTTCGAGGGGAACCCGCCCCCCGAGTCTGCATCATTCTTGTCGAAGCGCAGCATGTAGTAGCCATAGGCTGTGAACCGCCCGCTCGCCCGCAGGGAAAGATTCGCCGAGATGCGGTTCGACCTGTACACGCCCTCGGAGACGTATTCGTAGATGTTCTGGTTGCCGCCCAGCGGGCGAACGCCGGCGCTCCCCATCGCTCCGGGAGTGTATGTGCCCGGCAGCGGCGCATTGATGTTCTCCGTCAGTTGCGTATGCACGCCGCGGTTGTTCAGGTACGTCACGCTCGCGGTGCCATGCCGCCCCAGTTGCCGGTCCAGCCCGACGCTCACGCCCACAAAGTACGGCGCATGAAAATTTGGTGCCACCCGGTATACCGTGGCTGCCGCCGGAGTCGAGATCTGCATCATGCCGGGGACTGCCATGCCGCAGGCCATCCCCGAGGTCTCGCAATAAAACTCGGGCGACATCGTCACCGACTCCGACTGCGCCACCCCGTTCTGCCGCTCCACCTGTAGCGCCGAATCCGATACGAATCGCCGGTAGAAGATCCCCGCGCCGCCGTGCAGCACGTAGCGTGCCCCGTCCCTCCCAAATGCCCAGGAAAATCCTGCCCGCGGAGCCCAGTCCGCGTGGTCCGCAATGTAGGTCTGCGTCTCGAAGCGCAGTCCATAGCTTAAAGTCAGGGTCGGCCTCGCCTTCCAGTCGTCCTGGAAGAACAACCCCGCGTCGGCCAGCGTCACCGCGGCGTCCGGCACGCCCGAGTTCTGGCTGTACTGGCTCGCGCCTCCGCCCGCAGCCATGATCTTGTAAAAGCTCTGCCCGGCCGCAATCCCTTTTTGCGTGATCCGATATGCATTCAACGTCGAGAAAATGTACTCGCCGTTGTAGTTCGCCAGCGACCGGTTCGCATCGCGCCCCACCCGCAGCCTTCCTCCAAAGTTCATCGAGTGCGCGCCCTCGATCAGCGCAATATAGTTCTGTAGCTCGTACCGGTCCTGGTGATCGCTGAACGTCCCCAGGCCGTTGCCTCCGCCGAGAAACGCACCCTGCACCACGATCGCCGGCGCCGAACTCACCGGCATCTGGCCGGTGCGCATCCGGATGTACTGGAAGCGCGTATCGTTCACCATCTTCTTGCCGATCACCTGCGTGTCGGTCACCTGCGCCGTATTCGAAAGGACACTGCTGTCGAACGCATGACTGGGCAGCGCCAGTTGCCCAATCCCGCCGTTCTTCTGCTCGTTCCGCGCAAAGTTATAGCGGAAGGTCATCGTGCTGTGCGCCGTGGTCTGCAAGTCGATGCGCGGCGACACCGTCAGCGTCGTCAGCGGACTCCGCACCGCCTGCATGAACGCTGCCTGGTTGTAACTCGCATCCAGCACCTGTGCATCCACCACCGAGTTGATCTGGTCGCTGTTCTGGTCATACGCAAACGCAAACGAAGTCCGCCGGTTCAGCGGCCCGCTCATATCCGCGCCCGTCGCATACGCGTAATACCCCGGCTGATTCGGCGCAAACGGATTCCCCGCATTCAACGCCGAGTCGTCGCCATACAGGTAAAACTCGCCATGCGGCTTGTCCGTCCCCGGCTTGGTCGACACCTGGATCACTCCATTCACCGGGTTGGTGTCGTTCTGCGCCGAGTAGGGATTCTGGTTGATCCGAATCTCCCGGATACTCGACCGCGGAGGCAGCTTCGCCCCCGAAAACCCATCCACAAACAGCTCCGCGTCCTTGCTCCCCGCGATCCCCTGCAGTTCATCCAGCAACGCGGCCGAATCCAGCGGCATCATCGCAATATCCCGCCCGCTCAACACAACCGACGTCCCCCCGCGGCTCGCCGGATCCATATCCGCCGGCACATCGATCTCCTGCACCTGCACTTCAAGCTGCAGCCGCACGTCCAGCGAACGCGTCTTCGATCCCGCCCCAAGCCGAATCGGCGCACTCTCAAACCGTGCAAATCCCTCCGCCTGCACCACGAGGGTATACGCCCCCGGCTTCGCCTCCAGCCTGTATCCGCCCGTCGGCCCGCTCTCGGTCGTGCTCTCCGGAACGCCAGCCCCCACGGGCATCAGCGCCACCGCAGCGCCCGGCACCAGCGCGCCCGAGGGGTCCAGAACAACCCCGGCGATCCCCTGCGCCTGCGTCTGAGCGTGTGCCTGCGCCATCGCCCGCGCGGCGTCTCCGGCCATGCCCAGCAGAGCCAGGCCAACCAGCAGTTGCGCCCCACGCGCGCGCCATCGCTCCGGCAGCAGAGCCGTCACACGCATCGCAGAAACATCTTTCCCCTGTGAACCTGAGTAATTGCTCGGCATAAACCTCAGGGCGCACCCAACAGCAGCGCCTTGGTGAGTGAAATCAAAACCCCTTACAGCAATATCGCGATCGTATCGGACATCCCGCCGTTCGCCACTCCCCCGAAGGCGTGACATCGCGAAGCCATTGAATTACTTACAGATACCTTCCCTGAATCGGCAGGGCCCCGGCCTTCAACACACCCCTAAGGCGTTGTAATCGTCCACCGATGCAGATCGTCCGCCGCAAAAGGCCCTGCGATCACCCGCCCACCTGCTGCTTCGGTCAAGTTCAACCCATTCAATTTGTTGCAGATACGGTAGCTTCCATCGGGGAACTGCTCCAGCCGCCACATCTGCCCATCTGCTCCGGTGTAAGGCACCGTCACAACCTCACCCGTCCCATCCGCTTGCAGCGCGCCGCCATCGCCCACATTGACGATCTTGTAGAAGCCTCCCTCCACCGGCGCAATCGTCCACTTCTCGTTATCCAGCGTCAGATATCGCCCCATCCGCACCGCGGGAGGCCCAGCCGCCGCCGCCGGAGCAGCATACACCCCCAGCGTATTCTCGCTCTGCCGCGAGACGATCTGGTAAGTCCCCTCAGTCAAATTATCCCCGGCAACCGGCCACCCATCCACCGACCAAAGCAGCGGCCGGATATCCAGCGTCGACCTCCCGCCCCGCGTCATCTCCCCCTCGTAATGCAAGCTGAAACGCTCCGACCCATCCGAAGCCTCGTCATAATCCAGCACCCGCCCAAAGTGTCCCGGCCCGATCCGATGGTCATGCGCCGCGAGAAACAGCGAGCCCGCGCCCTTCGTCATCGGCTGGTCATGCTTGTCCAGATAAGGCCCCGCAATCGTCCGTGACCGCCCCACCCGGATGTTGTACTGGCTGTCTTTGCCCTTGCAGCAGCTATCGTGGTTGACGAAGAGGTAGTAGAAGCCGTCATGGAAGATGATGTCGGAGGCCTCTGCCCTGCTTGCGATGATCGAGACGGGAGATTTGCCTTCCAGGCGAAGCCCCGACTTCGGATCGAGCTGCGCCAGGTCGATCGTGCCGTGGTACGACCCATAGCAGATCCAGAGCGTCCCATCCGGCGCAAGAATCACTCCCGGATCGATCGCATTCAAATCCTCTTTCCCATCCGAGCTCGCCACCACGCCGCGGTCGGTCCACTTGTAAGCCGGATCCTTCGGATCGAGCACCGGGTTCGTCGCCAGCGCCACCACCGACTGAAACGATCCCCAGCTAGACACCGCGTAGTACAGATAAAACTGCCCGCCAACCCGCACAATATCCGGGGCCCACACATCCGCCCCATTGTTCTTCGGCACCGCGGCATGAACCGCATCGGGAATCTGCTGAAACACGCTCCCCTCGCGCGTCCACGTCACTCCATCCGGCGAAGAATAAAACGGAATCCCCCGCCCGGTCGAGTACACGTAATACTTCCCCTTGAACCGCACCACAGTCGAGGGATCATGCACAAACGGCATCCCCGCCACCGGCACCCCAACCGGAGCCATCTGCGGACGCCCCTGCCCACCGCCTCCCGGCGTAGCAGGAGCCGCAGCCGCAGCGGGCGCAGCAACAGGAGCCTGCGCCTCACTACTCACTCCAACCATCAGCGCAACAACAACTAACACCGAACCGCAAGCACTCCGCAAGCACCGCCATATCCCCATGCCTAAGCCCTCAACTGACAACCAGCAACCTGCAACCTGCAACTAGCCCTTCCGCTTCTTCTCCCGCGGCACAAAATCCTCCATCACCGCCTGCCGCATCAGGTCGGGAGGCAACAATCCCTGCGCCAGCAGAAAGTCATGGAACCGCCTCGCATTGAACTTCGGCCCCAGCGCGGCCTCGGTATCCTTCCGCAGTTGCAGCAGCTTCGTATACCCGTAGAAGTAGCTGTTCGCCTGACCCGGCGAGCGATACGTAAACCGCTCAACCTCTTCCTTCGCGAACGCATGCGACAACACCACGTCGTCCTCCAGCACCTTGTACGCCTGCTCCTGCGTCACCTTGCCCGACTGCAGCTCCGGATCGAGAAACGCCCGCGCATCGCGCAGCAACCGCAGTTGCAGTGTAATCAACTGGCCCTCCGCCGGCTCGTAAGGCTGCATGATCCACTCCGCATACAGCCCCCAGCCCTCCACGTTCGTCGAGTTGAACGCATACATCGCCCGCGCCAGGCTCACCCCATGCTCCAGCATCGAGTCGAATTGCAGCTCATGCCCCGGCCTCGCCTCATGCGCGGTCAGCGTCCACGCCACCGCATCGTACGTAAAGTCGTCATACACGTCATCCGCGCCGCCATTTGCCGAAGGAATATTCACCGGCAGCACGAACTCGCCCTTCTGCCCGTCATTGTGCAGCAGCGGCGGAGGCAACATGTGCGGAGCAGGCTGCTGCGCCGTCTCCGCCGGGGTCGCCAGCCGGATAATCGCCGGCCGCTCCGGCAGCGTCACCAGGTCCTTTGCCTTGATGATGTCCTCAATCGCCTTCAGCCGCGTCTCGTAAAACGGCAGTATCCTGCTTCCGGTTATCTGAGCCTTCTTCAGCTCCTTCACAACATCGCGGTAGTCGGTCGACTTCCATCCATGCGCCTTTGCCACCTCCGCGGCCAGCGGAGCCATCTCCCCCTGCGTCTCTAGAAACGCAGCATGCGCCATCGTCGCCAGTTGGTCCGGCGGAAGGTCCACGCCGTAGCTCTCCAGGCTCAGCGCATACTCCTCCGGCTGCAAGCGGAACTCCTTGCGCGCCTTTGGCATCACCTCGGCCCGCACCCACGAGTCGTACTCGCCCAGCTCCTGGCTCAGCTTCTGGAAAGGCTCCTCCCACCCCGTCAGCTTGTAGTCGCGAAACAGCGTCGCGATGCCGTCGATGTAGTTCTTGTCCCGCCCCAGCTCCGTCTCCATCTCGCCGGCCGACGGATAGACCACCCCGGGCTTCGCCATCTGCTCCATCGTGCGCTGCTTCAGAATCTCCGTGAACGGCTTGAACCCCGGCTCCATCCCGGCATACTTCCGCAGTCGAATCACCGCCGCCGGCCTCCGCTCCGCCGCCACCTGGTCGTCCAGCAGTCCGCGCAGCCCGCCAAAGATCGCCGCGCTCGCATTCAGAAACGTAACCTTGTGCTCCAACTGGTAGTCATCCACGCGAAACTGCAAATTGAAGGTCTTCCGCAGGATTGCAAGATCCTCGCGAACATTCTTGTCCTTCTCCTTGGCCTCAATCTTGGCCAGCTTCGCCAGAATCGCCTCCAGCTCCTTGCGCTGCGCAATCTCGTCCGCCCGGCTGGGGTCCGAGATCATCGCATCGTACTGCACCATCCCCTGCTGCGATCCGCCCTCGGGCGAATGCTTGAACTGCGCGTCCAGCAGCATCTGCGTGTACTGGTTGCTGCGCGCGATCCAGCTCTGATCCGGTGCGCCGGCTTTCTGGGCTACAGGATCGGCGGCTTTTTTCTGGGCTACTGCGGAAGGCGTCGCCGCCACAACCCAGGCGGCAAGAAGCATGCAAACGGAACTACGGTACATCGGTAAATCCCCCAAATGATGAATCGCTGGCAATCGATACCACCAGCATACGCCGCAGCGTTGCAGAGAATCCCCGCGCTACGGCAGCACAGGCACGCCTTGAACCGGCGCTGCAGGCGGCTGTTGCCCACCATTAGCACCCGCGCCAGTAGCTCCGGCCGCTCCACCGAACGCATTCGGCGTCTGCGTGGCCGAGCCGGTGCTGCCACCCGTCCCCAGACCGCCCCCATTCAGCGCCGCCTTCACCTTCAACAGCTCGATCCGCGGGTCATACAGGAACTCCCATGTCTCATACGTCGTTTGCTCGTTCAGCTCAATAATCGAATCCCCGGTAGCGTTCAGTCCCACGCCCATAAAGGGACCGCTGCCGGACGAGCTCATCGCCGATGCGTTGCCGGCAGACCCAAACCCTCCGCCTCCAAACCCTCCGCTGCCGAACCCGCCCGTGGAACCCGTTCCGCCACTCGCTCCGGTCGCTCCGGTCGCTCCGCTTGCACCGGTCGCTCCGCTTGCACCGGTCGCTCCGCTTGCACCGGTCGCGCCGGTCGCTCCAACAGCCCCGTTCGCTCCCACCGCGGCCCCGCCACCTCCGGGCCCACCCCCCAGCCCCGTCGCCGCAAGTCCCATCAGCGGCTGCCCGAAAAAGCCCTTCACGGTAGTCTTGTTCTGCCCCACCCCAACCGTTCGCCAATCGTTCTTGCCCGTGATGGGGTCGGCATATTGCTTGCGTAGAAACCGGATGTTGTTCGTCTTCTCCAGTTGATCCATCGACCCCGGGTAGTGCTGGAACTTCACGTAATACTCGCGAATCCCCCGCACATACTGGTTGCCGCGATGCACCGCCTCCACATCGCGCTCCCGCCGCAGGTCGCGCCCCATCTTCGGAGCCGCCACGCTCAGCGCCAGCAGGATCAAAAAGATCGCGACGATCAGCCCCAGCAGCATGAACCCCTGCTCACCGCCCGCCTGGTCCTCGATCCCCAATCCCCGATCCCTGTTCTTCATATCAATTCGGCTGCAACGGGAGCGTCTGCTTGTTGTTGTACTGCATATCCTCAACCTCGATCGAGCCCGTCGCGATCGACACAATCCGGTACCGCCGCATCACGATGTCTCCCGGCACCGCCAGGATCACATCATCGCCATGCAGCAGGATCGCCCGCTTGTCGCCCGTCTTCGGCGACGCAAAATACCCGCAGAACTTCAGATCGATCGGCGGAGGAGGGGGTGGCACTGGAGCGTGGTATACCGGCGGCGGTGTCACCACGGCCACCTGTCTCGCATTTGCCACCGGTTTTGGAATCACCACCGGCGGCGGAGCCGAATTCACCGAAAAAATATTCCGCCCCGAGCCCTCATACGTCATCGACTCGGTCACCAGCATCGCATCCATGTGCAGCGTCGGATCGAGCGCCGCTGAAGTCGTCCCAATCACCTTCGCCGCCGGCCCAACCGCCTTCTCCACAGCGTCGTTCGAAGAATCGCTCCCCGCAGGCCCAGTGGACGTGCTCGCCGGCGCTGTAATCACCACCGGCGCAGGCGGAGGTGCAACCGGCCCGCTCGAATCACGTAACTCGTAGTACAGCACCCCAACGGCCACCAGCACGAACCCGCACACCGCCAGAAACTTCTTCCGATCCTCCGACCCGGGAGCGCCAACAAATCTCATCGCCCGCGCCCTCCCGCAGCCTTCACCGGTTTGGCCGCGGCATCCGCCTTCGAATCCGCATCGTTGTCCGCAGTCTCCGTGTCATCCCCAGCAACACGCCCGCGCTCATAAGTCTTCAGCTGCAGCCGCAGATTCACCGTGCCGCTCTGCTGCCCGGTCAGCGTCACCGAATCGATGACGAAGAACATCTTGTCCCGCTCAAGCGAATTAATAAACTGCACCAGCGGCCTGTAGTCGCCGCTGAAGCTGCCGTCGATTTGCACCTGCGTCAACTCCCCCGCAGTGCCCTCCAGTACCGGCTTGTGGATGTATGCCCCACGCACAAACCGCACATTCTGCTTCTTCGTCAGCGCGCCCAGCTCCGCCGCGAACTGCGAGTCCATCTCCGGCAGCCGCTCCTTGTAAAACTTATCCGCGTCCGTGGTCGCCCGGTCCAGCTTCGCATCAAGCCCGCGAAGCGGCTGCGCCGCAATCTCCGCCGTCTTCAGCGAAATCTTCTCCTGGTCCACCGCACTCGCATCGTTGCTCCGCGTCGTCTGCCACAGAAACGCCATGTGGACCAGCAGGTACACATTCACCAGCACCAGCAGACCCACGCCCGCGAAGTGCAGATTCAGCGGGCTCAGCCACCCCCGCGTCCTCTCCACAACACTCTTCGCCGCCGGCTTCGATGCCGTCACCACAGGGCTCACCGCGCACCCCCTGGCAGCGCTGCGCCCGGAACCGTGCGCAGCGGAACCGCACCCGCAGGCCGACTCACCGCAGGCCTGGGCACCACCGCCTTATGCACCACCGCCTTATGCGTCACCGGCTTCACCGGCCTGTCACCGCTCGCCGCATCCTTCGCAGCCGCCTTCTTCTCCTTCGCCGGAGCCGGCAGCGGGTTATACCCGCTCAAAATATCGAACTCCACGCCCCCCGGAGTCGTCTGCGCCGCCGCCATCACCCGGCCCTGCTCCTGCGTCTGCGCTGTCTCGTTCCCCAGCCGCGGGTGCAGGAACCGCTGGCTCCGCTCCAGGTTACGCACGAAGTCCACCGCCCGATCGCGATTCCCGGTCACCCGCAGCCGGATATTCACGTCTCCGTCCGGCGTAATCGCCGGCTCAATGCTCGTCACCTGGACCCCCGCCGGCATCACGCTCTCCAGGTCCATCATCACCGCGGTCCAGCTAAAACTCTTCTTCGCGAACAGCGCATTCAAAAACTTCGAGCGCTCATTCACCGCGCGATTCTGCGGCTGATTCATGCGCCTCTCGTTACTCTGCCGCTCGTTCACAAAAGTTTCCGTCTGCGCCTTCAACGCATCCATCTGCGCCTTGGCCACATGCGCCTTCCCGCTCAAAACATGCAGCCCCACGCCCAGCCCGATCGCCAGCACAGCCAGCGCCGCCATCGCAATCCGCAGCCGCGCAAACAGCGGCCGCAGCTCGACAAAAGGACGCGTCGCAAGATTGATTGAGATTCGCATCAGTCCGCCAGCGCCCCCCGCACTCCTGCCAGCCAGCCCATCGGTGCCTGCGCAGAAGTCGCCCCCGCTCCCAGCATCTCCGCCGCCACCATCTCCTGCACCGGGACCGGCCCTACGCCCGCGTAAGAAAGCAGCGCAGCCATCGCCTCCGCGCCCATCGTCCCGGTCGCCAGCAAAACCCGCGGTGCCATCTCCAGCGTGTCCTCAAAATAAGCTGCCGCCACGCTGATCGCCTGCGCCACCTCATTCGCCGCCTCGGCAATCGCACGCTCGGCAGTAATCTCCTGCGCGATCTCCTGCTCCAGAACCGCCGCCTGAATCGCCGCCACCACCGGCGCGCCAAAGTTCACCGGCTCCTGCATCGCCCACTCCTCGACGGAGCTCTCTCGATTCACCAGAGGCAGACTCACCGCGACCTCAATCGGCTTCGGATCAGCCGCGCCAAACTCCGCCCGCAGATCCACCGACCGGTGCAGCAATAAAATTCCACCCTTCACAATTGCCGTCGTCACACCCTGGTGACCGGCGTTCACCACCAGCGCAGGCGAATCATTCTCCGGAAGCCCCGCCAGCGCCGCCAGCGTGCTGGGCAGCACGGCTCCCGGCTCAAACCCGGCCTCGCGCACGACAGCCTCATACTCCGCCAGCACCTCATGGGGCATCGCTACTGCCACCACGCGCACAATCCCCTTCGAGGTCGCCATGATCTGGTAACTCACCGCCGCATCATCCGCGTCGAACGGAAGCAGCTTCTTCAGCCGGAACCGCACCACCGGCAGCGCCTCCACAGCTTTGCCCGGCAGCGAATCGAAGTCCAGCAGAAGCACGCGCACCGCCGCATCCGGCACCACCAGCGTCACCTCGCGCCCCCGCGGAGCCACCGCCTCCAGCGTCTTGCGCACCGCCGCGACAACAGCCGCCCGATTCGCCGCTGCCCCCGCAACCGCAACAGGAAGGCTCACGCCCGTATCGTTTCCCAACCGCAGTTGCGGCACCACCAACCCCTCTGCCAGCCCCACCCGCGACACCGCGGATAGCACTCCCGACGCATCTTCGGAGCGCGCAGCCACCACGCCCTCGGCCCGCACTTCGCACGCCAGCCTCGGCCGCGTCCCCAACGTTCTCGGCAAAAATTCCATTCCGTCCAGACTACCCGTTTTCCCTGACTCTATAGCGACCATTCCGCCGCTCTGGCTTGCTACTCCCTATTCCCTATTCCCTGCACTTAGCGCCCTGCCTCAATAAACGTAACCTTATTAATCTCCTTCAAAGTCGTCACACCCTCCCGCACCCGCTGCAGCGCGGAGTCGCGCAGAAAGCCCATGCCTTTTTCCTTCGCCTTCTTGCGAATCTCCGACCCCGGCTTCTTCGCCAGCAGCATCTCGCGAATCTCGTCGTCCAGTTCCAGCAGTTCATGGATCGCCGACCGCCCCTTGAACCCTGTCCCGCCGCACTCCATGCACCCCGCACCCTCGCGGAATTTGAAGCCATGCCACTCTTCGGGAATCAGCCCGCTTGCAATCAGCTCTGCATCGGAATAATGCACATCCCGCACGCAGAACTCGCAGATCGTCCGCACCAGCCGCTGCGCCAGAATGCAGTTCAGCGCCGAAACAAAGTTGTAGGGCTCCACGCCCATGTTCAGAAAGCGCCCCAGCACATCCACCACGTTGTTCGCATGGACGGTTGTAAACACCAGGTGCCCCGTCAGCGCCGAGTTGATCGCAATCTGCGCCGTCTCCGCATCGCGGATCTCGCCCACCAGAATCTTGTCCGGATCATGCCGCAGAATCGACCGCAGCCCGCGCGCAAACGTCAGCCCCTTTTTTTCGTTCACCGGAATCTGCGTAATCCCGCGGATCTGGTACTCGACCGGGTCTTCGATCGTTATGATCTTGTCCTCTTCCGACTTAATCTCATTCAGCGCCGCATACAGCGTCGTCGTCTTGCCCGACCCCGTCGGCCCTGTCACCAGCACCATCCCGTACGGCTCCTTGATGTACCGCCGGAACCGCGCCAGGTCGTCCGCCGCAAACCCCACCACATCCAGCGACAGCTTCTTGAACTTCTCCGACATCGACTCCTTGTCGAGCACACGCAACACAGCATTCTCGCCATGCACCGTCGGCATAATGGACACGCGAAAGTCGATCAGCCGACCCTTGTATCGCACCCGGAAGCGCCCGTCCTGCGGCACGCGCCGCTCGGCAATGTCGAGTTCCGACATCACCTTGATGCGCGAAAGAATCGTCTGGTGATGCTCCCGCGCAATCGGAGCCATCGCCTGCTGCAGCACGCCGTCGATCCGGTACTTCACCAGCAGCGAATCGTCGAACGTCTCCAGGTGAATATCCGAAGCCCGCCGCTCCAGCGCCGTAAAGATCGTCGTATCCACCAGCCGGATAATCGGCGAGATGTCGTCTTCGCCCGTCAGCCGCTCAATCGAAATATTCTCGTCCGCATTGTCCTCGTTCGAGAGCACATCGAACGCCAGTCCCTCGCTCGCCTCGTCCAGCACCCGCTGGCTCTGCTCCGTCTTCTTCAGCAGGTCGGTAATCTGCGACAGCGTCGCCACCCGCGTCACCAGCCTCTGCCCCAGCAGCCCCGAGATCTCGTCCAGCACCATCAGCTTCGACGGATCGCTCACCGCAATCGCCAGCCGCCCCTCCAACTGCTCCAGCGGAACGAAGTTGTACCGGAACATCATGTCCACCGGCACACTCTTGAACAGCTCATGCTGGATCTTGAAGTTCTTCAGGTCGACAAAGTCCGCATGGTAGCGCCGCGCCAGCGACTGCGCCCGCTCCACCTCGTCCATCCCCATCTCGCTCAAGGCGATTGGCACTGCAATCGGCGTAGCCATATATGCGTAAGACTCCCCTCAACCTTGTCTGTCAACGCTAAATCAGTGACAGCTTTGGACAATTTCGACTTAGTGGTCGTTCGCTGCGGAAAGCGCCCTCGTCGCATCATCCACCGGAACCATGCGCGCGAATGGCTTCCCATCCTTTACAACTTCGACGGTGATGCCCATCGTCTCGATCTCGTTCAGCAACTCGTCGCAAAGCCGGCGAACGTCCTCATACTCGACCGTCTTCATTGCGAACCTCCTGGCCTGCCATCGATGCAATAGCTATGCGCCCGCCTCAGACTAGTGTAAGTCAGCACGATGCGCCTCCGAATACCCTTTGTCCGTCTCTCCTCAAGCTCGCCGGAAATAGCCAAATGCCCACAACTGCCGGGCAGGCTGAAGCCGTCATTCCGAGCTTCGCTCAGAACCTCCGTATCTGTATTTGCTGCTGCTTTTGCTTCGTTTATGTGCACTTGCTCTTGTTGTTTATGTGCACTTGCTCTTGTTGTTGCTGCTGCGTTTATTTGCACTTGCTCTTGTTGTTGCTGCTTCGTTTATTTGCACTTGCTCTTGTTTTTGCTGCTTCGTTTATTTGCACTTGCTCTTGTTTTTGCTGTTGCTTCTGAGATAGGTCCGGGCTTTAGCCCGGACATTACGAGCCATCCGGAAACATGGGCTTCAGCCCCCGGGACAGGTTTTCCCGTCCTAAAAACCTTATGGCCGGATGAGGATAGATTCCATTCCGCCCCGAAAAACCCGTGTCAAGTCCCAAAACAATCTAACTCCATGACAATAAAGGCCAACAAACTTGGCCGTTTAGTTTTCCAGACTTGCTACACTTAAAACAGAGATCGGAAGGAACAGAGAAAAGTTCCGGCCAATCCGGGCTTTTCTTCGTCCAAAATACGCCTAAACCCATAAGCCATTTAGATGGTTATATTTACCTCTAACCGGCCCAGATTCAGCCACTTATGAGGGGGTACTTTCGGCAAGTCGCTGCAAGCAAACCACTTCGTACCCCCACCCCCCAGGGGGGGACCCCCCTCCGAGGGAAAATCAGCCTACTGCCCGGTCCCGCCCCCGGCGCTCATCGAGAAGATCGGCAGGTACAGCGCAATCAGGATCGTCACCACCACCACCCCCATCACAATCAAAATCACCGGCTCGATCAGACTCATCGCCGCCGTCAGGTTGGTCTGCACATCCTCTTCAAAGAACTCCGCCACCGAGTTCAGCATCTGCGGCAGCGCGCCGGTCGACTCGCCCACTTCGATCATCTCGACCGCCAGCTCGGGAAAGATCTTCGTCGCCGCCAGGCTCACCGAGAGCCCCTTGCCCTCGCGCACCGTCTCCACGCTGCGGAAGACCGCATTGCTGATCTGCCGCGAGTCGATCGCCCGCGCCGCCGTCTCCAGCGAAGGCACCAGCGGCAGCCCGCCCGTCAGCAGCGTCGACAGCGTCCGCGAGAATAGCCCCACCTGGTACTTCAGCCACACATTGCCGATCAGCGGCAGCGCAATCCGCACCCGGTCCACCGTCGTCGCGCCCGAATCCGTCTTCATCCACCGGATCAGCAAAAAAATTACCAGCGCCAGCACAGCGGCCGCATAGATCCCATAGTGTTGAGCGTCCTGCCCCAGCGCCAACAGAAAAGTCGTCAACGCCGGCAGCTTCGTCCCCAACTGGTCGTAAAGCTCCGCGAACTTCGGCACCACGTATGTAATCAGGAAGATGAACAGCCCGACCACCATCACCACCAGCACCGCCGGGTAGATCAGGCTCGCCGTCAGCTTCTTGCGAAAGGTCAAACTCACGCGTTGGAAGTCGAGATACCGTTGCAGCACCTCTTCGAGATTGCCCGAGCGCTCCCCCGCCAGCAGCGTCGTCGTGTAGACGATCGGAAATCCGCCCTGCGCCTCGAACGACCCCGAGATCGATTCACCGTTCTTCACCCGCACCGCAACGTCTTCCAGTTGCGCCCGGAAGTGCGGCAGCTTCTGCCGCCGCGCCAGCAGCTCGATCGAGCTCAGGATCGGCAGCCCCGCGCGAATCAGCGTCAGGAACTGCTGGTTGAAGATCAGAAACGTCTCGAGCTTGACCTTCTTCGCCTTGCCCGAGCCCGCGAGCATCCCGCGTGCCTTCACCGAATAGACGTAATACCCGGCCTGCGTAAACCGCGCACGCAACTCTTCCGCCGTGGCCGCGGCATGCGTCTGTTCCTGCACGCGCCCGCGCTCATCGGCCAGTCGGATGACGAACTCAGTCATGGAAACGCATCACCATAAAGAAAGTAAGGATCGGAGAAATCAGAAGAACTCCGTCCCATCTTAGACGCATCAAGCAAGCTAAATCGACAGGCTCACGCTCGAAGGCGGCTTTCCGAGCCACTGACGCACCCGGAAGATCACCCACTCGAACGGACTCAGCAGCGGGTAGATGCCGAACAGAAAGTCGGGCAGCGGAATCGTCTCCCACATCCGCGCCCGGAACAGGACCCGCAGCAGCAGTTCCTTGCGATAGTGAAAGTTTCTGCGAAGCCCAATCTCAAAGGCCATCATCGAGCCCGCGGGAATCGCATCGCGGTTGGAGAGGAACCTGCCCTGCACCAGCGACTGGTCCGCGAACCGCAGGATGTGTTCGACCGTAGGATCGTTGTCGCCAAGCAGCCGCGCGCTCCAACGCTCCATGCCGAAGTAGCGCCGCACGAGGATCAGCGCCGCGCTCAGCTCTGGCAGAATGGCATAATCAGCCGCCAGCGAAGCCAGCGCGTCGAGCTGTTCCGCGTTCATCGCCCGCACCTGCGCGCCCACATCGGCCAGCGACTTCAGGTAAAGCCAGCCATCCAGCGTCCCATGGACGCAGAGGTAAAGCAGCGTCTCCATCGGCGGCAGCGTCGCCACTTGGAAGCTGCCCAAGGAGACCGTCTCCGCGCGAGTTGAGCACAGCGCTCCACCCGGCATCGCGCTGTTGCGGAAGCATCGCCAGTGCAGATCGACCTCGAAGCCGGTCTCGCGATTCTCGTAGGCAACGTCCTTCCAGTGCGTCCGGTAGAAGGCCAGGCGCTTCGGCGTAAAGCGTTCCACCTGGAAGAGCCCGCGATATCCGAAGCCGCGCAGCACGCGGTCGGCCTCGAGGATCGAGCCTTCCTCGATCAGCAGGTCGAGGTCGCCGGTAGCGCGCAGGCTCAGGTCGCCGAAGACCGATTGCGCCAGCGGAATGCCCTTGAGCACGCGCACCGAGACGCCATGCGCCTCGAGCTCCTGCACGACGCGCCGCAACTCCGCCAGGCTGCGCAGCGCGCGATACGTATTGGCAGAAGCCATCCGCCGCAGGTCGTCGAGGATAGCCCGCTGCTCGGGCGCAACATCGTCGCCAACGATGGCTTGAAGGTTATGCGCGGCCAGCGGGACCAGCCGGTGATGTTGCACTAGATGGATAAAATGCTGCGAATCGATCGGTTGGGCGAATAGCAGCCGGATCGACTCGCGGTCCTCTGCGCTCTGCGGCCATCGCGTGCAGGCGAGCAGCAGGTCCAGCTCGGGGCCATAGGTTGGAGTCGTGTGCGGTCCGTTCATAGAGCTTTCCGCGAGCCTCTCTGCTGTTGCCTACGATACATCAGGCGAGTAGGATTCCCGCGGGATTGCGGGGCCACTCCGGGACTTCGGTTACCAAACGGTGCCTATTGTTCCGGTTCGAAATTGCTTTCACGCCTGTATTCTAAGGGCTGAGGTCCGAAGCATTGACGATTGTCGAAGGAGCCGCGGTTGCGATGAACGGGGAAGAGATCAGCCAGGACTCCATCATCTGCTGGAGCACTGTTCCCGTAGCAACCGAAGTCAACGACGAGGTCGTCCTGATGAACCTGGAGCGCGACCGCTGCTACGGTCTCGGCAGCACCGGTAGCGACATCTGGCGCATGCTGAAGTCGCCGATTCGCGTCTCGGACCTTTCGACCCAGCTTCGCCAGTCCTACGACTCAGCGCCCGGAGAGATTGAGGCGGATGTCCTGCGAACTCTCAAGGAGTTCGCGGCCGAAGGGCTGATCACAGTCCGCGACGCTGCGGAATAAAGCGGTGCCCACGCCAGCTAGGAAACCTCAGGAGTTTACCGGCTGACCTGCTTCGCAAGCAGCGAGGCGCTGCGTAAGGAACTGGCGCTCCGCGGAGTTGCGGGCGAGCTTGCGCGCAGTCCGCAGGTGAGCACCAGCTACTTCCGGCCGTCCGTTAGTGAGTTCGAGCTCTCCCATCGCAGCGAAGTAGAACGGGTAAGTCGCAAGGCGCCCTGTGTCGGGAATCGCAGCAATCTCTTCAAGACCTCGCGCAGGCCCTTCGTGCTGAGCGACGGCGATGGCACGATTGAGCGCGACGACGGGCGAAGGCCGCAAGACCAGAAGCGTGTCGTAGAGGCCCACGATGGCCGCCCAGTTGGTGGCTTCGTTGCTGGGCGCATACGCATGGACGGCCGCAATGGCAGCCTCAATGTGGAACTCGGTAACTTCGCCTCCGCGAGCTGCGGCTTCCAGCAGGCGCTGTCCCTCCTGGATCATCGCCGCATCCCATCGGGTGCGATCCTGGTCGGCGAGCGGCCTCAGGTGGCCGGCCTCATCGATGCGAGTCGGCAGCCGCGCAGCATGGAAGCACATCAGCGCGCCAAGGGCATGAGTTGCGGGCGTGGCCGCAAGAGAATGGCCCAGCAGAAGCGCAGTCAGCCGCATCGCCTCGCGACAAAGCTCCGTACGAACCGCTGTCTCCTCGCAGGCACCGTGATAGCCCTCGTTAAAGAGGAGATAGAGCGCGCGATGGACAGCCGAGAGGCGGGTCGAAAGATCCGCAGCACTGGTCAGTTCGAAGAGGCGCTTCGAGCCGGCGAGGACCTTCTTGCCACGAGAGATGCGTTTCTCCGTCGCGGCGTGGGAGCTGAGGAAAGCAGCGGCAACCTCATGGACGCTGAAGCCGCAGAGAATGTTGAGGATAAGCGCAACCTGAACCTGTTCCGGCAGTCGCGAGTGGCAGCACGAGAACATCATGCGCAGCTCGTCATCCTGAATGGCGTGCGCGGCAAAGACCTCATGGATCACTGGAACCAGCGTCCATTCGCTCTCGATCATCCGGGTCAGTTCCGGTTCATACGTCCGCGCAGTGCGCTCGCGGCGCAGGATGTCGAGCGCACGATGCTTCGCGGTGGCCATCAGCCATGCGGAAGGATTCGGCGGAACTCCGCGAAACTTCCAGACTTCAATCGCGCGGCAAAAGGCGTCCTGAACGACGTCTTCCGCCAGCGCGAGATTGTGGATGCCGAAGAGCCGCGTGAGCGCGACCACCATCCGACCGGATTCATGCCGGAAGAGTTGGGGATCGAGCTCAGCGGGGTTGGCGTTCTCTTCGGGTGAGGGTTGCAGCGCCATTACATGTTCATCTGCCGGACAGGACGGACTTCGACAGCGCCGCCAACGTGAAAGATTGGGCAGCCCTTCGCGAGTTCGGCTGCTTCCTCAATATTCTTTGCCGTCACGATGGTGTAGCCGCCGATGAGGTCCTTGGTCTCGGCAAAGGGGCCGTCGCTCACGGCCTTGTTCTGTCCGGAGACGAGCTTCCCCGTGCGCTCCAGCGGTGAGCCGACGGCTTTCAGGTGTCCCTTTTCGCCCAGATCCTTCATCCAGGCCATCCACTGCTGCATGGTCTGCTGGCCTTCGGCGGGGGACTTGGGGTCGGCGCCGCCGCGGTAGAGATAGAGGAATTCAGTCATGGTAGTTCTCCTTTTTGGTCGCGCAAGTTGGTGTTACGCATGTTAAACGGGTGAGGCCTCGTCTGGCGGACAATTATTTTTCTGCTAAAAGAGAATGCATTTCAGGAGCTCGCGCCGCGCCGTTTTCCCCGAGCGGCTTTGGGATAAGATTGCTGGATGTGCCGTGTTCCTTAGAGGAACTCAAGGCTTTGGAGAGTTTGATGGATAAGGGAAGTTGCGATATTGGCTTGATTGGTCTGGCGGTGATGGGGCAGAACCTCGTCCTGAACATGAACGACCACGGATACAAAGTGGCCGTGTTCAACCGCACGGTCTCGAAGGTGGATGACTTCCTCGCGGATGAGGCGAAGGGAACGCAGGTCGTTGGAGCGCACTCGATGGAGGAGTTGTGCGGCCTGCTGAAGTCGCCGCGCCGCGTGATGATCATGGTGAAGGCAGGCGATGTTGTCGACCATACGATCGAGCAGGTGCTGCCATATCTGGAGAAGGGCGACATCATCATCGACGGCGGCAACTCGCTGTTCACCGACTCCAACCGGCGGACGAAGGATCTTTCGGCAAAAGGCATCCTGTTTATCGGCACCGGCGTCTCGGGCGGCGAAGAGGGCGCGCGTTTTGGCCCGTCGATCATGCCGGGAGGAAATAAAGAGGCGTGGCCGCATGTGAAGGAGATCTTCCAGGCGATCGCCGCCAAGGTCGACGACGGAACCCCATGCTGCGACTGGGTAGGCGAGGATGGCGCGGGCCACTACGTCAAGATGGTCCACAACGGCATCGAGTACGGCGACATTCAGCTGATCTGCGAGGCCTATCAACTGCTGAAGGACTCGCTTGGTTTGAGCGCCGATGAGCTGCACGAGATCTTCGCGGAGTGGAACAAGGGCGAGCTGGACAGCTACCTGATCGACATCTCGACGCAGATCTTCGCCAAGAAGGACGACGACGGCCAGCCGATGATCGACAAGATCCTCGACACCGCGGGCCAGAAGGGAACCGGCAAGTGGACGGCGATCTCGGCGCTCGATCTTGGGATGCCGCTGACGCTGATCGGCGAGAGCGTGTTTGCGCGCTGCCTGTCGGCTCTGAAGGATGAGCGGGTTGCCGCTTCGAAGGTGCTGAACGGGCCGGCCAAGACGAAGACTGTCGCCGAGAAGAAGGAGTTCATCGAGGACGTTCGCCGCGCTCTGTACTGCTCGAAGATGGTGAGCTACGCGCAGGGTTACATGCTGCTGCGCGCCGCGGAGAAGGATCAGGGCTGGCACCTGAACATGGGCGGAATTGCGCTGATGTGGCGCGGCGGATGCATTATCCGAAGCGCGTTCCTGGGGAACATCAAGGCCGCGTACGACAAGAATCCCGACCTGGCGAACCTGCTGCTGGACGACTTCTTCTCGTCCGCGCTGAACAAGTACCAGGCGAGCTGGCGGAAGGCGCTGGTGCATGCGATCGAGGTCGGAGTTCCGACTCCGGCGTTCTCGACGGCGCTGGCGTTCTACGATGGCTATCGCACCGAGCGGCTGCCGGCGAATCTGCTGCAGGCGCAGCGTGACTTCTTCGGTGCTCATACCTATGAGCGAGTCGACAAGCCTCGCGGCGAGTTCTTCCACACCAACTGGACTGGGCGCGGAGGACGCGTCTCGTCGACGACTTACAACGCTTAGATTTTAAGGCAAAAGAGAAGAGCCAGTTTCGCATCGTTGCGGAACTGGCTCTTTCGTTTCATGGAGCGCACCTGGGTTAAGGGCGCGGTCGCTTTGGTGCGGTCGTGGGGCTAGGGGTGCAGCGTCAGCCACGAATCGTATGTATAAATGGCGATGATCACGACGGTCAGGATGCCGGAGAGGGTGCCGAGTACGCGCACAAAAGGCAGCGTCTTGTTGACGCGACGGACGATGGTCGTCTGGCGCTGCTGTTCGTTGGCGTTGATATCGGCCAGGAAGAGCTGATTGTCCTCGTACCGGGTAATCGTGCCGTTGTAGGCGAGCAAGGCCAGGAATAAGCCCGTCAGGACGGCCCAAACGACGATCAAGGCTGGTAGATAGTTCATCATGGGAAACTCCCTAAAATTCTTCTGCAAAGATGTCTGGATGGCGCGCCCGAAGAATGCGCGTACGCTGCAAATCATACGCCCAGGCCAGGAGAGTTCGCTATAACTCTTTGGGTTTCCTCAGCCGATTACTAGTAACCGGGGCGGTAACCCGCTCTTTTAGCGGGAAAATACTCCGTGCAGCAGCCAAACTACAGCGACCAGAAACAGGAGTACGCCTAGCAGCATGAGGGCGATGTAGCGGCCTGCAGTGGCCTCCTCGCGGGGTTCGGGGCGGGTGATGCCGAAGGTGTTGACGAAGGCTTCGACGACAAAGCGGAATGGATTCATAACTTGCCTCTCTGGCTCTTGGTGCTTTCGATGCCCGGTTCATGGTACTTGATGCGGGATTCGGCTGGCCCCGCATAGTGGCTGCATCCGGAGGGGTGTTCGTGTCATCCAACATGGCAGGAAGTTTGCTTGCGGCGCAGGGAATGCGCGCATACACTTGAAGTTGGAAGAGTTGATAAGGAGATTGTTCATGGCCACTGCTACTGTTACCCCCGAAGTCGTCACCGGCGCGCCGAAGTCGCAGCCTCCGGTTTCGCTGACGCCCGCGGCGATCACCAAGGTCCGGGAGATCATGTCGACGCAGGATCCGGTTCCGGCTGGGCTGCGGATCGGCGTAGTGGGCGGCGGATGTTCGGGCTTCCAGTATTCGATGTCGTTCGAGAACCAGAGCGGCATGATGGATAAGGTCTATAACTTCGACGACCTGAAAGTTTTCCTGGACGCGACCTCGGCGATGTATCTGAACAACTGCGTGGTGGACTACGTGGAGACGCTCGAAGCGGCTGGGTTCAAGTTTGAGAATGCCGCGGTGAAGAGCACTTGTGGGTGTGGGTCTAGCTTTAGCGTTTAGGTTGAGTGAATTTTGAAGGATTGGGGCATCTTCTGCTGCGCAGAGGATGCCCTTTTCAAATTTCTGGCGACGTTGGCGGGCGGACTAAGAGAGTAACCCCACGATAACCGCTGCACTTTGCTTGCGATGATCATGGGGCACCCGCTTTGAGTTTGCCGATGCGGCCGTGGGGGCCTACTACGAAGGGGAGTGAGAGGGCGTTCCAGTTCTTGTCGGCGTCTGGTGGGTCGGTGGGGGTGGGCTTTAGGGCGCGCCAGTTGCGGCCGTCGTCGGTGGAGATGTCGGTGCCGTTGGGGCCTACTGTGATCCAGGTTTTGGTGGTGGAGTCGTAGGCTACGGCGGAGCGGTAGCCGTGGGGTGGGGTCTGCGATTCTCTAAGGATTTGCATGAAAGTGCCCACTCGGGTGCCAAAGACAGCATTGTGCACCGTGGCGTCGGGAAGTTTATAGTCACCACCCACAATTACTACTTTCTCCGGGAAGTTGGAATCAGTCGGCAGTCTTGGGTAGGCTGCGATAGCAAACGCACCGGAAGATGAATTGCCATGGGCAATTGGTAAGGCGCTGAGATGAGCGGACTGATGGCATAGGGCGCCATCCAACGAGAAGATATCAGTATTGCCCAGGCGAGCGACGGAGCCGCCAGTCACGAAGAGTAAATAGGATCCTTCAAGGCTGAGCATTGATCCATTGCTCGCTGCAAATACAGCCTCATCTTGTTTTGCTGCAAATGTGTCGATTTTGCAGCCTTCTCCTTTTGGCCCTCTGGTGCTTGCGATGACGCGAGACCACGTGTCTCCGCCATTATTTGTTGAAAACAGGGCGAACACTCCGTTTACGGGGTCTCCAAGCAGATATCCCCAAGCATGTGAGTGATGAAGTGGCTTACCTAATGCGTCTTGAGATGGTGCGTTTATGCTGATTCCGTCCCAGAAGCCTTCGGGGTCGGGGTTGGTGAAGATTAGTTTCCAGGTTTTGCAGGCGTCGGTGGTTTTGTAGAGGCGGGAGAGGTCTCCTTTGCCGGAGGACATGACGATGGCGGTTTGGGCGTCGAAGGCCTGGATGCCCCGGAAGTCGAGTTTTTCGGCGGCGGGTGGGGTGGGGCAGCGCTGCCAGGTTTTGCCGTCGTCGGTGGTGCGGAGGACGGTGCCTTCGGTTCCGGAGGCCCAGGCTATGCCGTTGGGGAGGGCATGGATGCCGCGGAGGTCGGCGGTGGTGGGGGTGGGTTGGATCTCCCATTGGGCTTGGGTGGGAAGGGCAGCAAAAATAATTATGAGTGTGGCTATTAAGACACAGGCTGAGGATGGCGGGGCGCTTCTTCGTAAGGTGAATGCTGGCTTCATCGTGGTGCCTACCCCCCGTACTTTTAGCGTAAAGATCTTAAAACAGGCGACTTAAGCTCGCGCTTAGCGCGCGCTTCCCCGGTGTATGCAGGGTCAAAAGAGAGCCAGACCGGGGCCTCGCTTCAACTTTTGACCTGTTTCCATTTTATCAGGCGTGTCAAGGGATTTGAGCGACTGGTTCGGGGCTAAAAGGGTTGGAACGTCTCCGCAAATGGAATGTATGGCAGGTCCTTCGACTTCGCCTCCCGCGATGACGCTGCGGGAGGCTGCGCTCAGGATGACGATTTTGGGGAAGGTTACATGGTGGACCCGGGTTTGGGTTGGAAGAGGGCGATGGTGGCTCCGGTGGGGTCGACGAGGATGGTCATCCAGCCTACGTTGGGGATCTCCTGGGGGCCTTTGTGGATAGTGGCTCCGAGGGAGACGGCTTTGTCGGTGGCGGCGTGGATGTCCTCGACGCCGACATAGGCGAGCCAGAATGTGGGCATTCCGGGCATGGAAAACATGCCTCCGCCAGGGCCGGTGGAGGGCTTGAAGGTGGAGTAGATCATGCCACCGCCCATGTCGTTGTCGGTGAAATCCCAGCCGAAGAGGCCGGAGTAGAAGGCTTTGGCTTTGGAGACGTCGGAGGTGGAGAGTTCCATGTGGACGAAGGGATTGGACATTTTTTTTGGTTCCTCTTTAGTTTGGGTTCGTGCTGATGGAGGAGATGGTAATTGAGTGGTTTGAGGTTGTGGGGTGATTTTTTATGGAGAATTTTTTGGGGTGGGGAGGGAGAAGCAGGTCCTTACAGGATGACAAGCAAAAGAGCGGGCAACGGCCAAGGCCAAAGCCAAGGCCAATACAGAGACTGAGCGAAAAATCGGCTCAGAATGACGAGCTGATAAGTGGGGTCAGGAGTTAGTGGGCGCCGGCGGGGGCTTTGCCGGGTTTGACTTTGCGGAAGAGCCAGACGATCGCCACGCAGAAGAAGCAGAGGAGAGAGAGCCAGCGGAAGACATCGACGAAGGCCCAGAGGGAGGCCTGACGGCTGAGTTGCTGGTAGAGGGTGGCCTGGGCGGGGTGAAGGGCGTTGCTGGCGCCGAAGGAGTTGGTGAGGGCGTGCTGGGCGGCGCCGAGTGAGTTCTGGAACTGCTGGCCTGTGGCGGGGACGGAGTTGATGATGCCGTTCTGGTGGACGTCGGCGCGGCGGATGAGGAGGGTCTGGGCGATGGAGATGCCGATGGAGCCGCCGACGTTGCGGAAGAGGTTGAAGAGCCCTGATGCGTTGCCGATCTGGTCGTTGCGCAGGGTGCCGTAGGAGGCGGTGGAGATGGGGACAAAGACGAAGGACAGTCCAAAGCCGGTGATGAGGATCGGGATAAGGAGGGTGGTGGGGGAGATGTCGAGGGTGACGTTGCCGAAATAGAGCGTAGTGAGGCCGAAGGTGAAGAAGCCGAGGGTGAGGAGCCAGCGCGGGTCGGTCTTGTTGGAGAGGTAGCCGATGATGGGCATGGCGCAGATGGCTCCGATGCCGCGCGGGGCGACTACGAGGCCGGCGGTGAAGGCGGTGTAGCCGAGGAGTTCCTGGTAGAAGAGCGGGAGGACGGTGACGGTGGAGTAGATGCCGACGCCGAAGAGAAAGATGAGCAGGGTGCCGATGGCGAAGTTGCGGTCTTTGAAGACCTTGAGGTCGACGAGGGTGTCTTTGTGGCTCCAGCAGTGCCAGAGGAAGTAGACCAGGCTGACGATGAGGGCGAGCATGGCCCAGCGGATCCAGGTGGCCTGGAACCAGTCGTCCTCCTGACCCTTGTCGAGGATGACTTGCAGGGCTCCCGTCCAGATGACGAGGGCGGCGAAGCCGTAGCGGTCGAGTGGGGCGACCTTGGCTTTGGAGATGTAGGGCGGGTCTTTGATGAAGCGGCCGATCATAAAGAGGGCAAGGATGCCGATGGGGATGTTGATGTAGAAGGCGTAGCGCCAGGAGTAGGTGTCGGTGAGCCAGCCGCCGAGGGTAGGGCCGAGGACGGGGGCGACGACGACTCCAAAGGCGAAGACAGCCATGGCGGCTCCGCGTTTGGCTGGAGGGAAGGATTCGAGCAGGATGGCTTGCGAGAGGGGCTGGAGGGCCCCGCCTCCGGCTCCCTGGATGACGCGGGCGAGGAGCATCAGGCCGAGGGTGGGGGCTGCTCCGCAGAAGAAGCTGGCGACGGTGAAGATGCTGACGCAGGTCATGAGGAAGCGCTTGCGTCCGAATTTGAGGGAGAACCAATTGCTGGCGGGGAGGACGATGGCGTTGGCGACGAGATAGCTGGTCAGGACCCAGGTGGCTTCGTCGGTGGTGGCGGAGAGCGAGCCGGCGATGTAGGGAAGGGCCACGGCGGCGATGGAGGTGTCGAGGACCTCCATGAAGGTGGCGAGCATGACCGCTGCGGCGATGAGCCAGGGATTGACTCCGGCGGTGACTTCGGCGGACTGGTCGGGCGGGGCCGTGGCGGTGGCAGCCATGCTGGGATGCTAATCCTGTTTTAGGCGCGATGTGGAACTGTATGGATATAGAGGCGCGAGGAGGGGTTGGGGATGCTTTTATGCGCGCATGTGCGGCGAGGTTTCGCGGGAGGTGTCGAGGCCGAGGGATGCCTCCTGCGGGCGCAGGGGCCCGGGTTTGGGTCGGTGCAAGGCCGGCTGAAGGGGCTGCTTTGGGGTCTACAGGTGGCGGAGGATGCGGGGATGAGCGGTCTGCACTCGCGGTTCGCAGGGCGCAGAGAAACAAGGACGCGTATGGGTGGAAGGGACGCGATTGCGCGCCGCGACGGATGCCGTGGCCGAGGTGTAGGTGGGCGTGGGCTGCCATTGGGTGTTGCTCGAGGAGAATTGGGGGGTGGAGTTGCTGGAACAGCCGGTGAGCAGGCCGGCGAGGAGTCCGGCGAGGCCGAGGGAGGCAAGTTTCAGCAGGCTGCGGGTGATGCGGGAGGGGTGAAGGACGGACATAAGCGACGCTCCAGGGGTGCAGGTACAGCAGATCTATCGGCTGGTGCTGGGGGTAACGCTATGGGGAGTCGCGGGGCGGGACAATCCCTCGTTTGGGGTGTGACGGGCTGATAACTTTTGGAGTTACTGTCTGTGGTGGACGATCAAGGGTGGGTGGCCCAGGCATGAATTCGACGAGGTCAAGGCTGAGTAAGTGATTGATTCTAATGCTTCTCAGATCGATGCATCGCTTTCTTCATCCAGCGCATCAGATACATTGACAGTAAGTCACTCACATGTGAGAATAAGTGAGTCGGGCCGTGGCAAAGACAAGGAAAATTCAGGCGCAAGCCTAGGGTTCAGGAGCGAATTTATGGGAAAGATTATTGGAATTGATCTGGGAACGACGAATAGCTGCGTTGCCGTGATGGAAGGTGGCGAGGCGAAGGTGATTGCCAACGAGGAGGGCGGGCGTACGACTCCGTCGATCGTTGCGTTTACCAAGAGCGGGGAGCGGCTGGTTGGCACGGTGGCCAAGCGGCAGGCGATTACGAACCCCGAGAACACAGTTTTCTCCATCAAGCGGTTTATGGGGCGTCGCCTGAATGAGGTTGGCGACGAGATGAAGATGGTGCCGTACAAGGTTGTGGCGAAGGGTGACAACGTCGCGGTCGTGGCGCAGGGCAAGGAGTACACGGCGCCGGAGATCTCGGCGATGATTTTGCAGAAGTTGAAGAAGGCTGCGGAGGACTATCTGGGTCAGAGCGTGACCGAGGCGGTCATCACGGTTCCGGCTTACTTCAACGATGCTCAGCGGCAGGCGACTAAAGACGCCGGCAAGATCGCTGGGCTGGATGTGAAGCGCATTGTGAACGAGCCCACTGCGGCCGCTCTGGCTTATGGCCTCGACAAGAAGAAGGACGAGACGATTGCCGTATATGACTTCGGCGGCGGTACATTCGATATCTCGATCCTTGAGGTTGGCGATGGCGTGATTGAGGTGAAGTCTACCAATGGCGATACGCATCTGGGCGGCGACAATCTCGACCAGCGGATTGTGGAGTGGCTGATCGGCGAGTTCAAGAGCGACACCGGTCTCGACCTTCATGCGAAGGGCAACGAGATGGCGCTACAGAGGCTGCGCGATGCGGCGGAGAAGGCGAAGATTGAGCTTTCGACGGCGCAGGAGTCGGAGATCAACCTGCCGTTTATTACGGCGGACGCGAGTGGGCCGAAGCACCTGGTGCGCAACCTGACGCGGGCGAAGCTTGAGTCGCTGGTGGATGACCTGCTGCAGAAGTCGGTTGGCCCGTCGAAGCAGGCGATGAAGGACGCCGGTGTCGATGCTTCGAAGATCGATGAAGTGGTGCTGGTTGGCGGACAGACGCGTATGCCGAAGATTCAGCAACTGGTGAAGGAACTCTTCGGCAAGGAGCCGCATAAGGGTGTGAACCCGGATGAGGTTGTTGCGATCGGCGCGGCGGTTCAGGCCGGCGTGCTGGCGGGCGAAGTCAAAGACCTGCTGCTTCTGGATGTGACTCCGCTGACGCTTTCGATTGAGACGCAGGGCAGCGTGGCTACGGCGATGATTCCGCGCAATACGACGATTCCGACGAAGAAGACGGAGACGTTCTCTACGGCGGCGGATAACCAGACTGAGGTTGAGGTTCATGTGATGCAGGGCGAACGGCCGATGGCATCGCAGAACCGGACGCTGGGCAAATTCAAGCTGGGCGGAATTCCGAATGCTCCGCGGGGCGTGCCGCAGATCGAGGTGACGTTCGACATTGATGCGAACGGCATTTTGAATGTGACCGCGAAGGACAACGCTACCGGCAAGGACGCGAAGATCACGATTACGAGCTCTTCGGGCCTGAGCAAGGAAGAGGTCGAGCGGATGGCGAAGGATGCCGAGGCTCACGCGGCCGAGGACAAGGAGCAGCGCGATAAGGTTGAGGCGCGCAACGGGCTCGACTCGATGGTCTACAACGTCGAGAAGATGCTGAAGGACTCGAGCGACAAGGTTGCGGACTTCGACAAGACGGAGGTCGAGACCGCGCTGGCCGATGCCAAGACGACGCTAACCGGCGATCCGGGCGCGACTGAGCTGAATGCGGCTAAGGAGCGGCTGACTTCTGCCAGCCACAAGCTGGCCGAGGCGATGTACAAGGCTGCTGCGGCTCCTCCGGCGGAAGGCGCGGCTGGAACGGAAGCTCCACATGAAGAGGCGAAGAAAGACGAAGGTGTTATCGACGCTGAGTATGTGGATGTTGAGAAGTAAAGACGACCGCGGATTAAGAACGGTTCAGGAAGGGCGCTCCGATGTGGTTGGGGCGCTCTTCCTTTAGCAATCCACTGGGGCCGCTGACAACGTTCTTCAGGGGAGCGGGTTTAAGAAGCTAGAAAGGCGGAGGGCCATGACGCAGCAATTGGTTTGGAAGTGCGAGCAGTGGTTTGGTGGGAAGATCCAGGAGCAGAATGTGTTTCTCAGCGAGGCGCAGGCGCGGGAGTTTGCGCGGAAGATCAGCGGAGCGGCTCCTGATCTGGTTTTGAAGATTGAGCCTATGCCGATTCAGCATGTGTGGAACTGAGGTAGAGGTCGAATTCTATTTGCGGAATTCGGGCCAGACTCCCTGGACGAGGGTTTGCAGGCGATAGACGCTGTGCGTAGCGGTGATGTAAAGCGTCTTGCCGTCCTCGCCCCAGGCGAGATTGGAGACGGTTTCGGGGAGTTTTATCTGTCCCAGGACTTTGCCTTCGGGCGTGATCACGCGGATGCCGCCGGGGCTGGAGGCCCAGAGGTTTCCTTGAGAATCGAGCTTGAGACCATCGGGGATGCCACGCTCTCGCGATGGCGGGAAGTCGATGAGCATAGTGCCTGTGCCGACGGTGCCGTCGGCCAGGACAGGGTACTTCATATACATCATGTGAGGGCCAGAGTTGGCGACGTACAGGGTCTTGTTGTCGGGGGTAAGGGCTATGCCATTCGGCAGCGTCAGATCGCGGATGATGGCAGTGAGCTTGCCGTCTTTGTAGTGGTAGACGCCGTTGAAGGGAATCTTCTTGTCGGGGCTTTTATCCATGCCCTTGAGTCCATAGGGCGGGTCGGTGAAGTAGAAGGAGCCGTCGTGAGCGAAGACGATGTCGTTAGGACTGTTGAGACGGGAGCCTTCGTAGGAATCGAACAGGGTCTCAACCTTGAGGGCGTTGTCGGGGCCGGTTATGCGGATGACGCGTCTTCCGTCCTGTTCGGCCATGATTACGCCGCCCTGGGGGTCTGGCGCGTTGCCGTTGGGACTGATGAAGTTTTCGAAGCCGGAGTCGGCGGTGAGCAGTTCGGTCACTTTGCCATCGGGCGTGACGGCGCGGAGTTTATTGCCCGGGGTATCGACGAACCACATGCGGCCGTGACGCCACTGCGGACCTTCGAGGAAGTTGAAGCCGGTGGCGAGACGTTCGACCTTGGCGTCGGGCGCGAGAAGCTTGTCCAGCGCGGGGTCGAGGCGGACGATGCTGGATGCGGGAGGCTCGGGAGCTTGCGCGGCCATGGGAGTTGGATGCAGCGCTGCGGGCAACGTCAGTACGAGGGCGGCGAATCCGGGGTAGAGGAACTTGGCGATAGATGGCATTGCAACTATGCTACCGTGTTTGCCAACTTTGGGGAGCGGGTGGCGTGAATGCCTGAAGGGAATGAGATCCATCGGTGGGCGGAGCGGCATGCGGCGGCTTTTGCTGGGAAGGCGGTGCGGGTGGATGGGCCGCAGGGGCGGTTTGTCGATTCGGATGTGATCGATGGGCGGAAGCTGAAGCGGGTGATGGCTGTGGGCAAGCACCTGGGGTATGACTTTGGTGTGGACCGGATTCTGCATGTGCACCTGGGGTTGCAGGGAGATTTCTCTGAGGGGTCGGGGCCGCTGCCTGCGGTGCGCGGGGCGTTGCGGTTGAGGATGTGGAATGCGGCTGCGGTGAAGAAGCCTGCGCTTCCGGGCGAGAGCAAAAAGCACTCGTGGTATTCGAGCGATGAGGGCGCGGGGCATATTGCGCCGCAGAAGCTGGCTTGGGTAGAGTTGCGCGGGCCGATGGACTGCTCGATCTATACGCAAGCGAAGTGGGATGCGCTGCTGGCGCGGCTGGGGCCCGATCCGCTGAATGGCGATGGGCCGGAGAAGGCGATTGAGAGGATCAAGAAGAGCCGGAAGCCGATTGGCGAGCTGCTGATGGATCAGACGGTAGCGGCTGGAGTGGGCAATATCTATCGGGCGGAGCTGCTGTACCGGGCGCGGCTGAGTCCGTTTACCGCGGGGAAGGACGTTCCGGAGGCTACGTTGCGGGCGATGTGGAAGGATCTGATGCCGCTGATGCGGGCGGGGATGATTGACCGCAGGATCGTAACGACGAAGGTCGCGGACAGGCCGAGTCGCGGGAAGAAGGCTCTCAAAGAGGAGACGCATTATGTCTACCGGCGGAATGCGCACGAATGTTTTGTGTGCGGGACGCCGATAGCGAAGAGAGAGATGGCGGGAAGGAACCTGTTCTGGTGCCCGGTGTGTCAAGCGAATAAGAGGGCAGGTGATGCAGAGGCTACAGGTTGATTCTTTAACGCTGGGAATGCGTCTAATTGTGAGACAGTGATTCAACTGTGCGCATGGAGTATCGGGGATTACGAAAGATTTCCTGCGTGATGGATGCATCGCAAGTCTGAAGGAGTAAAAAGAGCGTACTCGTAACGACTGGACCCTCGTACCAACCTGGAACTCAAATCTGGTGATAGGAGTAAAAGGCGATGAATGAGACGATGTGGCGATGCGATCAGGTTCGGGCTGGACAGCTTTACAACCGCATGATGTTCGATACGCGGGAAGAGGCTGAGCAGTTTATGAACCGGATGCGGCAGATGGAGCCCGACCAGACGATTTCGATTGAAGCGATTGATGCACGGCAAGTCTGGAATTGACTCCCGGTAAGTGTAAAGATTTCAAGAGGTGGTTTTGAGAAAAGGCGCGGCTTCGGCCGCGCCTTTTCTTACAATGGATGTGAGGAAGTTCGATGGCGACACAGACGAAGGACTACTACAGCGCGCTGGGCGTGAAGAAGACGGCGAGCGCTGAGGACATTCGCAAGGCGTTCCGCAAGCTGGCGCGGAAGTATCACCCGGATGTGAATCCGAACGATAAGAAGTCGGAGGAGAAGTTCAAGGAGATCTCCGAGGCGAACGACGTCCTGAGCGACGACAAGAAGCGGAAGATCTACGACCAGTTTGGATTTTATTCGGACAACATCGATCCGGCGGCTGCTGAGGCGGCGGCGCGGGGCGGATATGGCGGTGGGTTTCCGGGCGGCGGCGCGCGCTCAAGTGGGCGCGGCGGGCAGGAGGTTCCGTTCGACTTTGGCGGGTTCGATTTTTCGGGCTTCCAGGGGGGTGGTGCGCGAGAGCGTGGCACGCCGAAGGAGCAGAGCGGCGGAGGGTTTGGCGGGAGCTTCCGGGACATCTTCGGCGGGATGTTCTCGCGGGAGAGCAAGTCGCGCGGGGCGCAGTCGGGGACCGATCTTGAATATCAGGTGAGCGTGGACTTCTGGACGGCGGTGCGTGGCGGCTCGGTGAAGCTGGAGATTCAGCGGCAGGAGACGTGTTCGACGTGCAAGGGCAAGTCGAGTACGGGCGGAAGTATCGAGTGCCCGGAGTGCCATGGGTCGGGCCAGGTGACGCAGATGGGCGGGCGGATGAAGTTCAATATCCAGTGCCCGAAGTGCGGCGGGTCGGGACGGGTGCAGAATGCGTGCGCGACGTGCGGCGGCGATGGCGTGGTGACCAAGCGCGAGCCGCTGGAGTTTCGCATCAAGGCGGGGACGCGGGATGGGCAGAGGATTCGGCTGGCGGGGAAGGGCAATGCCGGTACGGATGGTGGCGCGGCGGGGGATCTGTACCTGATCGTCAAGGCGGGGACGCATCCCGTCTTCCGGCGCGTGGGGGACGATATTCATGTAACGGTTCCGGTTACGGTTATGGAGGCGGCGCTGGGGGCGAAGATCGATGTGCCTACGATCGATACGCATGGCGCGCAGGATGGGGCGGGGCGGACGCAGTTGAAGATTCCGCCGGGGACGCAGACGGGCCAGAAGCTGCGTCTGCGGGAGAAGGGCGTGCCGAGCGCGGCGCACGAGGGAGCGCGCGGCGATGAGATCGTCGAGGTGAAGATCGTGGTGCCGAAGGTGCAGGATGAGCGGTCGAAGGAGATCCTGCGGGAGTTGGCTAAGTTGAATCCGGAGGATCCGCGGGCTGAGATGCTGGGTGAGGTTTAGGATTTCAGCTTATGGAATTGATCTTCGAATGGGACCCCAAGAAGGATATGGCCAACCGCCGCAAACATCGGGTTTCTTTTGAGGAAGCTAAGAGCATATTCGGCGATCCCTGCGAACTAATGACCTCCGATCCGGACCACAGCGGCGAGGAGCAGCGAAGCATCAGCATCGGTGAATCAAAACAGGGAAGGCTACTATTGACGGTGTATACGCAGACTGGGAACGTCGTACGCCTCATCAGCGCTCGGGAGGCGGAGAGCGATGAAATTGCAGAATATCAAGAGAGACGTGGTGAGTGACGATGCGTAAAAGTTACGATTTTTCAAAAGGAATACGAGGGGTCCATCACAAGCAGTACACAGAGGGTCATAGTGTGCGTTTGATCACAGAGGACGCCGACGCAACGCCTGCTGTGGCCCGGCGGAAAGATGATACTCAATTGACCGAGCTTGCGGGCCGGCATGCGTTGATCGCTCAACTGACCAAGGACGGACTTGAAGTCGCTCTGCCGATACGAGACCGCGGCGTCGATTTGATTGCGTATGCCGATCTGGATGAGCAGGGAGGGCAATTCGTGGCATGCCCGATCCAGTTGAAAGTGACGACCGGACGCCGGTTTGAGCTCGACAAGAAGTACTCGCGGATCGCGAACCTTTTACTTGTCTATATCTGGGACGTGCAGGATGTCACCCAATCCAGTACGTATGCGCTGACGTATGCGGAAGCTCTCGAACTGCTTACGCGGCGAGGCCATACGGACACTGCATCGTGGGACAAAGGAAGGTATTCCGTTGCTTCCCCGGGGGCCGAACTCATGAAAATGCTGAAGCCTTTTCTAATGAAGCCTGAAGGATGGCGGGCTAGAATTCTTTCGGCAGCAAAGCAAAAAGAGCTGAAGACGGCGAGCTAGGACGCGATGGCAACGAAGCGTAAGAGCAAGGGCGCGTACATGATCTCGGCGGTGGCGGAGATGTATGAGATCCATCCGCAGACGCTGCGGCTGTATGAGCGCGAGGGTCTGCTGGCACCTAGCCGGTCGGAGGGGAATACGCGGCTGTATACCGACGAGGATCTGGAACGGCTGGAGTTTATTTTGAACCTGGCGAGGGACCTTGGGGTGAATATCGCAGGGATCGCGATCGTTCTGCAGATGCGCGAGCGGATGGAGGAGATGAACCGGCAGATGCAGGGCTTCGTCGACTATGTGCGGACGGAGATGCTGACGCGGATGCAGCAGCAGGCGCCGGGGGCGGGGCTGGTGCCGATGCCGAGGCCGGTGGTTGTAGCGAAGAAGCAGGGACCAGGGACCAGGGTCCAGGGTCCAGCGAAAGGCGAGCGGCGCTAACGTGGTGTGCATCTAGATTCGAGCTATGAGCTGTCAGAGTTCGGTAGTGGGTCAGTTTGAATCCACGGGCTGCGGATCTCGCTTCCGAGAGTGCGCGGCGTTGAATAGAAGCCTACCCTGTAAGGCCCTGTAGGAGCTCGAAATGGTAAAAATGCTCATACCAAGCCCTCCCCACCCTTCGGAGTTGCTTATCCGATGAGTCATCCAGCAAAAGATAAGAATCAGGCCGAGAACAGTGAAAAGGAAGACCGCGAAACTAAGGATTGCTACCCACACCTTCTGTCCCATGTCCGCAATGCTCTCAGAGAGCAGAGGGCACGGCAAGCAAAAAGCAACGACCACCCTCTAGGGGATCGCCGTGGGAATACTCTAGACTAGATGCGTTGTGCAGGAGGCGTCGGCTCAGAGTGTGCGGCGATGTCTTGAAAAGGTGAGATGAGTCTGCTTTCTCGGATTGTGTTGATTGCGGCGGCCACGGGTACGGTGACGTCGGCGATCTATTGCGGCATGGTGCTGGTGGGCGCGGTGCGTTTTGCGCGGCGCAAGCGTCGGGAAGAGCGCGCGCCGCAGGATTTTTTGCCGCCGGTGAGCGTGTTGAAGCCGCTGCATGGGACGGAGCCGGACCTCGAAGAGAATCTGCGGCTGTTCTTTGAACTCGATTACCCGGAGTATGAAGTGCTGTTCTGCGCGCGGCATGATGGGGATGAAGGGCTGCGCATGGCGCGGAGGATTGCGGCGGAGCATCCCGAGGTTCGGGTAAAGTTTTTGACTTGCGGGGAGCCGCGGTTTCCCAATGCGAAGATGTGGTCGATGGCGAGGCTGGCGGAGGCCGCTGCGTACGACACGCTGGTGACCAGCGACGCGGATGCTCGGGTGTCGCGGGACTATCTGCGGCGTGCTGTGCAGGAGTTGAAGGACCCGCGGATGGAGTTGGCGTCGTGCCTGTATGTGGGGCGGACGACTGGTGGTCTGGCGGCGCAGCTGGATGCGGTGGGCAAGAGCGTGGAGATGTCGGGTGGAATCTTTGTGGCCGACATGATCGAGGGCGGGACGCGATTTGCGCTGGGCGTGACGATGATCCTGCGGCGCGATGCGTTTGCGCTGGCCGGAGGATACGAGGACCTGGGGCAGTATTACGCCGAGGATTTTGTGCTGGGGCAGCGGATTGCGGCGCAGGGGCTGGGCGTGCGGATGGCGAACTATGTGGTGCGGCTGATGGTGCTTCCGCAGGGACTGCGCGCGTCGTTCCGCGACCAACTGCGCTGGATGAAGAGCACGAGGAGATCGCGGCCGGCGGGGCATCTGGGGACGGGGCTGACGTATGCTGTGCCGTTTGGGCTGCTGGGGCTGGTGTGGGGGATTGTGGCCGGGCATCCGCTGGTGGGGCTGTTGTGGCTGCTGGCCACGTGCGTCAACCGGTGGGTGATGGCGGCGGTGGTGTTGTGGGCGCTTGAGGATGAGCAGGCAGGGAAGCCGACGCTGATCTATCCGCTGCGGGATTTGCTGGGGTTTGCGGTTTGGGTGGCGAGCTATATGGGCGACCGCATGCAGTATCACGGCGGGAAATACTCGCTGGGCGTGGGTGGGCGGTTTGAGCCGGTGGATCAGAAGGCACAGGCGACGGATCTGCCGGGTGGGAAGTTGCCAGGGGCGCATGTCGGCGGGGATTAGCTGGAATGAGCGAATTTCCCCACGATAACCGCTTCGCTGCACTTGCGGTGATCATGGGGCACCCGGTCATGGCTGGTTGGTGAGGATGGATTTGCCTCCGGCGGCGGCGAGGGTGTGGACGGGGCCGTAGGGGGTGAGGTCGGCGATGCGGCCGGTGGGGTGATAGGTGAGCAGGAAGATGCGGCGGGGGCTGGACCAGAGCTGGTGGAGGGAGGCGTCGGTCTCGAAGATGGCGGGGGCGTCGGGCCAGAAGCTGCCGTACCAGAGGCCGTTGACGCGGCCGTTGATCAGGTGCAGGGGCTGGTGGGTATAGAAGGGCAGAGTGGAGCCCGCTGTTAACTCGCCGTCGACGACGATCAGGTCCGGAGAGTTGCAGGTTGCGGGTTGCAGGTTGCAGGTTGATTGCTGGGCATGGGTGATGGCGAGGGCGAGGTCTTTGGAGCCGAGGGTGGGGTAGAAGCGGACGAGGCCCTCGTGGACGCAGAGGAGGAGGCAGAGGGCGGCGGCGGCGAGGGTGAGGTTTGCGGCGTAGGTGTGGGCTTGTCCATTACGACGGGGGCGGCGTAGAAGGTACGTCAGGGGGCCGATTGCGATCATGCTGAGGCCGACGAAGACGAGGGGGGCGCGGAAGAGGCCCATGGCTCGGGCGGTGAGGTCGAAGATGTGGCTGAGGGAGAGGTTGTAGTCGCCGCCCTGGGCGAGGAGAGTGGCGATGTCGGTGTGCGGGTCGATGTGGGGGGCGGTGATGGCGAAGAAGAGGGCGATGGCGGCGACGAGGGTGCCGATGGGGAGGAGCAGCCAGCGGTGTCCGAGGAGTGCGCTGCGGGCGGCAGTGGGGGAGCTGTCGGCGCGGGCCAGGAGGCCTCCGGCCATCAGGGCGAGCGCGGGGAGCGCGGGGAGGGAGTAGTACTCCTGGCGGGCTGAGAAGGTGAAGAAGAGGAGGATGAGGCCTGCCCAGAGGAGGAGGGCGAGGGCGGCTTCGCGGGCGGTGGCGGCAGATATATCTGCCGTGGAGAGTGACGACGGCAAAGGCGAAATGCGGGGGTTCTTCGCTCCGCTCAGAATGACAAAGTCTTTTGGGGATAATCGACCTTTGCGGAGATCGCGGATGTGTTGGGTGATGGCGGCGGGGAGGAAGGCGGTCCAGGGGAAGAGCCAGAGGGCTGCGAGGAGCCAGAAGAGCAGGACGGGGACCTGGCCGTAGTCGTGGGGGATGCGGCGCTGGAGGAAGCGGGCGACGTGCTCGTTGTAGAGATAGAACCAGGCCCAGCCGCCGTGGGCGGGGAGGCCGATGCCGGGTGGGAGGGCGATCGCGGGATTGCGGAGGGCAGCGAGAATGTGCCACGGGGCGGCAATGGCGAAGAAGAGGATCGTGGAGGGAATCAGGTGGAGTTTTAGGAGCAGGCGGAGTTGTTTTGTAAGGGCGAGGTAGAGGAGGACGAAGCCGATGGGGAAGACGATGCCGATGAGGCCTTTGGTGAGGACGTTGAGGGCGGTGACGGCGGCGAAGGCGAGGCAGGGTAGGAGGACGGAAAGATTGGGTGAAGCGGAAGTGAGTGACCCCACGATAACCTCGCCTACGGCTCGGTGATCATGGGGCACCCGGTTTTGCAGGCGCTCCAATGCTACAAGGAAGGCGTGGACGGCGAGGGTCATCCAGAGGCAGATGAGGATGTCGGGGATGAAGAAACGGGTGTAGAGAAATGGGCCGATGCAGGTGGCGAGGGCGAGGGCGGAGTAGAGGGCGCCGCGGTCGGGGTGGTTCCGCGGGGAGACTTCGGCGAAGAGGCGGAGGCCGAGGGCGTAGACGGCGAGGAGGAGGGCGAGGGTGAGGAGGGCGAGTGGTAAACGCGCAGCCCAGTCATATGGACCGAAGATGTGCATGGAGGCGGCGGCGAGCCAGTACATCAGCGGGGGCTTGTCGAAGAAGCGGATGCCGTCGATATAGGGGGTGACGTAGTCGTGGCGGAGGAGCATCTCGCGGGCGATCTCGGTGTAGATGGAATCGACGTCGTCGAGCAGGCCGGGGGTGAAGAGGCAGCCGATGTGCAGTACAAGCCACGCGAGGACGATGAGGGCGATGGAGCGCGGGGAGGCAGTTGCAGGTTGCAGGTTGCAGGTTGTCAGTTGGGATTCAGGTTGCGTGGCGAAGGCATCCTGAAAGATGGGCTGCGATACCGGATCACTGGGTTGGGTTGGAGTAATCAAGGTGTGGGGCGTTCGCCTTCCTGTGAGGTGTGGTCGAGAGGGCGGTCGGTGAGGAGGGCTTTGCCGGAGGTCTCTTTGACGAGGAACTGGTGCGAACCGAGGAGGCGGTCGACATCGTCGCGGTGGTTGATGGGGACGAAGAGGATCTTGCGGGGGCCTGTGCCCCACTGGGCGAGGAGTTGGTCTGGGGTGAGGAAGAGAGGCTGGGCGTCGGGGAAGGTTGAGCCGAAGAGCATGGAGGAGGAGCGTCCGTCAACGAGGAGCGCGGGGCGGTTGAGCGGGCGGTTGAGATAGAAGGGGATCGAGGAGCCGTAGGCCTGGTCGCCGTAGAGGAGGAGGGTGTTGTCGCCGGAGATCTGGCCGGAAGATTCGAGTTGCTGGATGGTCTGGGCGAAGTCCTGAGAGGAGAGCATGGGGCTGAAGCGGATGAAGGCGATGTGCGCGGCGATGAGGAAGACAGCGGAGGTGAGGGCGATGGCGGTGGTGGCGGCGAGATGGCGGCGTTTTGCGCGGAAATACCACGCTACTGCGGGGCCGATGGCGAAGGCCGCAAGGGCGAGCGATGCGGGCAGGCGGAGGGCGGCGAAGCTGGGGCCGGTGAGGTCGAAGAGGGACGACATGGAGAGGGTGTAGTCGCCTATGCCGCGATGGGCGAGGAGGTCGCCGATGTCGGGAACGAAGGCGAGATGACGCGAGGTCCAGAGGCCGTAAGCGAGGGCGATGGCGACCGCGACGCCGATAAAGGTCAGGGCGGCGTGGGCGAGGAAGACAGGGAATAGGGAATAGGGAGTAGGGAGTAGGGGTTGGCTGGTCGAAGAGGGGTGACTTGGGTTGGATTCTGAGGCTTGTTCGGTGCGGGCGAGGGCGGCGGCGAGGAGCATCAGGAGCGGGAGGTAGACGGGGAAGGTGTAGTACTCCTGGTTGGTCGAGAACGAGAAGAAGAGTAGGACGAAGGCGGAGAAGAGGGACAGGAGCAGGGTGGTGCGCTGCGCGGATGTTTCGATGTGGAGCAATGGCGCGCCGACTGGAAGGCTGGCTTGACGGCGGCGCAGGACTTGCAGCAGAAAGAGGACGATTGCGACGAAGACGGTGAAGAGATAGGGAATGTGCGCGGTTTCGCGAAGGAAGAGCCCGACGACGACTACCGCGAAGGGTTGCCAATAGGCGATCTGGTCGGATTGCAGGGGATCGCGTTCGTTATAGCGCTTGAGGCTGGCGTACGCGTCGCGGCAGAGAAGACCGGCGAAGAGGGCCCAGGGGAAGAGCCATACGATGTGGAGGCTCCAGTAGAGGTAGCCGGGGAGCTTGTTGTAGTCCATCGGGATGCGGCGGCCGAGGAAGCGGAGGACGTGCTCGTTGATGAAGTAGAACCAGAAGAAGCCGTGGCCGTTCATGCCTCCGGTGTTGCGCAGGCCGGCGAGGATATGCCAGGGGGCGGCGATGGCGAGGAGCAGGAGGGCGCCGGTGAAGGGTTTCAGACGCCGCCAGTTGCGGAATTCGCCGGTGAGGGCGAGATAGACGATCGCTGTGCCGAAGAGGAAGACGAGGGCTACGAGACCCTTGGTGAGGACGGCGAGGGCGAGGGCTGTCCACAGGGCGTAGGGGTAGAGGGTGAAATGGTGGGATGGAGAGTTTTGTGGCGCTCCATTCCACATCTCAGAGTCGAGATGTGGGGCACCCGATTTTGTGGGTGTCAGGGATTGGAGGAAACAGTAGAGGGCGGTGGCCAGCAGGAGGGAGAGCAGGGGGTCGGGTAGGAAGACGCGGGTGAAGAGGAAGACGCCGGCCGAAGTCAGGACGCCGAGGCCGGTGTAGAGTGCTGCACGGTCGCCGAAGGCCTCGCGGGCCCAGCGGAAGCCAAGCAGCATCAGGAGGAGGACGGCTACGGCCTGCGGGAGATGGGCGGCGAAGGTGTTGAAGCCGAAGAGGCGGAAACTGACGGCGTCGATCCAGTAGGGCAGAGGCGCTTTTTCAAGGTAGCGGACGTTGTTGACCCGCAGGGTGACCCAGTCGCCGGAGAGGGCCATCTGGCGGGCTGCGTTGGCGTGCGTTCCGTCGGCGTCGTCCAGCACCGGCGGGGCGAAGAGCGACGCGACGAAGAGGAGGAGCCACAGGCTGCCGAGGAGGGCCAGCGCGCGGGAGGGTCGGAATGTGCCGGAGCCGCGGGAGAGGAGTACGGGTTCAGGGGAGGCGGTGAGGGTCATGGCTGATGCTTGCTCTAACAGCATACTTGGAGCGATGTTGCGGCGGGGTGGAGAGAAGGTGTGCCGCGGTGGATTCGGGCTTGATATTTTGCCAGCGCGCAGTGGGGGCTGCAGGCGTTGTATCGTGGCTAAAGAGACGAGTCCACGATGCCAAGATTTGCCGCAATCGATATCGGTTCCAACTCAGTCCGGCTGAAGATCGCGGAGGTGCAGCAGCACCATCTGAAGACGCTGCATGAAGATCGCGAGGTAGTTCGGCTGGGCGAGAGCGTCTTTCAGACGGGAGTGATCTCGCCGGACGCGATGGCCAATACGATCCGGGCGCTGAAGCGGTTTCAGAAGGCGGTGCAACTGCATGTGGTGGACAAGGTGCGCGTGGTGGCGACCAGCGCGATGCGCGATGCGCGCAATGGAGCGGCGTTTACGGCGTGGGTGAGGTCGGCGACGGGGTGGCAGGTGGAGGTGATCTCGGGGCTTGAGGAAGGGCGGCTGATTCACCTTGGCGTGGTGACGCACGAGCCGGGCGCGCGCGGGCGGTGCCTGTTGATCGACCTCGGCGGCGGAAGTTGCGAGGTGACGGTGTCGGATGGGGGCCGCATCAAGGAGATGGTGAGCCTTCCGCTGGGGGCGGTGCGGCTGCAGCAGGAGTTTTTGCGCGTCGATCCACCGGTGAAGCAGGACGTTGCGCGGCTGAAGCAGTATATCGACCGCGAGTTGCGACGGGCGGAGCGCAAGCTGGGGACTCCGCGGGTGTCGCTGGTGATCGCGACCTCCGGTACCGCGGCGGCATTGTTCGAGGCGAACGTGGCGATGGATGGGGGGCGGCCGGCGACTAAAGCGTCGGCGAAACGCTCCAGCCGGAACAAGGCGCGGATGACCTCAACGGAAGACGTGCGCTGGCTTGCCGATGGGCTGGCGAAGATGAACAATGCTGAGCGGGCGGGAGTGCCGGGGATCGGGCCGAAGAGGTCGGAGATCATCATCGGCGGCGCGTTGGTGTATGCCAACCTGCTGGAGCGGATGGGGCTGAAGGGTTTCCGCTATTCGCCGCTGGGGCTGCGCGATGGGATCCTGGAGCAGATGTTGTCCGAGGTCGATCTACGGGCATCGGTACACAAGAAGATCGAGTCGGAGCGGTGGGCCGGTGTGCTGGAGGTGTGCCGCCGCTATGGCGTGGACCAGCGCAAGGCCGAACCGGTGCGGCAGCATGTGGTGGAGCTGTTCGATGCGCTGGCGCGAGTGCATGAGCTGCCCGAGGAATACAGGCTGTGGATCCAGGCTGCGGCGATGATGCAGGACGTGGGCAAGTACATGAACCACCAGGGGCATCATCGGCATACGCAGTACATCGTGGCGAACTCGGAGATCTTTGGGTTTTCGCCGGAGCAGCGCGCCATCGTCAGCGCGATTGCACGCTACCTGGGCAAGAGCCAGCCGGTCGCAATGGACCGCGTCATGCGGGCGATTCCGCTGGCGGAGCATGGGCATGTGCAGGCTTCCGTGGTGCTGTTGAGGCTGGCTCTGGCGCTGAACCAGGACCGTGCGAGCGCAGTGGTGCGGATGCGGTCGCATGTGTATCCCAAGCGGGTGGTGATCGAGCTGGTGCCTGGGCGAGGCGGCGCGGAGCTGGAGGCGTGGTCGCTGAAGAAAGAGGCGGGCTACTTCCGCGAGGTCTTGCGGCGCGACTTAGTGGTCGAAGTAGCGTAGAGCGCCCGGACGGTGCGCGGGTCGAGCATCCACTGCAGCGTCGCCGGGCCGCGCACCAGGTTGACTCTGGCTAACGAACCTTTGCGCAGGCGAATGCTGGCGCCGCTGCCGGCGGATGCGGGTACGAGGAGCGAGCCCAGGAAGAGGGTGAGGTTGGGATTGTGGCCGACGACGAGGACATTCTCGGAGCTCGCACACTCCTGCAGCAGCTTCTGGAACTGGCTGAAGGAGGCGTCGGGGGCGAGCGCGGAAGAGTTGAGGATTTTGGCTTCGTAGCCGGTCTCGGTGCCGACCAGCGAGGCAGTTTGCATGGAGCGCTTGAGCGGGCTCGATACGATGAGATCGAATTGCAACTTCATCGCGCTTAAAACATGGGCCAACTGCTGACAGTGACGCTTGCCTTCTTTATCCAGAGGGCGTTTCTTGTCGAGGATGGGATTGACGCGCCTTACGCCGGCGCTGGCGTGGCGAAGGATGTAGAGATTCATATGCTTTCTACATTGTAGGCCAGCGGGGTATGCGCGGGCGCGCAGTTACTTGGCGGGTGGTTTCGGTCCGGTGAGCGACGGTGGGTCACCGGGTTCGTGGTGGAAGACGCCGGGGTCGGGCTCGGGCAAGGAGGGGCTGGGGGGCTCGGGGTCGGGCACTGGGTCGTCGATCGCGCGGGATTTGGGATGCTGGGGCGGCAACAACATGGAAGCAGTGTACTCCCAGGGTTGCCAGAGTTCGGTGGTGAGCAGCCCGCCGAGTGAGCGATGGACGGTGAGGCGGATGAGGCGGGCGGCAGTGAACGCGGCGGGGTGATCGGGCAGGGTAGTGGTGCGCAGGCCGGTGAGCAGACGGAAGCCGAGGTAGAGCAAGCGAACGAGTACGTGGGCGGGCCAGCGCATTGCGCCCGGCGGGATGCGGAAGTCGGAGACGAGCCAGAGGCCGTTGGGCTTCAGATGCGGTGCGATGCGGCCGCAGAGGGCGTTGAGTTCGGGCTGGGCGAGGCAATCGAGGAAGAAATGAGTTGCGATGAGGTCGTACTGACGTTGCGGGGTGAAGCTGAGCGCGCTGGCGTGGTGGGTACGGAGGCGAGCGGTTGCATTGTGGACCGTGGCCGTGGCGCGGTGCTCGAGCAGGTGGAGCATTGTGGCGCTGCTGTCGACGGCGTCAGCTTCTATTTGTGGATTGGCGGCCAGCAGGGCAGCTAGGAAACGCCCGTCTCCGTCTCCGAGGATGAGAGCTTGTTTGCGGTCGAGTAGACGCGGAAGGAAGTAGTTGCGGCAACGCTCCAGTGCACGACCGAAGGTGAGGTGTTCGAGCCAGCGATATGGGCGAGCGATTAAGTCGAAGTTCGGAGCATTGCGCTGTGAAGTCATCGGATGAAGGGAAGAAACGCCAGTGGAGTAAGCAGCACAAGATCCGCGGCGGCGCGCAGAATGAGCTTCGGGAGATGGTGGCGACTGCGATCGAGTACCAGGAGCAGTGTGGCGGACAAGACACAGGCAGCGCCTATCGGTCGCGGGGAGTGGGGATCGAGCAGCGCGATGGCCGCTCCTGCGATCGCGGCGAATACGGTGATGGGAGTGAGATAACGCAGCGCGAGACGCGTGGTGGCATGTGGTGGCCGGATGGTGCGGCGAGTTGGGCTCTCGTGCTCCCACGCGTAGATGAACAGGCAGTTGAGACTGCAGAGCGCGGCGAAGAGGATCGCGACGGGCAAGAGGGTGAGACGCAGTCCGGGTTCGCGCGCGACCGTTGGGATGAAGACTGCGGCGGAGAAGAAGAGGCCGACGGCGAGTTCCTTGGGCAAGCGGTGGGCGCTGTGCGTGGCGTGCAGGATCAGGAACCAGCCAGAGAGCAAAGCGCCTTCAGCGAGGTAGAGTCGGATGGCGGCGGAGTCGAGGCGGAGAAGCAGCGCTGCAAGGGCGATGGCACCGAGGGCCATTCCAAGCAGGAAGGTGCGGCGATGGCGGTGGTGGAAGAGATGGCGGGTTTCGAGGTCGCCGGGATGGGGTGCGCGCCGGGGATTGGCGTCGAGCGCGCGTGAATCCAGCAGACGGTCCGCTGCATAAAGCATCCACACGGCCACGGCCATCGCAGCGGGCGAGGCTATCGGCAGACTGATGTGGTTGGCGCGAGCCAGGAACCAGGTCCAGAGGGCGGCGACGGTGGGGGCGTCAAGCGAGAGCAGATGCCAGATGGCGAGGGGGCTTACCGTCTTCTTTACTTCGATGAGGTGGGTGGTGCTGGCCACATCTCCATTTTAGGCGATTGCGGCGTGGGAGAGTGCGAAGCCTGACACGGCTGAGCCGGCTGGGATCTCAGCCGGCTCAGCGTTCAGGGTTGGTTTAGCGGCGGTGGTTATCGAAGTGGTAGCTGTCGACGTGGTAGTTATCGGTGCGAGAGTTATCGCTGTGGCCGCGATCGTTGTTGCTGTGGCTGTTATCGTCGTGGTCACAGTCCTTCAGGAAGCCGAAGAACCAATGGCCTTTCTGATAGTGGTCGCAGAACCAATCGTGGTGGCAGCAGTGGCGGTACTTGCCGGTGCCCTGGACTGGCGGGGTTGGGGTTCCGGGTGGGTTGGGAGTTGGAGTGGTGGGTGGGGTGGTTACGGGCGGGTTGATGGATGCGACGAGCCACGGCGAATACATGATGTTTGAGCCGACGATCCCGCTGCATCCGCCGCTTCCAGGGGTGACGAAGGTGCATCCCCAGTAGTTCTCTGTGCCATTGATGATGCCGCCGGGGTTCTGGTTGACCAAGCCGGTGGTGCCGACGAGATCGTTGTTGTGGATGCTGAGGGTAGAGGCGCTGTTGAAGAAGACGTCGACTGTCTCCGTATCGAAGGTGTTGCCATAAATCAGGAGATCGGGGATGGGGGAATCACCGTAGATGGAGACACCGGTTGGAGTAGTTGCTCCGGCGACCGCGTCGGGACCGTTGGTTGAGATGAAGTTTTCGATGATCGAGTTGCCGCCGCCGCTGGCAGCCGAAGTGCCGCCGCTCGCAATGCCGATGGCGTGGATGATGACTCCGGCCATGCCATTGCTGACCATGCGGTTTCCGCTGATCGTATTGCTATATGTGCCGTGCCCGGCTCCGACTGCGAAGAGGGCCACTCCGCCGCCTCCTTTGCCGCCGGTGCCATTGCTGACGGAAGCGTTCTCGAGGATGTTGTTGTTGTAGACGCCAAAAGCGACCTGCGGCGCAGGGATGGAGACGTAAGCGGCATAGGAGGCGAGCGTGATGCCGGAGGCGTAGAGGTTATCGGAGGCGATATTGTGGGCGATGAGATTGTCGTGGGTGGGGCCTGTCTCGTCGGTGAGCAGGATGCCACCGGAATTGCCATTGAGAAGATTCTCGGTGACGACAGAGTGAGTTACGCCCATAAGGTGGACGCCCTCGCCGCAATCTGCATTTTCCCCCGTCTCGAAGGCTGGAAGGCCGGGGCAGATGCCGCTTGAGGCCTGGAGATTCTTGTCGTTGTTCTGTATGGTATTGGATTCAATGCTGAGGTCACTCACATTGGTGGCGAGAATTCCCTCGAAGTTGGCGTTTTCGATATTGAAGCCCCGAATCATGACCTGCGTGAGGTCGGGGTTGTGGAGGCCATCGACCAGGACGGCGTTGTTGAATCCGGTCCCGTCGATGAAGGTCGTGGTTGGGTTGTTGCCGATCAGCGAGATCGACTTGGTGATCACGACCTGCTCATGATAAGTGCCGGGAGACACACCGATGACATCACCGGGGCCGGATATTGCGATGGCCGCAGAGATGGTGGTGAGACATCCTTCGAGAGTGCCTGATTGATCGACGCACAAGGTGGCAGCTTTTACCGGGGCGGTGTAGCCGAGAAAGAGGGCGAGGGAAAGAGCAGCCGTGGAACAGCGTAGGCCAAGGCGAGAAATTTGCAGCAGAGGCTTAGATTCATTCTTCATTGTGTGTCTCCTAATCAACGCAGCTCTTTTCAAAACTTGTAGTGCGGTAGACCGGCCAGAAACCTCTACCTGGCCAGGAGTTTTGTTGCTTACTAGCGGTGCAAGATCTTTCAGTGCTACAGGAGACTCGGGAGCTCCTCCGCGGTGGTTAGGGAAGGCGCATCGATGTGTCTCTCGATCTGTGGGAACCTAGTTAGTCAATCCCCGACGACCTAAGAATTGACCCTTGAGGTGGTACTGACCATCCCACTTTGGTGGCATGAGGGGTGGAGCGCGGTTGGAGCAGGACGTGCCTTCAGGCACTTTTCATTGGTTTTTGGCGATAAAACTTATCCTAAAACGTTAGTTTGACAAAAACGGCAAACGGGTCTATCAATAACTAAAGTCTTAGGAGAAAAAGGAGCGTGACCGTGGGATTGACCGGACGAGGCAAGGCGAAACAGTCGTTAACGCCGCTGGAGCTTGAGATTATGCAGGTGCTGTGGGAGATTGGGCCTTCGACGGTGCATGATGTGCGACCGAAGCTGAAGGCGGCGCTGGCGTATACGACCGTGCAGACGATGTTGAACGTGCTGCTGCGCAAGGGCAAGGCGCATCGGGTGCAGGAGGGGAGGGCGTTTCGTTATAGCGCCGCGGTAAACCGCAAGCGGGCGACCGGCAGCGCGGTGGAGGACCTGGTGCGCAGGATGTTCGGAGGATCGCCCGAAGCACTGCTGATGACGATGGTGGAGTCGCACCAGATCGGCAGGAAAGAACTGGATCGGTTAAGCGAGATGGTTGCGGATGCGGAGAAGGAGTCTCTGAAGGCGCATGCCGCGAAGGAGAAGGCGTAATGGAACGAATGCTGATGGAGTACCTGGTGAACTCGATCTGGCAGGCGCCGGTGCTGGCCGGCGGAGCGTGGCTGGTGCTGCGGGCAGGCAAGCCGGGGCCGCGTGTGCAACATGGGGTGTGGGTGGCGGCGCTTGCGTTGATGGTGGCCATGCCTCTGCTCTCGTTGCGTGGCGTACGGGTGGAGAGTGCGCCTGTTCCGTCAACTGTGCTCCCGCCGGTTGTTGCGGAGGTTAAGGCAGCGCAACCGACGGTGGACGATTCTGCTGTTCCGGTGGTTTCTGAAGATTTCGCAAATGTTACAGATGAGCAGCCCTCCCCGAGTCTTGCGAGTTTGCCCAGTGCATTACAGACTTCTGCAAATGCGAAGGAGTCGGAACGCTGGCTGCGGATGGGCGAGGTGCGGCTGGGGTCTTTGGCGACGCGATGGATTGTAGGGCTTTACCTCGCGGCGATCGGGTTGGCGATGATGCGGCTGTTGTGGAGCTGGATGGTCGCATGGCGGATGGTCGCGGAGGCGACGCCGGCTGCGTTGAGCGAAGGAGAGTCTGCGCTTCTGGAGACCTGCTGCGAACGCCTGCAGGTTCGGCGGCCGCGGGTGCTGGTGTCGGAGAAGACGTCTACGCCGCTGGTGGTGGGTGTGCTGCGGCCAGCTCTGTTGTTGCCGGAAAAGTTCGCCGAACGGAGCCAGGAAGGAGTGTGGAAAGATTCTGGTCGCGAGGTTGAGGCGGTGTGGCTGCATGAACTGGCGCACGTGCGTCGACGGGATTATCTGGCGAACCTGATGTGCCGGATATGGGCTTTGCCGGTGGCGTATCACCCAGTAACGCATGCGGTGGAGCGGCGGGTGCGGCAGACGCGCGAGATGGTGTGCGACCGCATGGCGGCGGAGGAGATGCAATCGCCGGTGCGGTATGCGCGTTGCCTGGTCGGGCTGGCGCAGAGAATGCAGGACGGACGCGCGATGGCGGAGCAGATGCAAGGCGTGGGGTTGTTCGACGGGGGAGTTCTGGAGGAGCGCGTGATCGAGCTGATCGGGACGAAGGCGGTGGAGAGTATTCGGATGCGGGTTGCGCGTGCGGGGTGCGGTGTGGCGATGCTGGCGGCGGTGATGGGAGCTGCGGCGACGTTTCATGTGACGCCGACGATGGCGCAGGTTGCGGTGCCTGGTAATACCTTGCCAATCGCTGCTGTTGAACAGCCAGTGATGGTTGCTGAGGTGGAGAGAACGCCGGAAATGCGTGTTTCTCCTGTCCGAAACGATATTGGTTACAAGCAATTGAGCGGTGCTCAACAGAGCGTTCCGAATGGCAGCGCGCAAATTGACGCACCGTCTGGAGCGGCTCCGGGGAGCGGACAATCAACCCATCGCGGCGCTTCCTACAAGGTATGGCTTGATCAGGATGTGGTCTGGATCATCACTCCGGAAGAGCGTGAGGCGTTCCTGCGGCTGACGAACGATGAAGAACGCGATCTTTTTATCGAGCAGTTCTGGCAGCGGCGCAATCCGGCGTCTGGCAGTTCGCAAAACAGCTTCAAGGAGGAACATTATCTTCGCATTGCATACGCCAATGAGCATTTTGCGGCGAACACTCCGGGATGGAAGACCGATCGGGGACGCGCCTACATTGTGAACGGGAAGCCGGACTCGGTCGATTCATCTCCGCGGGGTAATCAAGAAGAAGATGGCCACCCGACTGAGATCTGGCACTACCGATCCTTGCAGGGAAGCGGGAGCGAGAAGTCCATGAAGTTTGTCGATACCTGCAATTGCGGCGAGTATTGGCTGCAGGCGTCCAAACCAGTTGAGCCAGCTGAGCAACACAAGACTGTCGCGTTTGCAGCGAGCCCTGAGTTGCTTATCGCGCCTAAATTTTCGTTGCAGACGAAGGGTCCGCTCGTGTTTTCCCTGCAGCCGATGGGGAAGGTGTGGATGGGTGGCGGCGATGTATTTCCCGAGTTGAGTAGGGAGCAGCGTAGGCAGCTCTCCGATGCCTACGGGGAGCTTTTCCGTGCGGAGAGGATGATGCAGGATGCGCAGAACTCCCTTTTGATTTCGAACAAATTTGGCTTGGGCGGGCAGTTTGAAGCGATGCAGAGGCAAGGGAAGGATGCAGTTGACAAGATGAACTCCCTGGAGTTCAAACAGAGGCTTGCTGATGCGCAAGCCGCTGCCGCGAAGTTGAGCGAACAGAAGTTCAAAGAGCAGTTTGAACAGATGCAGCGGCAGGTGAAGGATGCAATGGAGAAGATGAACTCGCCGGAGTTCAAAGAGAAGCTGGCAGCGGCGGAGAAGCAGGCGCAGGAGGACGTGAAGCGGCTGCAGAGCAGTCCGGAGTTCGAGCAGAGGCTTGTGGAGGCGCAGAAGCAGGCGAAGGAAGCGGCGGACAAGATGAGCAAGTCGCCTGAGTTCCAGCAGAGGCTTGCCGAGGCGGGGCGGCAGGCGAAGGAGGCGATGGACAATTTGGATGCTTCAGAGTTTCGGCACAAGATCGCTGAAGCGCAGAATAATTCGGTGCAGTTGAGCCTTCCGATGTTGAAGCAGATGCCCGATGGGAAGTGGAAGGTAGACATGAGCCCGGAGGCACAGAAGCAATTTGCGGAGATGAAGGTTGCGAGGCTGAAGCAGCAGCTCGATCAGGCGGAGAAGGATCTGGATCGGTTGAACAGCGGCGAGAGGAAGAAGACGGAAGCTCCGAAGCAGCCAGTGGAGAGTCACTAACGGCACCGGTGATGATGCGCGAGGCACTGTTGTCGATAGGACGACGCCGGAAGAGCAGCTGGGCCTGAAGCTTGAGTCCACAAAGGCTCCGCTGGATGTATTGGTCGTCGATCACATCGAGAAGCCTTCGGAGAATTAGCTTTCTCCGCAGAGATGGTAAACTCGAAGAGTGCCGGGTCCTACGCGACGTAATCCCGCCAACCCCGCCAGGTCCGGAAGGAAGCAACGGTAACGGGTCGTTATGGGCGCAGTAGATCGCCCGGTACTTTTTTCTCTCTGATTCAATGGCGACCTCGCAATAGCGTAGTAGATCGCCCGGCACAATTTTCTCTCTGCTTCTTCTTGAAATTCCACCTCACAATCTAAAAAAGCAGCACCCTGCTCCAATTTGAGGATGCATCGATGCATGCAGCCTATATGCTGGTTGGCGAAATGATTTGTAATGAGTCCGGGGTTTGTGCCAGAGTCGTGAAGGAGTGGTTGAGGTGATGGCTTGAGTCTGACGTTGAAGCCGCAGGTACGGGTGCGGGCGAAGATCAGTTCTGTCGGGGCGTATGTTCCGCCGCGTCTGTTGACCAATGCGGACCTCGAGAAGATGGTGGAGACCAACGATCAGTGGATTGTCGAGCGGACGGGTATCCGCCAGCGGCACCTGGTGGACGCCGGAGTGACCACGAGCGATCTTGCAGCGGAGGCGGCGCGTGATTGCCTGCGCAAACGCGGCATTGGCGCTGCGGAGCTCGAAACCGGGTGGCTGGATGCGATCCTGATTGCGACTGTAACGCCTGACATGATGTTTCCAGCGACGGCGTGCCTGGTGCAGGACAAGATCGGGGCGAAGGGGGCGTGGGGATTCGATCTGTCTGCGGCGTGCTCGGGGTTTTTGTATGCACTGCAGATGGGCGCAAAGCTCGTGGAGAGTGGAGCGCATCAGCGGGTCATGGTGATTGGCGCCGATGTGATGAGTTCGATCCTGGACTATACGGACCGGTCGACGTGCATCCTCTTCGGCGACGGCGCGGGCGCGGTGCTGCTGGAGGCCGCGGACGAGGGCGAGATCGGGCTGGTCGACTTCGTGCATGAGATCGATGGTTCGGGCGCATCGAGCTTGTATATGCCCGGAGGCGGGAGCCTGCATCCTGCTACCCTGGAGACGGTGGCGGCGAAGATGCACTTCGTCCATCAGGCGGGCGGCGCGGTGTTCAAGGTCGCCGTACGCAAGATGGCCGAACTGAGTGAGACGCTGCTGAGGCGCAATGGCCTGACCGCGGAGGATGTCGATCTTTTTATACCGCACCAGGCGAACGAGCGGATCATTGTGGCGACGGCGGAGCGGCTGGGAATGCCCAGGGAAAAGATCGTCATCAACATTGGCGAATATGGGAATACAACAGGCGGAACGATTCCCCTGGCGATGCATACTGCGATCGAAGAGGGACGGCTGAAGAAGGGCATGACGGTGCTGCTGGCGTCGTTTGGCGGCGGGTATACGGTAGGAGCGACGCTGTTGCGGTGGGAGTGAAGGACAGTTGCAGGTTGTCAGTTGCAGGTTGCTGGTTTGGACGCGTCAGGCTTGCGTGGGTGGTGCGGATGCGGGCGTGGCGGCGGTTGGGGTGCGTGGGGTGAGGCCTACGGTGCGTGAGGTCTTGTAGAGACGCCAGAAGGCGATGCCAACGCTGATCAGAATGATGCTCCAGATGGCGATGAGGATCTGCGTGCCATATTTTCGCGTGAACATGTTCCACAGATGCACGACGTGAGGACCGTAGTAGACGCCAATTGCGGCTGCTGCGGCGTGGCGCAGGAACCGGCTGACGGTGAAAGTGATCATGAAGGTCCGGCGCGACATGTTGAGCGCTCCCGCGGCGAGGACGAAGGGCGAGAGCGGCATGGGCGGGGGCAGGATCGCCGGCAGTGCGACCGAGAGGACGGCATGAGACTCCATCCAGGTGCAGACGCGTTTGAAGATGCGGGATGGGACGTGCTTTTCGAGGAAGGCCATACCGCCGTGTTGGCCGATCTGGTGGGAGAAGAGGCCGCCGAGCGCCGAGCCTGCGGTAGCAGCACCGACGAGCAGGAAGAGGTTGGCGTGCTGGGCGGCGAGCACGACGATCATGATGTCGGTGATGCCGGGGATGGGCAGTGGGATGAACGACGAGTCTACGACGGAAACAAGAAAGACGCCAACCAGGCCAAAGGAGAGCAGCATGTGGACCAGCGTGTTGGAGTGATGGCCTGCGGCGGGCGCAGCCTCGGCGATGGCATGGACAAACGGCGCGGCTGCGGCGAGCAGGGGCATACGGGATAAGACGTGCATGGGAGAGTGGAAGTCGCGGTGGGCAGGGAATTAGAGGAAACGAAGAGTAGGGAGCGGCGGCAGGATGCCGGCCTCGGCGGCGTAGGTGCGGAAGAGCTCGATGGTGGCGATGCAGTTCTGATCGAGAGTGTAGTGGATGTTGCGGGTGAGATAGTGGCGGATGGTGGCGGGGAGCAGGGCGATGCGGGGTGCCCATTCTTCTACCAGTTGATCGATGTGGGCGAGGCCGTGGTCGCGCGATTGCTGGAGGTCTTCGAGGAGCTGGGCTGGAGTGACGCTGCTGAGCGCCTCTGGCCGGACGGCCCAGACGGCGGCGACCCAGGGAAGGCCCGTGCGGGTGCGCCACTCATGCGCCAGGTCGATCCACAGGCAACGGCCGGCGGAGGCCTCAATGCGGTCGCGCGATTCGAGGGCGAGGAGCGCGGGATCGCCGATCAGCAAAGCGGCATCGGCCTGCTGCAGCATGGCGATGGGGTCTGCTGATGCTGGCAGGAAGGCCGGATTCGTGCCGATGAATTTGCGGTAGAGAATCTGCGTATAGGCGAGGGAGCTCCGTGACGCGGTGTCAGAGGCGATGGTGGCGACAGAGGCGAGGGTTTGATCTATTGCTTCGGCGGCGGTGCCTTTCAGTTTAACGATGAGTTGGATGGAGCGCACGTGGTCCAGCGATGCAATGGCGCAGCCCGGGACGATGGCCAGGGTTGGGGTAAGCGAAGCGATAGGGATCAGGCCCAGGTCGGCGCGGCCTTCGTGCAGCTCGATGGCGCACTGTGCCGGGTGGGTGTAATGCAGTTGGTAGCGCTGGGCAAGTTCTGCGTTCGCCGGCGGGTGCTCGAAGTCCCACATCAGAGGCGCGGGGTTGAGGAAATTGATAGCGGCGACGCGGACGGGATTTTGGGTATGCGGGGCCAAGGGTCTAGTTTATGGGATGCAGGTGAGGTGGGATGGATGCGGCGTGCGGTGATCGGTTTCTATCGGGATGAAGAAGAGCATTGGGTGGCGCGGCTTGAGTGTGGGCACGGGCAGCATGTGCGGCACGATCCTCCGTGGACGGTGCGGGAGTGGGTGACGACGGAGACGGGGCGGGCAAAGAGGATTGGGACGATGATGGAGTGTAAGCGGTGCGATGAGGAACCTGCGTAGGAAAAGGGCGGTTGGACCAATGTGCGTCCATTTTCCATTGAGCAACGTACCCGATACAATCGTTTCGCAAACCAAAAGATTAATGGACCCTATGACCAACCAGGCTTGTAAGCTTCTTATCGCCCTCATTTTTTTCGCTGCTCCTGCGCTGTGGGGGCAGGCGACCGAATCCTCCATCAACAAACAATTGCAGGCGCTCCGGGCGGTTGCCGGTCCTCCGATGCCTGGAGGTGCTCCCGGCGGTTCGGGGTCCGCGCCAATCGCCGATGCGGATCGGCCCGCGGCGATTACCAAGGCAGCCAATGACATTCGTTCGCTTCCTGCCGGGAACTCTCGGATGAAGCTTGCCGATGGGCTCCTTCATATTGCCACCCAGGGGGAGGTGGGCAAGGAGGCGCTGCAGGCGTCGGCCGACGCGCTGGCACAGGCATTGACGGACACGCCGCAGGCTCCCGGTAAGGATGGTCAGCCGGCGGCGCCCTACATCGACCTGGCTCGGCTGGCCCATATTGCGATGGTCACGACCAGTCTCAAGAACCCTCAGATTGATAAAGCGAACGAGATTGTCGCGGCGAACGAAGCCGATGCCGCAAAGGCCGACTTTACGTTGAAGGACCTGAATGGGAAGAAGTACACGCTTTCCGCGCTGAAGGGCAAGATTGTGCTGGTCAATTTCTGGGCAACCGGGTGCGTGGCCTGCAAGAAGGAGATGCAGGACCTCGATCTGATCTATACGCACTATGAGCCGCAGGGATTGGTGATTCTGTCGATTACAGGGGACAATCCCTTTGCGACGAATACCTATATGTCCGGTAAGAACTATCACCCGCCGGTGCTATTCGACGACGGCAAGGTGGGTAGGCAGTTCCATGTGGATGAGAAGAACGCCGATGGTTTGCCCCGGACCTTTGTCTTCGACCGGGACGGCAAGCTCACGGGAGAGTCGCTCGATGCGTGCAGCCAGCGGCAGTTTTTCATCATGCTGGGGAAGGCTGGGTTGCAACCGAGTAAGTAAAGGCCGCGACTTCGGCGAACTTTCCTCGCAATGAATTGATGGAGCTCGATGACGACAACCAGCGACGCAGAGCGGTATGCGCTGAGCAGGACGGAGATGGGCCGGCTGGGGTGGATGGCGTTGACCCTGACGCCGGAGCTTGGGCCGACGCGGATCGCGCGCGCGATGGAGCGTCTGGGCGCTGCGGAACGCGTGTTTGAAGCTCCGCTGACCGAACTTGAGGCTGCCGGGATGCCAGCGAGGGCGGCCCAGTTTGTCTTCGACGGCCGCGCCCGCGCTGCGGCGGAGGATGAGGCGAATCGGGTCGCGGAGACGGGAGGCAGTTTTTTGACGCGGGAGGATGCAGCCTATCCGCCCCGGCTGCAGGAGATCTATGATCCGCCGCCGGTGCTCTGGCTTCGCGGAGATGCCGCGCTGCTCGGCAAGCCGGGCATTGCGGTGGTGGGGACGCGGCAGCCCTCGCCCTATGGTGCGGGGATGGCGGAGATGCTGTCGCGCGACCTCGCGAATCGGCGGCTAACTATATTAAGTGGGATGGCGCGCGGGGTGGATACTGCCGCGCATAAAGGCGCGCTTGATGCAGGCGGAAAGACGGTCGCGGTTTGGGGCACAGGGATTGACGTGGTGTATCCCAAGGAGAATAAAAAGCTGGCGGAGAGGATTGTGGAGTCGGGCGGCGCGATTGTGAGCGAGTTCCCGCTGGGGACGTTTCCCGCGCCGCAGAATTTTCCTCTGCGGAACCGCATTTTGAGTGGGATGAGCATTGGCGTGCTTGTGGTGGAGGCGGGGGAGTACAGCGGCACGAGGATTACGGCGCGCTGCGCGATGGAACAGAACCGCGATGTATATGCGGTTCCGGGGAATGTCACCAACAAGAACGCCTGGGGGCCGAATACGCTGATCAAGCAGGGGGCCAAGCTGACGGCGACCTGGGAGGATGTGTGGGAGGACCTGCCGTCGCAGATTCGGTTGCAACTTGAAGAAGAGATGGAGGCTACGGGCCGGGTTGAATCGAACATGGGCGGGGCCGCATCTCTATTTAATGAGGATGGACTGGATGACAAAGGCATTGCGCTGCCGGAGTATGAGCGGACAGTGCTGGATCGGTTACGGCGCGATGAGTCGACCCAACTCGATGAACTGATCGAAGGGCTGGAGGGCCAGCTGGGGTCGGCAGAGATCTTTACGGCGCTCTTTGAACTGGAGTTGCGGGGTCGGGTGAAACAGTTGCCAGGAAAGAATTATGTGCGTTGTTTCTAAATGTTTTCTACAGCTTTAGAGCTGCTTCGCGATGAAACGGATTTGGAGTAAGGGAGTCTATGGGTGTAGATTCCGCGAGTGGGACCAAGCGGGAAATTGGCGCTCGACGAATTGTGCGGGTTCGCATGTTTTGGCAAATCCGTGTTAGGTTCGCAATGAAACCTGCGTCGAGGATAACTTTCGACTACGGGTTGTTTTTGAGGATTGAAGGGAACGAATGGCAAAGTCACTTGTGATCGTGGAATCGCCGGCGAAGGCGAAGACGATCAATAAATATCTCGGCAGCGATTACGTGGTGGAGGCCTCGATTGGGCACATCATGGACTTGCCGAAGAACGACATTGGCGTAGAGCTGGTGAACCGGACGTTTGAGCCGACGCTCATCGTGTCTCCGGGCAAGGAGAAGGTAGTCGATCGGCTGAAGAAGCTGGCGGCGAAGGCAGACTGGGTGTATCTGGCGCCTGATCCGGATCGCGAAGGCGAGGCAATTGCCGCGCATCTGTCCATGCAGCTTCTGCCGATGATGAAGGACAAGTCGAAGCTGCGGCGTGTGACGTTCAACGAGATTACGCAGAAGGCCGTGAAAGCAGCGTTCGAACATGCGCGCGATGTGGATGAGAATCTGGTGGATGCTCAACAGACGCGGCGCGTGCTGGATCGGCTGGTGGGGTATCAGATCTCGCCGCTGCTATGGGACAAAGTCCGGCGCGGGTTGAGTGCGGGACGGGTACAGACCGTCGCATTGCGGCTGATCGTCGAGCGCGAGGGTGAAATCAATGCGTTCAAGCCCGTCGAATATTGGACGGTCGATGCTGAGCTGGACGCAGGCAGCGGACGGCAGGGTTTTGCGGCGAAGCTGGTGGGCGTGAATGGCGAGCCGCTGCGCGTGGCCAACGGGGTCGATAAAGACGGCAAGGAGTTGTTCCTTGCGAATGCGCTTCCTGACAAGGAGGCGACAGACGAGGTCATCGCTCAACTCGAGCGCGCGAAGTGGCGTGTGCGTTCGGTGGAGAAGAAAGAGCGCCGGAGAAATCCTTCGGCGCCTTACACGACCAGCAAGCTGCAGCAGGATGCTTCGAGCCGGCTTGGATTCAATGTGCGGCGCACGATGGGCGTGGCGCAGCGTTTGTACGAAGGCGTGGAGATTGGCAACGACGGCACCGTCGGCCTGATTACTTATATGAGGACCGATTCGATTCGCGTGAGTCCGGATGCGATCGTCGAGGCGCGGGAGCATATCGCCAAGCTGGGGCCGAAGTATCTTCCTGAAAAGCCGAACGAATACAAGGGCAAGAAGGACGCGCAGGATGCGCACGAGGCGATTCGTCCGACGAATGTGGCGTATACGCCGGAGTCGATTCGGCGGTATCTGAGCGACGAGCAGTTTCGGTTGTACCGGCTGATCTGGCAGCGGTTCGTTTCGAGTCAGATGACGCAGGCGGTCTTCGATCAGACTACGGTCGATATCGAGGCGAAGGCGGATCACTCGTATGACTTCCGCGTGACCGGGAGCGTGCTGAAGTTCGACGGCTTCCTGAAGTTCGAGGAAGAGGACAAGCGCGCGCGTGAGGCTGCGAAGAAGGAGGCCTCGCAAGCGGAGGCCGCGGAGGCGAAGAAGCTGGCCGGAGAGGCTGTCGAAGGTGCGGCTGCTGAGGGTGACGAAGGCGAATCGGAGCGCAGGTTGCCGGAGTTGAACGATGGCGAGGCGCTTCGCTTAGAGAAGCTGCTGCCGGAGCAGAAGTTTACGCAGCCTCCGCCACGCTACAACGAAGCGAGCCTGGTGAAGGTGTTGGAGGAGCGTGGGATTGGACGGCCTTCGACGTATGCCTCCATCATTAATACGATCCAGGACCGCGACTATGTGAAGAAGATTCAGGGCAAGTTTGTGCCGACGGAGATTGGTACGGTTGTGACTGGACTGCTGGTCAAGAATTTTCCGTACATCTTCGATACGCAATATACCGCTCGGCTGGAGAGTGAACTGGATGCGGTCGAGGCCGGTGAGGAGCGCTGGACTGATCTGCTGAATGGCTTCTACGACTACTTCGAAAAGGAGCTGGTGGTCGCGGGCAAGAACATGGAAGACATCAAGCGCATGGAGCACGCCACGACGGAGATCTGCGACAAGTGCGGAAGTAAGCTGATCCTGAAGTGGGGCAAGTTTGGGAGCTTTTACTCGTGCTCGAACTTCACCAAGGCGAAGCCGGTGACGGTGGCCGCGGGGCCATGGAAGAAGGACTCCAAAGCAGTGCTGAAGAAGATCACGACGGCGCTGACTTTTCCGATGACGGTGAAGGCGATGATCGAGGATGTTACGGAGTTCTCGCAGGACGTGGAAGACACGAAGGAGATGACGGCGGCGATCGAACTGGCGCAACGCGCGGGCAAGAAGGTGATCGTCGAGCAGATCAGCTGCGACTTCACGAAGGAGAACTTCGCGGCCAAGCCGGATCTCAGCGCGCCTGGCGCGGACGATGTCCCGGAGAAGGAGTTCTGCGACAACTGCGGTAAGGAGATGGTGCTGCGGAATGGGCCTTGGGGGCCGTTTATGAGCTGCCCGGACTATGCGGCGGACCCGCCCTGCAAGACGATCCGCAAGCTGACGCAAAAAGTGCAGACCAAGCCGCCGGTGGTGCTGGACGAGGCGTGTCCGAAGTGCGGCAAGCCTCTGCTGCAGCGCGACGGGCAGTACGGCGAGTTCATTGCGTGCTCGGGCTATCCGAAGTGCAAGTACGTAAAGCAGGAGCTGCTGGAGGTCCCGTGCCCGAAGGACGGCGGCGACATTGCGGTGCGCAAGACGAAGCGCGGCGACACGTTCTACGGCTGCGTGAACTATCCTAAGTGTGACTTTGCGAGCAACCTGAAGCTGATCAACCAGACCTGCCCCAAGTGCGATAGCGCCTACCTGCTGGAGGTGGCGAACGCGAAGGGGACGTTCCTGGTATGCCCGAACAACCGGGAGTCGCTGCCCAAACGCCGCCCGAAGAAGGGTGCGCCGGTGGAGCAGCCGACGACGCCGGAGTGCAGCTACGAGAAGAAGATTGGGCCTCCGCCGGTGGTGGAGTTGCCCGATCCAGACAAGACGCGAGCCGTTGTGCAGAGTGTCGCCTAAGATCGGGTGGGCAACCCTGGGCTTTCGTTTCTGCCCCATCTCTGGTACAAAGGCGGGGGAACAGGTCGGGCCATGGGGCTCGCGGAGCCGCTCGGATTTTCTTCGTTCGGCTCCATAACTTATTGAAAAGAATGCAGGATTGGCTATGGCTAAGGCAGTATGGAACGGTCAGACCCTCGCGGAGAGCGAGACCTTTGAGACGGTAGAAGGAAATATTTATTTTCCCGACGAGAGCGTCAACCGGGAGTTTTTCAAGGCAAGTTCGACCACTTCCAGCTGCACCTGGAAGGGGCAGGCGCGGTACTACACCCTGGTGGTGGACGGGCAGGAGAATCCCGATGCTGCGTGGTACTACCCGGACCCGAAGCCGGCGGCTCGGAATGTGAAGCACCATGTGGCGTTCTGGCGTGGGGTTGAGGTTACGAAGTAGCGCTTTTATAAGCTAGTAGGCCTGGGCGCGCTCGATCGGCAGCCGGACCTGGAAGCAGGTGGCTCCGGGCTTCGATTCCACGTTGACCACCCCATTGTGCATGGAGACGATGCGGTTGACGGAGTCGAGGCCGAGGCCGAGGCCCTGCCCGGGGGGCTTGGTGGTGTAGAACGGCTCGAAGATGCGCGAGACGACCTCCGGCGGAATCCCAGGGCCATCGTTCCAAATCTCAACGGCCACCATTTCGCCGATCTGGCGGGTCTTCAGGCGCAAGATTCCGTGTGCCGTTCCATCTTCGCCTTCCAGAGTCATCGCATCCAGAGCATTGGCGAGCAACTCCGTCCATACCTGGTTGAGCTCGCTGCCGTAGGCGCTGATGTGCGGGGTCTCGGGGTCGTAGAAGCGTTCCACCGCGATGTGCTCCAGACGCGAGTTGAACATGGTTAGGGTGGTATCGAGCGACTGCGCCAGATCGATGTCCTGGATCGGTGCCTGATCCATGTAGGAGTAGTCCTTGATCGCCGAGATGAAATCGAAGATCCGGACGGTTGAGTTGAGGACGGTCTCGGCCATGCGCTCGACACGGACGGAGCTGGCAAAGGCAGCGGCGGAGATGGCGAGGGCCTCGGGCGAGATGCTGGAGGCGAGCTCTTCCAGATGGGAGATGGTCATCGGGGACTCGGCGATGATGGACGCAACGGCCCAGGGCTCAGGGACGCCGTGGGCTTCGAGCCAGGCGCGGAACATGTCCTCGCGATCGCTGAGGTCGAGGGGGTTGTCGGGGAGGATGGCGCGACTGCTGTAGTTGGCCATCTTCTCGCGGGTGCGGCGGGCCCAGTCCTGATACTGCTCGTACTGCCCGGCTGTGGCCAGTGCCGCGCCAAGCCGCTGCTTCTGATCGCCAAAGTGGCGGATCTCGCCAAAGAGGCTGGCGGCAGAGCGCTGGGCGGCGGAGGCAGGGTTATTGAGCTCGTGGGCGAGGTTGGCGGCCAGCTTGCCGAGGGCGGTGAGTTTCTCCGCCTGTAGCTCGACTCGGGTGAGTTCCCGCACCCTGTTGAGCAGCACCGAGACGCAGCGCTGCGCCATTGACGGAATGGCGGCCAGCATCTCAGGAAACATCTCTCGGGGGATATCCAGCGTCCACACCTGGCCGACGCTGAAGCCGGAGCCTCCGTAGCCCTTCATCCGCGAGAAGGGAAGGATGCCGGACATCTGGCCCATGCGGGCGATGAAGAAGGAGACGTTGCCGCTTTGGGCGCGACGGATGTGCACCTCGCCGCGAAGCATGATGTTCATTGCCACGGGCGCATCGCCCTCGCGGAAGAGCATCACGCCGGGGCCCACCTTGCGCTCGATGCCGTTGTGGGCGAGCCATAGATAGTCCTGATCGGGCATGCCCTCAAGGGCAGGGATTCCGCGCAGGGCGCCTACAATCTCGTGGTCTGGGGTGCGTTCCGCAGGCGGGAGGGCCCCGACTTCAAGCTCGACTCCTGGAGAGGTTTCCATAGATGTCGAGTGTAACGCGGCGGACGGTGAATTTTCTTGCAGCCAGGCCAGGGGGCTAGGGCCGGGGCATGGAGTCCAGCTTCGCCACCAACTCGTGGATGTCCACGGGGTTGGCGGAGCGGATCTGTTCGGTGCCGTCCTGGTTGAGCAGGACGACGAGGAACTCGCCGGGTTTGACGTGGAAGCGGTTGCGGGCGTCGGTCTGGTCGCCGGAGGCGGCGAGCGGCAGGTTCTCCCCGCTGAAGTGATCTTCGTTGCCGTTTCCGGCAAGCGAGACAGGCATTACGACTGTGTTGCGCTGGGTCAGCTCGTAGCCGTGGCGCTCGATCAACTGCAGCTGCCGCTTGAAATTGGCGCTGCTGGTATTCGGAGCAAAGACAATCAGGACACGCGAAGTGCCTTGAAGCTCCGCGAGAGGATGAGCGTCCTGAGCGTAACAAGTACCGAGAAGAACCAGGAGTGCAAGAGGGAGCTTCAACATGGTTGGTGGTGCTCCTAAAGTTGTATGGAGGCTGCTTGTCGTGTCAGTTGACTAACACTCTAGCGTTAATTACTTCGTCGCGGCTCCCATGGGAATAGCTTAATGTGGTCAAAGCGGCCATCTTGGCGAATCGTTGGTAATTTGTACTGCGGCTATCTTACAAGTAGACACGACGAATTAGTTGTTTTTCAGCCGACTCTTAAGTGGCGGCTCCATGCAACTTTCGCGGTGTTTTATAGCGTTAGATTGCTGAAACTACAGCACTCGCTGGATAAGCGCATGGAGTTACTTGCGTGATGCGGCCTTCGTTTCATCCTTAAGGGCAATACCCCATCCTTCGGAAGAGCGCGAAGGATGGGGTATTCGGGTGGCGCGCAGAGAGTATCTCTGTCTTTTATGCCTTCTGGACTGCGCCGTCGACGACCTTGACCGGATCGAGGAAGGGCATCGCCGCGCGCAGGCCGGCGCCGACTGTCTCGATCGGGTGGGCTGCTTCGGATTTGCGCGTTGCGGTGAAGACGTGGCGGCCGGTCTCGTTCTCCTCGATGAACTTCTTGGCAAAGCTGCCGTCCTGGATCTCGACCAGCAGCTTTTTCATGGCGAGCTTGACGTCGGGAGTGACGATGCGCGGGCCGGCGACGTAGTCTCCCCACTCGGCGGTGTCCGAGATGGAGTGGCGCATGTAGGCGAGGCCGCCGCGATACATCAGGTCGACGATGAGCTTGAGTTCGTGGAGGACTTCGAAGTAGGCGAGCTCGGGCTGATAGCCGGCCTCGGTGAGAACTTCGAAGCCCGCCTTGACGAGAGCGGCGGTGCCACCGCAGAGAACTGCCTGCTCGCCGAAGAGGTCGGTTTCGGTCTCCTCGGTGAAGGTGGTCTGGAGGACGCCGGCGCGCGTGGTGCCGATGCCTTTGGCATAGCTGAGCGCGAGGGCGAGGGCGGTGCCTGAGGCATCCTGCTCGACTGCGACGAGGGCGGGGACGCCGCCGCCTTCAGTGAAGACCTCGCGGACGCGGTGGCCGGGAGCCTTGGGCGCGACGAGCGAGACATCGACTCCGACGGGCGGCGTGATGGTGCGGAAGCGGATGTTGAAGCCGTGGGCGAACATGAGGGTCTTGCCGGGAGTGAGGTGAGGCTCGATGTCGGCGTGGTAGACCTTGGCGGCGGTCTGGTCGGGGGTGAGGTTCATGATGACGTCGGCCCATTTGCTGACTTCGGCGACGGTGCCAACGACGAGGCCAGCCTTGCGGGCGCGGTCTACGTTTGGTGAGTCGGCGCGGAGGCCTACGCGGACGTCTACGCCGGAGTCCTTGAGGTTGAGGGCGTGGGCGTGGCCCTGCGAGCCGTAGCCGATGATGGCGACTTTTTTCGCCT